>ENA-UOOK01003253-UOOK01003253.1-fermentation-metagenome-genome-assembly--contig:-NODE-3253-length-18705-cov-3.395228_pt1 | contig 18705 bp, 15 predicted proteins | sample MGYA00245777_ERZ724023 | MGnify/ENA primary metagenome ERZ724023 (study PRJEB28704, sample SAMN03018312) | fermentation metagenome | biome: anthropogenic terrestrial biome; feature: soil; material...
TCATACAGATGGAATATTTCTTATAATTTTTAAAAACCAACTTACATTAAAACATAAAAACATACAATTATGAACAGAAAAAAACTATTGCTGATTTTAACTTTATTTGTTATAATCATTTTTGCTTCTTGTGACGATATCGACAAGACTATCAAACCATATCCGACAAACAATAAAACAATCACTGTGCTAAGTGAAGGGAATTTTAATCAGAACAACAGTACTTTAGCCAAATATGATATTGAAACCGGTACACTTATAAAAGACTATTTCCGTGAAATTAATTTGCGAGGCTTGGGAGATGTTGGTAATGACATGCTGCAGTATGGTTCAAAACTTTATATTGTAATGAATGTGTCGGGAACAATTGAGGTAGTAGATACTTCTTCCGGAAAATCAATTCGTCAGATTCAAATGAAACAAGAAGATAAAAGTAGCAAACTACCACGTCAGATAGCTGCACACGAAGGTAAAGTATATGTTACTTCATATGATGATACAGTGATGCGGATTGACACAGTAACACTGGAACAAGATGCTAGTATTGAAGTAGGTCTTGATCCCGACGGAATTGTAATTAGCAACAACAAAATATATGTTGCAAATTCAGGAGGACTCAACTATTTAAATAATTATAATAACACACTATCGATTATTGATATAGCCAGTTTCACTGTAGATAAAGAAATAGAAGTTGGAGTAAATCCAACTAATCTCGGAAAAGATAATAGAGGTAATATATATTTATCAACATTGGGTGATTATTTCGAAACGCCGGGAGTATTTCAAAAAATATCCACAACTGGTGATGTCACAACAATTGATGAAATTAGCTCTCCAGGTAAGTTTGTCATTTTCGATAATATAGCCTACATCATTAAAGGTAGCTATGGTAATCCTTATAGTGTTATAATATATGATTGTTTAACAAATCAGGTTATCACAGAAAATTTTATTCCTGAAAATAATCAGCAGCGCCACTCCGCACAGCAGGGCCGCAAGTCCTATGTAAACCGGTACGGAAGAGCCGGACTGGTCCGCCGTCTGCGTTTCACCCGATTCTTCCGATGAGGAACCTTCCGCGGAAGAAGCCGTTTCCGTTACGGGCGCCGCAGCTCCTTTCACGGTATAGGCAAACTGGGTCTCGCCTTTTTTGGTAAACGAGAAGGTCCCGTCGCTGTACTCCGCCGTAACGGCGATGCCCGTCATCCCCTCCTTTACCTTCTCAACGACCTTTTCCTGCGCTTCGGAGGAAAGCTTTAAAAATTCCGTTTTCCCCTCTCCGGCAACGGTAAACGAGGTATAATCCGGCGCCATCTCCACCTTGCGGCCCATCAGTTCGCCCGCTTCCCGGATGCAGCGCCACAACGCGCCGCTGCCCTCTGGGCCTCCGCCGTTTTCGCTGTATACGGAAATCAGCTTTTTCACCTCGGCGATGAACTCGTCGGGCACGCCGGGAAGATAAGCGTGAAAATAGGTGGTCGTCACATCCGGCGTCGGGCCGTCTCCATCGGCGGCGTCCGCCATAGCCTGCGTCGGCGCTCCCGTCTGGGCGGCGCTTTCCGCCTTGGAGGAAGTTTCCTGCACGGAAGAGGAGCTTGCCGCAGGCGTGCTTAAAACAGCGTCAGATGCCTGCTCCGCGGAAAACGGGATTTCCGTGAGCGCCGTTCCATCTTTTGAAAAAGCCATCACCCCGTCGGAAAAGCTTACGTCCAGACCGATACCTTGAAACCCTGCTGTCAGATTATCAACGACGCTTTTTTTCGCATCATCCGAAAGCTTCCCGTAACCGCCGACCACATCGGCGATTCCTTCCCCTTCTCCGGCCTGCCCCGCCTTGCGCATAGACGCCAGCGTAGACATCATCGGCATAAAAAAGCGATCCTTATCGTTTTTCAGGCCGCTTTCCACATAGCCCTCCAGCGCCTGCCGGGCTTTCTCTGGCACGCCGGGAAGATAATCGTTAAAATACGTTTCCATGCTGCCGATCAGGTCCGCCGTATCGTCTCCGCTGCCGCCGGACATTCCGGCGGCATAAGCAGGCATTCCTGCCGCCGCCAAAACCAGAAGAACAGTCAAAACCGCCCCTATTCCTTTCAGGAAACGCTTTCCTATCCTGTTGCTCAAGCCTTTCTTCATGATAGCCTCCCTTTTAGTTAGCAATAGCTAACTTTCTTGCAAAAAAACACAGGCAAAGCCTGTGAATCGACATTATAAACCCGGCTTGCCCGCCTGTATGCGATTTCCGGTACTGCAAGAAACATTATACTATATACGGAAGATAAAAATCCACTCTAATCAGACAAAATTACTCCATTTAGCTTTCAATCTGTCCGCCCCTGCTTTTCTTCCGGTATTCAAAGGGAGAAAGGCCGAGCTCTTTTTTGAAGGCGGCAGAAAATTTACTCGCATTGCTGTATCCTGCCTTCTGGGCAATATCGGCAATCTTTTCATCGGTGGCTTTCAGCAGCAGGCTTGCCTTCTGCATACGGCAGGAGCGGATAAAGGAATAGACCGGCACGCCATATATCTCTTTAAAGCAGCTTTTAATCAGGGTCCGGGAGATCTGAAACCTTTCGGATAAGTCCTTCAGGGCAAGATGCTCCTCTATATTCTCCGTCAGATATGCCTTTACGCTTCTTATTTTGTTAACGTCGCCTTTTCTGAAATAGGGACGCTCCTCACGGCCGGAGGAAAAATCCAGGGCGCTGATAAAAAGAAGAAGCTCCAGTATTTTGATTTTGGTGTAGGTTTCCCGTATTTTTTCCGGGATGGTATAAAGCTCCGCAAAAATATGCTCGGTCGTGCTGTCGGCCCGTTCGACAACAAAACCGCCGTTTTGGCAGACAGACTCCCACAGGCGCGGAAGATCCACTTTAAAGCTGTTCAGCATCGGCTGAATGGTGGTGATGCCGTCGACCTGAATCAGAATGGATACTCCCTGGTAATTTCGGAAATACTCCGGAGAACACGACAGCTTTTCGCTGGGAATATACAGGGATAAATCCCCTTTCTGCAAAAAATAGTTTCTGTCGTTTTCCAGCTCCCAATCCATGCGTCCTTCCCTGCAATAGTGGATCACCAGCATTTTTCCGGCGGTATTCCTTTTCTGGCCGGCATTCTCCAGAAAAGGAATACCGTGATACAGCAATTCTATTCCGGGAAACGCGGAATAAATACCAGTTTTCTCTTCTCTTGTCTCTGATCTCTGCATTATCTGCTCTCCTTATCCTCTGCATGACGGCGCGCCGAAAGTTAGTTTTAACTAACTGAAAAAAGTTTACCATACCGGTTTTCAGCCGTCAAGTCTTTCCGGTTTTATGAAGCCGCCAGACAAAAAGCAGCAGTCTGAAATTCCGGCAAAAACATCCCGGTCATGGAAGATCTTCCATGACCGGGATGTTTTTCGGAAAAATTCTTAAAAGTCCTTGTCAAACCAGAATCCTTTCGGATGCCGTTTGACATGATAACGCCTTCTGGGAACGGGAATCGGGTCGCAGGCCCGCAGGCTGGCCGCCATCAGGCCGGCCAGCATCTCGGCCCTTACGCTCTCGTATTCCTTACGGCCATACAGATTTTCGGTTTCCCTGGGGTCTTTCTCCAAATCATAAAGATAGCCGTTTTCCAGCATATCCAGTTGGATTTTATATTTTCCCTTCCGGAGCATGCGCACCTGGCCGCTCTGCGTCCAGGTATTCAGACAATCGAAGGTAAGCGGCCTTTCAGGGTTACCGCTTTTCTGGCTGGCGCCTTCCTCATATAAGGTCAGGCGGTCCCGCTGTGTCCAGTAGAGGCCGCCGAAGCCGCTTTCCGCATAGGCGCATTCATACTCTCTTTCCGGGATATCCCGGTTTTCCAGAAGCGGCCGCAGACTTTTCCCCTGCACGCCAAACGGCGTTTCAACACCTAAAACATCGCACAGGGTTGGGAAAATATCCACAAGGCTGACAAAGGCGTTCCGGTTGATGCCCTGCTTTTGGATGCCGGGCCCTGCCCATATCATGGGAACGCGGGTCAGCACATCGGGAAGATCGGGGCCTTTGCGGATCACTCCGTATTCTCCGACGAAATCCCCGTGGTCGGAGACAAAAATCACCATCGTGTTTTCTGCAAGCCCCCGCTCCTTCAGCCCTTCCACAAAGCGCCTGAGCTGATCGTCGATCAGCCGCAGCATGCCGTGGTAGTTGGAACGGGCGCGGAGAATCCTTTTCTCGATGTCCTCCCCCAGCACCTTTTCCCACACGCCGCGCAGCCAGACGAATTTATGCCCTTTTCCGGCGCAGTCATCAGGACCGGTTTTGATTTCCGGCAGGCTTTCCGGAGGGAACAGATCGAAATACGGCTCGGGGACCTGATAGGGGTTATGCGGCTCCGCAAAGCTGAGCCACAGGAAAAAGGGGGAATCCTCTTTCAGGGAATCCAGAAAATGAAACGCGGAGGAAACGTTGCGGTAGGGATGCTGCGCCTCCACCCCGCCGGGAGAAGGGACATGCGTTTCCATGTGCAGGGTTTTATCCAGAAAATCCGCCAGCGCGCGGTCCCCGTCCGTTTCCGGGGACAGATTCCCCTCGTGGCCCAGATGCCCGCAGGTTTCGGCAAAATCAAAGTCGCTTTCCTGATGATGGGTATGATTTTTCCCGCAGAGAGCGGTGATATAGCCCTCCGATTTCAAAAGCTCCAGCAGATCGGTGGTATAGCGGGCATCCCCGCCGTTATGGTTGGTCCTGGCCTTGTGGCTTTCGGCATACCGGCCGGTAAACATGCTGACTCTGGCGGGAAGGCAGGTGGGGCAGGGCGTATAAGCGTTGTCAAAATCAACGCCCTCTTTTCCCACACTGTCCAGAAAGGGCATGGTATCCAGCGCATAGCCCCGGCTTTTCCGCAAATCCGCCCGCTGCTGGTCGGTCATGACAATGACTATATTGGGTTTCATGCTTCCATTATCCTTTCACCGCGCCGATCATGACGCCTTTTACAAAATATTTTTGAGCGAGGGGATACAAAATCAAAATGGGAACGCTGGATACCACGATCACCGAATACTTGATGCCCTCCGCCATTTTGATCTTATCGCCCATGCCGACGGAATTGGAGCCCATCTGTTCCGTCTGGTTCAGCAACAGGATATCCCGCAGGAATATCTGCAAAGGATACAGCTCCTTATCCTGCAGATAGATCAGCGCGGAAAAATAGGAGTTCCAGTTTGCCACGCCGTAGTACAGGACGAGCACGGCGATAATGGCGCTGGAAAGCGGCAGGACGATCTTATAAAGCATCCGGATATTGGAGCAGCCGTCCAGCATCGCCGATTCATACATCTCCTGGGGGATGCTGTTTTCAAAAAAAGTTTTCGCCACCAGCAGGTTATAGGTGGTAATGGCGCCGGGAACCAGAATGGCCCAGACGGTATTATACATTCCCAGATCGCGCACCAGAAGATAGGTCGGGATCAGGCCGCCGTTAAAATACATGGTGAAAATAATAATCAGCAAAAACGGGCGGCGCCAGGGCATATCCTTCCGGGAAAGCGGATAAGCCGCCAGCACCGTCAGAAGGATGTTGAGGATCGTCCCTGCGACGGTGTAAAACAGAGTATTCCGGTATCCCAGCCAGATATCGTCGTTTTCCAGCACCAGCCTGTAAGGCTCCAGCGTAAAGCCCTTGGGCAGAAGTTTCACTTCGCCGCGCAGAACCAGGTCCGGATCGGAAAAGGATGCGGAAAGGACAAAGATCAAAGGATACAGCACCAAGATCAGAATCAGGATCCCGGTGACTGTAACCGCTATTTCAAACACTCTGTCGCCTTTTGAGCTTCTGATTTTCATGGCAATTCCTCCTCCCTTACCACAGGCTGGTTTTGGCAATTTTACGGGAGGCAAAATTGGCGCCGATCAGCAGCAGAAAATTAATGCCGCTGTTAAACAGCCCTACGGCCGCGCTGTAACTGAACTGCCCTTTTTGAATACCGTTTTTATAAATAAAGGTGGAAATGATTTCGCTGGTCTCGGCGTTGATTGTATTCTGCATCAGATATGCCTTTTCAAAACCGATTTCCATAATGCTGCCGATACGCAGGATAAACAGGACAATGATGGTAGGCAAAATGCAGGGCAGAGAAATATGGATGATCTTTTTCATGCGGGACGCGCCGTCGATAATGGCAGCCTCGTACAGCGCGGGATCAACGGCGGCCAGAGCCGCAATATAAATAATCGCGTTGAAGCCCATATTCTGCCATACGTTGGAAAACACATAAAGCGGCCTGAAATACCCCGCCTTCGACATGAAATCGACCGGTTCCGCTCCAAACAGCGCCCTGATCTGATTAAACAGGCCGGTATCCCTGGAAAAGAGGCTCAGCATGCTGACAATAACGACCACAGAAAGAAAATACGGCATGTAGGTGACGTTTTGTATCGTTTTCTGCAGGCGCCTGGAAGGAATCTCGTTGATGAGCAGCGCCAGAACGATGGGAATGGGAAAGCCGACAGCTAATTGGAAAAGGCTCAGCCATATCGTGTTGGAAATCAGCTGAGAAAAATAATAGGAATCAAAAAACTGTTTAAAGTAGGTAAGCCCCACCCACGGGCTGCCAATTACGCCAAGGTTGGGATTAAACCGCTTGAAGGCAATCTGAATACCGTAGATCGGGATATATTTAAACAGGATATACCACGCAAGCGGGATCAGGAACAGCAGAAGCAAATCATAATTGTACCGCAGCTTCCGGGATAGGATGATCTTCTTTTTTTTCATATCGGTAAAAGGCCTCCCTTTGCAGAAAAGTCCGGGTAACGGTACAGAGGGCACAGGCGCGCCCTCTGTACGGCATCAATGTTTTATTTGTATAGGGAGTCGTAAGCGTCCTGATAAATCTGCTGAAGCTCGCTCAGCCCGATTGTTTCCAGGGTGTCGCAGTAAGTATCCCACTGGTCAAATCCCCATTCCCCGATAATGAACTTGGTCACGCTCTCGTCGCGGTATTTTTCCAGATCCTGCCGGATGGCATTGACACGTTCCTGCGTGGCTTCATCCAAAGAGGGGCGCGGATACACGGTTTCGGGCAGGTAAGGGACCAGAACGGCAGAAACCTCTTTGGTCAGATCGCTCGCCACAATGCCGTCGGTCTGGTTGGTGATCAGATTAGGGCCGCCGCCGCCGGGCACCAGATTGATCTTGCCGAGGGCGGTCATAAAGCCTTCGGAAGCATTCAGAATGTCGTCGTTGATACGCGGAACTTTGCTTTCATCATAAGTAAAGGTTTCCCCTTCCACTCCGTAGCGGTAGAATACAGACCCCTCTTCGGAATAGAAATAGTCGGCCCAGCGCAGAGCTGCCTCAGGATATTCGCAGGTGCTGCTGACGGCAAACGCGCCTTTGGCGATTACACCGGTGCTGGCATCCGCCCAGATCTGATCGCCGTAAGGCCCTTTCAAAGGCTCATACCCGATAAACTGATCCTCTACATTGATAAACACGTCGGAATAAGGCATATAGAAAGCGCCGAACAGGGCATTGGAAAGATTGCTGCGCCAGACAGGGCGGCTGTCCGTTTTGTAATAATCCTGCCACAGCAGCTTTTCGGAATACAGCTCATGCAGATAGGTCAGATATTCCTTAAATCGGTCGTCCGTCAGCCAGTATTTGACTTCCCCGTCTTTGATATTGACGGTATCGGCAAACTGGTGCTCCAGGCCCCAGGAACCGCCCAGGACATAAATGGAAGAAACCTCGCGGATACCCAGAGGGATTTCGTCCGCCGTATTGTTTCCGTTGGGATCTTTGTCGCGGAAAGCGATCAGGACTTCCTTCAGCTCCTCGGGCGTGGTGGGAACCTTCAGGTCCAGCTTATCCAGCCAGGTCTTGTTGATCCATTGCTTAAAGCCCATTTTTCCGGTATCGCTGAAATCCAGCTCGGGCAGGATGTAAATATGCCCGTCGGAGGTGGTCTGAGAAACCTTCACAATTTCATTTTCCTGCATAATGGAATACAGGTTGGGAGCATAGGCTTCCAGATACGGGTCAAGCACCAGCAGCTGCTGGCTGGATACGCCGTACATGGAAACTTCGGATTCGTTCAGGGAGCTGCGGACAAACAGATCCGGCAGTTCGTTGGAAGCAAAAAGCAGACTTTTCTTTTCATCAAATCCCTGGGCGGGGACTTCCTGAAAATCAAGGGTAATACCGGTCATTTCCTGGTATTTCTGAAAGAACAGCATCTCCTTCCATTCTGCCTGGTTCTGATCGCGGGAGCCGAAAATGCTCAAGGTAATCGGCTCGTTTACGATGGGGAACCCTTCCTTATTGACATAGCCCGGCACTTCAGCCGATTGGCTTCCGCTCTGGGCAGAGGAAACTGCGGCGGATGAGCCGCCGGAGCTGCTTTCACTGCTGCAGGCAGCCAGAAGGCAGGCGGCAGCCATGACAGGAACCAAAAGACGCGTAAGCTTTTTCATAAAAATTCCTCCCGATTGATAGATGTTACAAAAACGTTTATCTTTTTCTGAATATTTTGTGGTATTAGTATATCATGGCAAATTAGAAGAGTATCGTCTGATTTCACTAAATTTTTATCCTAACAATACAATTTTTTGTTGTCTGCTTTTGTCCCCGCTATTCAGCCGGCACCTGTCCGGTATAATTTTCGCTGTTCTAAATTAATATACCTCATTCCATAGTTTTCTCACGATCTGCCCCGAACAGGGTCCGGAGGTAATCACGGATGATATCCGGGCTGCAATGCCGGAAGCAGCGCAACATCGAAAATGCACCGGAATACGCAGATTGCCTTTGTTCAGCATAAAAATCGCCTCGCTTATAAAGCATATATTATATGTATGTTTAATATGATATTAGTTTACTCTGATTATTTCCGTTTTGCAACGGAAAATTAAGCAATCGTTTGCCCCATGAGGGTACGAAGTGTTTCCTGAAGCTTCCCGGCACCGACGGCGCACAGGGAAAGACTTCCCATCAAAAAGGAATGCGGCAGGGCCTGTTTCCGTTCCCACCACCTCCGACGCACGACGCCAGTTTGGTTATGGAGGAATCCAGCCTGCCGCATTCCCGGTCTTCCTAAGGATATCGGGCTAAAATCGGTAAGCAGTCTGACAATACCATTCCTTATTTTTCTTTCAGATACTCCGCCGGCGTTTGTCCGGTATAATTTTTGAACACGGTAATAAAGTAATTGTAATATTTGAAGCCGCAGTTGCACGAGGCTTCCTTAATACTTTCCCCGTTTTTCAGACAGGTTTTGGCGGCGTTGACACGGTGCCGGTTCAGCGTTTCGGTAAAGCTGGAGCCGGTTTCCTGCTTAAACAGCTTGCTGAAATAAGAAGGCGAAAGCCCAAGCTGAACGGCTACCCCATCCTGGCTCAGCTCCTTCGCATAGCTTTCCCTGATGATATCCAGCGCTGCTTTTACATAAGGCGATACCGCCGCCGGCGTTCCCGCATGCCGGTCCAGAACTCCGGCTGCCAGCCTTTCCAGCTTGTCTGCGATCTCTTCCGGGCTGTGACTTCCGGCCCAGTCCAGGATCTCGCTTTTGCTGAAATCCACGTTCTGCCTGCTTTCACCGGCGGCGCTGAGCAGCATATCCAAAAACTCGTTTGTAAGGGACAGGCAAAGGCTGAGATCGTCCGGCCGCACTCCGGAATAAGCCTGCCCGATCTGATACTCCGCCTCGGCATAGTTGGCCTCCTCCAGAGCGGCGATAAACCGCCGTTTGTTGTTCAGGGAAAGGGAAACCGGCCGGGCCTGTGTTCCGGGAAGGGAGCTTTTCCCCGTATTGGCGACAGCGTACGCAAGATGCATCGGCATGCTCCGGTAATCCGTAATCAGCGGATAATCGCCGGGAAAGTAATCCAGTTTGAAGACCTGTTTCAGGCTTTCCCTGTTTTTCTGGCTGCAAAGGAACATAGCTCCCAGCATTTTATTCTGTGAAACCGTATTGGCAAACAGGTAAAAGCTGACAAAAATATCCGGCTCATGAAAGACCGCCGTCACGTCGGCAATCCCCTGTCCGTTATTTTCTATCATGCTCAGAATTCCGGAGACAAGATTGCGCTTAAGATCGCCGTGCATGTTTGTTAACTCCGGTATATGGGCAATTCCGACGGCACAGGCCCCCTCCGCAGACAAATAGGGATATTCGCCCTTCATAAAAAGCCATTTGTGCAAAGAGGATCGTTTTCCATGCTTTTCTTCCTGTTCTCCTTTTCCGTCCAGCCTGGTACGCAGGCCGTTCAGCGCCGAAACCAGAGTCTCCGCGTTCATACGGTGCTTCAGGATGTAATCCTGCGCGCCGTTTTTCAGAACCTGGCGCACATAGTCGTAATCGTCATGGCTGGAAACGGCAAGCATCAGGACGGCGGGGTACTGCCGGGCGATAAAGGAGCTCAAGGATACGCCGCTTTCTCCCGGCATGGAAATATCCAGAATGACAAGGTCAACCTTTTCGCCTGCCAGGATTTCCTTTGCCTCGGCGGCGCTATAGGCCGCCTTTGTCAGCTCGAAGCCGTAGGCTTCCCACCGGATCAGGCCCTTTAAATATTCCTGCGAAACCGTTTCATCGTCTACAATCATTGCTCTGTACAAGACGGTTCCTCCCCCTTTTCCATCGCATCCGGCGGATAACTGCCGGAACCTTCGTCGCTGTCCGTAAAGGAATAGGGGAGGGTAATCTCCACGCTGGTAAACGCCCCTTCCACACTGCTGACAGAAACATCATAGCTTTCGCCGTAGATTGTTTTCACCCTGTCTTTTACATTGGAAAAGCCCACGGCCCGAAACTGCGAGTAACCCGGCCTGTCGCGGTTGAGCATGTTCAGCGTGCTTTTCGGCATTCCTTTCCCGTTATCGGTAACGCGGACCAGCACCTTGTGTTCAGTTAAGGAAACCTGGACGCTGATCTGTCCGTCCTCCATCCCGGCAATGCCGTGTATCAGGGAATTTTCCACAATAGGCTGAAGCAGCAGCTTGGGTATTCTGTAAATCCAGAGCTGGGGCTCCACATCCCATAAGACGGAAAACTGTTTCTGCATTTTAAACGTCTGCACCTTCATATACTGCTTGATGTATTCGCATTCCTGCCAGAGGGGAATAAAGGATTCACGGACGCCCATAACGCCTCTCAGCAGTTCCACCGCGGCAATGGAAACCTCCTCAATATCCTTTTGTCCCCGCATATGTGCCACGTAAGAGATGCTGTTGATGGTATTATAGATAAAATGAGGCTGGATCTGCGCTTCCAGCGTTTTCTGTTCCGCCTTTCTCTTCTGTTCTTCCTTCTCCCGTATATTCTGCATTAAGGTAGCGATCCGGTTCATCATTTCGTTGAAAATACCGGCCATCACGCCGATTTCATCCTTTGAAGCAATGTCGGCGCGGACGGCAATATCCCCTGCGCTTATTTTTTTCATGCTGCTTTGCAGACGGGATATGTTTTTGCTGATATAACGGGCAAACAGCCAGGCCATAAGGGTCGCGGCGAGAAAAGAAGCGGCGATCATCGTAACCGACTGGGTGCGGAGGCTCAGGGCCTCCGTAAGCAGATCGTCGTATTCTACCAGACCGATGGTGGTCAGGCCGCTCAGGTCTGAGGTATATTTTGCCGCAAGCACCTTCTTTCCATCAAAAAAATAGGTGGTTTTCCCGTTGGTATACTGTTCCGTTATCTCCTGAAGGGGCGTGCCGGAAATATTCTGCGCGCCGCTGGCATAATTGGAAAAGACGACGTCCCCGTCCTCTGTAAAAGTGGTGATTTTGGCATTCTGAAGCGGAGTGATGGAATACACGTCGACTAAGACCCCGTAATCCATTTCCACAAGGGCAACCCCCAGAAGCTTCCCGCTGTACCGGATCGGGCGGCAAAGAGCGATCCTCTTTCCGTCCGGCTCGTCGTAAAAAAGCCTCACCCTGCTTTCAGCGCTGGTCTCGGTAAACCACGGTTCCTCCACTACTGATTTCAGTATCAGGGAGCCGGAGGATTTATAACTTTTTCCGTCCAGGCCGATTGCCGATACCAAAACAATGTGGCTTTTATTGGAAACCATATTTTCCAGATAATCATCCGCCTGCTTCTGCAGCTCAAAAGCGCTGTAAGAAGCAGGCGCGGAATCATCGAGCAGAGCCTTGATAATGATATCCCTGTTGGAGGCGATGGCAATGCTCAGGCTGAAGGCGTCCTCCAGAAGAAGGTCAAAGTTTGAGGTGGCATGCCGCATACTCTCGTAAATGTAATCGTAGGCATTGTCCGCAATAATGCCGGCCGCCCGCTGGGTAATGGTAAAGGCACTGATAAACACCGTCACATTGGTGATGACGATGCTGATAAGAAAAATCTTGGTGCGCAGGGAATGAATGTTGATTTTCTGCAGAGTTTCGGCAAAGAAAGCTCTCATTTTTCTAACCATATTTCTCCCCTTCTTTATTCTTCGGTCTTTGCCAAACGCAAAAACTGGTTCTATTCGCATGGCAGCCCGTCATAACCGGATATGCTATTATTATAATCCAGCCATATCGGCAATACAATATGCCCCTTTTTTATCAAAAATGAGAAATAAAACAGGGCATTTCGCCGAAAGCTGACAGAAAAAGCAGATGCAGAAAAGTATCCGCATGCAAAATCCAGAATAGAATATACCGGGTCTGAATAATAATAAAGGGAGCTTGTGCATGACCGGCCGCGAAATTTTCATAAGCCTGATAAACGATCAGATAAACGAAATGAACCATACGATAGACTGCTTATATACCACCTCAGACGCCTGTGCAAAAAACAGGCTGTTAAGCCGGCTCAGAAAAAACACCGCCAGCCTTTCCCTGCTGGTACAGGCTTCATGCGGCAGGGAAAAGGAAGCGCTCCCCCTGCAAAACCAGCTCAGAACCTTTACGCCGGAGGAGCTCTCAAAATATAACGGAAGAAGCGGAAATCCCGCCTATATCGCCGTAGACGGCACCGTATATGACGTGACCGGCAATGCCGCCTGGGGCGGCGCCGCCCATTTCGGGCTTTCGGCGGGAAACGACCTGTCAGGGCAGTTTGCCCCCTGTCATGCCGGGCAGCCGGTTCTTAACAAATTGAAAGTGGTTGGGAAGATAGCGGAATGAATCAGGAAAACAGCAGCTGCAGCTTTCTGATGAAGCTGGAAACAGCCTCCATGCTTTTTCACAGGGCGGCCGAGGCCGTCCGGCAAAAAAGGATACCCAAACGAAATCTGATCTGGCTGGAGCTGACAGGATGTGCCGGAAACATTATCTCCCTTCTTGACGGGGCCAATCCGGATTTTAAAGGGCTTGTCCTGCGGCTGGTCAATCTCCTTTACGAAAACAGCCTGATGGCGGCCGAAGGCGGGAAAGCCATGGAAAAACTGTTTTCCGCCGCAAACGGCGATTACATATTGGCCGTGGAGGGAGCGGTCTCCACAAAAGACGGCGGCCTTTACACCGTAATCGGGAGATGGAAAGGTCAGCCTATAACGGCGGCCCGTGCGATTCAGGAATTCGGTCCAAAAGCTTCTTACGTCATTTCCGTCGGCACCTGCGCGTCCGACGGCGGAGTTTCGGCGGCAAGCCCCAATCCGGGGGAATGCGTCGGCATTCAAAGCCTGCTCGAAAGAAAAGTAATCAAACTGCCCGGCTGCCCGTGCAACCCCGACTGGTTTTTGGGGACGCTTGCCTATACGGTGCTGTACGGCGAGCCAAAGCTGGACGGCAGACAAAGGCCTCTGCTGTTTTACAGCACCCTGATTCATGACATTTGTCCCAGAAGGCCCTATTTCGACCAGGGGATTTTTGCGTCTAAGCCCGGCGAAAAAACCTGTATGTTCAAGCTGGGATGCCGGGGCCCCGTCACCAGAACCGACTGCCCAATCAGGAAATGGAATAACCGGGTAAACTGGCCGATTGGCGACAACAGTCCCTGCATCGGCTGCGCCATGTTCGGGTTCCCGGATAAAATGGAGCCGTTTATCCGCTATGACGTGACTTAAAGGAGGGATAAAAACGAAAAAGATTGTCATCAATCCTGTCACCAGGATCAACGGTTTTCTGGAAATCGACGCAGCCGTTGAAAACGGCATGGTGGCAGACGCCAAAACCGAGGGGCTTCTTTTCCGGGGATTTGAAAAAATGCTCAGGGGAAGGAGTCCTTTTGACGCGGTGTATTTTACCCAGAGAATCTGCGGGATTTGCTCCACGGCCCATTCCGTCGCTTCCTCGCTGGCCCTGGAAAGCGCCCTCGGCATCATCGCTCCGCAGCAGGGCCGGTATCTGCGGGATATTATCCATGGATGCGAGTTTCTGCAAAACCATATCCGCCATTTTTATCAGTATACCATCCCCGATTTCGTAAAGCTGCCCCAGGGGAACCCCCTGTATGAAACGGTTCATAACGATTTCAGGCTGCCGAAAGCAAAGAACGATATCATCGCGCAGCATTACTTCGACTCTCTGGAAATAAGCTGCAGCGCCCATGAAATGCTGGCGGTTTTAGGCGGAAAAGCGCCTCATAACCACGGGGTTTTCATCGGCGGCGCAACATCCCACGCCACCCCGGAAGCCATCTCAAGGATGCGATCCATTTTACAGAACATCCGGCAGTTTATCTGCACCAAAATGGTTCCGGACGCCTGTACCGTCGCGGAATACTATAAGGATTACTTTGAAATCGGACGAGGCTGCGGGAATCTGCTGAGCTTTGGCTGCTTCAATGATTACGAAAGGCTGGGCACGCTTTACGTCGACCCTCTTGTTTACAGCGACGGCGCTGTTTCCGGGCTCGACCCCTCCGAAATTACGGAAAATATCGCCTCGTCCTGGTATGCCGACAGCCCTGCAACCTATACGCCTTTTCAGGCCATAGCAGAGCCGGACATAAAAAAAGGCGGCGCCTATTCCTGGATAAAGGCACCGCGATACAAAGGGCTTCCCTTTGAGGTCGGCCCGCTTGCAAGAATGTGGCTCTGCGGCGGATACCGGAACGGGATCTCCGCCATGGACCGGAATCTCGCCAGGGTGATGGAAGCAAAAAAAGTCACCGAAATCCTGCTTGTTCTGCTGAACAGCCTCATCCCCGGCTTCTGCTCTCAGGAAGTGTATCAGATTCCTCAAAGCGCCCTGGGGGCCGGCATGCTCGACACGACGCGGGGCGCTCTGGGGCACTGGATTAAAATCGACGGCGGTGTGATCGCTTTTTATCAGATCATCACGCCGTCGGCGTGGAATCTTTCAACCAGGAGCGAAGACCATCTGCCGGGCCCCGGGGAAGCCGCCCTGATCGGCACAGCAGTCCGGGACACCGACCATCCGGTGGAGCTCGGAAGGATTATCCGTTCTTTTGATCCCTGCGTTTCCTGCGCAACACATATCTACTCAAAGGGCAGCCTCATCCGGACCGTTCAGGTGATGCCATGAAGCGGATTCTGGCAATCGGAATCGGCAGCCTGATCATGAAGGACGACGGGATCGGCTCCAGGGTGGCCGAGGCCCTCCGGACCAGCCTGCAGGAGCATGATATCCTTTCCTTTTCCGGGGAGACGGATTTTGCGGCCTGTTTTCATAAAATCCGCCCCGATGATTTTTTGATTCTGATCGATGCGACCTCTCTGGGAAGAGAGCCGGGAAGCATAGAAATTATGCCGCTGAGAGAAACGCTGCAAAATCGCGGGAGACTTTGCGCGCAGCATGATTTCAGCCTCTTTGATGTTCTTTTTCTGCTTTATCCCGATATCGAGGGGTTCTTTATCGGAATCGAGGCGGTTGAAACCGGCTTCGGCCTGGAACTCAGCGACGAGCTCGGCAGGCGCTTTGAGCCGATCTGCTCCGCTGTGCTTGCCGCCGTAATCCAAATCAAAAAATGCGTTAACCGCTGAAAGCAGGCTGTTTTTTCATTACCGGCACAGCAACCATTAAGGGACCGGCGCCTTTGCAGGCGCCGGTCCCTTAATGGTTGTCTTTATTCCGATATCCCTTTCCTTGTTCTGCCGGATCAGATAACGGGACCGAGGCAGTGAATATCGATGCCGCTGAAATAACCGATTGCTTCATTCTTTGTCATCCGGCCGTTTAATACCTGCAGCAGCAGGGCAAACGCTTCTTCCCCCGACTGTTCAATGGTCTTTGCTCCGGTAATGATCAAGCCGGCGTTTAAGTCCATATCATTTTTCATATGCTCAAAAGTATTGGGGTTTCCGCAGATTTTGATGACAGGCATGCTGGGAAATCCCTGGGGCGCGCCCCGTCCGGTGGAAAAAAGCGTAAACTGGGCTCCCGTTGCCGCCATTCCCGTTAAAATCTCCGGTTCCCTCCCCGGCGTGTCCTTGATCCAAAGGCCCTTCTGATCCGTTATCCGTTCCGGATACTCCAGTACTCCCTGAATCGGCCCGGTCCCGCTTTTTACAATAGCGCCCAGGCTTTTTTCCTCAATGCTCGACAATCCTCCGGCAATGTTGCCGGGAGTCGGCTGCCCTTTGCGCATATCGCAGCCCAGGCTTTTTGCCCGGCCTTCCATCGCGTTTACGATGCTGTAAATTTTCTCCGCTACATTCTGATTTACCGCCCGGCGCGCCAGAATATGCTCCGCGCCCAGAAACTCGGTGGTCTCCCCGAAAATAACCGTGGCTCCCAAATCCACCAGCTTATCCGCCGCATAGCCAATGACACAGTTGGACGCCATCCCGCTGGTGGTGTCGGACGCGCCGCATTTGATCGCCATGACAATTTTAGAAACATCCACAGGCTCTCTCTGCGTTCCCGAAATCCGGATAACAAGCCGCCGCGCCGCGTCGATTCCCGCTGAAATCGCATTGGAAACGCCGCCCAGCTCCTGAATATGGATAATCTCCACCGGTTTTCCCGATGCAGAAATTTCTTTTACCATACGCTCATGGTCGGTCCCTTCACATCCCAGGCTGACCACCAGCACCGCGCCCACGTTGGGGCTAAGCCCCAGGCTGATCAGCGTTTCGGTGACTCTGTCCAGATCGGGCGGCAGCTGGCAGCAGCCCTGATGGTGCAGAAAGGGAACCGTCCCCTGAACCTGACGGCAGACGGCCTGCACTACATCGCAGGCACAGACTACACTGGGAATCACCGCCACGACATTGCGGCTGCCCGCCTGCCCGTCGGGGCGCACATATCCCATAAAGTTCATTTTGCTCCTCCTTTCATGCAGGCCTGCAGGTCTCCCCGGCCGCGCATACTGTCCAGATTATGCACATGAACATATCCGCCTCTGCCGATATCCTGCGTGGCCACCCCGATCTGTTCGCCGTATTTGATAACGGATTCTCCCTTTTTAATAAAACGCAGAGCGATTTTATGGCCGTATGGTATCTCGTCTTGAACCGTTACCATTTCTTCTCCGCCCTTTTTATCGCGGATTTTCAGCGTACAGCCTTCCGTAACGCCCTGCGCAAAAACAGTCGCCACATTGTCTGTATCCTGTACTTTTAAAGCCAGCTTCTGTTCCATAAAAAGCCTCCTTTTTATGCCCTGGTTACCAGAACGTTTACGCCGTCCGGAATCACCACCACGCCTGCGTCTTTTCCCTTAATCCCATAGGCAAGGGCCAGCGCCTCATCCGGAGAGGAAGCGGGAACCAGGTTGGCCCGCCGCACCAGCTCATGGTCCAGGTGGGTGGTTACCAGAATGACCCGGTGCTTTTTCAGAATCCGGGAGTATATCTGCGCGCACCACTGTTCCGGGATGGTATCCCTGGGGGAAATCCGAGAAAGCTTCTGATCGATTTCCTCCGCGCTGCCGGAAACGATCAGCTTCTCAAAATGAGTGCCGCCCATCCCGTCCGCACAGGAGCAGCACATGATAATCACGCCGTCCTCTCCCGCACAGGCCTCGGCCGTGGCAATGGCCTTGGGACTCTGATACAGGTTCTGATCCAGCGGGTACCCCCCGTTGGAGGTAATCACGATATCTCCCTCGACGGCATCGCACTGGGACTGGCTTCGCACAAATTCCACGCCCCGGGCATGCGCCTGCTCCAGATCCCCCGCGAATGCGGCGGTAATTTTCTTTTCACTGTCCAGCGCGACGTTGAAAATAAACTGCACGTTTACCGCCCTTGCCGCGCAGACCATATCTTCATGAATCGGATTATGCTTTAAAACGCCTGCCGCGGCAAAGGGGCTGGAGACAGCTTTATAAGAATGGTTCTCATTGACGGTTTCCTTACTGCAGATTCCCGGCAGTATGCTCTTGCGCCCGCCCGAAAAGCCTGCGAAAAAGTGCGGCTCAATAAAGCCCTCCGTCAAAAGAAGGTCACACTCCGCCGCCAGCCTGTTTACGTTGAAATCCGCCCCCGAGGGAAGCCGGCAGACATGGACAAACTGTTCCGGATCAAAGGCATCGTTTACGGCAATCCGTTCGTTTTCCACGACGGCATCCCCAAACATGCGCCGCTGTTCCTCCTCTGTGGTGGCGCGGTGCAGCCCCGTGGCGATGAGGATCGTTATGTCTGCACCAGGGTTGCCGGACCGCAGTTCCTTCAGCAAAAGCGGAAGGGTAACTCTGCTGGGCATGGCCCTGGTGTGATCGCTGGTCACCAGCAATATTTTATGCTTGTCTTTTGAAAGTTCCCTTAAGGGAGGAGTGTTTATTGGGTTTTTTAATGCCTCCATTACAATCTCATCTTCCGGATTTTTCTGGCTGCGGAGCACAAAAGCCGCATATTTGGGAATCCTGAAC
>ENA-UOOK01003257-UOOK01003257.1-fermentation-metagenome-genome-assembly--contig:-NODE-3257-length-18668-cov-4.285070_pt1 | contig 18668 bp, 20 predicted proteins | sample MGYA00245777_ERZ724023 | MGnify/ENA primary metagenome ERZ724023 (study PRJEB28704, sample SAMN03018312) | fermentation metagenome | biome: anthropogenic terrestrial biome; feature: soil; material...
AACATGAACGTGGAATCAGGAAGATACAACTCTTTAGAGTTGTGTTAGTTCACAATTACAACTCCTTTTTTTGTTAACTCTGTAAAGTTTCCATTTACATCAGTTATTTTTAATGTTACATTATAATTACCTGGTTGTGAAAACGTCCATATTAAAAATGGTTTTACGACTTTGCATTTTGTTTCTCCGTCATATTTTTCAAGTGTCCATTCGTAATCTAATTGTCCACCTATTTTATTATTAGTTGCAATAAAAAATAGAGTTGTCATTTTTTTGATATGTATTTCTTTTTTGCTTGCAATGAGATCATCCCATGTAAACGGACTTGTTATTGCATAGTCATATAATAAACGATACGCTTCATCATATCTCCATTCTACACTATTCAACAATGCTGGGAATCTTGAATAAATAGGATCATTTAAATTTGACGGATCATAATATAGAAATGCATTTTTTTGTGGCTTCCATACATAACGTTCATGTGGTATAACACTTGTGTTAATTTTATCTGCTGGGTACCATCCTCGTGTTTCTGCATAATTTATTCCGTATTCATAATAAGCTCGTGCAACAGGATTCCAATTTGCATATTGATTGTCAAGTCCATATAAATATGGGTTATTCCATTTTGTAAACGTACCTAATGGATATGAATGCGATACAGACGGATTCTCATGTTCCCCATATACACCATCATCAAATAAAATATATCCTAAGTAATATATACCTTCTCCTTTTGCAGTTGCATGAATTGTATATGTTGTTGGCGATGTTGTTGATTCCACAAGCATGTAATTAAATCTTGTCAAACCTTCGTTTTCTGTATTATTTAATTCATCAACAGCTGCAACATATTGGTCATGTTCAGTTACACCAGGTCCTAATGAAGGTATTTGTGTAAATTCAAAGAACGGTTTTTCATTGAATTGAATACGTCCGTTTTGCGCAATTTTTGTAATTTTAAAACCACACAGCGGTGCTTTTTGATATTCAAACATATTCCATGTCAAGTGTTTTAATTCATCCCACGTAACTTCGTCCATATTATCCCATGTATAAATATCTGTTCCAAATCGTTGGTTTGCATAATCTTCATCAAACGTCACCCATGACATTTCAAATGTTGGCGATATTCTATACAACTCAGATTCCGGGTCGTCCAATGTTACAATTGTATTTCCATTTTTGTCAAAACCTATATCAGTTACTTGTAATGAAAATTCGCCATCCTTAATTATATAATCGAAATACCAATCACCATTTAAAACCCACATTGGTGTGGTTTCATATGTAAACTCATCTTGGTATGGATAATCATTAAAATTAAGATATACATCACTTGGATTTTCAGATGAATCGATATAATGCTGCAATTTAACAGTGAATTGCCAGTATTCATAAGTTATTATATTGTTCCATGAATTGTTCATCATACCCATATCACTATCTAATTCAACAACCTCAAGTATGGTATCAAGTCCGCTATAATACATGTGTTGTACTTGAAGACGTTGTTCAAGTATACCGTTTTCGTATGTTTCGGATTTAACATTTAAAACTGTAAATCCAGGAATAATTTCGTTATTATCAGGTATGTAATTTAATGTAACAGTTTTATTATTTGCATCGAAATTAAATGTTTGACTTGGTGAACCCACCTCATATATTGTTTTGAATTTATAAATTCGGCCATATTCAGATTCACGTTTTTCAATATTTTCTGTCAATACAATTCCTTGTATGAAATCTTGATTTATTTCAGGTTGTATAACATCAGAAATTTTAACTTTACTATTTTGTGGTGTAGTATTTTCGTCTTTGCAAAACAATGCATATTGTCCTACCTGCAAACCTTCATTTGTATTTGTATCATAAGATACATCGCCTTCGATTAAAACATGATTTCCAAGTTCCCGTAATAATTCCCAAACTGGTGTTACTCCAGTTGGCATATTATCAACAACTACTATTGTTTGTGTTGGATTTGAATAATCTGCGGATATCACACCATGTTTATACACAGCATCGTCAAGTCTAAAATATACGTAATCTTGAACAACACCAGCAATTGCATTTCTAAGTTTTGGGTTTGCAAAATGTCCATTACAAATGATTGTATTTGACGATTGGTCAACTGCAATTATGTTTCCTACATACCTATCTTTTTCAGATATTTTCAGTATAGGCGATGTATTATTTTGAACAAACGGATTGTTTTGATCTTTGTATCGTTCAATATCCAAGTCATCCCATGTTAATCCGTCCAAGTCATCCCATGTTGTATCGTTTGTTATTGCAATATTTCTCCATTGTGATTGGAGTTCATCCCACGTTACATTCTTTGTATCTTCCCATGTTAGGATTGCATTTATTTGTCTACCAAAACACATAAAATCTGCATTAGGCATTTTTACATTTATTGTTTTAGTTCGACGAACCGAGTGATTTGTGAGATCGTATAAAATACAAGTTATGTAATAATCTCCAGTATACGGCAAATCTACTTGTATTGATTTGAATGTATTTATATTTCCTCTTACATTATACTCAAATTTGCCATCTTCTTTGTGATTTATGACCCATTCTATTTCATAGAATTCTCCTTGTCCAAGCGTATCCCATGTTTTGGAATTTAGGTTATTTTTGTAATACACATATTCTATCCATCCGTCTGTATCAATTGAAAAATCTCCGTCTATTTCACTAATATGCATTATTTTTGTTATCGGATCCCAAGATTCAACATTCAGGTTTTGCGTGTATGGGTGTCCAAAAGAATCTACAGAATGCATTACTATTGTTGTGAAATGTGGAACAATTTCGTTTTCATTAGCCACGTAATCAACAATGATATTTTTACTTATTGTGTCAAATGTGATTTGTGGATTGATTGAACCATCCGTATATGCACGTCTAACAAATCGAGTATTTTCTTGAAGATCATCCCACGTTACGTCAAGTTCATCCCATGTTATATCAAAATTTTGTGCTGTTAATTTTGTTCTGCAACCGACGGGTCCATTTTGATTTTTGAATTTTCCACCATTGCTGAAATTATTAACAAAAATGTTTGATAGCGTATTTATATTTGTGACAGGATTAGGATGTGGGTATTTATGTCCATAATCTTGTAAATCAAGTATTAAATTTTCACCTGCGTCAATATCAAATTTAATATCTTTAAGTTGATTGACTTCAAACGCTAAAGTATCATCTTTCCAAATATTAACAGCCCATCTATCAAAATAAATACCTTCTCCAACAATATCAATAATCCTTGCATTCAATGGCATGAATTTATCTTTGAGGTATTCTCGTAAACTGAATAACTTGATTAATACTTCATCTTCACTGAACATAAATGCATCTTCAGTTATTGGCATTCCATATTCATCGTAATCTCCAGATTCTTTTACAATGTCATAGAACAATCCGAACATATCAGTTTTTCGCCATACTTTATTAGGAAGCATATCTTCTGATTGCCAATTTTTTCCTTTTTGTGCCAATTGCATTGGTATTTCAATTTGTCTGAAATATTGGTCGTATATTGTTTTAACTTTAGTTTTATCAAGTGGCTTTTCTTTAGCATGTAATGCAGATATTACTTTAGATGTATCAAAAGGTGGATTATACAATGGCCCTCTATTTTCAGGAGGGTGTATATTCTCAGGTATTACGTAAGGACGTTTTCCAGTTACACCAGATGGGCCTATTTCTGTAATATCGGTTATATTGCCTTCTTTGTCTGTAAAATCCATATTGTCCTCATCAAATTTTGGGACTTCCTTCTCTTTTGTTATTTCAGGTATAAGATGTGTATCCCGCAACAATGGCATAGGTTTAAAGGCTTTTCCAAAACTTGCAAGCGATGTTAAACTAATCGGTTTATTTGTTGAAATTAGTTGATTGTTAGTTCCGTATGCTAACTTATTTGTCATAGCAGTATTTAACCAATATTCCTTCAAACGGGTATCGCCATATCCAAAATAATTTATGATATTAACTAATGCTTTGTATGAACCAATGTATGGAAATATATTATGATATTCCAATAACATTTCTTTACGCTTCTCATTTAATAACAAATAGTTAGGAAGCTCTTCATTAATATCTGAATCTCTGAATATTTTTAATTCTTGTTCATTAATTTGAATCCCGAAATTATCCAGCATTTCTCTTAAACGTTCGTCTTCTCCATCTATTTCAGCTCGGAATTTTAATGTGGCAAATGTATATTCGACATTTTCAATAGTCTCATATATTTTTAATGTACGTTCATATATCCCTTCTTCATCGGCTTTAACATAAACATTATATAAAAGTGCATTGCTATTCAATAATATAACTTCACGTTTTGAATTGATTATAATGTCATTTAATCCATCTTCTAATTCAATATTAGATACATCTACATTGTTTATGAATGGAAATTTATCGTTATCGTAATCAACATCAAATAACGAAATTTCTTCATCTTGTTCAGTTAAAAATTTAGCATATAAATTTGATGTTATGATATCTCGTTTATCTTTATATGTTCGAGGTGATGAATAAACATCATCACCTGAAACTTCATCAACCATTTGTTCGAGAATATATATCTGGGATGTTTCAATGAGTCCTGTTGATATTTTAGGAAAGAATAATTCCCCAGTATATTCAAATGATGGGTAGCAAAAACCGAAAACTTCGGTTGGTAACTTGATGTCTGTTATTTCACCATTAGGACCTAAGATTATGAATTCTGACGAGTCTATCAAATATTTCTTTTCAGTTTCGGTATCAGAAATTAAAATTGTCGTTTTTTCATTATATTTTGAACCTGGATTTTTGATATGAAATAACTCAATTTGTCCATATTCATTTGTTATCACATCAATTACAGCATCTATAAAATCAACTGTTGTATCATCATTACGATTAACAGTTACATTTACATATTGAATTTTTTTAAGATTTAAGTTCTTTCCGTTTTTATCAAAAAAACTTAGATTATGGTATAATATCATTTCGCTTATACTTTATTTATTTATATATTTATTCCAAAAAAATAGGGACAAATTGGAGTCCCTATCGTAATTTGGTGTATCGTCGATCCATAGCGTAGTTCCGCCAAATCTTTATAAGCTTTACTCTATTAATTACATACGATAACATACCATCAAAATATCTGAATATTAAATCTTTTTTTGCATCTTGAAAATATAAATTGGATACTGATTTTTTAAATAAGTTGCCTTCGTATTTGTATCCGTAGTTCTTGATATCATCTAATACATGATTTGAAATTTCAAAATAACTTGGACGTGTTAAATGATTATTATTTTTTCTTGCCATTATTTTTTAATTGATTTTAAGTTGGCTTGTTGTTTATCAGCGTTGTATGTTTTCTTTGTTACTTTATCAAACATGATATTTATACAAGATGGCCTTTCAGGATCATAACCATCATTTATAAAAATTTTATTTCTGTCTGACCATCCACCACGTATTAACGCAAGTGAAGTTCTTTCTATTATTATGTCGCCAAATTCATCAATACCGATATCTTCAGCATCAGGATTGTTTGCTTTAGCTTCTTCGTTTTCTTCTGAAACAAACCATACATTTACGCTATCAACACCATCTATATTTTCAATTATTGCAATCAAGTCAGATTTAGGTATTCTATCTCTTCGTTGATTTGATAAAAAGTAATCAGACATTTTGTTGATTATTTGTTCTCTTATGAGATCTTTGCTGAAATTTTCAAAATAAACAAGAGAAATGTTTAACGCGTATCTTTTAATATCTGGGTCAATAACTTTATTAACAACATTCAAAACTTTTTGTCCGCTTTGTTCTATGATTTCATAAATTTTTGTTTTTTCGTCAGGCGATAATATAAAGTTTTGTTGCGGTACTGTGAAATAAGTTTCAGAATCTCGCTTTCTTTTGTTTATATCTGGTACTAAAAATAAATAAACAACCCTATCGTCTGTTGGGTCATCATCATGAAACGTTGTGTACGCATCAATATAAGAAAAATAATTAAATTTCTCTAAAAAATATTCATAATTTACAGTATTAGCTAAAACAAAATTTCTTGATTGATGCGGCGCAATTAATTTAGTTAAAAATAATGGTTCTGATGGAGATCCAAATGAAATATTTGTTTCTGTTGTAATATTAACGCCGGTAGCGGCATCAACTTCATTGCCTAATACATCATAGCATTCAGAATCAAGTTTCCATTTATTATCATCAGATTTTTCTAGGTTTCCTTCATCACCAGCAGTAACAAGGTATTCTACTTGTATTTCTTCACCATAACCAGGTATTTTACCATAATAGCCATTACCGAAAAATATATCAATACCTTCCGTCAATCCTGTTTTTACAATGCATCCTTTTGATTGGTGTGGCATATCATATAAGCTATCATACAGTTTCCATTCTTCGGTATTTACGTATACTTTTACTTCATGCATATCAATATTTTTACCTTTTTGTGGCAAAACAGTTATTGATTGTAATTTATCGCCAGTACCTGTATACTTTTGTGCCTCCATTTCGCCTTGTTTTATATTTGCATAAATAAAAGATCTTGGTTTCATTACTAATCGCGCGTCTTCAGCAGGTAAAAATATGACATACGGTAAGCCATTATCCTCGCATGTGATTGTTGTATAATTTGGAATTATCAAGCTGTCACCATACATATCAATAGGTTCTTTAAATGATATTTTAACAGTACCTGTTGCTGCAATTGCACGTGATGGATTGTGACCTGTCATTCGTGCAATACCATATATAGAATTTTTTCTTGTTGCTGTTGATATGTTTAATTCAGTTATCGAGTCTTCTATGTAATAAAACATCATACGACCCATATTTAATATGACTTGGAGTAATTGACCGTATGGTGATGCTACTGAAAATACTTGTCCTGACTGTTGATATTCGTCTGACATGAATTGCATAACATCTTTATACATTTCATCAAATCGTATTCTGTTTAAATTAAAAATTTTTAAATCCATATCTTTTACTTTATTAAAATTCCTATTGCAGGTGTCCCATTTAATTTTATGTCAATAAACCCAATGTCTTGAGTCTGTCCTCTTTGAAATTTTACATCAACATCTATATTAAAATAATTTGACTCTGGAATGTACATTACAATTTGTTCAAGAATCATTTTTTTTAATTCTTTATTTGAAACCATTGTGTCAAAAATGTATCTTTCTAAATCTACTCCAAAATTGGGTTCCCCAAGAACTTCACCTGGTGTTGTAAATAAAATCATACGAATTTTAGACAATACAGCTTCATAGATATCTTCATGTTCAAAAATATCATTTTGATATGTTGGATCATTTATAGGTTTGCAATATATCTCTCTTAACATTTTACACGTTTATTTTCCATGCGTCCGGTGAACCTCTAAATTCAGGTTCTCTCATTACGGTTATTACTAATAAAATTAAATCATTTCCGTTTCGTTGAAACTTTGCAACGACATTTAGATTTTTGTTTGCTTCGTCATAAATCCAATATTTTCTTCCAATTTTATCAATTCCTTTTAATTGTCTTTCCGCAATTTCATCAAGAGCTTTAAGTGTTGTTTCAATAATTTCATCATTGGTTATTGGGTTTTCTTCACCATGACGATTTTTACGTTCTTCGGCATGTTTAGTTGACTCAAGATCTATTTCAATTTTGATGTCATCTAACAATTCACCAATTTTTTTCTCAAAAATATAATCGTTAAGTGTTGGAACTTTACTCATAATATATGCTTTATAATTTTGATAATGAATTTCAAATATTCAAATTTAATAGCACGTCTGATAAATAATCTAACGTCTTCTTTGAATATTTTAAATTTATCTTTAAATGATCTTTTATAAATCATTATTTTATTTTATTTTTTTAAGTGCATCTTTAATTGCAATTCCTAACAAACCTTGTATGTCAGCATCTTTGTAATCAAGTCCTGCTTCTTTAACAGATGATATAAAGTCATGAACTAATGTTTCAAGCTTTTCATTATAATCTTTAATAAAAATATCACTTACTTTAACATTAAGTGCTTCTTGTATCTCAGTTGTTGATTGAGATAAATTAGTGTTTGTTGGTTTTGCATTTCCAGAACCTTGTTCTTTATTTCGTTGTTCCAAAAATTCATCTAATGTAGGAACTCTTCTGTTTTCTGCCATAATTTTGTTTTATTTTATATATTTCAGAATTTTAAATTATCATAAATTCAAATCTATATCCTGCTTCTAAACAAGCAAGTTCTTTTAACTTATTTGTTTTTTCATGTATTTTGTAAGTAAATTGAGATTTTACTTCAATGATCTTACGTTCGGATATGATATAAATATCGGGTATATAACGATGTGTTTTTCCATCCAATCCTCGATAATAAATTTTTCCAATTTGCCTCGCAATCTTATCATCATCAACCATTAAATCACGTTCATCATATTCATACAATAAAATTCTTAAAGCTTTATCTTCAGAACCTTGCACAAATTCAACTCTACCTGATGGAAATGTGAATGCTTTTTTTGCAAATTTTTTGTCCGGTGTTTTATTATTTCCTGCTCTTATCCAGCCATCTTCTGGCCCTTCTCTATATGATTTTGAATTGCGATGAACAAATTCACTGGGTTTATCTTTATCAAACATTAATCTTTATTTTTTATTTTAATGATATATAAAAAACCAATCTGGCGCATTTTCGTTATCAATCATTTCAAGTATTTTCTCGATTTCGTCTTTACCTTCATCCTTTATATCACTTCCATTAATTGATACACCACCTGGCAAATTATATTCAAACATTGTTAGGATTCTCCCTAATGATATTTTTGCTTGTGCTGTACAATATCTTTGGAATGTCCAATCCTCAAATAGTTTTTCTTCAGAAATTTTTATATATGTTTGGAGAAAAACATCAAGTTTAGGGTCTCTTCCTAAAATAACTAATCTTCGTGTATTGTGATTAAAATCATATGCAATACGTTCTAAAAAGAATGCTTTAGATAAATCCCAATACGATTCATATGCAGTTCTTAAAACCATATCATCAGCATTAAATGGAGATAAATAGATTTCTTGTGCAATCATTTTCTCTGCGGAAAAATCCGCGCCGAAATAAGATAGTCGCGAAGAACCTTTTATTTCTTTAACTTCATATACAGATACAACACAATCAGGTAATTGCACAGAACGGGTTTTTCTGAACGCTTGTGAATTCCATACATCTTTTTTGATAACAAAATAATGTGTTTCGACTGAATATTGATAATTGATATACGCCCATCGCAATGCCTGGTCAATAATTCTATTAAATTCTTTTTCAGGAATAGCATACGGCAACGCACATGAACCAGTGAGTTCGTCTTTAATCATTTGTATAAATTCTTGTCTTGTCATTATAATTATATTATTTTAAACTCGAAATTGAAGCCTTGTTGAAGACACGCTTGTTCTTTTATAAGATTTTTTTCTTTTTCTAAATTAAATGTCCATTGTGATTTGACTTCTATAATAGTATTTGTTGATTTTATATAGAAGTCAGGATAATAACGTCGTTCCTTTTCATTGAATATGTAGGAAATTTTTCCTATATTATGAAAAATTTCCCTTTCATCTATTATAATATCATATTCCGGATATATTTGCAAAAGTTGTTCTAAGACTTGTGGTTCATAACCTTGAAGTTTTACTATACGACCTGACGGGAGTTTGAAATCTTTTCTTTTAAATCCATTATGCAAACATTTTGATGCGTATTCAGGATTTTTCCATAACTCAGTAACAATTTTTGACATTCGTTTTTTATATTTATCGGAATTATGAATATTTTTCATGCGTTCTGTATAATCGGTATTTTTCCATAATTCAGCAGACATTTTTTTCATACTTTCTATATACGAATCATCCTTCCACCTTTCTTTTAAAATTTCCGATTTTCTTGTTAGACATTTTTCAGAATTCATAGTCTCAATTCGGTTTTCACGATTCTTTATCCATTCAATTTTCATTATATTTGACATTCGAGTTCTTAATTCATCTGATGTATAAGCTTCTTTTATTGATTTGGACATTTTATTTTTATAATCTGAGTTTTCTCGTGTTTTTGTTTGTTTACTGCGATATGCGTCTTGCGTCCATATATCTTTCATTCTACAGCTCCTTGAACAATATAATGTTTTGGATTTAACAAGATATTTTTTTCCACAAAATTTACATATTTTGAATTCTTGTCTTGTCATTTTTAAAAAATTATCATTAATCTGTTTTTTATTTTATAAATATGCATTAAATTGTTTTTATTATATATCAAAAAACAAGTTACTGTTTATTGATAATTTATATAAACCAAGGTAGTTATTTTATTCCCAATCTTCCGGTAAAAGATCTTCCTTTCCTAATGCTTTTGCTCTTTTGATTATGTGAGCTTTTGCCTTATCGTAATTTTTTGCACGACCAACTGCATGAATTGCATTTTTTAAATCATGAACAGTCACAATCGGAAATGAACCATCAGGTAACGCATCTCCATCTTTTGCTAATTTTTCACGTTCTTCTTCTGAAAAGTCTTTTTCAAATAATGATTCATTAATGAATTCGTTTAATGTTGGAATTCTTTTTTCATATTTTTTATTTTTTAACCTTTTGTAGGCATTAATACTCGTGCTTGTTTATAATCGCCTTCATCTGGGTTTTTGTAAACTCCAAATGTGCCTTTATACAATTTTGGCTTGGGATCTTCTAATTCAATAATACTTGTCGAATCTGATATATTGGCATGTGCGCCTTTGGTACCACTTCTAAGTACTCCCCCTTGTACTTCACAATTTATTATTTCTTTAACATTCATAATATAACTATCAACTATTACATTGTCTTTATATAAATTTGTGTTTTCAATTTTACAATTGGATAATTTCGATTCTTGGTGCACATTGGAATCATATATGTGTGATTTTGATATATTAACTTTATAAAATTCGCAATTTCTAAAAACTCCAAATCCTTTACAGTCGATGAATTCTATATTTTCAGCTTCAACAAATTTCATATCAGCATCTTTAACTTGTAAAACAGCATTATCACTATCGTAATTAATATCCATTTTCTCACATCCAACTTTTAATAAGAAATTGAATAAATTTTTATTCACATGTTCCCACATTGTTTTATATGTTTCAATATCATTTAATAAATTAAATGTCAAGTTTATATGAGGAAAATTTATTTTAAACATTTCAGGATTCTTGAATGCTTCAAGATATTTTTTATTCCTTTGTAAAATTTTGTTTAATTTAGAAATATCATTTTCAGACAAATCAGTAGTTTGTAATGACTTCCACATAGTCAATATGGAATATTCCATTATTTCAATTATTTCTTTTTTCTTTTTTTGATAATCAGCGCCACCTATAAATCTAAATTCAATGTATCCGGCAGGTGCTTTTGTTAAATTTATAGAATAGTATTTGTTTGGTGCCACAATGAATTGTGATTGGGTGCCTGCAACTTTTACATTAAAAATGTTATTTGAAACAATATGTTTTATAGATTTATTATAAACAGAATCTTTTCTATTTGGAAACCGTTTCCAAACAAATTCCTCATTAAATCGTAAACAAAATTGTAATCCGTTCATGTGTTCAATTTCAAGAGGCAACGAAATTTTCCATTTATCAAACGATATGTTTAGTTGGCATGCAGCTCGTTCTGTTGTCCATGCATTTTCATCAATCCATTTGAGGGTTTTTAATAAAATTATTTTAGCATCATTAAATGGCAATGGACCTGTTACAAGTTCTTTCATATCAATTCCCCCTGAAAAATCAGCTTCCAATTTGAATAAATTAGCTGAAACTTTAACAGGTGTATGATATTTGAGTTTTGATTTTTCAATGTCATCAACATTCATCGGAACAATTGTTCTTACGCCAAGCACATTAGTTAAACTTCGTGCAATTTTTACTGGATCTTCTTTGGATAAAAATTCAAATTCAAATCCAATTTTTGCAGCATTCAAAATTTCATTTGCATTATAATTCATATACTTTACTATTTTATTTATATATTTTAATGCAAAATGACCATAATTCAATTATGGTCATTTACTTCAATAAAAGATAATTTTGTTATTCTGCTGATTCTAATACATGTTCTTTGAAGTAGAGTTTGTCTTCTTTCTTGTTTATCAACAATACATTAACATGTTCCTCAATGTAAATAATGTAAAAAATGTAAAATGTTATTTTGATATATGTCTGAAAAAATATATTCAACCACAGAACTTGGAAAAATGTTTGGTGTTACGAGAGCAACTATTTTAAATTGGATTAAGTATGATATAATTAAAAAGGAGAATTTTATGTTATTACCAAATAAACGTATTAAATTTAGCGAAAGACAAGTAAACCAAATAAAAAAAGATTTATTATGACCAGAAAATGTAAAATTTGTGGTACTGAATTTTATACATCAGAAAAAAATAAAAAAACTCTTAATAAACAAACGTGTTCTCGATCTTGTGCATTGAAACTTAGATGGCAAAATCCTGAATACCGGAAATCTATGTCAGAAATGTCAAAAAAAAATTGGGATGATGAATCATATCGAAATAATGTATTAGATAAAAGAAAAGATATGTGGACTGATGATTTGCGTGAAAGGCGATCATTGTATATGAAAGAATATTATAATGATGAAGATAACAAAAAACAATTATCAAACCGCATGAAAAAATATTGGACACGTGAAAATGTGAAAGAAAATTATAAAAATAAGATGCGTGACTATTGGGATTCAATAGAATACAAAAAAGAATGTACAGAACGTGCTAAAAAACGTTGGAAATCTGTTGTATATAGAAAACAAGTTCATGACTCTCAGGTGATTGCACATAATAAACCATCAACTATTGAAAAACATAGGCAAAATGTCAGTGAAAAGTGGAAAGATCCTGAATATAGAAATTACATATCTAATACGATGAAGGAAAAATGGAAAGATCCTGAATATAGAAACGCTGTTGTATCATCACAACTTGATTCATGGAATGACTCAACGGTTGCAGACGCACGTATGAAAAAATGTTTTAATTACAAAGAATTTTGTTTACCATCAGGACGTATTATTAAATTGCAAGGTTTTGAACCCCAGGTATTGACACAGCTATTACAAACTTATTCTGAAGATGATATAGTATGTGAAGTTAAAGATATTAATAATGAAATAGGTAAAATACTTTATCAATATGAAGGTAAAGAACGACGTTATTATCCAGACTTTTATATAAAATCAACTAACACAATTATAGAAGTCAAATCACAATGGACTTTTGATAAACATAAAGAAAAAAACCTTGCCAAAGAACAAGCATGTCTTGAACAAGGTTTTAATTTTGAATTTATAATAATTACTTAATTCTATAAAAAGTTATAAACTATTTATAAAATTTTAGCTTTTTGTGGAAGAGGGACCATATACTCCTCTTTGTAGTATGTTCAATGCAGCATTATAGTCTGCATCAAGTTTCATACCACAATTTACGCATTCATAAAGTTCACCTTTGCGGCTTTCTTTATGAACACTACCACATTTTGAACAAGTTTGACTTGTATAAACAGGGTCCACTTTCTTAATTGTAAAACCTTTACTTTCGGAAAGTTGTTCTAACTTAATAAACGTTCGGTCATAAGACCAACGTTGCAACTTGTTCATTGTTTTCTTATATACTTTTCCTGATGACTTGTGCTTAACATTCTTTAAACTTTCTATCACTACTTCATCAGGTTGTTCTTGATTTATAAATTCTTTAACATAAAAGTTAATCAATTCATTTCGTTCAATCAAAGCACGTTTGAATTTCTTACTTCCTTGTTGCTTTCTACTTATTTTATCATAAACTCTATTAAGTTCTTGTCCGTAATGTACACCACTTGAACTACTTATAAGTTTTTTAAATCCAACATCTATGCCTATTATGTTTTTGTTATCTTTCTTTATTGCAATTTCTTTTTCCCAAAACAAATTAAGAAAGAAGTTGTTTTTAACTTTTTTAAGCTGTATCGTGTTCTTTCTTGTCCAATCTGAATGATTAAACTGATTACTTTGACGATGATGTTTTAGAGGGATATTGATTGTGATTGCTTTTTTCTTGTTGTTAAGAAAGTATGGTGTCTTAAGACGTATAAACTCATCAAATGTTTTTCCTTTCTTTATGTCAAACAAACGATTATCAATAGGAATAGAAACATTTTGTATGTTTATAGTTGGAATTCGTTTGATAAAGTTTATATTTAATTCATTAAATCTTTTACTTGTAAAGTTTGTATGAACTTCATTCTTTATACATTTTGCATAAATATATTTATAACGTTTAAATGTTTTGTCTCTAGTTTTCTTAAGTAGCGACTTAACAGTTTCGGTTGCTTGTTTATAAGCAATTTGTTTCCATTGTGAATGCGTAATGGAGTTTACGGTTGGCAGATCCTTACTACTTAAGAACGATTTTTGAGGAAGTTGTTGGTTAAGTATCATCTTAACATATGATTGCAACAAATCTTTATAGTCAGAGTATAAAGTATCGAGCAAATCAAGTTTATGTTGATTTGCATTAGATGCAATATGTTTAGACGTTCTAATCATTATCCTTTAATTCTTTAATAAGTTATGCATCAATTGAAAATGTTTGTTTAATTATATATCAAGTAAAATTTTTATTTCTTACAACTTTTTATAGAAACTTAAATATTTATATTATATTAATCCAAATCGTTTGCTAATTTGGATGTTTTGTTTTTGTTTTATATATATATTCTTCGACCATTTTCTGAAATGCAGGGTCGCCTGTATTTACATGTTTTAATGCTTTTTCAGTATCTTGTTTTGTTTTTAATTTCTTCAATGTAACATCATGATTGCCGTCTCTAATTACTCGCGATTTTTCCTCAATATGTTTTTCATCGATAGGTTTTTCCTCAACAACTTTTTTTTCAACGGGTTTTTCTATTTCGCTTTTCTTCTCAACTGGTTTTTCTATTTCAGGCAATTTATCTATTTTGTCATCAGATAAAATTTCATCAGACTTGTTATTAGAATCGTTAACAATACTGTTGCCTCTTTCTTGCTGTAATTCATTTACGGATGATGGCTTTATATAATCAACAAGTGCTTTAATAAAACCTAATGCCACAACAGGAAGTATTGCCCCGCTGACTATTGCTAAAATTCTTTTTTGTGCGATTGGTTCCATTTCAGTCAATCCAAACAATTCTACCCATCCTTGATAATTGTTAAGATGGCTGAATGCAAAATACGTATTACCCATCATTTGCATAAATGTTAGTATAACAAACAATCCCCACACAATAGTTTTATTCATTTTGTCTAAAACTATTAATGATGCAAGAGATGCTGCTGCACCCACTTCAAATGCAATAGCAAGTGTGATAGCAAGACCTTGTGCGTTACTTAATTCAAAAAAGTCAATTACGTGAATTGTTGATATTATGGAAACTAATAAGTATAAAGCAACAAATGAAAATATTATAAACCAATGTACAAGTTTATTTTTTGTTGTTTGCATGTGTCTGTTTGTCTTTTTCTATTTCTTGTATTTCTTTATCAATTTCAAGAATTCTTTCATCTGGACGTAGCTTAGTTAAAAATATCTGATTTGTATTTATTAACATACGCTTTTCAGTTTTCAGACCTTGAATTTGTAAATCAAGATCATTAATCATAGCATTTTCAATATTCTGAATATCTTTTTGTAAAATGATAACTTGCTGTGTTAATGTGTCAGTTTCTTTAAACGCTTTTTTACTGTTAACATTTGATTGACAACTATTACATGTATTCATAATTGTCATTAACGTTAAAAATACTATGGCATAAAATAAATGCTTTACTTTGATATTTTTCATAACATTATTTTTTTAAAAAACTGATTGAAACATTAAGCCTCAATCAGTTTTGCATTGTTATTAATTTATTTTACTTCTATTTCCTGATCTTTAAATTGTTCTTCAGGATTGTCAGGGTCTACACCATGTTCAAGACTCTGTAATCTAAATCGCATTTCCTCAAGTTCTTTTTTGTCATTGTCAGCGCGAGACTTTGCTTGATTGATTGCCTTTAATAAACTTACAAACGCATCAGCCTCAGGCAATCCTATGCCTTCATGTTTGGATAAGAAATAATAAAACGCTTCAAGAACAAGTGGTGGAACCATTAATTCTTTTGATGCAGGATCATTAATAAATTCATGCATTTGTCTGTTAATTTCAACAATGCCAAGAGACTCCGTAAATTTCCATTTTGCTTGTTTTACAATAAATTGTTTAATGGATTTAGCAACTTCTTTACCACCAGGTATGAGATATTTTTTATTCTCCAATTCCTCGGTTTTCTCATCAATTGCTTCCTTTAATTTTTCAATAATTTCAGGATTGATTTTACTTGCAGGTTTGGATTCAATACCCGCGTCATTTTTTTCAACAACCATTTTAATTTGTCTTTCCTCTGTTTCAACAACTTGTTTTTCTTCAGTTTGTTTTTCTTTTGCCATAATATAAGATTTAAGTTTATAATTATTTTATATATTCATTATAATATTTGGTTACTAAATATAAGAAACAGTTTAAGTACACATCCATTTCATTTTCATGTACTGTAAATTTTTGATAACCTTCTGGGTGTGCTACCCAAATTACGCCATAATCCGGTTTTACTTTATACAATTCATAAAAAGCATTTGCATATGCTGCGGTTTGGATTTTATACTTTATAAGTTTTCTTTGATAATTTTCAATTGGTTTTGTTGATGTCTTATAATCACCTATAACTAATTTGTTGTTATGATCTTTGTATATGATATCGACTCTACCTGCATATTTATGTTCTGGAGAAACCACTAACCCTTCTATTAAGACAGGCTTAATCATTTCATCAATAAATGGCGAATGATAAATGTTATAGAAAAAGTCTCTGCCTAAGTTGAAAAATTTAGGTTCAGTTTTTGGGAATTGTGTTGGTGTTTTCTTTTGTGTATATAACAATGCATTATCGCTATCAATATTTTTCTTCAATGCAATTGCATAATTCTCAAGATACGTATGCATCACTGAGCCACGGTCAGCACCACGTCGCGAAACATAATCCCAAACTTCGGGTTCTAAATTTTCTTTAATGGAAGCAACTTCTTTATCCTCTAACAAAGATAAAACAGTTGTAACAGAAGGATAGTGAACACACTTATCTTTTAATTTAATTTCGTATAAACCGCCTGGACCACGTTTCCCGGTTAAAACAGATTTATTAGCCATTCGATTCCCGATATTATTTTATTAAGATAGACAATACCAGTTATCAATAATGCAATAATGAACAATATACGAAAGAAATACAGAATTGTGAATTTAGTAAATAGTGGAGAATAAACCACTAAGTAAGATCTATCAGATTTTTTTTCAATTGCAGGAAACATAATTTCGTGCAAATCTAATGTTTTAAGATATTTATTTATAGGCGCCATTTGTTCCATCAATCTCGCACGTTTTATCATTTCATCATCACCCACGTCTTCCTTTCTAAGATTAACGACCGTATATATACGTCCAACCCAATCAACTCGTAAATTAAATGATTGCCAAACAGCTGTCTTTTTATTTTTTCGAGCTGTGCGTCTGATGTATGCAAAATTTATAATCTCACGAATTGCAAGATATATGCGCCACTTTTTAATATTCTTAAACATAGTTTTAAATTTCATTTTCAAATAATCCGACCAATTCAGGTTCAGATTCAACAAGCATTTTTTTCAAAATACCTTTTCCTTTAAATACTTTATTCTTTGCAGTATTCTCAGGAATATTCATTTCAGATGCAATCTTGTGATATGGTTTTTGTTCAATATGCCACTTAATTAATGCAGAACGAATATCACCGATTTTTCCTTTGTTATCTAATTTGTAGATAGCATCAATAGTTTTCTTGTACAATGTATCAACAACATCAATTTTTGGTTTGTCAAATTCGTCATATGGGTCAATTGATAATACCTGAGGTTCTTTTAATGTACCTTCCTCAATCATTTTATCCAATGATTTTACGCGGTTTGTGTGACGTTTTTCCAATAAACATTCATTGTATGCAATTCTATAAATCCATGTAGAAAATGCCCCACGTTCAGAAGAATATTGGTCAATTTTATTCCATGCTTTTGCAAATACGACATTTGCGATTTCCAATTGCTTTTCTCTGTCAGTTTCAAACGTTGATATTTTTTTCAAAATACCTGGTTCTAAACGGTTCATTAAAGTTTTAAAAGATTTTTCAGATTTTGTTGAGATGAACTCATTTGCCATTTCTTGAATTTTGCTCATGATATTAAGATTATTATAAGGTTTCTTTAAGTATTTAATTTATATACAAATATAATAAATAGTTTTCACAATGTCAACCATTTATCATACAAATGTATAAATATGTTGTTTTTTAATTCATCCGAGGAGACTGCCGTCACAATGACCCCATTAGGGATATTCACCACAAAAGCTGCTTCCCTTCCTATCATAACAATGTCCCTTGCACCTTTACTCTTTGCTATTTCTGCGGCATGATTCAGTGAACTCATCAAT
>ENA-UOOK01003259-UOOK01003259.1-fermentation-metagenome-genome-assembly--contig:-NODE-3259-length-18667-cov-3.355792_pt1 | contig 18667 bp, 18 predicted proteins | sample MGYA00245777_ERZ724023 | MGnify/ENA primary metagenome ERZ724023 (study PRJEB28704, sample SAMN03018312) | fermentation metagenome | biome: anthropogenic terrestrial biome; feature: soil; material...
AAGAAGTTTTAAAAGGTGCGAAAAAGTGCAAGCATTGCGGTGCGGATCTTAGAAACTGGTTTATGCGCCACAAGATCATCTCTGCATTTCTGGTTCTGGGAGTTATCGGCATGTTGAGCGGGGGCGGTAACGTGCAGAATAGCAACGTTTCTAATTCAACCCCCGGAGAAGTTCAGGCTAACAAGCAGCAAAGTGGCAAGATCGGCGATACCGATTCCGTCGGCAATTTCAGTTATAAAGTGCAAAAAGCGGAGCAGGCGGAAACTGTCGGAAATCAATATATAAACCACACTGCCTCAGGGACTTATAAAATCGTATACGTTACCCTTAGGAATAACGATAAAGAATCGCGCTATGCCGACAGTAATATGTTTAAGCTTATGGATGAACAAGGTAGGTCGTTCGTTGTGTCAACCGAAGCCACCAGCGCCTATTCCATAGCCAATAGCAACCAGTACGATCTTTTTCTAAAACAGGCTAATCCCGGTCTTGAGATAGACGGGGTGCTTATCTTCGACATTCCTAAAGACGCCAAGGGACTGAAGCTCGAAGTGAGCGGCGGCTTTGGGAGTCCCGATAAGGCGTATATCGAACTAAATTAAGGATTGATATGAAAATCTCCCGATTCGATAGATCGGGAGATTTTGTTCGTCTTAATTTTAGTCCTCGCATATAGGGATGATGCAATCATCGTAATCTTCGTCACCGCCCAGAAGAAATATGCCGAAGCTTTTCTGCACGTGATCTCTATCCAAAATCTTGATGCATAAGGTAGAGAAGGCGTCAGCAAGGTCATCGTGTTTTTCTCTGCCGAAGTTGACCAGCTGGTTGATGAGATCTTGGGATATGTCTCTGGGAAAAACGATGGTTCCATTTTGCACCGCGTGGCTTACCAGGCTCAGGCGGCTTCTCTTGTCTCCCTTGGGTTTGAATTCCTCTATGCGGAATTTGTCCTCGTCGTGCTCGATATCGTTTATGTGTTGGATTATCGCCTTTTGATAGCCGACATCTTCCACGAACATACGATACCTTTTGTAGGAAACCTTGGTGGCGATCATCATTTTTATCTGATCCACTGTCTGGGGGAAGGTTAATCGCTCATTTATGATATCCGGCAGGATATATACTTTCAGTTTATCCTCGTAGCCAAAGACCACTGCCGATACCATGGCGGTATAATCAGAGGAGTCGTTCTGGGATATGGCAAGGTCCACTCCGGTGCCGCAAAAGCGGAATTTGTTGTCTTCGTTGATTTCGGGGATAGTATCATAAAACTGTATCCAGCCGGGATGTATCACTCTTTCATGATCGGAAAGGATATTGAGAAGATATTCCCTTGACCAGGCGGAATCATTGGCAATCTTTTTCCTTTCTTTTTCAACTTCATCCATATCTTTGAACTTTCCCGACCAGGCGATGTTGCCCTTGTCGTCCAAAAGGGGAATCATGAGAAGCTTTCCTTCCAGCGTGCCTTCATCAATCTTATCCTTGATGCGCATCAGAAGCGAATCTTCATGGAGAAGATTTCCTACAAATACGATCTTGGTATTCTTGTCTCCGGCAGGAATCACTTCTCCTGAAATCCACTGATGAATCTTGTCCCGGCCTTCTTTGGTTTTGACGCTTTGCAGGTCTTCGATATCGTCGCAGATGATGAGATCTGGCCTGTACTGCATATGCTTCATACCTCGGATGGTCTGCTCCATGGAAGCGGCGGTGATGCGGGCGTTGTATTTAGGGATTACCAAAGACATCGAGCCCCATTCATCTTCTACTTCCTTGAAAGGTCCCAAATCCGCTTTTAGAAGCTCGTTGCATTCGAGCTCCTTGCGGATATTGATAAGGTGCTGGCGGGCTTGTCTCTGGGTCTGTCCCAGGATGATGACGAACTTTTTCTCCTGTATTCCCAGAATAGACCAGATGGGATAAGAAAGGGTGAAGATGGTGGATTTTGCCGATCCGCGAAAAGCCATTACTAGTGCCGAGCTTATCTTTTCATCTTCGGTAAGACCAAACATCTCGTAGTGAAAATCCGCAAAAGGATAGAGGATGTAGTGGTTGAAATACACGTTGAAGAACCACAGGTGGCTTTTTCGGGTCATCTCTATCCTTGGTTTCTGATTATGGATAAGTTTCGTAACTTCTTCTTGGCTAATGTTTTCCATATTTTTACTTTGAGTTAGGATTAAGGTTCGGATCTTCCGATCCTTCGTTCTTATCTAAAAGATTATCGTGACTTAAGAGGGCGGTAAGCTCGAGCGCTTTTCTGATGTTTTCTTCCTGTTCGGGGGTAAGCCGTCCGTTGTCGGTCTTGAGCCTGCCATTTATCTCCAGCTTATTGGCGTAAGTCTTATGGTTATGATTCAGCCAATAGATGATGGCGGTAAGATTGTTGTTCCGGATGGCGTTTAGAAGCTGGGATTCGGCAAAGTCGTTGATAAGGTGCCGGCCTTCGCATAGCGCCTTATCGACCTCATCGGAAAACTTCTCGTCCTTCGCCTTCCAGCGATAAAAGGTCGCCCGGGGAATGCCGACCTTCTCGCACACCACCTGCACGATAGGAGTCTTTTGAAGCTGTTCCAAGGCCAGTTTCTTGAGCTTTTTTCTTTCATTGTTATCCATCGTTTTAACTTATCTTTTTAGCTTTAAGCCCGGTGAGCTTTTCCCAGCGAGCGATGATAGTGGCTGCGTGCGATTCGTCCAGTTCTATCATGAAGCAGCGGCGCTTGGTGTGCTCGGCGGCAATGAGCGTCGAGCCTGAGCCGCCGAAACCGTCAAAGACTACACCGCCCGCCTTGGTGCTGTTTAGGATAAGGTTTCTCAAAAGTCCTATCGGCTTCATAGTGCTGTGAAGCTTGCTCTTGTTGGGTTTTGGATAGAAAAGTACGCTCTTGTCTTTGCTTTTTCGAAAATCATGCGAGCCGTACCAGCCATAGGCGATCAGCTCATGCTGAGGAAGATAGTCCAGTCTTCCCACTACGGCGTTTGACTTTACCCAGATAAGAAGTTGGGAGAATTTGTATCCGGCTATGAGCATCGCTTCTCTCAAGGCAAAAATCATTCGATCGGAGTTGAAGATGTACACGGAATTCTTCTTGGAGAGGTACGGCTTGATACTCTCCAAGTAGTCTAAGCTAAATTTCTCGTATTCCTTGTCGCTCTGCTTGTGGTCGTTGGCGATAATTTTCTCGCACCCCAGTTTTTGTTTGAAGCCGGACTTGCTTTCCACATAAGCCACGCCGTAAGGGGGATCGAGAATGAGGGCGTTTATCCTCTCGTCTCCAATCAAGCTTTTCAAAAGATTCTTGTCGGAAATATCTCCGCAGGCGAGCCTGTGGTCTCCGAGCTCAAATATATCTCCCGCTTTTACTTTTCTCATATATTTCTATTTACTTTATTAGTTTCGCTTTGACGCCGGTTAGCTTTTCAAAGCGGTTTATGATGAGCTGGCAGAAAATCGGTTCCTTTTCGACAAGATACGCTCGGCGCTTGAGCTCTTCGCAGGCAATCAAGGTCGAACCTGACCCGCCGAAGAGATCCAGGACAATATCGTTAATCTGGGTACAGCGCCTCAGTGCTTTCTCGTGCAGCGTTGGCGGTTTGGAAGTCGGGTGTTCGTATTCCTGTCCGGGCAATCGTTTTGCCAGCCAAATATCGAGAATATCCAAGATGTCGTCGATGGTGCGGTTTCCCGTGCCAATTTCCTTGTCGAGAATCTCGTTTAGGTTATGAAGCGGCGCCAGATACGGCTTTCCTTTGGTACCGTAAACGCACGGCTCGTAGCATTTATTGAAAGCTACCTGGGGAGTGGCGTTAAAGCCGTTTTTTATCCATAGGCACACTCTCTGGTTTTTGATGCCAAGTTCGTCATAAAGGTCTTGCAGGAGTCCTATATATCTTTGGTCGCAGTAATAGAAAAAGTGAGCGTCGGGCATGCTTGTGGAGATGGCGTTTTGCATGGTTGTTTTCAAAAAATCCCGGTACTCTTTGTCGGTCTTAGCGTCATTTACTTGTCCGCCATACTTTTTCTTGCCACCTAGGCCTTTGTCATAATCAAGGGAGATGTTGTAAGGCGGGTCGCAGTAGGCCATAGAGACTCTTTCATTTTCCATAAGCTTTTTTACATCCGCTTCGCTGGTAGAATCTCCGCAGAGAAGGCGATTGCTTCCTAAACTAAACATCTGGCCGGGCTTAATGTCGGTTGACTTGATCTTGGCAAGCTCTTTTTCTTCTTGAAATTCATCGTCTTCGATTTCAAGGACATCGTTCCAAACGTGGCCCATTTCTTCCGTGTCGAAGCCCACGTCCAAGAGAGTCTCGATATCGAAGTTCTTGAGCAGTTCGAAGTCCCACGATCCGGTATTTTTGTTGAGTCTTAGGTTCAAGATGCGTTCCTTCTCCTCGCTGAGGCTTACATAGACTACGGGAACTTTTGCATATCCGAGTTTTTGGGCGATTTTGAGGCGCTGATGGCCGCCGATGACGATATTGCGGCGGTCTTTGCTGCCGTTTGCTATGATTGGATCTACCAAGCCGAACTGTTTGACGCTTTCCGTAAGATCTGCTTCCTGCTTGGGCGTGAGGAGGCGGGGATTATACAGGGCGGGTTTGAGCAGGGAGATTTTTACCTGCTCAATTTTGAGATTGTCTTTCTCCATCTTTGTGTCTTAACTGTTTATATAATTCATTCTAAGCGCAATAAATAACCGTTGAAGATAGAGTGCTCTTTGAAAAACATAACAAAAAACGGCTAATATTAGCCGTTTTTTAAAAGTTATTAGCTCTACCAGAACTCTATCTCGCTACAATAAAGTAATTTTCGTTTATTCTATATCCGCTTTCCGCTCGTCCTTCTATCAGATTATCTTTTATTTTTAGGCGATATTTAGCTTTGGAATTGATCTCTTTGATAGCATCCCTTAAGGATCCTTCGGTTCTATATCCAGTTTGTTCTCTTAACGTCTTGGTTTTTATATATCCCTCAGCCTCTATTAGCTTATAGATAATTTTGATCCTATTGCCTTCAATCTTAAGTTTGTAGCAATTATCGCCAAGATATAAATCTCCGCTTTCCGTCAAAAATAGTGATTTTTGCCAAGGTTTTTTACTTGCTTCTATCTTTTTTGTTTCAATTGCTTGTATATTTTCCGTTATTATTCCTCTTAATTCAATTTTTAATTCTGATATGGCATCAGATAATTCCTCTTTTGTTATCGTTCCTCGCCTGTTAAAGACAACGGTATGAGGTTTAGTATCTAAATATTCCGGTGCGGGCAATGCAGCTAATCTGGTATCTAAATTCAAGTCTTTGATAATATCATTCATTCTTTTGGCCTGTTCTTGAAAATCGGACATGAACCGTCTGAAGCTAATAAAACTTGAAGAATTATAGAGATCCATGACTTTTGTCACAGCTATCATGCTTTTAGATACGCTTTCAAGCTGACCTATATCTGCTATTTTTTTATATATATCCGACATTCGTTCAATATCCGCAATCATCCCTTTTGTCAGCTCCGGATTAATTGCGGTCATCTTTTTGCTCATTTCCAACAGTGATTTTTCCAATTCGGGATTAACTTCAATTTTTTTCTTATCTGTGCTCATATATTTTACCTTATATTATCTATCTTTATTTTGCTGGTTTGATTGACCAATGTCAAATTTAGTGGGAAAATCAAGATAATTGAGATTCTAGATTTTAGAAGGTAACCTAATATATATATGAGAATTGCCAAAGTCGAAATTGGAAATTATAGAAACTTAGACGGTGTTTCGGTGTCTTTCGATGAAAATTGTAATTTTATTGTTGGAGAGAATAATATAGGAAAATCCAATTTATTAAATATGTTTCGTATATTATTTTCCAATAAGTCTTTTGATTTAAGTGATTTTGCCGATCCTACAAATCCAGTAGAGGTGAAGATTAGGTTACGTTTGGAGGATCTAGAAATTGGACATTTTGAAGATCTTTTTGATCTGGAAAACTATAGTTTTATTAATATTGTCGGTAGGCAGTTGTCGCCCAATGATAATATTGAATTTCATCATCTTGAAACTGACACATTTATTCCGGCATATATAGTAAGAGGCATAAATTATATACACTATGATTCTCTAAGAAATCCAATCTCTGAAATTAATCTGGATAAAAGAAAGGGCGTTGGTAAGTTTTTGGTTAAAGTAATATCCCAATATCTAGAGGATGATGAGTCTGGAGATCAGAAATTTCTTAATGACGAAGAAATCAGTTTACTCTTAAAAGAGATAAATTTGAAGATATCAAAACTTAAGTCTTTTACTGATTTTAAGATTAGTGCTGATCATGAAGAGGATCTGTGTAGTCTGTTGTCCAGGATAATAGTTTTTAGGGATGATAGGGGAAATCTATTGTCAAAATCAGGATATGGGGTTCAGTTTTTAATACTTATCATATTATCTATATTAGATAAAATTCAGGGCATAAAGGAACAGAGAAGAAAAGCTGGGATTTTTGAAAAATCAAATAAAAATTATATGTCGTTGCTTATTGGATTAGATGAGCCGGAAATTCATTTACATCCATATATGCAAAGATCTTTAATTAAATATTTGAACAATGTAATCCTTAATAGCGATTCGGATTTTCAAGGTTTAGTTAAAGATCTCTTTGATGTAGATGGATTTATAGGACAAATTATAGTAGTCACACATTCTCCAAATATCTTACTAAATGATTATAGGCAAATTATTCGTTTCTATAGGGAAGCAGATGTAATAAAAGTTAAATCTGGCTCGGAAATTGTACTTAACGAACAACATGCAAAACATTTGCATATGCGTTTTCCATATTTTAAAGAAGCGTTTTTTTCAAGATGCGTCATCTTTGTCGAAGGGGAATCGGAGGAAGCCAGCTTCCCTTGTTTTGCAAATACTATGTCCTTGGATCTTGATAGTTATGGTATTTCAATAATTCAAAGTCATGGTGGAGCTTTGAACGCTATAAACATATTAATCGAGCTAGCTCAGAAATTTAATATTTGCTCAGTTGGAATTGCTGATAAAGATGATAATTTGCCAGTCTCACCGCCTGTATATTTAACTGATAAAAGAGATTTTGATGAGGAAATTGTTAGTAGTCTATTTGATGTTGGTAAGGAAAATATCTTAGAGGAAATAATTAAAGAATTCAACAACGGAAATGTTAATATTACTTTACAATCTGGAATATTGAATAAATGCGCCGTTAATACCTATAAAATCATTACAAGCAATTTTACTTCTAATTTAACATTTGCGAATGCAAAATTATCTGGTGGCGTTCAGCTGAAAGCATTTTATTTGACTTGGTTTGCATCAAGAAAATCTTATCCATTAGGAAAAATCATAGGTGAAAAAATTGGTTCGCAAGAAATACCGACTATTTATCAGACGGTAATCAGAGAAGCAGTTAAGATATCGGAATTATGATAGAAAATTTGACGGATATACAAAACAAGATAGAGGCAAAACATTCTGGTGATAGCAAGCAACTGGATATAATTTTCTCTACGGAAAAAAGAATGCTAGTTGTAGCTCCGGCTGGTTGCGGTAAAACCAGTACTATGGTTAGCAAAATAGCCTATATGTTGGCAACTGGACAGATTCCAAACCCAAAGAAACTTTTGGCTCTTACTTTTAGTGTAAATGCTGCGTATAAGATCAAGAAAGAGGTAATTGAGAATATTCCAGCTATATTACAAGAAGAGGAAAATAAAATAGATCTATCCAGTAAGATATACGTATCTAATTACCATGGGTTTGCTCGTAGATTGCTAAAAAGGCATGGATATATAATTCATAGAAATTTATTGAAAATTGATACTTTCCAAACAGTAGATGATATGAATATTAAGGATTTAATGCAGCAAGTTGAAGGACTGAGTCTTTCCGAGGCTGGATTTTTGTCTAATTTTAGCGATGCGGTTAAAAATAGAAATGCGAAGTATTTAAAAGAAAACATCGTTGCTTATAATGGAATGGTTATAGAAAAATTACTTCCTCTAAATATAATCACATTTAATGCAATAATAACTTTATCTTGCAAACTGTTTGATGATTGTACTGCTGTAAAAAGTTTCTATCATAATCTTTTTAGCGCTATTTTGGTTGATGAATATCAAGACACAAATATACTGAGTTTCTGGTTGTTGGATCGTGTAATATGTGAGAATTCTGCGGTTATATTATTAGGCGACCCCTTGCAACGTATATATGGTTTTATTGGGGCAGTTTCAAACTTATTTGATGTATCTAAAAAACATTTTCAATTAAAGGAATTTAATTTAAATCAAAATTACAGATTTAAAGATAATGATCAGATGCTGTTGCTAGATAATAATCTTAGAGAAAATGCAAAGAATCCTACCGCTCCTGAAATTAAAAAATCTGCCGCTATTAATTTTAAATTATTAGAGAATCAAACAGAAGAGGGGGCTTACATAATAGAATTGGCTACAAGTATAATTCAATCAAGTCAAACCGGTAAAGTTGCTATATTGGTGAAACAACGCGGGAAAAATATTGAGGGAATTATTGAACAGTTTCGATCCAAACAAGTGGATTTTTTCTTCGGACTTTTTTCCGATGAGGATATTAAGTATATTAATTTTCAAAAAGATTGTTTATTTCAGTTTATAGAATCACTGAGGGTCAAAGGTGGTTTAACAAAAAAATCTTTGTGTGTTTTACAAGATAAAATAGAACAGAAGTATCAGCAAGAGCAAGACCCCATTATTTTATCGCTAATAAGTCTGTTAAAAATATTCTTTAATAAAATATTCAGCGATTTTTCCTATTTGACCGAGGAAGAAAAAATTGCTCTCATTAAAGATACTTTTGAGCATAATGGATTGAAGCAATACATTGAATTTATTGATTCTCAAATAATTATATCAACTGTTCATGGTGCTAAAGGCTTGGAGTGGGAATATGTTATTATCCCTGACATGGAATCATATTCATTTCCTAACTATTTTGGATTGTGCGATTCATGTAAATGCGAGCAAAATTGTAATCTAGTGGTTACGGAATCTATAGAGAATAAGTTTATTGAAGAACTGAGTGTATTTTATGTTGCTGTTACTAGGGCTAAAAAAGAAGTGTACTTTTCTGCGAGTAAAAATAGAATAGACTATAAGGGGGGAGAGGCCGCGGCAAAGGTAAGCTGTTTTCTTAGATTACCGGGCATAGCATTAGAATAATGTGTATTTTATCTTGGGAAACAACACGGCATGAATTGTTAAAAGTTCCAACGCTAAACTTGAAAATAATTGTATTAAATCAATATTAAAAGAATTTATATGAGTATATTTATATGGGAAGTTGTAATATTATGTATTCTGTATTGGGTCAAAACTCAAATACCATATTGGCAGGGGAAATTTGGAGAGAATTTCGTTAGTAGAAAATTACATGGATTAGATTCAGGGCGATATAAGATTATAGATGATGTCCTTCTCCCCTCAAACGGAAATACGAAAACTACACAAATTGATCATGTCGTTGTCTCTAATTTTGGTATTTTTTGCATAGAGACAAAAATGTATTCCGGGTGGATATTTGGAAACGCCCATCAGCAATATTGGACGCAGGTTATATATCACAATAAAACGAGGTTTTATAATCCCTTAAGGCAAAATTATGCTCACATGAAAGCAGTAGAGGATTTAGTATTGCCCTTATATCCCTCAATTCCAATCCTATCTTTTGTAGCTTTTCCTATCGCAGGTAAACTGAAAATCTCAGGCACGGATCGAGTAGGGCATGCTGTGGATGTGGTTAATAAAATAGAAGCTATTGATAAACAAGTTTTATCTGATGCAGACAGGGATAACATCTATGATATTATTTCTAGGGCGAATATAATGGATAAAAATACTCGTAAAAAACATAATATTGAAATAAAAGAATTAAAAAATTTATAATTTAACGATATATTTATATCGTAAGAATCTCTTTCATTGTCATGAATTATGAACGAGCTATAAAAAACATAAACAGATCTATATCAAAGAGGCGACCGTCAACATTTAATCCCGCCTGGTTAAGAAATTGTGTCCGCAGGTCTTATGATTTTATTTCTGAAAATATAAATACCGAATCGGGTGATGTTGATTGGGATCAAGTTGTCCGTTGCCTTAGTCATGACTATCAGAAACTATGGTTTAAGGAATTAAAGCGCAAAAAGAAAATTCAGAAATACAAAAATAAAGCTGAGGTAGATGCAATACTCAATAAATATAGAGACAAGCTCTATACTTTTTTAGTGCAAGCAGATAAAGATGATAAAATAATTTGTGACGAGATCTGTATTAGGTTAGTTAGAACTGCTCAAAAAGGCAACCTATTAGCAAGACAAAAGGCTATTTATTTCATTAAACAACTCGTAGATTATTGGATTGAGACCAGAAACTTACAGAATTGGCGCGGTTATGATGATTTACTAAAAAAGAACATTGATGGGTGTATTCGCCGTTATCGTTATTCCGGATCATTTCTGGTTTATCTATATAGAACTCTTGAATATTCCGGCAGAGGCTTGCGCCCGCTTGAGGTCTTTTCTCTTGATGAGTGTTCTACTGTAACCGGAAGAAAGAAGTCTGACAATCTTGTTTATGCTCCGGAAACTGGTGAAGCACGGCTATATTCGCCGAATGGCTAGTCTTACTTAGACTACTCAAAAGGTAGAAAAATCAGAGTTTTTAAACTATTTACGACCGATTGACAAAAATATAAATAAGTGCTATAAGTAGTCAGTTGTTAATAATGTGGCTGTATTTGGTTTACATTGTTAATTTTGTACTTTAGACAAATAGCACAAGGAGTGTGATAAAATAAATAGCACGGATTATATTGCCAGAAAAGAAGAAGGTGGTAATTGGTTAGTATTTAACAGTATTGATCATTCAATAAAATGGTTGAATGATGATCAGTTAAAGAGAATGAATGCCGTTAAGATAATCACTAGGCCTTTAGTGGATGGTGCAATGACTGCTCCTATAAAATTATTCATAAATGTTAGCAACAAGTGTAATTTGGAATGCAGTCATTGTTTTTCCGCTTCATCGCCCACTGGAAGCTATGATATTCCTATCGGTAAGTTAAGAGATATTATTGATGAGGCTTCTGAAATGGGCGTTTTCCTCTTCATAATAGGAGGAGGGGAACCATTTATGAGGAAGGACATTTGGGAGATCATATCTTACATCAGGTCAAAAGGAATGGGTGTTTCCCTAACAACAAATGGAACAATCTGCAATGAAGAAATAATGAGAAATATTAAGGAATACGATGTAAGGATGAATATCAGTTTAGACGGAAAAGAGGAAACACATGATTCCGTAAGAGGAAGGGGTGTATATAGAAAAGCTCTGAATAATATCAAACTTATGTTACTTAATGGCATAAAGCCGACAATAAGGTTTACTTTAATGCCATTGAATATAAAAGATACTTGCCACATGATTTCTTTGGCGGACACTTTGGGCGTCAGTTTAAAAGTAAGAAGAGCGAAGCCATCGTCTAGAGCAGTAAAAAATGATATGATCATTAAACGTATAGACAAAGATTATTTGGAAGCTATTGATTTGCTTAATAATTCACCTATTTGTGGCGTCGAAGACATTATGAATACGAATTTCGGAGCAAAGGAGTCTGTACTGATTAGTGATTCAGATTGTGGAGCAGCAACGAGAATTATGTTTATTGAAGCTGACGGAAAAATATCCCCTTGTTCATTTTTAAGAGATGAGTTCTGGTCTGGTAGTATTTACACTGATACCCTTGATAGTATTTGGTGTAACAGCAGTCAATTTAAAATGATAAGGGGTATAAAACTGAACAAAGAATGCGCTAAATGTTATAGAAAGAGAGTTTGCCATGCAGAATGCCCAGCAATGCGGCTACATGTGAACGGATCTCTCGATGCAAATGAGCCAGGATGCTTAAAGGATTTCCTCAGGCAGCCAAATTCATGAATTTAATATATAGCATTCAAAACAATGTATTAAATTTTTTCAGGAGGAGAAATGTGTTTACAAAAAGCGCAAAATATTATGATTTAATGAAAAGCTCGAAAAATTACCAAGAAGAAGCAAACCAAATCATAGACATCTTGAATCACTATGGAATTTTTAGTGGGCATATCTTGGATTTAGCTTGCGGAACCGGAGAGCACGATAAGTATCTAAAGTCTCAATTTCAAACAGATGGCCTGGATCTTAATAAAGACTTTGTTGAGATCGCAAAAACCAAAAATCCTGAAGGTACTTACTATACTGGAAATATGATTGATTTTGAGACAAACAAGGCTTATGACACGGTTATTTGTCTTTACGGATCCATCGGCTATACCAAATCATTGGAAAACCTATCAAAGATGATCTCTACATGCAAGATGAATCTGAAAAAGGATGGTTTACTAATTATAGAACCATGGTATAATCCTAACAATTGGGAAGCAGACATTATTCATACTACTAATGTGGAGTCGGAGTCTATAAGTATAACAAGAATGGCTACTGGCAATAGAGACGGCGAAATAATATTCCATTATCTGATTGGGGAGAAGGGGAAGGGTATCGAATATTTTACTGAGACCTATGAATTCGGACTGTTCACTCACGAAGAACTAATGGATGTTTTTCATAAAAATAAATTTGATGCAGTCTTTATTAGTCATACCGTTCAAAAAAGAGGTTTATATGTGGCAAAGTCACTTTAAACCGTATAAGGTTGCAATCAATTTATTGCAACTTATTTTTTTATTTTATAAAACTTTATGGATAAATATATAATTTCCTCAGCACTGATATTTAATGACAAGAATCAAATACTTCTGATTAGACATACACCTGAATTTGAAGCAGGTTATTATTGGTATATTCCTGGTGGGACTGCCAATAAAGATGAGAATGCCTTGGATGCTCTTAGACGAGAAGTCAAAGAGGAAACAAATATTGATATAAATGATATAGGCAAGCCTGTCTATACTGTTGAGCATACCAACCACAAGAGAGGATGGTACAGTGATATTTATGTTTATAAAATTAAAGACTGGTGCGGTGAACTTGAAATAAACGATCCGGATGGAGATACGGTAGAGCTAAAATGGTTTGATATCAAGCAAGCAATTGATGTTATTAAAGATGTTCCGTTTAGAGTTATGCGAGAGCCGTTAATAAATTATATAGAAGAAAGAGAAATACAGAAGGAATGGTCTTACGTTGAATATAAAGATGGTAAAATAGAACTTTTGTAATTCAGGTTTTCGTTAAATCTTTTTAACAATCATGTTATTTATATCAAACAGATAAGCGAGACACGAAGCTATCTCTTTTTATACTGTCTCATTTGTCTCATTTTGCTATTCAGACCCCGACCCGTTCCCGTCTTATACTCTCAGAAAAATAGCCCAAAAACTCTTTATGGGATTGAAGCCATTTGGTTCTAGACCTGCTTGAGGAGCATTGTTGAAAAATCGCAATTTTTAGGAGTAGTGGCCAGTATGCTATATGGCTCTTTAAACCTAGAATGGGCGATTTTTTCGTTTTCAATCTCAATGTTCCAAAGTAAGATTTCAAGGAGTTCTCGTTTCTGGTACGGATCACGCTCCATGAAGTCTTTTTTGGCTCTACTAGCGGTTAAAAAGATATTTTTGATTTGTTCCAAAGTATTTTCTCTGTCTATATTTCCAACACCTAAATTCGAAAGCTGGCTCTTAAGGGTAGTTTTATTATTCTCTAATTCCTTCAATTTTGACTCGTAGAGGCTCTGATCTATCAAACTAGACAAATATGCGTCCAAGAGTTTCTCCTTCTTGTTTCGGACATTTGAGAGCTCTTTTTCGATATTTTCTTTTGCGGTTTCCTTGTAATACATTTCGCTTAAATATTTTTCTTTGTACGCCTCGTAAGAAATATCGATAAACTCCTCATCGAACTTTATCTCTTCAAGTACTTGTGCCAGAAGATCACCGGCTATAGGCGAGGGGAGATATTTTTTGTGGGCTTCGCACTGGCCTTTGCCATTGGTGCAGTAATAATAATTGTGGCCTTTTTTGATTGTGGCAGTATACATACATCCGCAAGAGCAATTAATAAACCCTCGATAGGGGAAGAACAAGGTTTGTCTTTTGGGTCGGTTTCTTTGTTGGATGGCGAGTTGGGCTTTGTCAAAAAGTTCTTTTGTAATTAACGGTTTGTGATTGCCCTTGTAAAATTTGCCGTCTCTTTCCATAACACCGTAGTAGAAGGGCTTATTTAATATTCTTTGAATTGTTGATTTAAAGACTTTCTTTCCCGATTTAGTCCGTAGTCCTTCTTCGAATAAAATATTTGATATTTCTTGAAAGTTATACTTTCCAGAAGCGCAAAGTTCGAACATCCTGATCACATATCCCGATAATTTCTTATCGATAACTATCGTGTTTTTCGATTTGTTATTCAAATAGCCAAGTGGTGCCCGATTTGGCCAACCGCCCTTTTCAAGTTTTGCCCGATTGCCTCGCTTTACATTGACGCTTAAATCATCAACGAACTTCTTAGACATTCCAAAATCAAGGTTCATGATAAACTTGTCATCGGAAGTATTTTTAAAAACTTTCTCATAAGTCTTTATCTCTGCTATTTCTCTTGTGTCTATCATCCATATTAAAACTCCGCCATCTACCGAGTTGCGAGAAAGGCGATCCAGCTTCCAAACCAAAAGCCCTATTTCTTCACCCTTATTTTCTTTTATGTAATTCATCATCTCATTAAAGACTGGTCTGCCTGGGGCTTTGGCGGACATGCTTTCCTTAAAGACCTTTTTTACCTTCAGATTTTCTCTTTTTGCAAGAGTTTGCAATTCGCTAAGTTGGGAATCAATAGACAAAACCTGCCTGTCTTCAGCCTCCGATGATTTCCGGCAATAAATTATATACTCCATATTTTAGTAAATTAATAAACAAAAATGGACGGTCCTGGCTTATCCAACATTGTAACCAAAAGGCACTTTGTCGGCAGAACCGCCCATTTCAGGCGACAAAAAACGATAAGCCTTTTGGTTTATTTTATGTTGGATAAGCACTTACACTTTATCATCAAAATTTGCTCCAATCAAGTTAGGATTTAGTTTGCATAAAAACTTATTAGGATCTTTGCCGGCTTTTATTAGATCGTTCAAGTCGTATAGTCGGTATCTTGTCTCTCCGCAGAATTCATTTATGAAGCTATCTTCTCGGTATTCTAAGCCCTGCAAATCGTTATCTAAAGCATCGTCTATTCTTTTCTCGCTAAGGATCTCGAGCGGTTTTTTTAATCCATTACTTGAGAAGTAGCTTTTCTGTCCGCATAATCTTTCATCGGCTTTGCCTTTGGTCATATATTTACAGACATAGGAAGCAACAGTCTTGATATTTTTTATCGGCTTTACGATGATAAAACCCTTGCCCCAGATAGCCTCGATTTTGTCGTAAATGTTTTCCAGATAGGGGAGATTGAATATCAAGACATGGTAATGGATCGCTCCTCTTTTTTGGAATTCTATGATCCCGACATATTTTAGATAACTTCGTTTTGTTTTGGTTATCTCGTAATCGAGCCTCTGTTTGAATTTGCTAAAAATGCGGTTGGCTTCTTTTATGTCGGTTATATTTTCGGCAAAAGTAAGGGTAAGGAAAACAGGCATAAACCATCTGCCATATTTATCTTCCCATTTGCCGGCATTGGCGTTTATGAGCCGCTTTAAGTTGCCTTTGGCCGTTTCCAAAGACCTCTGCCTGTTTTCCAGGGTGTTCTCTTTTTTTATACCGATGTAAGATCTGCTTGATTTTCTGTCTTCTGATCCATACATGATCCTTTCTTGGAACTCAAAGAGCTCGATGAAATCTCCAGAAACTATCATTTTCTTGTGTGTGACTTTCTTCATAGTGTTTATATATTAAGGAATTAATTTCTGATTAAGTATGCAATATATCAAGTATAACCATTGGACGCGCGGAGACTCCGGCGATTGGGGATGAACCTCTATCGCGGAGTCTGCGCTTGTCCGGCTTTGCCGGACTCGCTCCGCTTAATTATCGTTTAGATTGCCTTCGCTCCGCTCCGGCTTCCTGATTGATAATTAGTCCTCCGGTAAGAAGAAGCGATTTGCGAGTCTTCAACGGTTTAGCGATAGATACCGTTTTGTGCCATAAAAAAGACCGAAGCACTTTCCCTTCAGAAAGCTTTCTTCGGTCTTTTACTCTGACCCAAAACCATATACAAATCAGCCACAGAGCTTAAATACTGCTCGGCTTGTTCGTCGGTGATCACTACCTGGTGCCTCTTGAAGAAATAGGCAATGATTCGCCGTCTTAATTTTTGGCTGAATTGATACATAAAAAAACAGATGATTTATTTCATCCGCTTTTAGAAAATCAATATCAAAAAGTTGTCTTCAAAACAAGAAGATGAAATAAAATAAGAATAAATAAAATTCCACCTTCTAGTTTTGATTCGTTGCTAAAAATATAAATATATACTGATGTCTAACAAAACTATTTTAGACACCCAAATAATAAAATATGGTGCAACTAATAATTTTTATTGGTGTACAAATAATAAAAATATATTGGTTATGTTCTCAATGATCTAAATATATTTTACTCCTAAGTCATTTTTTTGGCAAATTTACGCATTTCGCTAAGATTTCTTCGGTCTATTCATATCTGTTATTAGTGCTATAATAAGTATACATAGAAATATATTATACTTATTTGTCAAGTATGTCGAAAGTAATATCAACCCACATCGTGGAAATAAGAATCAAGCCAGATCCTCTTTTCTTAGATAAAAGAGGGGCCATTGTTAAGCAAATAGTGGGAAATACGCTTAATAACTGGACTGTCTCAAATAATAAAATCGAATTTGAGTCAAGTGAGCGTTCTAGTGTTTCCGCTTTTTTTAGTTATTCAAATCTTGGTTTTGTATCTAAGCCACCATCAACAAAGGATGATTTTCTTAGATACTCAAGAGAATTTATAAAATTAGCTTGGCAATATATTCCTACAGATTCTATTACTAGAATGGGCGTGCGATCTATATTTTTAACTGAAACATCAGATTTTTCAGGTATTTTCGAGGCTTACAAGAAAAAATATTTGAAGATTGGTAAAGAAGAACTAAGTATTTTTGGGGGCGATTTGGTAGATTTAGGCCTAGCCTTTGATTTTGTAGATGGTGAGGATTTTTTTAAGATAATGGCTGGGCCTATGGAAAAGAATCAAAGCAAAAATATATTCGGAGATGAAGCTTTTGCTTCTGGAAAATATTTAGAGCTTGATTATTATAGGAAAAATATACCTCCTTTTATTTCCACAAAAAATGTCTTTGCGTTTATAAATAAAGGAGTGGAAAAAGCAGAAAAAATTTCACAGGAAATTATTTAAATAGATTTTGTATTTAATATGGTAATAGGAGATAAATTAACTTCAGAAGAAATAGAAACCTCTAATACCCAGAGTCCTACTAAGATTATCGAAGAAAAAACTAGCACAGAAGCTCCAGCAGAAGCTGATATCAAGGAAGAAAAAATCTTTCAGGGATCTTCTAGCCAGAAACTTACTCCTATGGAGATTTCTCAGAAAGAATATTATGACAAAAAGAGAATAGAAACCGAGCAAAGAATAAATATCAATAATATTATTAGGAAATGGTTGGGGGTAATAGGTGCCTTAGTAGCATTTTTTGTCACAGCCCTTGGTATATATTTTGGATATTATATAAGTAGCGTTTCCGAACCTGTGGGTAATATAAAAAAGGGGATGGAAGTTATTGAATTGGATAACAGAAAAATCAATAGTAGGCTAGATAAAGTAGAAGACGATATTTCTAACACTAGAGAAGAATTTTTAAGAAGCAACATCAGCGCTTCCAAATAAGTAATATATGCGAATTTATTAATGTTTATAATTCAAAATATGAAGGTAAAAATAATTTTTGGATTTATATTATTTTCCTCAATACTTATTGTAACCGGATTTTATATAGGAAAAAATTATACAATTGATAATGTGGAGAAAGAAAAAACGCTTGAGGAAAAGTTAATGGATTGTTTGCATCTCGGGAGCGATGAGAAAGCAAGAACATGTATAGAATTTTTAAATCAGATTGAATTAGCTAAAGTAGTCCCTTTAAATCCCAGCAAGGATATATATCAAGTTGGGGAGGATATATATTATGGTTATTTAACTCTTCGCATCGAGTCTGTGGAAAAAACAAGTGATAATCAAATTATAGTAAATGTATATTCTTATAATTCAAAAGATAATCGAAATAAGATATTGATGTTTAATTCACAATTCCATTTGGAGTCTGCTGATAACTTTAGAATTGAACCAAATTATGATGACGGGCGATTTAGGGGGATAGAAGTTTATCCTGATCAAGCTATCAAGGGGCGGGTAGTTTTTCAGAATGATGCTTTAAAACAAGATAAATCTTTCGTATTAAAAGCACAACCCTTTGATGGATCTCCTGCTCTTTCTGTTGACATAAGTAAATATTTGTAAGCTTACTTTCTACTAAATTACAAGTAAATTTTGACAGTAAGAATACGGCCATGAATGAACATCTACAACCATTTTTTACTATCATAATGCCTAGAATTAAATCTGCTGGTGTAGAAT
>ENA-UOOK01003262-UOOK01003262.1-fermentation-metagenome-genome-assembly--contig:-NODE-3262-length-18660-cov-32.607149_pt1 | contig 18660 bp, 16 predicted proteins | sample MGYA00245777_ERZ724023 | MGnify/ENA primary metagenome ERZ724023 (study PRJEB28704, sample SAMN03018312) | fermentation metagenome | biome: anthropogenic terrestrial biome; feature: soil...
GGAGATCCAGGCGCGGGGAAATCCACTCTGGCAGCTGCCCTTGCTTCCGATCCGGGTATCACAGTCTTGGGTGAAGATCAGGTGGTTTTACGCTATCTGAAAGACCGCTTCTGGATTTTTGGGGCTCCCTGGCACCTCAATCCCGAAATGTGTTCACCGGAGGGAATTCCGCTATCGAAAATGTTCTTTCTTGACAGGTCTTTGGAACCTGGTGCACACCTCATTAGCCCACTGGATGGTATTACGCGTATTCTGCAAACAGCTTTTACTCCTTTTTACCAACCCAAATGGATCCCGGGCATCTTGGCTCGATTGGAACTGTTATCACAGCAGGTTCCGTTTTATAATCTGAGCTACCAGTTGGGAAGTGATCCTGTAGCTTTGATCACCAATGCCTGAATAAGGTGGTAACAGGTGTTGATTGTTAAATATACAGACATGCATAAAATAATTATCTTTAAAATTCAAGGCATAAGAAACCATAAATCGGTAGTTCGGTAGGACAGATTGCCATGGAAAACAGAGACATCGTATGAATAATCAACGAACCGTAATCAAAGAATTCTTACTGGTGATAATGATCCTTGCCCTATTATTGCAGGGTTTGTCATTCAAACCAGTAGAAGCATACGACCCAACCAATAATCTCCTTGAGCCTGTCAGCAACACTGCTGATGATCCTACAGGAACTGGTGAGATCAATTCCCCTATAAACTCATCTGATGGGTTTAGTTTTGAAGTCGAAATACCCTGGGAAGCACTGAAACTTAATACAATCTCAATCGATGGGAATGATTTTACGCAAGTATCGTTGGAAGGATGGGCAAAATCTGCACAAGCTGGAGCTCCCGAGCTTCCAATTAGCGTCAGGCAGGTTGGCGTGCCTTTTGGCGTCAGTCTGGAAGTCTCGGTTGAGCCTGGGAAAGCTCATGTCTATAGATTGGAGTATCCGATTCTGCCAGTAGTGACACAGGAAGTCGATTGGCAGCTTCCCTCGGGTGAGGTGGAGAAAATCTCGCCAATAAACACTTTCGTATATGCTGAAGATGCCCAAATTTATCATAGTGGTACTCCATATCCTGCTTCCCTCGCAGAAATTACCAGCGATGGTGTCATGCGCCAGCAACGGATCGCCAGTATCACCGTACACTCAACCCAATATCTTCCGAAGGATCAACAATTAATAATCTATGAAACATTGTTGATAACTGTTAAGTACTCGGGGCTTCCAGTGGTTAACAATGTAGCGATGGCCGAAGAATCCAAGGAGATAGAAAATTACCTTGAAGCTACCCTTATTAATTATGAAGAATCAAAGCAATTTAGGATTTCAGAAAATCAACTACTAAATTCAGGATCATTGCAGTCAATCTCCACGCTTCCTTGGACACCCCCTTCACCAGGTTGGCGACTTAAAGTGAGAACAACAGGAATCTACAAACTCAGTTATTCCGACCTACGGGCCGCCGGTTTACCTGTTGACACTCTGAATCCACAGACTTTCCAGGTATTTACTGCCGGTCAGGAGATCGCTATCAAAGTCATCGGAGAGAATGATGGCAGTTTTGGTATCAGCGATTACATCTTGTTCTATGGAGAAAGTATTGATTCAAAATATGCCCTCGATAACGTTTATTGGCTGACATACGGAAATACGAACGGGTTAAGAATTGCATCGCAAAATGGAAGCCCATCCACAGCTTCCACCCCAGAATTCCGATTAACAAAATCGCATTGGGAATTAAACAAGACATATTATTCAGGACTCCCTGGGACAAATGATTTGGATCGGTTTTTATGGGGTTATGCATATTCACCTTCAACAACGATAATCGACTGGACTTATGGGTTTATCCTTCCCACTCTTTATACCGGGACGGCAACTTTGAAAATAGCCTTATTTGGGCAGACCAGTTTCGCTGTAAACCCGGATCACCACATAAAGATTTACCTGAATGGCACAAGCTTAGGCGACGCAACATGGGACGGGCAAACTTTGCAGCAGGTAGAGGTCGTTGTTCCACAAGGTTTGTTACAGCTGGGTACGAATACAATTCGTGTCAGTTCAGTACTGGATACTGGCGCGACTTATGATTTTGTGTATATAGATTGGTTCGATCTGAATTACCCGAATACCTTTACTGCTGAAAACAACTTGCTCCCTTTCACTTATACTATCCCGGGTAACTGGAAATACCAATTGAATGGTTTTTCCACAGACCAGGTGAGTGTTTTCGATGTAAGCGATCCAAATGCAGTGACAGAATTTTCGGGAACATCCATCTTTCCGGTGAGTGGTGGATATGCTTTACAGTTTGAAGATACAATCACAAACTCGACTGACTATGTTGCAGTCGAGGCAAGTGCTTTCAAGACTGTGCAGGCAATTGAAGCAGATATGCCGTCTGATCTCAAATCGGCCAACAATGGTGCGGATCATATCACCATTACCCATAAAGATTTTAATGCCGCGGCACAGACACTCAAGAACCATCGGTTGACCCAAGGTCTGCGGGCAGTGGTAGTGGACGTTCAGGACATCTATGATGAGTTCAATTACGGTATCGTTAACCCGACAGCGATCCGCGATTTCCTGGCATATGCTTACAGTAATTGGCAGGCGCCAGCCCCATCCTATGTGGCGCTAATGGGTGATGGTAATTATGACCCGAAAGATTATCTGAATTATCACAGGACCAGCTTCATTCCACCCTACCTTGCCAATGTCGATCCCTGGATGGGGGAAACAGGAGCGGATAATCGCTATGTGACCCTGGTTGGAACAGATATCATCCCGGATATGATGCTCGGCCGGATCTCAGTCAACAGTCTGGCTGAAGCGACTGCATTTGTCAATAAGATCATTACCTACGAGACTACTCCGCTTTCAGGTGATTGGTTCGGGAAAGTTTTGGCAATTGCAGATAATGCGGACGCGGGTGGAAACTTTCCGATCATATCAGACAATCTGCTAAGTTGCTGCCTGCCTTCGAGCTATTCTGCGGAAAAAATCTATTATGGGACTGTACCCTACACTGATGTTACCACTACACGTAATGCCATTTTAACCAGCCTGAATTCCGGTAAATTACTGGTCAATTACATTGGACACGGCTACACTGACGGTTGGGCTGGTGAGAGTCTATTTTACGCAAACCAGGTGCCAAAATTGACAAATAACGGCATGTACCCGGTAGTCTTGGCGATGACCTGCAGTGAGGGTTACCACATTAATCCCCACACCTATGACAAAAATAAAGAAGCACTGGGAGAAGTGGTGACCCGTGCGGATGGTAAGGGAGCAATTGCCAGTTGGTCACCGACCGGTCAGGGCGTCGCAAGTGGTCACGATTTGTTGAACAGAGGCTTTTTCGACGCTATCTTCACTAATGGGGTGTCCACAGTAGGTGAAGCAACTCTGGCTGGAAAGCTGAACCTCGGAGGTGCCAGTCCTGACTTGCTGGATACTTATCTGTTGTTTGGAGACCCGGCCCTGATTTTGGCACGACCTGTCAAAGCTGTAGATGATTCTTATGAGACTAATATGGATCAAAACTTGACAATCGCTGTACCAGGAGTGCTGGCAAATGACATAACCGCAAGCCCCGATCCGATGACAGCCGTCCTGGTAAGAGCAACCTCAAATGGAAATCTGACATTAAATGCTAACGGATCCTTTACTTACCAGCCCAATATAAATTTTGTTGGGGAAGATAGTTTTACTTACAGAGCTGAAATTGATGGAATTTCAAGCAATACCGCCACGGTATCGATCACAGTTTCAGCGACGCAAACACCTACCCCCACACCGATTACACCGACGCCAACGCATACCTACACCCCCACGCCGGTAACACCGACGCCAACACATACCTACACCCCCACACCGATTACACCGACGCCGACGCATACCTACACCCCCACACCGGTAACACCGACGCCTACGCATACGTACACCCCCACACCGGTAACACCGACGCCTTCGCATACGTATACCCCCACGCCGATTACACCGACACCAACGCCTAGCCCTACGCCTCACAAGTATTATATTTATTTACCCCTGATTATCAGGTAACAACCACTTGAAGATCATAAAAGGGATTGGTCTATGAACAACTAATCCCTTTTACGTTTTAATCTCAAGCGGCTAACAACAAGTTCGTAATCTAGGAAGTCTTACTTTTTAAAATTTCTAGCAGGTAGGGGATTCGGATGGAAAATTCCATATGCCAGAGAAATGATTTTTTCGATATTGTCGTGTATCAGTGATTCAATCTCCGATGCAATTTCGCTAAATGATTCGCCGGTAAGATAGGGATCGGGGATGGTGTAGGCAGCTCCTGATAGTTCACTCAAGAGGTAGGTGCGATCTTTCAGAAAGGGGTAATCGAGTAAGATCGCTTCTTTCTGACCTTCTTCCATTACCAGCAGCAGGTCAATTCCTTGACGGTCGATTTCTTCTATACCTTTTGCGGTGTGTTTGCCGAGATCGAGCCCCCGTTTCGTGGCTTGCTCGATGGCGTGGGGGGAGGCTGGAGACAGATCATGCACCCAGGAGCCAGCACTTTCAACGACCCACTGCCCGGAAATCTTGCGTGTAGCCAGTTCGTTCCTCAGGATCGCCGCTGCCAGAGGTGATCGAAATTGATTCTTGGTACAAACAATGACAATTCTCGGCACGAAGATCGGTTTCCTCTAAATATTGAGATGCTATTTCTGCTTTCCTAAATCCTTGACTTGATACTTTTCAAAACCAGAGCTGAAGGTAGCTGACTGTTTAGGTTCTGGCTCAACTTCTGAGTTTGGAGCAGTAGATTCATTGCTGTAGGAGTAGTGATTATTGTATGGCGAATAGTAGTTATAACCACCGTAGTAATAATCCCGGTTGCGAGGGATCTTGTTGGCGACTACTCCCATCACTTTGGAACCAATCCGCTCCAACTCTTCCAATGGTCGCTTAGCTGTGAGAGCCCTGGTTTGACCAGGAATGATCACGTAAACAACGCCATCAACCTTCGAGGAGAGTATTTGAGCGTCCGATACCACCATGGGCGCCGAGTCAATGATGATCATATCAAAACGTTTTCTTAGTTCCTGTAAGGTTTGGGACATCCGTTCGCTGCCCAGCAACTCGGCTGGGTTAGGCGGGATCGTTCCGCAGGTAATTATATAGAGGTTATCAATTTGATCATAAGTTTTGAGCACATCGTCGATACTCATTTTTCCGGTCACAACATCGCTCAAGCCCATTCGATTGGGTTTATTGAAATGGATATGGACTTTCGGTCGGCGCATATCTGCATCAATGATCACAGTCTTCTTGCCACTTTGTGCTTCCACAATTGCGAGGTTGGTAGCAACGGTCGATTTTCCTTCGGATTCTCCTGAACTGGTAATCACAATCGCCTGTAACGGCTTATCTACTGAGGAATATTCCAGATTGGTGCGCAAAGAACGGAAGGCTTCTGCCACGGGTGAGCGGGGATTTTTTGCCACATAGACGCCCAGACTGTCCATTGATTTTTTTGGATTTTGTTTCAATTCACCAATAAAACCGATCACCGGCAACTCCAGAACAGCCTTTATTTCATCAGGAGTCTTTAATGTGTCGTCCAGAAACTCAATCAGGAAAACTAAAGCAGCCGCTACCAAGAGACCAACCGCTGTGCCTAATAGAGCAGATTGAGTAGGCTTGGGCGAAATCGGAACAGTAGGTTTCGTGGCTGTTTCCACCTGCATGACAGTCGGCGTGTTTTGCGCTTTGGCTAATTTGAGGGTTTCGAGGTTGTTGATACTTGCGATATAAATTTGTTGGTATAAATTGAGAGTTGTCTTCAGACGTTCCAGGTCGTTGGGGTCGCGGGTAGATGTGTCAGAAGTTTGTCCCAACACTACCAATTCGGTGTAGATCTGTTGATAGAGATCCAGAATCGGCATAATTTCGTCCAGCTTGGTTTGATAAGCAGTCAGTTGAGCAATCTCTTCTTCTGTAAGCGACGCAAGGTCAATTTGATTTATGTCTTCTACTGTAAGTAACCCGGGGTAAATTTGAGCCATATCGGTTTTTAGATTGTTGACCTGGATTTGCACATCACTCATTTGCTGCTGAACGCTCTCGATTTGCGTCTGAAGCAATTCATCGGACATCTGGGTGATCTGCGCTTCCAAAACACTGATCTGCTCTTCAGCCTGATTGATACGGGTCTGTAAGTTATTCTCAGCGGCTCCAAATTGGACAGATTGAAGTTTCTCGTTCTGGGAGATCATGATTTCGACCAAACCATTTGCGATCGTGGCCGCCTTGAACGGATCAGGATCTTTTACGGTCAAGACAACGAACTTCGTGTCATCAACCTGCTGAGCGGTGGCCTGCCCTTTTCGAACTGGAAAACCGAGGGTATCAGAAGCCTGGAAAAGCAATTCCTCGGTGGTCAAAAGCTGCGCATAAGTTTTGATGAGATCCTGATTGTTGACATAAGAATAATAATCGTAGGTTGTTTGGGCTGCCGGCAAAATGACGAATCGGGCTTGTGCCTGGTAAATCGGAGTCTGGCGAACACTGACAAAATAGCCAATACCCCCGCCAACTACGCATCCAAGAATGAGAAGCCAGAGCCAATGTTTGATTGTTGAAAAAACCTGTTTGATATCCATACATGATCCCCAAAAATTACAAAACCAGCGAAAAGGTTTGATTCTCGCTATCTATTCAATAATTAAGAATACCACATAAGTTATATTTTTGATTTTACCCCTAAGAAAATAACCCTTTCATTCGTTTGTTTCAGGATGTATGTTAAAATCACTGGTTATGGATATCAAGGTTGTTTCTACCAATAAAAAAGCGCGCTTCGAATTTTTCATCCTGGAAACTTTCGAAGCCGGTTTGGTATTGAAAGGAACTGAAATTAAATCAGTGCGGAATGGTCAGATTTCTTTACAGGAAGCCTATGTAAGGACGAATGGTGAGGAAATTTGGCTGGTTGGTGCCCATGTTGCTCCATACGAGCATGCCAGTGCTTATCAACACGACCCAAAACGGGATCGAAAACTTTTGATGCACAAAAAAGAAATCCGCAAGCTTTATGATGAAGTTCGAATCAAAGGGATGACGATCGTCCCTATACGGGTTTACCTGAAAGAAGGAAAGGCTAAACTTGAAATCGGGCTAGCCAAGGGTAAAAAACAGTATGACAAGCGTGAATCAATTAAAGAACGGGATATGGAACGCGAATCTTCTCGTGGCAAAGGCAGTTGGCAATAGCCACTGCAAGCTTTTACCTAAATCTTGAGCTTTCCAAGAGGTTTCGTATAATAACAAAATGAATATAAACATTAACATCAGCCGACGTGATTTTTTGAAAATGACCGGTCTAGCAGCGGGCTCTCTTCTGCTTCCCTTTGGTAAAGTTTCGGGCATCAGCTTGCAGCAAGATTGGAAGGTTGGCGCTAACCTCGGTCGGCTGTGCATCGGGGAATTACGCTCCTTTCAGGATTTCAAGTCAGAGCCTAACTGGAATGCACCAACCACTGAACGAATTTGGCGTGACGATGTCTTTGAAATAAAGCAAGAAGTAATTGCCAATGTGCTCGATTACAACCGTTATAACCAAAAATGGTATGAAACTCCCCATGGCTTTATCTACTCCCCTTATGTTCAGCCAGTCAAGTATCTACCAAATGAACCGCTTAATGAATTACCAGTAGACGATCAGGGCCAAATTGGAATGTGGGTTGAGATCAGTGTTCCAAGAGCCGATTTCGAGCTAACCAAACCCTGGAGCCAGGCATCTTCCTGGATCCGTGATTCGGAGGGACAGGCGAAGCTTTATTACAGCCAGATTTTCTGGGCGTCCGATATCCGCAGCAAAGCCGGGAACACTGAATACCTGCTATCAGAAAAATATGGCGCCTTACCCGATTATTACTGGGTGGATGCGCGGGCATGTCGTCCGATCACTGCTGAAGAAATATCTCCGATCCATCCTGAAGTTGGCGATAAACATGTGCTCGTCAATTTGCAGACTCAAACCCTGCATTGCTTTGAAGGACCCTATGAAGTTTACTTCTGCGAGGTCTCAACAGGCTATATTCGTGATGGAAAATGGCTGACACCACCAGAAACCACGCCTGTTTGGCGTAAAATGATTTCTTTGCATATGAGCGCCGGCGGTGTTTCCCAATATGACTCACCCGGTATTGCCTGGACAACTCTTTATCATCCGGACGGTCAGGCAATTCATTCTGTTTACTGGCACAATAATTTCGGCGTTGCACTGTCACACGGCTGTATCAACTGCATGCCCGAAGATGCTAAATGGATTTGGCGCTGGACCAACCCCACAGTCGGTCTGTATCCAGGTGAGATGACTGTTTCCGATAGCAGTCAGTCAACTTATATCCAGGTCATTGAAAGCTAACTTGCAGAGATGCCTGTGACCGGGAAAGATTTTCAGCAACCCAACCTAAACGCTGAAGATACTAGCAGATCAGAACAGAGCCTGAGTAACAAGATTGGAAACTGGCTTAAGCATCACTACCTGGCGCTGATCAACGCCGTCCTTGCAATTTACATTATTCTTCCATTAATGGCGCCAGTCTTGATGAAGATCGGTCAGACTAAAGCTGCCGATGTGATCTACAGGTTCTACAGTCCGCTCTGCCATCAACTGGCTTATCGTTCCTTTTTTCTATTTGGCGAGCAAGCAGTTTATCCGCGTGAACTTGCTGGATTGGAAGGAATGAAAACTTACGAAGAAGCAACTGGTTTTGATGGTGATGATAACCTGACGGCAATGGCTTTCCGTGGTAATGAACAATTGGGATATAAGACAGCTTTGTGCCAACGGGACCTGGCAATTTATTCCAGCCTGCTCTTGTTTGGACTGGTCTTTGCGCTAACAGGGCGCAAGATCAAACCTTTACCCTGGTTAGCCTGGATCATTCTGGCGCTGGGTCCGATGGGGTTGGATGGCTTATCGCAGCTTGTGAGCCAGATGAATATTCCCGCTTTTGGTGGGTTCACGATGCGCGAGAGCACACCACTTTTAAGGATATTGACTGGCGCGATGTTTGGTTGGTTCACTGCCTGGTTCGGACTGCCTTCCATAGACGAAATGATCAATGAGAAGAAGCCTGCCAAACATGTGGCACCGATCTCTTCGGAGGAGGAATAGAATGTTCAGACAAGAGAGCGGTGGACTGGTCAGCTATCATTTTGAGAGCTTTGATGACAGTTTGGTTAATCACGCTTTTTATACCCGCTTAGGGGGTGTCTCTGAAGGTCACTTCAGCCAGTTGAACCTGGGAGGAACCAATGGCGACAATCCAGAACATGTACACGCGAACCACCTCTTGCTTTTCGAGAATTTTGGAATGCCCTTTGAGAGTCGTTTTGATGTCTGGCAAGTACATGGCGATACCATTCATTTCACCAATTCACCCAGACCTGAGACCCAAAAACACCAACCAGGGGACGGCATTTTTACGCAAAACCCGGATGTTACCTTGATCATGCGTTTTGCCGATTGTGTACCGATCATGATCCATGATCCTGTGAAAAAAGTGGTTGGGTTGGTTCATGCTGGTTGGCAAGGAACGTTGCTGGAGATTGGTTTGGTAGCTGTTGAGGCAGCAGCTAAAGAATATGGCGGTGACCCGAGCGATTTTCGCGTAGGTATTGGTCCTTCGATCTGTGCTCATTGTTATCAAATTGGAACCGAGGTCAGAGCACAATTTTTCAAGAAATGGGGAATTGAAGCAGCCAACTTCGTCAGTGAAACCCCAAATGGTTATTTTCTGGATTTGTGGGCAGCGAACGAGTGGAGTTTGCACAAGGCAGGTGTCAAGAATATTGAGCAATCGCATATTTGCACCGCTGAACACTTGCACGAATGGTATTCTTATCGTAAAGAAAAAGGCTTGACCGGTCGTTTTGCGGCTGCCATCAGCCTGACACCGAAAGGAAAGCATGGATAACGAACAGTTCGAGATGCTCAAGTCGAAGATCAGTCACAACCTGGCAGAAATTAGGGAGATCGCTGAACGGGCAGCCAGGGTGAGCGGGAGAACCTCCGATGAAATTGCTATTTTGGCAATCAGCAAGCGTCAATCGGTCGAGGTGATTGATGCCGCATATCAATCCGGGCTGCGAAAGTTTGGGGAGAGTTATGTCCAGGAAGCGCTGCCAAAGATCGAACACTTTCATCAGCAAACTGATATTCGCTGGGATATGGTTGGGCATCTTCAGAGCCGGAAAGCCCGCCCGGTGGCAGAAAATTTCCATGCTGTTCATTCTCTGGACTCCCTGAAGTTGGCAGAATTACTGAACAAGTACAGACCGTCTGATAAACCTCCGCTGGAGGTTTTTCTTGAGGTCAACATCGGAGATGAGAGCTCAAAGACAGGGTTTCCCACAAAAAATGAAACCGATCTGGCTGCTTTGGTAATTGTAGTGAACCAGATTTCGAAAATGGAAAGTTTGAATTTAGTTGGGTTAATGGCGATGCCGCCATTATTTGCAGACCCGGAACATAGCCGACCTTACTTCCATAAATTAAGGAACCTGAGAGATTATCTGAATGCCCAATCAAAAGGCGTGAAGCTCAATCAGCTTTCTGCCGGAACCTCTGTTGACTTCGCGGTTGCCATCGAGGAGGGTGCTACGATTGTACGCATTGGCGAGCGACTGTTAGGACCCAGAAATTACGCAAATTGAGGAATCATGCAATATATAATCCTATTTATCCAAATTCTCGCTCGCTCAATCGTTTTTTTGCTTTTCCTGCATGTAGTATTGTCATTGTTCATGCGTGCTGATAAACCCTTGCGCATTGGAATAGCCAGACTGGTTGACCCAATTCTTTATCCTTTTCGTCGGTTGATCAAACCATTTAATGGGATTGACTACACACCTGTGGTTGCTATCCTGGTGGTGAACTTAATCGAATGGCTTCTGACTAATTTTCTGGCGCGGTATTTGTAAATCAGATAATGAGATTTCGTTTCCTCCGACAATGATTTGCGGAGTATTCAGTACATAGTAAGGGAAAACTTAGCTTTCGAGGTTACTGTGCAAAAAGCTCCGAATGCAAAATCTTTTTCATGAACAAGCGGAACCAAGTAGAAGCTGCTTAAGCCTTGTATAAGATTCTTCCGCAACTCCGACATTTTATAATGACGTTCGGATTAGCGACTTGTTGAATATCAGTGGGTGAGAGTTCAACACCACAAGCCTTACAGCTTGCATCGAAAATCTCCGCTACAGCTACGCCACCTTTGGTTTTAAATAGAGTCTCGTACTCTTCAAGTAATTTGGCATTCAACTGGCTTTTCAGGGCATCGCGTTGGGAATTGATCTTGGGCAGCTGTTGCTTTAGCTTCTCTCGTTCTCCCATCAAGAGGGAGTTTTCGGATGCTTTATTGTTGAGCAATTCATGTAAGTCAGCTTCAGCTTTCTTTTTTGCTTCCAGATGAAGATCATTTGCTTCCATCAGTTGCATCTGCTCATCTTCCAAGGTCTTAATGATTCGTCGCAATGCTTCGCTTTCCGCTTGCAGATCCTGCAATTCTTTTGTGGCACTGACCTTACCTCCATAAAGCTTTGCTTGTGCCAATTTTAGTTTTAAGGTTCTTTCTTCTGTTCTTTTACGTAAATCTTCCAGCGATTTATCGCTTTCATTCAAGGCAACAGTTGCTTTTTGGAGGATGGATTGAGCTTTCTGTATTGCTTTATCCGACGCGATGATCTGATCGATTTGTTTGATACGCTTAAGTCTTTGGATGCGTTGTGAATCGAGCTGCTGCAGTCGGTAAAGGCTGAATGTTTCGTTCATGTGTCTCCGTCTCCGAATTCGTCTTCGCAATAATTGTAACCCTTTATTCCCACGTTTTTGTGTCAGAGGTTTTCCAATCCCAATCAACAAACATGGCAGAGTTTGGTAGGTCCCCCAACAAATTCCAAATCTCCAATAGCTGTGACTTATTATGATAAATTTTCTCTATGTTATAATTCGGCGCATACAAAAGAAGACTTACACTTCGATAGATGGAGATAAAATTTGGCTTTTTTCAACCCAATAAAATGGTTGCTGGGGTTGTTGTCGCTGGATCTGGGGATTGACCTGGGAACAGCGAATACTTTGGTTAATGTCAGAGGAAAGGGCATTGTTATCAATGAACCTTCCTGGGTGGCAATTAACAAACGCACTCGTGAACCCGAAAAAATCGGAGTTGCAGCCAAGGCAATGGTTGGGCGTACGCCTGCCAATATGGTCACCTTACGCCCATTACGCGATGGTGTTATTTCTGAATACGATATAACGCAGGCAATGCTTGAGTACTTCATTAGCAAAGCCCATGAGAACAGCATCGTCTTGTTCCCTTATTCACGCGTAGTGGTTGGCATTCCATCCGGCGCGACCGAAGTAGAAAAACGTGCTGTTTACGATGCAACAATGGCGGCTGGAGCACGCGAAGCTTTCATGATCAACGAGCCAGCTGCTGCAGCGATCGGTGCAGGTCTGCCTATTGAAGAGGACTCCGGTAATATGATTGTTGATATCGGGGGCGGAACAACCGAAGTGGCTGTAATTTCTGGCGGCGGAGTTGTTATCTCCCGCTCATTGCGCGTAGCCGGTGATGAACTTGACCAGGATATCACCGAATATGTGCGCAGTAAATACAATTTGTTTGTTGGTGACCAAATGGCAGAGAAGGTTAAAATCGCCATTGGCTCAGCATATCCGCTCAAAGAAGAGAAGACAGTCGATGTGCGAGGGCGCAACTTGATCACTGGTTTGCCGGAATCGATTGAAATTTCATCCGTTGAAATCCGTGAAGCTTTGGCACCTTCCGTTCAGGTGATCGTCGATACTATTAAGGATGCTCTGGATGAATCACCGCCAGAAATTTTGGCAGATTTGATGGATAATGGCGTTTGTCTGACTGGCGGTACCGCTCAACTTCAGGGTTTAGCTGATCGTCTTTCCAACGAATTACACGTCCGGGTGTGGGTGGCGGAGGATCCAATGACCTGTGTGGCGAGAGGCTGCGGTATGGTTTTGGACGATATGGACCTGTACGAAAATTTATTGGTCGGCATTGAACGAGACCCATATTCCAGTAGCCAACCGGCTTAAGTTCAACGACCGGGCAGCCGGTCGTTTCAGTTATGATTAAAAAACTTTTTACACCTAAAAATTTACGCAACCTGGTCATTATCATGGTTGTAGTGGGGGTCCTTTTTCTTGCAATATCAGGCTACCTGACCCCTATATTCAGCTTCTCAGTGAGCCCCTTCATCTCAGCGCAAAGTTGGCTTTCACAGCGTTACCTGGCTTTCAGCGATTTCTTCAATTCTCCACGAGATATGGCTACTCTACGGTCTGAAAACGCGCGCCTTGAAAACGAAGTAGCCATGCTGCAGAGTGAAATTGTTGCCCTACAGGAGAACCTCGCGCAGTCAGATATCCTATATACATTGCTTGATTTCGCACGAACGAACCCCGAGCACGAGTATGTAGCAGCGACAGTGATTGGACGTGAAGTTACCCCTTATTTACAGTACATAATTATTGATAAGGGCAGCAACGACGGACTTCGCCATGGAATGCCCGTGGTCACTCAGCAAGGTCTGGTAGGACGCATCGATGCGCTTATCTCCAATGCTGCAAGGATCCAATTGATCACAGACGCAAATTCAACAGTCAACGTCAAACTGCAAACTGCTGGAGTGGAAGGGTTGGTACGTGGCTCTGTTACCGGTGAAATCACCCTTGATATGGTGCCTGTCGACACTGAAGTTCAAATTGGAGATGTCCTGATGACTTCGGGTTTGGGCGGAACCTACCCTCCAAATATCTTCGTAGGGCAGATTTTGACAATGCAATCCAAACAGAATGTACTTTTCCAAACTGGCTCGATCCAACCGGTCGTTGACTTCACGAACCTGAGTGCTGTTTTAGTAATCACTAATTTTGACTCAGTGGACATTTCACCCCTGGTTCCGTGAGGCATTCATGTTGTCCTATCTGATCGGATTTGCGGGTTTTGCCCTGGCTTTCATGCTTCAAATGAGTGTGTTCAGTCAATGGCAAATTCTTTCAGGCAGTGCTGATATCGTTTTGCTTTTTGTGATTGCCTGGTGTCTCTATGACCGCAGCAAGCGTCTTTGGTTGTTGGTCTTGATCATGGCTTGGATAGTCGGGGCAATCTCCGCTTTGCCAATTTGGATCCCTATGGTGGTCTACTTTGTTGTTTACCAGGTCAGCAGGGTCTTCCAAGCAAGACTCATGCAGTCTCCCTTACTTGGAATGATTTTGCTCACCTTTGGCACATCACTGTTACAGATGGTCCTCAATCTGATCTATCTATTTGTGACCCGCGTCGATATTAATTTTAGCAGGATCCTGGTTGAGGTTGCCTTGCCATCACTTTTATTAAATATGCTTTTGGCGATCCCGGTACATGCTGTTGTCCGCGAAATTGCTAATTATGCTTTTCCGAAAGGAGTTGAAGCATGAACAATCAAGAATATAAAAAACCTACCATCAATATGGGCAGATTCCGCTGGATTTACCTGATCATTGTGGTGGTGTTTCTGTACTATGCCTCACAACTTTTCAACTATCAGATCATCCAGGGTGAGACTTATGTTGCCCAGGCTGAAGATAACCGCACTCAAGAAATCAGCATTCCGACCCAACGCGGTATGATTTACGACCGCAATGGAATTGTCCTGGCACGAAATATGGCGCAATATAATGTGACCGTTACTCCTGCCGAACTGCCCGATTCCGAAGGCGAAACTCGTGAAATTTTCGATGAACTCAGCAAGCTTGTAGATATCCCTGTCAATCAGGGTGAGGTCAATGACCAAACCGCCGGTGCTTTTACACCCTGTAATACAAACCTGGGTATTTTTCAGATCGTGGAAATTGCCGAGAGTCTCTGGCCTTTCCAGGCTACCCGGCTGAAGTGCGACCTGAATAAAGAAACGGCTATGATCATAGAAGAGAAAAAAATGGATTGGCCGGGCATCGACATTGAGGTTGAGTCTGTTCGTGAATACCCAACCGGTGTCCAGACCGCAGAGATCATTGGCTTCTTAGGTCCCATTCCTGAGGTTATGCTCGATTACTACACCAATCTCGGTTTTGTCTCTGGGCGTGACAAAGTCGGCTATATGGGCCTCGAAAATTCCATGCAGGATGTCCTCGGTGGTACCAATGGCCGCAGGGTTGTTGAAGTTACAGTCGGTGGCGAGGTCGTCCGTGATATTGAAGAACCGATCGAACCAGTACCCGGTTCCGACATTCATCTGACCATTGATTATCGCCTTCAAATGGCCGCCCGGGCTGCTCTGACGGAGCAACTCAATTACTGGAACGAATTTTTCCTGCGCGAACGTGGAGAGGTGATGAGTACTACCGGTACGGTAATTGGCATGAATCCCAAGACCGGCGAATTGCTTTTCATGGTTTCTTATCCCGGCTATGAAAACAACCGAATGGCGCAGTACATTCCCAGTTATTATTATGAACAGTTGAGCATTGATGAAGCTAAACCACTGGTTAACAAATCCATTTCCTCAGAACTGCCGCCTGGCTCTGTTTTCAAAATGGTTCCAGCCTTGGGTGTGCTTAATGAGGATATTGTAACTCCTGAACAGACCATCAATTGCACCCCCACGATCACACTGCGACAACAGTTCTATGAAAGCGATATCGGTACAGAGCAAAGTTACTATTGCCACGACAAAGCCGGGCACGGCGCTGTTGATTACAAGCATGGTATTGCTTATTCATGTAATATTTACTGGTACAAGACCAGCGGTGGTTACCCAGGCGAGGTTGAAGACGGCGGGCTGGGCATCTGGAACATCTATGAGTACGGTGCAGCACTCGGTTATGGAAAGGTCACAGGCATTGAATTACCAGGTGAAGCGGATGGTCTATTACCCAATCCGACTTGGAAACGCTTGAATCAGGGTGAAAACTGGGCTACTGGTGATACTTACCTGGCAGGAGTGGGGCAAGGCTACGTTCTGGCAACACCTGTTCAGGTAATGAATGCTTTTTCGACCATTGTCAATGGTGGGAAACACATGCAATTGAGCATGATCGGCAAAACTGTTGATTCCGATGGCAATGTGGTGCAATCTTTTACACCTGAGGTTCTCTGGGACATTACCAAAGACCCATTGATCCATACCTATGAAGGCAACAACCAGACCAGCACAGTTAAGGCTGTGGAACCCTGGGTTCTCGACCTGGCTAGGCAAGGTATGCAACTGGTGACCAGCCAGGAGGGTACTGCAAAAATTGAATTTGAGGGTGATCAAAACAAAATCGCTGGTAAAACCGGAACTGCGGAATATTGTGATGACTGGGCAAACCGCGAAGGACTTTGTATTCCCGGTTCTTGGCCATCCCATGCCTGGTTTGCTGGCTATGCTCCGTATGATGATCCTGAAATCGTGGTGGTTTCTTTTGTTTATAATGGTCGCGAAGGTTCCACTGTTTCTGGTCCGATTGTGCGCAAGATCATTGACGCTTACTTTGAGCTCAAAGCTATAGATGCAGAACTGGAAGGACTTCAGGCAGGGCAATAATTATGGATAAGCTGGAATTACAGGTCAGGGGAATTCATGGAGGTGTATTGATCACACTGCCTGTTGTACCCTGGTACCAGCAGCGCGACCTGCTCGTTGGTCGCATCCAGACCCAGGAACGTTTTTTCAAGGGCGGACGAATCGCCCTGGATGTCGGTTCGACAGATTGGTCTGAAGATCAGTTATTAAAATTACTGAAAGACCTTTCTGATGAAGGCGTGTGTTTATGGACGATCCTGAGCAGTTCGGAAGTTACCACGTCAGCAGCTGAATATCATGGATTCCCTACCACCCTTCCTGACCCGAACAGGAAACCGGTTCAGCTTGATGAGGGCATGGATAATGAGGAAAACGAACTGAAAGACTTCACTTGCCTGCCCCGCAGCCTGGTTGAAGGTGAGCAATTTTCGTACGCTGGCAACCTGTTGGTGATCGGTGATATTCCGGCAAACGCCCGGCTGGAAGTTAACGGTTCGCTCGTTTTGTGGGGTGAACTGCATGGATCGGCGGCAATCACAACGAGCTCCGTTCCGACGACAGTACGCTTGTTGAAAATGGAAGGCGGCAGTCTGATCTTGGATGATGAAGAGGTTGAAATCCCGGTGAAATTACGAAAACACAACGGATTGGTTATTTCGAAAGACGAGGGCGGCATAAACATATCTAGCCTGAAGCCTGGGAGACTGATCTGATGAATACTCGTCAAATCTGGCAGCGCTTTGATTTTCTGCTGTTTGCTGTTGTGCTGCTCCTGTGTGTTTTTGGTGTAGCGCTGATTAGTTCAGCTATTGCCGGTAATCCCACGCTTGCTAATCACCCCCAACGCCAGTCGATATTTATGCTTATCGGGCTGGGGGTCCTCTTCATAGTAGCCGCTTTTGATTATCACATCTGGACCACACTGAGCAAACCCTTTTACCTGTTTGTAGCCATCTTGTTGGTGATCGTGTTTGTAATCGGTGGGGCACGCTTTGGTGCCGCCCGCTGGCTCGAAACAGGATTGGTAACCATTCAACCGGCAGAACTGGCAAAAATCGCCATAATTTTGGCACTGGCAAGCTATTTCTCCGCCAATATCGACAAGATCAACAATTGGCTCACCATCGGGCGCAGCCTGGTGATCACCCTGGGTATTGTGCTCTGGATTCTTCTCCAACCTAACCTGAGCACAAGTATCGTGATTTTTGTGATCTGGGCGGCAATGCTTTGGATCAGCGGATTGAAGACTAAGTACATTCTGATCATGGTTGGGGTGGCGGCGCTCTTCCTGTTGGTTTCGTTTGCTCTCGACTTTCCATACCTGGCTGATTACCAAAAAGCACGTATCACCAACTTTTTGCAGCCGGATGAGAACGCTAGGCATGGTGAGACATATAACGTTGAACAAGCACTTATTAGCATTGGTGCAGGTGGTTGGTTTGGGAATGGATATGGCCAGGGCAGCCAGGTGCAACTGCGATTTTTGAAGATCAGGCATAATGACTTTATCTTCTCGGTTTTGGCAAATGAATTCGGATTCGTCGGCACTGTGATCGTTGTCGCTGCCTTGATTTTCGTGATCGTTCGCTGTTTCAAGGTTGCCCAAAATGCACCGGATGCCTATGGTGCCCTGATTGCGTATGGTTTTGGAGTTCTGATGGGATTCCAAACCATTGTCAACATTGGCGTTAATCTGCGCCTGCTGCCGGTGACCGGTTTGACTTTGCCGTTCATCAGTTATGGCGGCAGTTCCCTGGTATCAATGCTGCTAGGTATCGGACTGGTGGAGAATGTGCACATGCGCAGCCAACCCAGGCAGGGAAAAGCTAACAGGGATCAGGGCACAGCTGTCTCATAACAATAGGGGAAGGCAGTGAGGTGCTATCTCCTCTTAAAAGGTGATAGGGGGGTGAGTGGTTTATACCTTTTAAATTACTTCGAAAAGCTCTTTCCCCTGACCCTTGATGAAAATGATGAATTTTGGTAAACTATTGATTCGTTACTGGGGGTTCGTCTAATGGCAGGACAGCGGACTCTGAATCCGTATGTATTGGTTCGACTCCAGT
>ENA-UOOK01003263-UOOK01003263.1-fermentation-metagenome-genome-assembly--contig:-NODE-3263-length-18660-cov-4.176834_pt1 | contig 18660 bp, 20 predicted proteins | sample MGYA00245777_ERZ724023 | MGnify/ENA primary metagenome ERZ724023 (study PRJEB28704, sample SAMN03018312) | fermentation metagenome | biome: anthropogenic terrestrial biome; feature: soil; material...
TTTCCGGATTCCGAGCATTTTTGACGCCGGGCGGCGCAATTTTAGCCGAAACAGATTCGTTCTTTGATTGTTCAAACGAGGCCTGGCAAGCGAGGGGTTCCATGAGCTGCCATAATCCGACCACTTCCGATATTGCCCGGCGGGCCGGCGTCTCCCAGTCCGCCGTTTCCATCATCCTGAACCACCCCGAAGACGCGCATTTCACCGCCGACACGATCCGGAAGGTTCTGAACACGGCGGAGGAGCTGGGCTACAAAAGACGCCCCCGGGCGGCGAGATCCCCGGTTTCCTTCCCAAAGGACACGGTCCTGATCGTATGCCCCGTCCTTTCCAATTCCTACTATGCCTCGCTGGTTCAGTCCATCGAGCAGGCGGCCTTTGCAAAGGGATACTCCACCGTTGTGTGCAACACCTACCGCGACATCCGCAGGGAGCGGACCATTCTGTCCCGGTTTTCCGGAAGCGGCCTGTGCGGGATCATCTTCACGTTCATGCCGCAGTCCTGCGAGCTGGTGGAGGAACTGAACCGGACGATCCCGGTCGTGGTGATCGGCGACCGGAACACATCCATAAACGTGGACACGGTCGAGATCGACAGCGTCCGTTCCGGGACGCTGGTGGCCGAGCATCTGCTGCGGCTGGGCCACACCGACATCGCGTTCGTCTCGACGACGCTGAACGAGCAGAACGCGGTCCGCCTGAACCGGCTGGAAGGGGTGCGGCAGGCGTTCCGGGAATCCTGCCCCGACGGCACCGTCACGGTCTCGTCGGAGGACGTCACGTCGGAGGAGGACCTGCGGGACCCGGCGATCGAGCAGGATGCGGGCTTCCGTCTGACGAAAGCGGCGCTGGAAGATAAAAAAATCACCGCCGTGGTGGCGGTGAACGACATGGTGGCGTACGGAGCGATGACCGCGATCCTGCAGGCCGGGTTTTCCATCCCCAGGGATTACAGCGTCTGCGGGTTCGACAACATCTTTTCCTCCCAGTTCCCGCAGATCCTTCTGACGACGGTCGAACACTTCATGCGGGAGAAGGGCCACAACGCGATGAATATTCTGGACGAGCGCATCCGCTCCGGCGGGGTCCCGGCCGAAAGCATCACGCGGGTGGAATACCAGCCGAGGCTGATCGTGCGAAAATCCACGGCGAAGCCGAGGGCGCTGTGAAAAAAAACGGAACCGCCCCATCCGGGAACATTCCCGAATGGGGCGGTTCTGCTTGAGCCGGATACTGCCGCATGGGAAAAAGTTTTTCCATGCGGCAGATTTTTATGACATGTTTCTAAGGCTCAAAGGATTTCGAGCCTGCCGTGCCACGCGTCGGAAAACACCTTTTCGATTTCCTCAACCGTGGGCTGAACCGGGTTGTTGGCGAGGAACGGATCTTCACTCGCCATTTTCGCGAGCCTGCCGCAGTCCGCGGCGTCCACCTTGATCTCCGCCAGCGCCTTGGGGATGTTCAGCCTGCGCCCCAGCTCCACGACGTAGCGGATCAGCGTTTTCGCCGCGCGCTCATCCGTCTGCGCCATCGGGCACAGATGAAGCGATTTGGCGATTTCGCCGTATCCGCCGCATACGGCCTTGAAATTGAAGGCCATCACATAGGGCAGGAGCAGCGCGTTGCACACCCCGTGCGGCAGGTTGTAAAGCCCGCCGAGCTGGTGCGCCATAGCGTGCACCAGCCCGAGCCCGGCGTTGGAGAACGCCATTCCGGCCAGATATTCCGCATAGACCATGCCGTTGCGCGCCTCAATGTCCCCGCCGTTGCAGTAGGCTTCGTACAGGTACTTGTCCACCAGCCCGACCGCCCGGATGGACGCGGCCTGTGTGATCTCGTTTTTTCCCGTGGCGACATAGGCTTCCAGCGCGTGGGTCAGCGCATCCATCCCCGTGGCGGCGGTAAGCCCCTTGGGCATTTTGAGCATCAGCATCGGGTCGTCCACCGCGATGTCCGGGATGATGCCCGCATCCAGAATGGGGACCTTGTGATGCGTCTCGTCATCCGTGATGACGGCGCAGTTCGTGATCTCGCTGGCCGTGCCCGCCGTCGTGTTGACCGCGGCGAGCGGAATCTCTTTGATCCGGAACTTTTCGTTGCGGATCACCGCGAATTTGATCGCTTTCGCACAGTCGTGCGGGCTGCCGCCGCCCAGCGACACCAGCATGTCGCAGCCGTCCTCCATAAACCGGTAGGTGCCCGCCTTCACCTGGGAGAGCTTCGGATTGGGCTCGACGCCGTCGTAGACGCTCATGCTCACCCCGCCCGTTTTCAGGCTTTTTTCCACCGAGGAAATGATTTCGGATTTCGCCATGAAAACGTCGGTCACCACAAGGGCCTTTTTCACCCGCAGCTTTTCCAGCTCACCCCCCAGCTTTTCCAGCGCGTTCACGCCGATGAGCGTGAGCTTCGGCATATAAAATTGATAGTTCTGAATATTTCCCATTCATCATGTCTCCCATCGGTTGTTCTCATCTGCTCCGCAAAGCATTCGGGGGCCGGCCGGCGCCGTTTAGCCGGTTCGGTCCAGAACTCCGGCGATGCAGAGATCGACGGGCGAATTTTTCTCTGCATGGACAAGCTGCTTCGCGGCGCCGCCCTCTGTGACGACAACGACGGTGTCGCCGATGCCGGCGTCGGCGCGGTCGAACGCAAGCAGCTTTTCCCCGCGCCTGCGCCCGTCCCGGCTGGCCGCCTGCACCACCAGAAGCTTTTCCCCGCACAAGGCGGCGTGTTTTTTGGTCGTGACCACGTTCCCGACCACTTTCGCAATCATCATGTTCCGCACCAGCCATTCCCGAAAATCACGGGCAGTAAATGGAGTCGACGATCGCGCTGATCCCGGCGTCCACGCAGACGCCGGGGTCCGGCAGCGTCATGGCTCCCTCCCTGCTTTTCGCACAGCACACCAGTTCCCCGCATGCGGCCCCGATCGAATCGGCCGCCACAAACGGCCTTCCATAGTCCCGCTGTTCCGAATCCACCGGCTGCACCACCAAGAGCCTTACGCCCCGCAGATTTTCCAGCTTTCCGGTCGCGACCACGGTCCCGATCACCCTGCCTGTCAGCATAGCAGCACCTCACACCGGTCTGCGTCCGGCAGCCCGGTCAAATACGGTTTTATGGTTTGCGTCGATGGTATCCACAATGGCCGTAACCGTGGCGTCCACGGGCCTGTTTCCCGTCAGGGCGGTCTGGCGCGCGGAGCTTCCGCTCACAACCAACACGATTTCACCGTCGCCCGCCCCCACCGCGTCCACGGCCACAAAGGGAGTTCCATCCTCTTTCATGGTCAGAAGATTCAGCGGCTGGACGATCTGCATTTTCAGCCCGACCAGGCCTTCGGCTTTCTGGGTGCAGACGACGGTTCCCGTTATCCTGCATACAATCATTCCGTTTTCTCCCCGCAAGGCAGTCTGGAAAACAGAGGGGGAGCCACAGTATCTTTGCGCGCTCCCCCGCCATCCTCAGCCGGTTTTAATACTGCATATTGCTCCCCGGATAATTGAGGGACTTCAGCGGATCCCCGGGATGGGAAGCGGCCTCGCTCCGGATGATTTCGATTCCGTGGCTCGTGCCGATTCTGGAAGCGCCCGCCCGGACCATCTTGACGGCGTCGTCGTAATTCCGGATCCCGCCGGAGGCTTTCACGCCCATGGAAGGGCCGACCGTATCGCGCATCAGCTTCACATCCCCGGCCGTCGCGCCGCCCGTGCTGAAGCCCGTGGAGGTTTTGACGAACGCGGCGCCGGCTTCCTTCGACACTTGGCAGGCCCTGACCTTTTCCTCGTCGGTCAGCAGGCAGGTTTCGAGGATGACCTTGACGATCGCGCCGCCCGCGGAGGCAAATCCGACCACTTTTGCGATGTCGTTCCGCACATATTTCCAGTCGCCGGATTTGATCGCCCCGACGTTGATCACCATATCGACTTCCTTCGCGCCGTTGGCGGCCGCCTCTTTCGCTTCTTCCGCCTTGGCCCTGGTGGACATCGCGCCGAGCGGGAAGCCCACCACGCAGCAGACGGTCACGCCGGTGCCCTGAAGCAGCTTTGCCGCGAGCGGGACATAACAGGTGTTGACGCAGACGGATGCGAAATGGTACTGGGCCGCTTCGCCGCAGAGCTGCTTGATCTGGCCGGCGGAAGCGTCCGCTTTCAGCAGCGTGTGGTCGATCATGCCCGCAAGGGAGCCTGAGCCGCCATCCGCTTTTTCAGCGGACGGACAGTCGTTCTCCCCCTGAATCTTCTGATAGATTTCATTCGAAATTTGGTCAATCATCTTATCGATTTGCATTGATGTTCCCCTTTCCTAAGGACCAAGGAAAAATTATTTTGCGCTCGGAAGGATCGACTCGACATCGCTGTGAGGCCGCGCGATCACATGGACGGAAATCACCTCTCCGATTCTCTTCGCGGCGGTGGCGCCCGCGTCCGTCGCCGCCTTGACGGCGCCGACATCCCCGCGGACCATCACGGTCACAAGCCCGCTGCCGATGCATTCCTTGCCGATCAGTTTGACGTTGGCCGCCTTTACCATGGCATCCGCCGCCTCGATCGACGCAACCAGACCTTTTGTCTCGACCATACCCAGAGCTTCCATTTCCATTCTAACGATCTCCTTTTCAATTTTCCGTCATTTTTTGACTGCGATTTTTGCCGTCTGATTCGAAGCGGCTCGCGAAATTTCAGGCGCTTCCCGGTTTCCCGATGAAACGTGCGGCTTCGGCCTGTCATCCGGAAGGATTTCCTCCACATCGCCATGCGGCCTTGCGATCACATGGACGGAAAGGACCTCCCCGATTCTTTTTGCCGCCGTCGCGCCGGCTTCGGCCGCGGCTTTTACCGCGCCCACGTCGCCCCTGACCATCACGGTCACAAGCCCGTGCCCAATGCACTCTTTCCCGATCAGGGTGACGTTGGCCGCCTTCGTCATGGCGTCGGCGGCTTCAATCGCCGCGATCAGCCCTTTGGTTTCCACCATGCCAAGTGCTTCCTGGTCCATCTTCTTCTCCTTTCAAAGTCTGATCTTTTATTCTGCAATGCCCGCGGCTTTCCCAAAGCGGAACCGCGCAAAGCAGGGAACCGCTTTCGGCGCAAAACCGCGGGCATTGATTCAGTTGTAAAAAGCGAAGCGCCAGCCGAAACTTCGGCTAGATTGGAAGGACCCGGATGCCAAGCTCGCGGATCCGGTCCTTCGCGAGGGGGGTGATCACGCATTTTCCGTCCCTGCGGAGCTCCCGGACCCCGGCCTTCCACATCTCTTCCACATCCTGCCGCGTCACAAGGCCGCTTTCGGCGCGGCCCTCTTTCTCCGCGCCCAAATGCCCCGAGCCCGGGAAAGAGACCCGGATTCCCATGGCACGCACGGACTGCGCAAGGCCCGTCATCCTTTCGGAAAGGGCTCCCGCATCCGCCGGATCGTAACCGAGCTCATACCCGACGCGGATTTTTCTCAAAAGCCCCGCCAGCACGGCTTTTACCGCAAAGCTCTCTTCCCGGCATTGAATGGTTTCCTCCATCAGTCCGATTCCCGGCTGAACCACGTCGATCCCTTCAAAGCCGGACAGGCCGTCCATGATTTCCGCCTGCACCGCTTCATCCCGGATATCGAGCCCGACCGCCCCATCCTGCAACGGGATGCGCGGAACGGAGCAGACACAGAGCAGACAGCCGGCGTGCCTTTTTTCAAGCCGCTCCATCGTCCGCCGCAGGCCGACCGCAAGCTCCGGGACAAGGACCAGAATTTTTTTCCGGCCGTCCGCCTCCGGCAGAAGCCCGCACGGAGCCTCCATCTGCCGCTGCACGGCCCGGGCGACGGACTGACGGATCAGAGCGGCCAGCGCGTCATCTCGCAATTCCATACGCTTCACCTGAACCGGTTTCTCCGGGATTTTGGGATTCTTCATTGACCAGGTCCATCATCTGAATGAACTTCTGCACATCCAGGGACGCGGTGCCGATCAGAAAGCCGGAAACGTTCCCGCACAGGGAGATCCTGCCGATATTTCCGGGCCCCGCGCTGCCGCCGTACAGAATGGGGACTCCGCTGCCGGCGGCAAAGCCGAACAGGGAAATCAGTTCCTGCCGGATCGCTCCGTGGGTCTCCTCGATCTGCTCCGGGGAAGCGCTTTCCCCGGTGCCGATCGCCCAGACCGGCTCGTAGGCGATCACGATCCGCGCCGCGCCGGCGCCATCCACTCCTGCAAGGTCCCTTTCCAGCTGGCGGCAAAGCACGCTTTTCCAGCTTTCCGACCTGCGTTCCTCCAGATGCTCCCCGATGCACAGAACGGGATGGAGCCCGGCCTTAAGGCAGGCGGAAACCTTTCTGCCGATCAGCTCGTCCGTTTCATGGAAAAGGTTCCTCCGCTCGGAGTGCCCGAGGATGCAGCAGCTGCATCCGAGCTCTCTGGCCATCCAAGGGGAAAGCTCACCCGTAAACGCCCCCTTCCGCTCACAGTACAGGTTCTGCGGCCCGTACCGGATGCGGGGATCCGCGTTTTCCTGAAAAAGGGGAAGATAGAAGGACGGAGGGAAAATAATGACGGTGTTCCGCCTGCTGAAACGATAGTGACTCAGTGCTTCCAGGTACTGCCGAGTTTCATAAGAGGTTTTGTTCATCTTCCAGTTGGCCGCCAGAATAAAGGGCTTCCGCTTTCTGACGGACGAGCAGATTCTTTCCCTTACATAAGCGGCGATTGCTTTTTGATCCATTGATATCATCCATTTCCAGTCCCCGGGACAAAGAACCCGCGCCCGGGGCAGTGATCGTTTTTCCCCGGCCCCGCTGCCGCATGCGGGATTATTCGATTTTCAACGCGGCGAAGGTCAGGGAATCATTCACGTAATCTTTTGCGCTTCCGGCATCTACCAGCGAGGTTTTGGCGTCGATGAACTTTTCAGCCGTTTTGCCGGAAAGGATATCCATCGCGGTGTCGACCGCGAGCTTGCCCTCGTAGCCGGGGTCGTTCAGGGCGGTCGCCTGATAATTCGGGCCTGCGGCGATCTGCTTGACCGCTTCCATCAGGCCGTCGACGCCGACCACCTTGATCTTGTCGAGCCCTCTCTGCTTCGCGACCTGCAAAGCGCCGAGCGCCATATCGTCATTGTGCGCATAGATCAGGTCGATGTCCTTGTTTGCCTGGAACGCGTCCTGGGAAGCAGTGACCGCTTTGGAGCGCTCATAGTCGCAGTATGCCGTCTGGATCACCTTGATGCCGGGTTCCTTGTCCACGGCCGAATGGAACCCGTCGCGCCTGTCCATCATGACCTGGTCCCCGGCGCCGCCCTGCACCTCAAGGATTTTGCCCTTCGCCTTGCCGGCGCCGCCGAGCAGCTCCACGGCCTTTTCCCCGGCCAGCTTCCCCATGGCCTTATTGTCGCGGCCCACAAAGGAGGTATAGCCTTCCTTGATGTTGCGGTCGACGGCGACGACCGGGATGTTCTTGCTCTTGGCGGCCGCCATCGCGGGCTGCACGCCGGAGGACTGAACCGGATTCACCAGCAGGATGTCGACCCCCTTCGAGATCATGTCCTGGATATCGCTGTTCTGCTTCTGGACGCCGTTCTGCGCGTCGGCGTAGATGAATTCGGCGCCTTTCGCCTCCGCTTCCGCTTTCGCCGCATCCATGATCGAAACATAAAAAGGCGACTGGAGCGTGCACTGTGAAAACCCGATGACAATTTTTTCGGAGCCGGAACCGGCTGCCGACGCCCCCGAAACGGTCTGGTTCGTTTTCTGGCTGTCCTTCGCGGACGGAGCCGATCCGCCGCATCCGGCAAACGCCAGCACCATGCTGCCTGACAGAAGAACGCTTAGAATCGCTTTTACCTTGTTGGCCATTTCTCTTTTTCCTCCCTGTTTTTCCAAAAATGAAAACAAATTGAACCCTTTTTCTACAACCCGGCCTTTCCGTTCGTGACTGCGGACCCGGTCCTGTCCCTCCCGGGGACAGAAACAGATTTCAAGCCATAGACGGAACTGCCATTCGGAATGGCTCGCGCTTTCGCCGCTGTACCATTTGAACGGGCGGCTTGAATTTTTTACTTTCTGCGGCTCTCCATGACCTTGTTCAGCAGCAGAGCTCCCACGATGATGATGCCGCTGAAGATTTGCTGATAGTAAGACGAAAGCCCCATCAGATTGAAGATGTTTGTGATGATCTGAAGCAGGATCACGCCGCCGAACGTACCGATTACACCTCCTATTCCGCCCGATAGACTCGCTCCGCCCAAAACGACCGCGGCGATCGCATTCAACTCATATCCGTTGCCCTCGGTCGGCTGGCCGGTTGCCAGCCAGGATGCAAGCATAATCCCTGCAAAAGCAGCCAGGAGCCCGGATATGATGTAAACAGACGTGTAAATGCCCTTGACCCTGATGCCCGAAAGATACGCGGCCTCTTTATTCCCGCCGATCGCGTACAGATTTCTGCCGTAGGCGGTATATTTCAGCACGAAGGCCGCGACGGCGGTCAGAATGAGCCAGATCAGCCCGCTGAGGGGAAGGCTTCCGATCATACCCTGACCCAGAAAGGAAAATTTGGGGTCCAGATTGAAGATCGGCGTCCCATTCGTAATCAGCAGGGCCGCGCCCCTTGCCGACGTCATGACCGCCATCGTCACGATAAAATCCGGAAGATTACATCGGGTGATCAGCGAGCCGGCCAGCGTGCCGAACGCCACGCCGATCAGCGCGGCGAGGACGGTGGCCGCCGGAATCGGCACCCCGGCCTGCAGCAGAAGCGCCACCGAGACGCCCGAAAGCGCAACCACCGACCCGACCGAAAGATCGATGCCGCCCACGATGACGACGAACGTCATGCCGATCGCGATGATGCCCGGAATCGCGGAGCGCTGCCATAGATTGATGACGTTCTGCAGCTCCAGAAAGCTTGGGGAAAGGATCGACGCAATCACAATAAAGACGATCAGCAGCAAAAAGAGGTTATAAGATTTTAAAATTCCCCAAAATGACTTTTTATTGAAATTCGGCTGATTCATGGTTTACCTCCCTGAAACGGATGACTGAAGCACATCATCGGAGTTCAGATTTTGATTGTTGTAGATTTTTACCACCCTGCCCTCGTACATGACGAGGATTCTGTCGCAGATCCGCATGAGCTCTTCCAGTTCGGAAGACGCGATGATGATGCTCTTGCCGCGTTCGGAAATCTGACCGACGATCTTATAGATTTCATCCTTCGCGCCCACGTCGATCCCCTGCGTCGGCTCGTCGATCAGCAGAACGTCGCAGTCGCGCATGATCCATTTCGCGAGGATCACCTTCTGCTGGTTCCCCCCGCTCAGGTTCTGCACCAGCGTCTTCACCGTGGGGGTTTTCACCTTCAGCTCATCCCGGTACCGGTTGCACTGATCGAACATTTTTTTATACTGGAGCACGCCGTGCGACAGAAACTGATACAGGGAAACCATGCTCATATTCTCCCAGACGGGCAGGCCCAGCACCAAGCCGTGGATTTTCCGGTTTTTCGGCAGCAGGCCGATCCCGTTTGCGATGGACTCCGCCGGCGATTTAAAACGGACGTCTTTTCCTTTGTATCGGATGCTCCCTCCGCCGAATTTCGACGCCCCGTAAATCGTTCGGAGCGTTTCCGTCCGGCCGGAGCCGACCAGCCCGTAAAATCCGAGGATCTCCCCTTTGTGGAGCTCGAAGCTGACGTCGTGAATCTTTGAGTTCGACATCCCGTCCACCTTCAGGATCACCTCGTCGGAAAGCTTTCTCTCCCCATCCTGAAAGATCTTTTCCGTCTTCACGCGGTAGCCGATCATCTGCTCCACCAGCTGATCCATGTTGATCTCGCTCGTCTGCAAAGTCCCCGTCACCCTGCCGTCGCGCATGATGGTGATGGAATCGCCCACGATAAACAGCTCTTCCAGCCGGTGAGAGATGTAGATGATCGTGATGCCTTTCTGCTTCAGGTTCCGGATGACATCGACCAGCGTGTTGAACTCGTCCTTCGACAGGGTCGCCGAAGGCTCATCCATCACGATCAGCTTCGCGTTGCACTGCAGCGCTTTCATCAGCTCCACCAGCTGACGTTCCCCGATGCCCAGGGAGCTGACTTTGTCTTTTGCGCCGATGTTCAGGTTCAGCTCTTTTACAAGCTTCTCCGTTTCGGAATATACGGTTCTCCAGTCGATTCTTCCATTTTTTCTCGGAAAATTATTGATGAATACGTTCTCCGCGACGGAAAGCTCCGGCAGGAGCGACAGCTCCTGATAAATGATCGCGATCCCGGCTCTTTTTCTGTCCAGCGGATTGCTGGTCCGCATGACCGCTCCGTCGAATGTAATTTCCCCCGAATCCTGCGAATAGGCGCCCGACAGCACTTTCATCAAGGTGGATTTCCCGGCGCCGTTCGCCCCGATCAGGCAATGCACTTCCCCGCGCTTCACCCTGAAATCAACGCGATCCAGAGCTTTCACCCCGGGAAAGGTTTTGCAGATACCCGTCATCTCCAAAATGTTGTCTTCCATTCCTTTTTCCTGCTCCTCCCATTTTGGTGTTTTCAGACCATCATGTGTTTCAGGGATTCATACAGGTCCAAATACTTTTCAAACACCTCGTCATAGAGCCTGTGTCTGCCCATGTCGGGCTCCACGGTTCTGAGTTCCCGGACCATCCGGGAAGAAGCCTCCTCAAACCCCAAATACGTTCCGGTGCCCACGGCCGCCGCGATGCAGCAGCCCAGCGTGCCGGCCTGTGCGTTTTCCGTGATGATGATCGGAATGCCCGAGGCATCCGAGATCATCCGGATCCACACCTTGTCCTTCGTGATTCCCCCGCAAGCGACCATGGAGTCGATCGCGCAGCCCTGCACCCGGAAATTTTCGATGATATTCCGGGTCCCGAGGGCGACGGCTTCGAGGATCGACCGGTAGATCTCCGCGCGGGTGTGCTTCAGGCTCAGGCCGTAAAAGGCGCCCTTCGCCTTCAGGTTTTTATAAGGGGTCCTGTTTCCCTGGAAGAAATCGAGACAGACGATTCCTTCGGAGCCGATCGGGACCTTCGCCGCCTGTGCGGACATCAGGTCATAGGGATTCTCCCCCTGCACCTGAAACACCCGGTTGAACCACTTTACAATTCCTCCGGCGGAAATCTGCCCGCCTTCCAAAAGCCAGCAGCCCGGCAGGACCGCGTTGTGATAGGGCCCCCAGATCCCGCTCTGGAAGCGCTCCTCCCTGGAAAATGCGAGATGCACAAAGCTGGTTCCCATGATCGTGCCGATCTTGTTCCCCGTGGCGACCCCCAGCCCCAGAACCGCGATGTGGGCGTCGATTCCGCCCTCCACCAGCAGGGTCTGCTCCGGAAGCCCGAACTGTCTGCAGAGTTCCGGCAGCAGGTTCCCGACGGGCTCCCCGACGCTTTTGACATCGAGGACCAGCTTGTCCGCATAGTCCTCAAACCCGATTTTCCTGAAATAATCATCCTGCCATCCGCCCCTGCTGTCGATATAATTCCATTTGCAGGTGGCGTTGCATTTGGAGGTGACCCACCTCCCGGAAAGCTTCAGATTGATCCAGTCCAGCTGCTCGATCATTTTATCGGTTTTCTCATATAACGGCTCATCGTGATGCTTGACCCACAGAATCTTCGGGATGATCCATTCCGAGGAAACCTCTCCGCCGCAGTACCGGAGCGCCTCGTGATGGGTACGGTTGATCGCCATGGCTTCGTCCGCGGAGCGCGTGTCCATCCACATCATCGCCATTCCCAGCGGCGTGCCGTCCCGGTCCACGGGGACCAGGGTGGAGGATGTCGCGCAGACGCCGACCGCGGCGATCCGCGATCGTTCGGCCGCGCCGATCTGCCCCATGCAATGGGACAAGGATTTCGTGAACGCGTCCCACCAGCAGAGAGGGTCCTGCTCCGCCCACCCGTTGCGCGGGAAGGAGGTGGCGTAATCCTGTTCCCCTTTGGCCAAAACCGCTCCCCTGGAATCAATAACCGCGACGCGGACTCCGCCGGTTCCAAAATCTGCCCCGATGAAATAGGGAGCGACATATTTCATAAGGTATCCGTCACCCCGTCTCCCCATGGGAAAAACATGATCTTATTGAAGAAGAATTTTTCCGTTGCGATCTTATGGAAGATCATCGGGGCGTCCTCCAGGGCGAGCCTGTGGCTGATCATATATTTCGAAGTGAGCTTTCCCTCTTCGAACAGACGCACGGATTCCGTCCACTCCCTGCCGGGGAACGGCTGCGAGAAGGAATTCCACGAACCCGTGACCGTGATCTGCTTTCTGAGAAGATCATCCACGGTCTGCGCGGAATATTCGAGCGGCCTGTGCGAGATGCCAAGGTAGACGACCCGCCCAAGCTTTCTCGCGCAGAGGACGGCGGTGTTCTGCACCGCCGGAACGCCGGTCAGATCGATCACCATATCCGCGCCCCTGCCGTCGGTCGCCTCCTTTACCGATTCGGCGACATCGGCGTTCGCGCTGTTCACGGTGACGTCGGCGCCGCATTTCTCCGCGACTTCCAGCTTCTGGTCGAGGATGTCGACCGCAATGATCTTTTTTGCCCCCATGATCCGCGCGCACTGGATGACGTAAAGGCCGATCGGCCCGGCGCCGCAGACGCAGATGGTCTCCCCTTTTTTGAAATTGCCGCGGATCAGGCCGTGCATGGCGTTCGCGCATGGGTCCACCGTCGCGATATCCTCAAAGCTCGCGGAACCGGAGACCTTCAGCAGGTTCTTTTCCTTGACCGCAATATACTGGGCCATCGCGCCGTCGCACCGGGAGCCGTAATAACTGTAATCCTCGCAGAGGGAATATTCGCCCATTTTGCACCATTCACACTGGTAGCACGGAATCAGCGGGGCAACCGTGACGTGATCCTCCTGCCTGAAATTTTTTACCTCGCTCCCGAGTTCCACGATCTCCCCGCCGAATTCATGCCCGATCGTAATCGGGGAGATGTGGGCCCCGTAGCGGTTGACGCGGGGGATATCCGAGCCGCAGACGCCGACCGCCTTTACCTTTACCAGCACCTCGTCATCCTGAACGGCGGGAATCCCGACCTGTTCCACGCGCAGATCCCCGGGCTTGTACAACCTGACAGCTTTCATAATTTGCAGACCTCCATATTCTGAATCTATTCCATAAATTTTGTAATCTTCTAGTTTGCGTTTTTTCTTTAATGCCTGCCGAAACCATTAAAATCGACTGAAATCGACGTTGCTGCAGTCTAAAAAAGGATAACAAAATCAAGCCCGCCCGTTTTGCCGATTTTGCGGCAGGATTCTTATGACGATATGATGCTGTTCTATTATTTCGAAAAGCCGGTGCTTTCGCCGTCCGGCCTGAATTTCAGCTTCTTAGAATTTTCTTTTCGATTTCTGTCTGTTCAGCTGCCCGTAATAAAGCCTTAAGACTTCCCGCGCGGTGTTCTCGTCGCTGTAAAGGGTGTTGATATATCCCCCGCTGAGCGCCCCAAGGATCGCCTTCACCTTCTGCTCCCCGGTTGCGACGCCGATGGAATATTCTTTCTTTTTCATGGTTTCCCGCGAGATTCCAATGGTCCTCGCATCCAGGGTCTGGTCCACGACCTTCCCGTTGATGTCGTAATACCGCGAGCAGATGTCCCCCACGGCGCCCTTTTTCTGCAGTTCCTCATATTCTTCCCGTTTAAAATATTTCGCGCTGTACAAAACGGATTCGTAGGAGACAGATCCGATGCCGAAAAGCGCGATCCTGCATTTTTCGATCAGATCGAAAACCTCGCCGATCTGGGAGTCTTTTTTCAGGACGTCGACGATCAGACTGTTGTCGACGATCGCCGGGAGCGGCAGGATAAAGCCGATGCCCTGGAATGCATCCGCGAAGGCCTCGATGATTTCCAGGGATTTGGTTGATTTGGTGTTCCTGGCGATTCCGCCGTTGAGCTGAACGACTTTGACGCCGTTCCGCTCGGTCTTTTCCAGAAAGCCGGACAGCACCCGAAGCGTATTGCCCCAGGAAAGCCCGATGATATCGCCATCCTTTACGATCGCGGGCAGATCGTGGGCCAGCGCCCTGCATACATCCTTGCAGATCATTTCCGGGTCGTCCACGACGACGGGGGCGATAAAGGCCTTTTTTAGGCCGAACTCCCGGATAAAGGCCTCTTCCAGATCCTGCACCGGGGTCACGGGATAATCGATCGTGATCTTGATATAGCCGTCCGAAATGGCTTTTTTGATGATCCGGTTGACCTTCGATTTGGAAAGGTGCTGCTGCTGAGCGATTTCCTCCTGAGATAACCCCAATTCATAGTAAGCTCTTAAAATTTCGACGACAGTCTTCATTTTGATAGCGTCCATAAAAAATTTTCCTCCTGCAGAAAATATCAGTTTCCTGGTTTTTAGCCTAATTATAACATAATATTTTCTGCAGGCCGCTGTCCGTGCTGTTCAAAGCGGAAAGCGATTCCATACAAAATGCATCCGAAATCATGTTGTATTCTATTTCAATCGCCTCATTCGTTTGATTTCATCACTAAAAATTGATACGACTTTGGAACTCTATTTCGACAATTTTATCAACTGGTTACAGTCTATCATAGATTGAAATAAATTTCAATCTATGATATTAATTTCACTAGTAAAAAATGGAACCTGTTTTTTGTATCATTTTACAATTATTTCTCCCGTCAACTGGAACAATCCCCCCGTCACAGATGAGGAAAGCCGAAGGGCCAGCTTTTAAACTGGCCCTTCGGCTTTCCTGTGATTTTGTTCTGTTTTGAAGAATATGGCACCCTAATAAGTCAGCCGGCGGTTTCTGGCGGTCACCGGCCATTCCCCCGTAATTCTTCCATTCTCCGCCACCAGAGCGGAAGGATACAGAGCCGAGGTGGGGCAGATATGCGTGGGGATCACATAGAATACGGTTCCGATGGCGGGCCGCTCCTCATTCCCCGGATTCATTTCAAAGACCCAGTGCTCTTCGCTTTGAAACAATGCATGGGCCTGATCAAATCCGGCAATCACCCCTCGGGCTCCGGCAGGATCGGCGGCGATTCCCTTGTATCCCAGATCCAGGGTGAAGAGGCGGGGAGCCGGATGACTGATGACCCGTGTCAAAATCGCCGCGCCCGGTTCAAAGGATAGATCCGGAAGATTTTTTTGGTAGCCGGCGTCTGTGATGAATGCGGTACCCGGAGATAGAAACCAGCCGGTCAGCAGCGCATGGCAGGGAAAAGAAGGGGTTCCGCCCATCACCATGGTGCCGCAGTCAAGCCCTTCCTTTTTCAGATTTTCCTGTACGCCCTTTACCGTCAGATCCGTCTCACGAACCTGTTGAAGCCTGATTCGAAAATCGGCATGATTGTGATTCCCGTCGTAGCAGTGCATTCCCTGCAGAAGAAGACCCGGCAGCTGTGCCGCTTTTTCATACAGGCCCTGCACCTGTTCCAGAGGGACACCCGTTCTGTTCATGCCCATATTGACATCCAGCAGCGTGCGGACGGTCATTTGGCGCTGCACAGCTTTTTCGCTCAGCACGCGCAGCTGCTCCAAGTCGTCGCCGATCGCCCAAAAATGCGTTTTCGGAAAAGCCGAAATCAGGCTGAGATAGCGGTCTATGGAAGGCCCCACCAACGGGTAAGCCAAAAGGACTTCCGGCGCGCCGGTGCCTGCAACCATCTCCGCCTCCGCAATGGTAGCACATTTAAAATGTGTGATGCCCATTTCCATCTGGAGCTTCACCATATCCGCCATCTTATGGGATTTTACATGCGGCCACAAACGTTCAGGACCTCCGGCGATTTCGACCGCCTTTTCGATATTTCGGACAATCGTCTTTTTATAGTAAATCAGAGCCGGACTGCTGATTTCGGATGGATTCTTAATATCAAACACCGTTTCCATATTATCCGCCCTTTTACCCTTTATTTTTCAAAAACGAACTCGATCTCTACCGGAATGTTTCCCGGCAGTTCCTTTACGCCAATTGCGGAACGGGCACCCACTCCTTCTTCGCCGAACACATCCAGCAAAAGCTGAGACGCGCCGTTTGCAACGAGCGGCTGCTGGCCGAAGCCATCCGCGCTGGCGACGAACGCCAGCATCTTTACAAGGCTCTTGACCTGATTCAGATCACCCAAAAAATCATTCAGGACGCTCAAGGCGTTCAGCGCACAGAGCTGAGCAGCCTGCTGCCCCTGCCCGACGTTGCATTCCCGGCCCAATTTGCCCTGCAGCACGGAAACTCCGTTTTTTGTGGCTCCCTGTCCGGAAACATACAGCAGATTTCCCACCTGTTTTACCGGTTTGTAGATGCCGCCCTTGGGAGGAGGGGGAGGAAGCTCCAGCCCCAGTTTTTTTAAATTGTCGTACACATTCATTTCATTCACTGTCCTTTCAGATTATCGGATGACGGCTCCCTTTGCCATGACATGCCGCACATCCCGAAATGCGGTGATATCCACGAGGGGGTCTCTCGGCAGCGCGATCATATCGGCGCTCATCCCGGCTCTGATCGATCCTGTCTCCCCGGAAAGCCCCAGGGCCGCCGCGCCGTTGACGGTGGCGGCCTGAATCAGATCCTCTGCGGTGACGCTGCATCGGTGGTACAGGATCTCCAGTTCCAGCCAGGTTTCGTCAAAATAGGTCAGCCCGCAGCCCGCATCTGTTCCGATGACGGGAGCAAGGCCCAATCGAATCAGACGGTCAAATATGCGGCACTCCCGTTCCTCCTGCTCCAGCAGAAAGGCCTCACGCTCGGAACAAATCCCGGGATTTCCCCGGCAGTGGTCAAACAGATGATAGTTGTTGGAGACGCCGATCATAAAATACCTGCCGTCGTCCTGAAACTCCTGCATGATTTCCGGTCTGTAGACGCGTTCCAGCAGTCCATTCGTTCGGTTGCGGACAAAACAGGCGCAATGCTCGATGCACTGCACACCGCCTTTCATGGCGTTCACGAAACTTTCCGTTGTCAGACAATGGGAGAAGGTCGGCAGATCCCAGTGGTGCGCCTCCGCCGTAATCGCCGCGATCTGTTCCGCAGTATAGCTGGTCTGCTCCGGAGAGGAGCCGGGGGTCATCTGCCCGCCGCTGACGATAATTTTGATTGCAGTGCACCCGGCCTTTTTCCTACTGCGTACTGCCTTGACGGTCTCCTCCACAGAATCGGCTTCCGCGCAGGGAATAAAGTGGAGATGGCCGCCTGTGATGGTGATAGGGGGACCCGCCAGCTGCAGCCTCGGCAAGCTCGCCAGACGGGAAACGGCATCCCGGTACAATTCCAGCGTCCGGTAACTGCCTCCCGCATCCCGGGCCGTCGTCACGCCGGAGTACAGCAGTTCCTCCGCATTTCTGACCACCCGCAGGAAATTGATATGCGGATTTTCCCGCAAATATCTTATTCTGGTATCCTGCGCCGGCTCAAATTCCAGATGAACGTGTGTGTTGACCAGGCCCGGCAGCAGAAAGCAACTGCTGTAATCCAACAGGTCCGCCTGCGGATATGCCTCTCTCAGGGATTCAAAATTTCCCGCTTCCGCGATCTTTTCCCCGTCGATCAGCACAGCGTTTCCGCCGTAGCCTTTTTTGTCCGTGTCATATACCGCCCGGGCTCTGATCAGCCGCAGCTTTCTTTTTTCCTCCATAACCGCATCTTCCTTCTTTCCGGATTTATCCCTTTACTGCGCCGGCAGTCATTCCCTTGATGATATATTTTTGAAGTGTCATGGTCAAAATGATCGCAGGAATGATGACGACGATCGTTGCGGCCAGCATCCTGCCCCAGCGGATATCCGCCCCCGAAACAAAATACTGCAGGGATACCGGAAGCGTTTTTGTTTTTTCTCCGCTCAAGATCAGTGCAAACTGGAAATTGTTCCACGACCCCAGGAAGGAGAGCGTCGTGCAGGTGACGAGCCCCGGCAGGCTGACCGGCAGGATCACATCCAGAAAGCATCGTTGCCTGGTACAGCCATCCACAATGGCAGCCTCGTCCAGTTCCTTGGGGATATCCGCGATAAAGCTTGCCATGATCCACACCACAAAAGGCAGGGAAAGCACCACATGGCTTAAAATCAGCACCGTATAGGTATCGATCATCTTCAACTTGGAAGACACGAAATAGTAAGGCAGCAGAAAAGAAATACTGGGAAGAAGCCTGGCGGCCAAAATGGACGTCGAGGTTTTTCTCATATGGAAGCGCGCGATGGAGTACGCTGCGGGGACCCCCAACACCAGGGCAATGGCGGTGGATACAATCGCCACCACCGCACTGTTGAACATGTAGTAACCATAATTCTGCGTTTCAAAGATGTACCGATAGTGCTCAAAAGTAGGTGTGAAGCCGAACAGCTGAGGGGGCATGAGATAGACTTGGGACATATTTTTCAGCGACGAGATAAAGACAAAATACAGCGGAAACAGGATGGGCAGAACCACGACCAGAACCAGCGCATACAGCCCGACTTTTTTCCATATTTTTTTTGCCCTGTTTGAAATCACCATTTCTCCTCCCACCTTTTTTGCAGATTGATGATCACAATACTGATTACAAGGACGATCAGGAACACCAGCGTCAGTATTGCGGAAGAGTCTCCAAACCTGTAATAGGAGAACGCAGTTTCATACGCGTAAATACCTAAAGTAGGATCGGCTGCCTTCATAACAGAAGGGTTACCAGTGTTGATA
>ENA-UOOK01003264-UOOK01003264.1-fermentation-metagenome-genome-assembly--contig:-NODE-3264-length-18659-cov-5.894700_pt1 | contig 18659 bp, 16 predicted proteins | sample MGYA00245777_ERZ724023 | MGnify/ENA primary metagenome ERZ724023 (study PRJEB28704, sample SAMN03018312) | fermentation metagenome | biome: anthropogenic terrestrial biome; feature: soil; material...
ACTTTGCTCATATGCTCAATCAGCATAAGAACCTTGTTGCTATAGCCCCATTCATTATCGTACCAGGAAATCAACTTGACAAAATGATCATTCAACATAATCCCGGCCCCGGCATCAAAAATGGAGGTATGCGCATCACCCAAAATATCGGAGGAAACAATTGGATCTTCGGTATAAGCCAAAATCCCCTTCATCTCTCCCTCAGAAGCTTCTTTTACAGTCTTGCAGATCTCATCATAAGTAGTGGATTTTGCAAGGCGGCAAGTCAGGTCAACTACAGAACCGTCCAAAGTCGGAACACGCATGGACATGCCGGTCAACTTTCCTTTTACATCCGGGATAACCAAAGCGCATGCTTTAGCAGCACCAGTGGAGGAAGGAATGATATTACCGGAAGCCGCACGGCCACCGCGCCAGTCTTTTTTAGAAGGTCCATCAACGGTTTTCTGGGTTGCTGTAGTGGAATGCACCGTTGTCATCAGGCCTTCAACAATTCCAAAGTTATCATTGATTACTTTGGTCAGCGGAGCTAAGCAGTTTGTCGTGCAGGAAGCATTGGATACTACATTCATATCGGAAGTGTAGGTCTCCAGGTTTACGCCGCAAACAAAAGTTGGGGTATCCTTGTCCTTTGCAGGAGCAGAAATAACAACCTTCTTTGCACCGCCTTTCAGATGAGCGGAAGCCTTTTCAGTGGTTGCAAAAACGCCGGTGGACTCTACCACATACTCAGCGCCAATTTTTCCCCACGGAATATCTGCCGGATCTTTTTCTGCAAAAACAGCAATTTTCTTTCCATTGACAATAAGCTTGTCCCCATCATCAGAGATGTCACCATGGAAGCGGCCATGCATGGTATCATACTTTACGTTATATACCATGTAGTTCGGCTCCATAAAAGGATCGTTAATCCCCACGACCTCAAATTTGTCCGGCTGTGCAACCGCAGCTCTAAAAACAAGACGACCAATGCGGCCAAAACCATTGATACCGATTTTAATCATTGGATTTACCTCCCGAATTAATTTCTGCCATTAGTGTATCGCATTTTTTGGTAATTTACAAGTATTTACGGTGGAATCAGCAGATTGTCTAAAAATTATCAATGTTTATTTACGCATTTAATGATTCCCGCTTTTGAATAAAAAATTCGGTTTTGCTTCATATTCCTTCTGCAAAAAATTAAGAACGGTTTCATAAGAAGAAATCGGCGTCGTTTTTAAAGTTTTCAGAATCACAATCACATACAGAGACATCGGGAACAATAGCCCATGCATACCGGGCAAGGTTTCCCCGGTAGGATTACAGGAAAACAGCATTGCACAAAGTTCCGGCAGAGAAGTAGAAAATCCAAAAAGTGCCGCTGCAAGTCCCGCACGATAAAACGTAGGAAGAGACGGTGCTCCGATTCCGCAAAGAATTTTTGCCTGTTCAAAAAAGAAATACAGGAAAAAGCAAAATGCAATCGTTAAAAAGAGGCTTTCCGGTAAAAGAATCTGTGCAGAATTTTTACGGAACTGAACAATCAGCACTGCTGCGCACCAAAGGCATGGCAATAATGCCAGATAAGGATGATCTTCATAAAAATTCTGCCCGGCGCCGCTTGCACAGCCAAGAACTACCAGCGAAAGTCCGGCTGCAATTCCCAAAATCAAAAGTAAACCGGTCTCTATTGTAAAAGAACCAACAGCTGCATAAATAGACTGAATAATCAGGCAAGCACCGCATAAAACAGCGGCGGCCGCCTGCAAAGCGCTGCGTTCAGCACGCCATATTTCTCTCTTGGTCCCACGAAAAAGGGCAAAAATTAAAACAGTCCCAACAAAAAGACAAATAATTGTGAGCAGAGAAAGGATTCCTCCGTCAGAAAAAAACAGGGTTCCGGCAGTCCCCTTCTGCAAAAAAATAGCGATACGCAGTCCAAAAATCAGGACAGCTGCCAAAAAGAAACTAGTAAATCCTGCTTTCTTTGATTTTATCATCACAAAAACTCCTATCGTTGTCAACTTAGGCAAAATTTCTGCCGCTTTGCAGCTTCCAATTCTTTCATATCATTATACAGGCCGAATTTCTTTTGGTCAACGCCATTGCTTTCACGAATTTTTTCACAGAAAGCATTCCTCTTATCCATTATAAAAATTTTTGCTTGGTGTACTCAAATTCCACCGTTTTTCCATGAGATTTTCCAGATATCAGGAATATCCGGCTAAAGAATGTAATAATTTTATAGCAGCCCCCTGATAAAGTCAATATTATCCCCTATCCCGCTTGTCTCAAAATGAACCTTATTCGATTTATTAATTCGTTTATTTTTCTCTTTCACTTGTTCTTGAAATTTTATTTGATCGAAAATGAAGGAATCTGATGTGATTCATGAATAGAAAAAGGAAGGAGCCTGATTTTACTTTGAAAGGTACCATTGCTTTGCTTGTCTTGTTCTTTTTATTGCTGCTGCTCTTGCCATGCCTTGTCTTTTTCGGAAACGGTTCTCGAAATTCTTCCTCAGGAACTCCAAGCGTTTCAAGCAGCGCCCCCTCTTCCGCCATTTTACAGACTTCAGAAAGCAATGCGCCAGTTTCCGCCGTCCAACAGGCAGAAGCGGGACAAACAGCCTTTTCGGTACTTGATAAAACGAGTGGAACCGTGCAGTCCATTCCTCAGAGAGAATTTTTAATTGGCACTGTCAGCACCGAAATGAGTCCCGATTCTCCCCCAGAAGCTTTAAAGGCACAGGCGGTTGCCGCCAACACCTATTATCTTCGGCAACAGCAGGTTCATCAGGCAAATCCCGATCCAGCCCTCTCGGGGGCAGACTTTTCCTGTGAAACAGGGAAATGGCTCACCTATGCTGATGAGCAGCAGCGAAAGGACCGCTGGGGTGATAATTATCAAAATTACGAAACAGCCGTAGAGCAGGCCATAGACGCCACCATAGGCCAAGCACTTAAAATAGACGGACAACTTGTGGATGCCACCTACTTTGCAATTAGTTCCGGCGAAACAGAAAACGCCAGTGATCTTTGGGGCGGCGGGCAATCCTGTCTCGTCAGCGTTGCAAGTCCCGAAGATTGCTTTGATCCCGGTTTTCTATCTACAAAAGCCCTTTCCTCCGACGAAGTAAAAACTGCGGCGGAATCTTTAGGCTGTACCATGGACGGGGACCCCTCTTCATGGTTTGGTGAAACGAATCGCAGCAAGGCCGGAAACATTTTAACCCAAACGCTTGGAAATCAAACGGTAAAGGGACAAGATCTGCGCTTTGCACTGGGACTGCGCAGTGCAAATTTCACATGGACTTATGAAAATGATACCTTTACCTTTACAGTAAAAGGATACGGGCATGGGGTTGGAATGAGTCAAGTGGGTGCCAAATCAATGGCACAAAATGGAAATTCCTATGGGGAAATTCTCTCGTGGTACTATCCTGGATCTTCACTGGAATCTGTTTAAAAGAGCGGAAAACCAAATTGGTTTTCCGCTCTTTCTCTTTATTGTGAGATTATCCAAGTCGTCTCGAAATATTCACGTCACAGAGCTGTTTGATGCTGTAAACAGCCGCAATCTCTGTAATTCCATTTTCTCGTATATATTGAGAAAGATCTCCCGTATAGTGCCGCAGATCTACCGCATCAATCTCGGAAAACTGATCTGCCAAAAACGGCGTCATTGAATTAAAATAGCTGTCCCTCAAAACCAGCAGCTTTTTTGAGCTTTTGGCCTTGGGATTCCGAATCACATCCAGATTATGATTGCCACCAAGATAAGTGCTGTATTTATCTTTTTCACTAAGATAGCTTTCCCAGTAAAGTCCGCTTCTGGTCTGCCCATTCGTCTCTTGAGTCACATCTTCTTCTCTCTGATAATAGGGAAGCAAAAAGCGATCTGCTCCCTGCGCTGTAAGCAGCGCTTGGGAGTAGAGTGTCCCGTAAAAGTCACCCTGATCCTTCAGTGTATAGGAAGAGAGTGGAATCGGCGTTTCCCCCATTGCCTTTGTCAAAACAGAATACCCCTCATATGCCCCATAAAGATTCCAATGATGGTCCGTCTTAAAGTAATAGTCATAGCTGGATTTATGTAAACTCAGCGTATCAAATAAGTTTAAAACTTTTGCATTTGGAATCCCATCAAATTTAGTCTGCACAAGGTTTAATGCCTGTTTTTGATCGTAACTCGGTGCGTTTTCAGGAAGCCACTCTGCCTGTTCCTGTGCACCGGAAGGCACCGGCATCACGTAAAATGGAAGCCCGATTTTCTCGGCAAAGTCTGCCAACGCCTGCACATTTTTCTGAAGCGTGCGGTCGGGAGGCAGCAAGACCTCATAAAGATGCCCTTCTTTTCCGAGATAGACACCGCCTTCCGGTGGCTGCTGCATATAGTTGCCGCTTAAATCTTTTTGTCCCAAAGCTGCCTTTTCATCGGCATTGAGCTCTACCAGCTGCCTTCTCCCGGAAAATTGATCGTTTACGAAATCATTGATACTGCTTTGAAAGCTTCCATCCGAAATCTTAGACAAATCCCACTGTAAGGAACTTGTAAGCGAACGATTTTCCTCCTGCGAATAAGTCTCTTTTGGTCCAAACAAAATCCAACCAAATGAAAAAAAACAAACAGCGAGAATCAATCCCATGGAAAAGAGCTGCTCACCGCAGGGCTTTTTGCCGGATTCTGCAGCAAAAAATGTGCGGCCCTTCTTTTTTTGGTTCAATCCGCACACCTCCTAAAATTTCGCATAAAGAAATGTCGTAAATTCGTTACCCGCCATTGCAGAAAGGCTCAATAGCAACAAAGCTGCAAATCCGGCACTCCAAAGGATTTTTCCAGGCACCGACCGACACATCTTTAAAAACAGTCTGTGCGGAAATCCCGTACAGAAAACGGCACTGAGCAATAATAATGGCCAAGCAGTGGAAAGGAGATACAGCCCTAAAGGATCAACTCCAGGTGCATTCCCAAACATTGCTCCCAAAGCGCCGACTGCACGCACAAGATCGGTATGGCTAAAAAGTACCCAGCCCAAAACTTCCGCTAAAAATGCGTAAAGCCAACAAATTCCCTTTGGCAGTCTATTGAAAAAATTCTTGAGCCCGAATTTTTCCAGCATCATTAAAATCCCATAATAGAGCCCCCAGAGGACAAAATTCCAGCTGGCTCCATGCCAGAACCCCGTTAAAAGCCAAACAACAAACAAGTTCCAGATGGTATGCGCTGTTCCTCGGCGGTTTCCGCCCAGAGGAATATAAATATATTCTCGAAACCACGCCCCAAGGGTTACATGCCAGCGGCGCCAAAATTCTGAAACACTAAGGCTCTCATAAGGATGCAAGAAATTTTCCGGCGTCTCAAATCCAAAGATTTCAGAAAGTCCGATCGCCATATCGGAATAGCCGGAAAAATCGAAATAGATTTCAAATGTAAACGCCAGTGCGCCAATCCACGCGGCTAAGACACTCGGCTCCCCATAAAACTGTACCCGCGCAGAAATCTGTGCCAATAAATCAGCAATCAAAACTTTTTTAAAAAGACCGATCCCAAATCGAGTAAGCCCATGAGATACTTTTTGAAGGGTAACCGGGTGATTTTTGAGCTGCGGCGCGAAATCGCAATAACGAACAATCGGCCCTGCCGTGATTTGCGGGAAGAACGTAAGATATAATCCAAAGTCAATCAGATTTTTCTGTACCGGTGAGTTGCCGCGCAAAACATCCACTCCATAGCTGATACTACGAAATGTAAAAAAGCTGATTCCTAACGGCAGAATCAACGTTGGGGCCGAAATTGAAAGATCAAAGAGGTGATCGACGGTATCCACCGCCATGGAGCTATATTTAAAGACACCAAGCAAAAGTACACTAAAAATCACATTAAACACCAAAACCGCTTTTGCTTTCTTTGGCGTCTTCTGAAAAATCCCGATCAGTCTTCCACAAAAATAATCCACCAGTACAGCGCCCAAAAGGAGCAGCAGCTGCCAAATACCACCCCACGCATAAAAGATCAGAGAGAGCAGGAACAGCCCGCCGTTTCGAAAACGTTCCGGCAAAAGCAGCGCTACCATTAAAGAAATCGGTAAAAACAGCGCAAGAAAAGACAAGGTATTCAGTGTCATATCTTAAAAGGTTCCTTTCTCGATTTCTCAGCTTTCAATATTTCATCAATCACATAGACATCCGCGCAGAGCAGAAGGCCCGATCACATAAATCCCGCAGGGCAGATGTCTCTCTCCGCTAAATCCTCTCTGATTGCCGGGACAGCGCAGTGCCAAGCCGGGGCGTTCCTGATCATAGCAGGTAGAAACGCGGTTGCAGGAACAGCCGGTCGTCTGATACCACGCACAGGCAGAACAGTTGGTACAGTGTTTTACGCCCGAAAGCTCCGCATATTTTGGTGAAATTTTTCCGCCCGCCGGACTTTCCCCATTTGAAATCAAGATATGTGCAGGATTCAGTTCTAGAAAGCGAGTGCTCCATCCAGACTCCATGCCGTGATGGGGTGCTTTTAAAATATAATAATCCGAATAAAGAGAATCCGAAATGAAATCAATCACTTCCGCCGGGGCATCTCCAGTCATCAAAATATCATCACAAGTCGCCTGATGCTTGCGAACATTCTGAAAAATAATCCCTGCCGCGTTGATCTGTTCGGAATAAGCTTCGCGGACAAGCGGCTTTTCCAGATACTCACAAATATCCAAAGCCACCGGCTGCTTTTGCAAAATCGGAATTAAATCGTCAATCCGATTTAAAATTGCCATCGTATGAGCAACGTCAGCTTCCCTCACAGGGGAATGATCGCACATCTCCAGATAAGCTCTGCAAAAATCTTCTTTCAACTCGACAAAATCCCGCACACAATCCGGCAAAAAAGGGGAAGCAAGCATCACATTGAGTTCTTCCGAAATTTCCACGAATGCTTCCTGAAAGATAAACCCTGTCCGTTTTGGCCAAAGCACCTCATATTCCACATCATCAAATAGAAATCGGTCCCCTTCTCCCAGCGCATAAAGTTTTCCTCCCATAAGGGCCCGCATCGTCTGGAAAAAGATTTTAACTGCCGCCGTATTCACCTGACCATAACCCGTTCGCCTTGTCATAAAAGCATATGCAATCAAAGAAAAATCAAGCAATAATGCTTTTCCATTTTCATCTGCAGGGGTGCAGGGAAGATAGCACGTTGAAAACCATCCCGGCCTTTTTTCAAGAATCTCCCGCATGCCGCAGAGATGATCTCTGTGATAGTGAGTCAAAAGAAAAGCACGACTCGAAAATCCATCGTAGCGATTGAGAAGCGCCGGATCCACATAGCTGCGAAAGTCCACCTCTCCCTCCCGAATTTTTCGGTTGGTACTGCCGCAGTCAACCATTAGAAGATCATTGTGATGGCCTCCCAGCACAATACATTCTCCATATTCTACATTGTGCATTTCCAGCCATTCCATCGCGCTTTTTTCCCCCGATCCTTTTATTTTTTCTCTGTAACCAAATCAACCGGATGCCCATCTTGATAGAGCACGCCGGAAACAAATTTTCCTGCTCTCCACACGCCGGTGCGCAAAAGCTGCCCTTTCCCGCTATGTTCTTCACAGACACCGTCCGCTATGCCATTTTTAAAGTTTCCGGAAAGTTTTCCTCCTCCGGCAAAATGTTGGATTCCGCGGCCTTCCCACATATCATTTTGAAAGCTGCCTTCATAGCAAACAACACCATTCTGATATTCTGTTCCCTGCCCGCAGCGCTTTCCATTTTCCCACATGCCGGAATAGGTCAGATTGCCCTCTGAATCAAAGGCCGCACCTGTTCCGGTCGGAATATTATCCTTCCAGCGGCCCACAAAAACAGAGCCGTCCTTTGCGCTGAAGCTGACTCCCATCCCTTCGCGGAGATTCTCTTTCCATGAGCCGACATAACAGATTTTTCCCGAACGATAATAATAAGCTCCAAAGCCGTCGCGCTTATCGTCTCTGTAATTGCCCTCATAGGCTGTATCCCCATTTTCCATGGCGGTTCGGCCTTTGCCTTGCCGCAAACCATCGATCACACGGCCAAAATATCGATAATCTTCATTTGCGCTCACAACAATTCGTTTTGCAGGAATCATCTCGGCGATCTCGGGCTCTGCTTCCCTGGTTGGCAGTTCTTGCTTTTGCGCCAGCTGTATTTCCTGATTTTCCGCTTTTGACAAATGCTCCTTGGATTCTTCTTCTGGCTTCTTTGCAGCTGTTTCTATGTTTACTTTCTCTTCAGAAAGCGTCTTTATCTTTTTCTCTTCCGAATCCGCAATTTCAATCGCTGCGGATTCTTTGGGCGGTACTGCTTCAACAATGACGTCCTCATTTTCATCTTGATCTTCTTGCTCTACCGTCAACGGCACTATTTTTGCTTCAAGATGTTCTTTTTCTGCGGGCTGAACCGGATCCAGCGCATGATCATTCGGCACAAACTGAAAATCGATCGGTTCCATTTTTACCGGCTTCCAATCCGGTTCTTCGCTGTAATCTCCTTTGGAAAAATCCCGTTCGACAGCCGCTCGGCATTCCAGTTCTTCCTGGGTCTCATAACCGAAGATCCCATCCTGCGTACGCGCGACTACCCGCGGACTTCCTGCAACAGTATCCACTAAGCTTCGACGGGCTGTTCCCTCTTCCAATTGGACGGGATATAAAACCTTTTTACGGTACTTCTGTATCGTTCGATCATACTCCAGCATAGAGATTCCCTCTTGAGAAGGAGTCAGCACTATCTGCGGCCTTCCAAAGTCTCCGGCATAATACGCCGTGCGTTCCCATTGCTGCTGTTCATTAAAAGTAGTTTTTGATCGAACAGCGCCGGAAGGGTCCCAAGAAATCATTGCCCAACCATTTTCTTGCGGAATCGCTTTTTGAAAAATCTCCCCGGAGCTCTTCATTTTCCATAAAAAGTGATGGTCAGCAAGGTGATATTTGGCGCTCAAATCTGCGCCAAATTTCTCTGAACTGATCTCTCCACGCTGGGCAATTTTTTCCCGGAACCAGTTTTGACGCACTTTTCCCAAAAGATCCTGTCCGTCCTCACAGAAGCGCGCACAGGTTACTGAATAAAAAACCGGGTCACTCACCACTGCCGCCATCCTTTCAAAACCAAAATTCAACAAAATAATCCATATTTATTATAAGAAAAGCGTTTGCATAATGCAACCTACTTTGCAGAATTTCCTTTTTTAAATGAAAGGAAGATAGACCATTCCCAAAAAATATGATATATTTAATGTTTAGAAAAGCAATTATGTATTTTTCTGAAAAAATAAAAAGGCCATCCGGTTTTTCCGGACAGCCTGATGCCAAAGGAAAAATTCATTTCATTAACCGCGGATTGCCGAGCCGACTTCATCAACAAAGCCGTTAACAGCCTGTGCTGCCTTATGAGCAGTTTTTTTCAGCTGATGGTTATTTTCCATTGCCTTTCCTCCAATAACTACAGCGGCAATACCGACGGCGGCGCCAGTGGCGATTCCTTTTACAAAACCCATTGTATTCTTATACATTAGATACAACCTCCCGAATAAAATTGCGGAACCTATAATTACAAGTCCCATCTTCTATCATCCCCTTCTAGAATGGTTTTATGGCTTGAAACATTCGGCGAAATAATTGCCATCTCCTGTTAAAATAAATAAAAGCGAAAGGAAGTTCCCTTCATGTCAAAGCTCAATATTGTTCTTGTCGAACCCGAAATCCCACAGAATACCGGAAATATTGCACGTACCTGTGCATTGACCGGTGCCCGGCTCCATCTGGTCGGCCCCATGGGATTTAAAATCGATGATAAAAAATTAAAGCGCGCCGGCCTTGATTATTGGCATCTGCTTGATATTTCCTATTACGATAGTCTTACCGATTTTTTTTCGAAAAACGACGGAAATTTTTTCTATTTTTCCACAAAAGCCCGGCACATCCACAGCGATATATCCTACCCGACGGAAAATTGCTATCTGGTTTTCGGAAAAGAGACAGCTGGCCTGCCTGAAGAACTGCTGCTCAAAAATCCGGAATTCTGCGTACGAATCCCCATGCTCAACAATCCCGATGCCAGAAGTCTCAATCTTTCCAATTCTGTTGCGATCGGCGTTTACGAATGTCTGCGGCAATGGGGATATCCGGAACTTCTCGTCAAAGGGGAACTGCATCGGCTGCACTGGTAAATCCAATCATGAATGAAATCTTTTTTTCGGCAAAAAATAAAACAATTGTTTGAAGCAAAAAGTTTGTTAAATTTTTAATTATCTTTTTGAAATTGCCCTTTGGTTGCTTGAAAAGCATTTTGGGGCGTTGTATAATAAAGTCAATTTAAAGATTCTTTACCTATCTGGAAGCGAAAAAACGGAAGGAGAAACGCCATGAACTATCTGAACAAAAAAACAGTTGAGGACATTGATGTAACTGGCAAAAGAGTTCTTGTCCGCTGCGATTTCAACGTTCCCTTTGATGATCAGGGAAACATTACCGACACCAAACGCATTGATGGTGCAATGAAAACAATTCGTTACCTTGTCGATCACAAGGCAAAGGTAATTCTCTGCTCTCACCTCGGACGCCCAAAAGGAGAATTCAATCCAAAGTATTCCCTTAAACCCGTCGCAAAATGCCTCTCGGAAAAACTTGGTTTTCCTGTAAAAATGGCAAGCGACGTCATTGGCGAAAGTGCTCGTTCGATCGCCGCTTCTTTAAAAGGCGGCGAAGTGGAGCTGCTCGAAAATGTTCGTTTCCATAAAGAAGAAGAAAAAAATGATCCCGCTTTTGCAAAAGAGTTGGCTTCTTTAGCAGATATTTATGTAAACGACGCTTTCGGAACCGCACACCGTGCTCATGCTTCTACGGCAGGGGTTGCCGATTATCTCCCGGCAGTCTGCGGCTTTTTGATTCAAAAGGAAATCACCATCATGGGCAAAGCGCTCTCCGATCCCAAACGTCCCTTTGTTGCAATTTTGGGCGGAGCAAAAGTCTCGGATAAAATTTCTGTTATTACAAACCTACTCACAAAGGTCAATACTCTAATTATCGGCGGCGGCATGGCTTATACATTTCTGCGCGCCAAAGGCTATTCGGTAGGAACTTCTCTTTGCGAAGAAGATAAAGTTGATCTTGCAAAAGAGATCATGGCTTCTGCAGAGAAAAAAGGCGTCAAACTTTTGCTCCCCGTAGACAACAAGATCGGCCATGAGTTTAAGCCGGATACCGAAGCAAAAGTCGTCGATTCTGACCAGATTCCAGACGGCTGGATGGGCCTCGATATCGGTCCCAAAACGCAAAAGCTCTTTGCCTCTGCTATCAGCGGCGCCGGAACCGTTGTCTGGAACGGTCCCATGGGACTTTCCGAATGGGAAAACTTTGAATCCGGCACAGTAGCGGTTGCACAGGCAGTTGCCGACAGCGGTGCAATTTCCATTATCGGCGGCGGCGATTCTGCTGCGGCAGTCGAGAAATTCGGCTTTGCCGATAAGATGACTCATATTTCCACAGGCGGCGGCGCTTCCCTTGAATTCCTTGAGGGAAAAATTCTGCCGGGAATTGCCTGCTTAAACGATAAAGACTAACCAGATAAAAAGGAGATTTTTCCATGAAAAAATCGTGCCGCCGGGCGATAATTGCCGGCAACTGGAAAATGAATAAAACGCCGAAAGAAGCAGAAGAACTAATTCGCGGAATTCTGCCGCTTGTAAAAGATGCCGACTGCGAAGTCATCTGCTGTGTTCCTTATGTCGATCTTCCCGTAGCGTTAGAGCTTACTCATGGAACCAACGTAAAGGTCGGTGCCGAAAACTGCCATTGGGAAAAGAGCGGCGCCTATACCGGTGAAATTTCTGCCGATATGCTTGCTTCTATGGAAGTGCCCTATGTGATTATTGGCCACAGCGAACGCCGAACCTATTTTGGCGAAACCGATGAAACCGTTAACAAACGAATTCGTGCTGCACTGGACGCCGGTCTCTCCGTCATCGTCTGTGTTGGAGAATCTCTGGAGCAGCGGGAACAAGGAATCACTTCAGAACTAGTTTCTATGCAGACAAAGATCGCTTTAAACAGCGTTTCCGAAGATGAAATGAAGCGAATAATTATCGCTTATGAGCCTCTTTGGGCGATCGGAACCGGCAAAACTGCAACTTCAGAGCAGGCCAATGAAGTCTGCTCGGTCATTCGCAACACCCTGAAAACTCTTTATGGCGAAAAGGTAAGCGAAGGAACCACTATCCAGTACGGCGGTTCCATGAAGGCAAAAAATGCTGCGGAACTTCTGGCTCAGCCTGATGTGGACGGCGGTCTCATCGGCGGCGCATCTTTAAAGCCGGATGATTTTGCTGCAATCGTAGATGCCGCTTCAAAAGGCTAATTAAATTATTAAACTTCCGGCGCGGACCGGGCGTTTCTGCCCTGTCCGCGCTCTGTGTATCAAAGCAGAGAACGGATTCTTTTAAAGGAGGAACTATTTTATGGCTAAAAAGCCTTTAATTCTGATGATATTGGACGGTTTTGGGATTGCCCCTCCCACTGGGAATGCCATTGCCAGCGCCAACAAACCGAATCTTGACCGTCTCTTTTCGGAAAATCCTATCACTCAGATTGGCGCTTCCGGATTAAACGTGGGACTGCCGGATGGTCAAATGGGCAACAGTGAAGTCGGTCATACCAATATTGGTGCTGGCCGTATCGTCTATCAGGAGCTGACCCGCATTACAAAGTCGATTCAAGAAGGCGATTTCTTCGAAAATCCGGCTCTCCTCTCTGCCATAGAAAATGCAAAACAAGAAGGGAAAGCTCTTCATCTGGTCGGTCTGCTCTCAAGCGGCGGTGTTCACAGTCATATTGAGCATCTCTATGCGCTTGTAGAAATGGCGAAACGCATGAATGTAAAAAATGTTTACATCCACGCACTGCTGGACGGCCGCGACGTTCCTCCGACTTCCGGTAAAGGATTTGTAGCTGCCTGCAATCAGAAACTCGCACAGATCGGCGTCGGCAAAATTGCAACTGTGATGGGCCGCTATTATGCAATGGACCGCGATAACCGCTGGGAGCGTGTGGAAAAAGCTTACGCTGCCATGGTATATGGAGAAGGCAACTTTGCCGATTCTGCCGAAGAAGCGGTGGAAAAATCCTATCAGGAAAAGGTGACGGACGAATTCGTGATTCCCGCGGTCATTGACAAGAGAGGCTGTGTAAAATCCGGCGATTCCGTAATTTTCTTTAACTTTCGCCCCGACCGTGCCCGCGAAATTACACGCACCTTTGTTGACCCTAATTTTTCCGGCTTTTCCCGTAAAAACGGATTTTTCCCGCTCACTTATGTCTGCATGACGCAGTATGATGCTACCATGCCCAACGTACTGGTCGCATTTAAACCGGAAAGCCTTAAAAATACGATGGGAGAATATCTCTCGAAAAACGGGATGACACAACTTCGGATTGCAGAAACCGAAAAATATGCCCATGTTACATTTTTCTTTAACGGTGGTGTAGAAAAGCAATATCCCGGCGAAGACCGCATTCTTGTCAAATCACCGAAAGTTGCTACCTATGATTTACAGCCCGAAATGAGTGCATATGAAGTCACGGACAAGCTGGTAGACGCCATTCATTCCGGAAAATATGATGTCATCATTTTAAATTATGCAAACTGCGATATGGTTGGGCATACAGGTATTTTTGCGGCGGCAAAAGCTGCCGTAGAAACAATCGATCAATGCGTTGGAAAAGTAGTCAATGCAATCTCCGATATGCACGGCGTTGCCCTTATCACCGCAGACCACGGTAACGCTGATAAGATGGTGGATGAAAATGGAAACCCCTTTACGGCACATACCACTAATCCGGTTCCGTTTTGTGTCATCGGATACCCCTGCAAGCTGCGAAGCGGCGGCCGCCTCGCAGATATCGCTCCGACAATGCTCAAGATTCTCGGTCTTCCGCAGCCTGCCGAAATGACAGGGAAAAGTTTGATCGTTTAAAATGTAATTTTGGAAAAAGCCGTACAGGCTTAAACTTGTACGGCTTTTTTATTGCTTTTTGCTTTCTTCAAAAATATTTTAATTTGACATTTTACTTAAAATCGCCTATTCTTTATTATGTTATGATTTTTTCCGGGAAGTCTTTTCTAAAAAGGAGTTTAAAACATGATTCCAAGCATAAACATCGCCGGCATGGGATTTATTCTACTGGCATCTGTGGTATTACCATTCGGCCTTTATTTTTATTTTTATGCACGGCTACGGCATTTCCGAGCCTATCCGGTCATTTTTGGACTTGCGGCATATCTGTTTTTCGGCTATGCGATCGAATCCGTTATGGGACAGCAGTTGCTGGCTGCTCTAAACGCATTTCCAACCACCAACCCAACGCTTTATGTAGTGATGGTTCTGCTGATGGCTGGTCTGATCGAAGGCTCCGGTATGCTAACCTCTGCTTTTCTGCTGCGCTGGAAAATCTGCCGAGACAAAACCCCCACTTCTGAAATTGGTGTTGGCATTGCCTTTGGCATCGCCTTTGGCGGATTAAAATCAGCATTGGAATTTGGACTTTATCAGGTTTCAACCCTTCGTGTTGCGGCCGCAATCAATAGTCAGGGCATAGACACTCTTCTTCAAAATTTTACAGATGACGAAAAAGTTCTGGCCCAGGAACAAATTCAAGCGATTGCCAATACCCCGCCTTATCTGTACTTTATCACTGGCATAGAACAAATTTTTATGATCTCCCTTCAGATTGCACTGGCAGTTCTGGTTTGGATGGTTATTACACGCCGTTTGAAATGGTACTTCTTCCCGATTGCAATTGTGCTGCACATGTTTGCTTTACTTCCAACTGCACTTTCCGCAATTAACGCTCTGGATTTGATCGTAGCAGAAGTCTTATTTGCACTGATCGTGATTGCAGTCGTTTTTCTTACCTACCGGCTTTATAAAAAATATTGGGATTCGGTCCCGCCGATTACAGAACAACCCCGTACTTCTCGAAAAGAATAAGCTTTTTTCGAGTCCTGAAAAAAGCTTATTTTCCAGCAGAAAAATAAAACTTGATTTAAAAAATCCCCGACAGGAAAAATCCTGTCGGGGATTTTTTATAATTCTTTTCTCCAAAGCCCGTGCAAATTGCAGAAGCAGTCTGCGCCAGTTACTTTTTCGCCTTTTGAAAGACAAAATTCCGCTTCCGGCCGGTCTCCCGGAGAAAGCCAATGAAGCTTTCCTCCATGATTCGTTTCAAGAAAAATCCATTCAATATAATGCGCGTCCACCATTGGGTGATCTTGCACACTGATATGCACTTTGGCCGTATTTCCAGTGACAGTAATAACCGGCAAATGCCTTTCGGCACTGCCTTTTGCGTTCGATGGAGCTTCTTCCAAAGCGTTTTCGCATTCATTCTGGACTGAACCTGGATGCATTTGCAGATAAACCAAATTGCTTTTGCCTTTACATTGATAAAATTTAATTTTCGAATTCATATTCGTAAACCTCCTTCTAAAACAATCTATGCTGATTCAGACGATTGTTCCAAAGAAAACGAGTTATGATTCTCAAATTTAGATTACAAATCCACCGTTCACTCCCAAGATCTGACCGGTAATAAAAGAAGAATTCTCATCTGCCAGAAAAGCAACTGCCTGCGCAATTTCTTCTGGCATTCCCAAGCGTTCCAGCGGCGTCTCCTCCGCAAGCTCCCGAAATGTTTCAGCACTATGCTGTTGGTTCATCTCCGTAAGAATAACTCCCGGAGCTACCGCATTCACCCTAATATGGCTAGGCCCAAGCTCCTTTGCCAATGCTTTTGTCAGACCAATGACTGCTGCTTTTGCCGCAGAATAATGTACTTCACAGGAAGCGCCCACTTGTCCCCACATGGATGAAATGTTGATAATACTTCCTGCTTTTTCATGAATCATATAAGGCAACGCACATTGACAACAATGAAACACACCGTCTACATCGACAGCAAACATCTGTCTCCAATCTTCCTCGGTCAAGTCCGTAAAAAGTTTTTGCTGTGCAATCCCCGCATTATTCACCAAAACATCTACGCCGCCTGTCCTCTGGAACATTTTTACCACCTGTGCACGGTCCGATACATCTGCTTCAATTGCGATTCCATCAATTTCTTTTGCCAATTCCAGCGCCTGTATCTTACTGTGTTGATAGTTGATCGCCACCCGAAATCCTTTTTTTGCCAAGACCCGACAGCACGCCGCACCGATTCCGCGGCTGCCGCCCGTTACCAATGCCGTTTTCATATTTCTTCACCTCATAAATTATCTGTTGCCATCATGATTGCTGTCAGTGCCGCAAGCGGTGCTGTCTCTGTACGAAGAATGCGGGGGCCAAGGGTCGCCGGAACGCCTCCGGACTCTGTTACCATTTGGACTTCCTCTTGTGAAAATCCACCTTCCGGCCCAATAAAAATCGTCGCTTTCTGATCTTCGGAGTTTAAAAGCGTTCGAATTTTTTCTCCGCCGCCCTCATAAAAAAGGATCTTTTTCCCTTCTGCATTTTGAACCGCTTCTTTAAACGAAACAATTGTCTCCACTTTTGGAATCATTCCTCGTCCGCTCTGTTTTGCAGCTTCCAGCGCGATTTTCTGCCACCGCGCAATTTTCTTTTCCGCCGCTTTTCGATCCGGCCTCGATACACATCGGGAAGTTTCCATCGGCTGAATTTGAGTTACCCCAAGTTCCACCGATTTTTGTATAATCCAATCCATCTTATCATTTTTCGGCAGTCCCTGACAAAGGGTCACTTTTACAGTCGGTTCTGCAAAGCTTTTTTGGATTTCCATAATTTTCACCCGCACAACGTCTGAGTCCATCTGGGCAATTTCTCCTAGGTAATCATTTCCCAAGCAATCACACAGCGTGATTTTTTCTCCCACGGTCATGCGCAGACTTTTTGTAATATGCTTTGCATCTTCTCCCTTAATAATCGCTTCATCATTAGGAATTGTATCAATAAAAAAACGTGGCATTTTATCTCTCTCCTGTCGCTCTTGTTCTAAAGTAATTATAGCATGGAGCCATTTTGATTGCTATGGAGATTTCTATTTTTGGCTTTGTAAACAAAAAACGATGCTGTAAAAACAGCATCGTTTTAAAACAGCTATTTGAAAAAAGCCTGTCCTCTTTTTTTATGCGATATGCATCGCCAGCGTAATAATACGCAGAACAAACAAGCCGCCAACAACATACATAATGGGGGAAATATCTTTGATCTTGCCAGTGAAGATCTTGATGATAACCCAAGAAAGCATTCCAAACATAATGCCATTTGCAATAGAATAAGTAAACGGCATCATGATGATTGCAAGAAATCCGCCAACTGCATCGGCAAGATCTCCGGAGAACTTCATCTTCAAAACGCTGCTCATCATCAGCAAACCGACAAAGATCAGAGCCGGTGCTGTTGCAAATCCCTGAATCGCAGTAAAGATCGGATAGAGCGGAATTGCAATCAAAAACAAAACGCCGCTGGTCACTGCCGTCAAGCCGGTACGTCCGCCTTCCGCCACACCTGCAGAAGATTCTACAAAACTGGTCACGGTAGAAGTACCAAGGCATGCGCCCACAACAGTGCCGACTGCATCAGAAAGAAGTGCACGGCCTGCTCTTGGCAGCTCTCCTTTTTCGTTCAGCAAATTTCCTTTGGAAGCAACACCAATCAAAGTGCCGACCGTATCAAACAAATCAACAAACAAAAACGCAAACATCACGATGACAAAATTCATCGGATTGTGTACCACATAATTAAAGTCAAACTGCATAAAAGTCGGTGCAAGCGACGGGAATGGTGTGTAATTTGCAAAAGACGGGATGTTGGAATAAACTCCGGCTGCAGAGTTGACTACATACCAGCCGGAAAGCTCTGCAAAAATACCAAGAATCCAAGTTGCCAGAATTCCAAGAAGGATAGCAGCTTTCACATGATAATGAGTCAAAACACCGATCAAAATAACACCAATTAAAGCGAGAACAACGGTAGGAGAAGCAAAATCACCGAGTGCAACCAAAGTAGAAGAAGAAACTTTTCCATCAACAATAGAAGCGTCCGATCGAATGATTCCTGCACCTTTCAGCCCGATCATCGAAATAAAAAGGCCAATACCAGCAGTGATTCCATATTTGAGGTTTTCCGGAATTCCGTTTACAATTTTTTCACGGAATTTGCAAAGGGAAAGCAAAATGAAGATAAAGCCTTCTACCAGAACCGCAGTCAATGCGATTCTCCAGGCACCGTCTCCCAATCCCATACCAAGACATACGGAATAGGTGAAATAGGCATTCAGTCCCATGCCGGAAGCCAAAGCCACCGGGTAGTTTGCGAAAAAGCCCATCACAAAAGTTGCAATTGCTGCAGACAGCGCTGTTGCAACGAATACCGCGTTTTGATCCATCCCTGTTAACCCCAACAAGCTGGGGTTTACCGCCAAAATATAAGCCATCGCAAGGAAGGTTGTCAGGCCGGCCAGGATTTCAGTTTTTACGTTGGTACCGTGCTCTTTTAGTTTGAAGATTTTTTCCAAAAGTATTCACGCTCCTCTTTCACTCTCGATCTTTTTTGCGGATTTTCCGCAAGAATTACAGATTTAAGTATACCTCATTTGACAAAAAAATCAACAGATTATTCATAAATCGTTCATAATTACAGGAAAT
>ENA-UOOK01003265-UOOK01003265.1-fermentation-metagenome-genome-assembly--contig:-NODE-3265-length-18658-cov-13.179648_pt1 | contig 18658 bp, 19 predicted proteins | sample MGYA00245777_ERZ724023 | MGnify/ENA primary metagenome ERZ724023 (study PRJEB28704, sample SAMN03018312) | fermentation metagenome | biome: anthropogenic terrestrial biome; feature: soil...
ATGAGAAAAGCAAGGTACTGGCTGTTATGATTAAAGAAAAAATATATTCAGAGACTTATGCAAAAAAGCTATTAAAAAAAATAAGGAAGGATAAATAATGCAGGTTGGTATTGATCAAATAGGGTTATATACGCCGAATAAATATGTTGATATGGTAGATCTAGCGCATGCAAGAAATGAGGATCCCAATAAATACTTAATTGGAATTGGTCAAACTCAAATGAGCGTGGCGGATTCGACGCAAGATTCTGTGTCAATGGGGATTAATTCTACTCGTAGGTATATTGATCAAATTGATAAAGATAAAGTCGGGTTACTTGTTTTAGGTACAGAAAGCAGTGTTGATCAATCTAAATCCGCATCTTTATTTGTTAAAACTGCTTTACAATTGAAGCCAGAAGTTCGGACATTTGAGGTTAAGGAGGCCTGTTTTGGCTTAACTGCTGCACTGATGATTGCACGTGACTATGTTCGAGTGCATCCAGAGCACACGGTCATCGTAATCGGGAGTGATATTGCCCGCTATGGTGTAAATACCCCTGGTGAGGTTACTCAAGGCGCTGGCAGTATCAGTATGCTGATTAAAACGGATCCTAGGATACTTTCACTAAATGATGGACATAGTGCATACAGCGCGAATATTAACGATTTCTGGCGCCCAAATAATTCAAAAACGGCTTTAGTTGATGGTAAATATTCTACGCAGGTATACTTAGATTTCTTTGCTAAAACTTTTAATGATTATAAAAAATTAAAGGGTTGGAGTACGCAAGATTTTGGCTCACTTATCTATCACCTACCATTTACTAAAATGGGTTTGAAGGCTAACCGTCTTTCGGTAGAAGGGCAAGATGAAACGACAAGTAAACGGCTAGAAAAAAGTTTTGCTGCTTCAAAGCAGCTTAGTAAACGGATTGGCAATATTTATACCGCTTCACTTTATATGAGTCTTCTTAGTTTGATTGAAAATGCCCAGCTCGAACCTAATTCTTTGATTGGATTATTTTCATATGGATCAGGTGCTATGGCCGAATTTTTCTCAGGTAATTTAGTAGACGGTTATGAAGAGGTAATCGACAAGAATAGCGACGTAAAGATGCTTGATCGCCGCAAGAAATTAACCATAAAAGAGTATGAGGATATTTTTAATGAAGCGTTAATGGATCCTGAAGACGGCATAGAACTTGCCAGCGATGAGGAGCCTGGCAACTGGTATTTTGCTGGTACCAAGAATCACGTGCGTCAGTATAAACAAAAATAATGAAAAAGAAGCTCGGTTTAATAATCGAGCTTCTTTTTATGTTAAACGAATCCAACTGCCATTATCTTTAATTTGAATCCCGTAAGTAGGGATTTTTTCTTTGCCATCTATTATCCATAATGGGATTCCTTTATGGTGCATTTGTTTAACTAAGTGAATAATTTTTAACTTAGACATGGGATGTTGTCCCGGATAAAGCAGACATCCATCGGCAGTAATTTTTAATTTAGCTAATGGCAGAATTTTCCCTTTGATGGTCAGATAAAAGGTAGTTTGGTTGTTTAGATCGTTAGTTAGTTGTAATAAATCAGTTAATCTCATAATTTCGAAATACTATATAAAATATAAAATGCTATACTAGTTGATATTGATAATAATATAGAATAATTGGAGTCTTTCTTTTGAAACAATTAAAACATAAAAAAATATGGTTTTCATTACTTATACTTATTTTACTAGTATGCATGTTATTTGTGGGTGCGGGATTCTATTTCTTTAACTTAGCTTGCGTACCAGGACATAAAAGCTTTATTAATAATAGTACTTATGTTAAAAAATCTGATCCGCTTTATACCCAAAAGATGTGGTATAAGAAGCGAAAAAAGCAGAAATGGTATATGACTTCTGCCACTGATAATTATCGTTTAGATGCAAATTATATTCCTGACCAAAGGTCGAACAAGACCGTCATTATTTTACATGGCTACATGAACAATAAGGATAAAATGGGTGCTTATGCCACACTTTTTCACCGACTTGGCTATAACGTTCTAATGCCAGACGCTCGTGCCCAAGGGCAAAGTCAGGGTAAATATATTGGTTATGGCTGGCCTGAAAGGTGTGACGTTAAAAAGTGGACTAATAAATTGTTAACTAAAGAAGGTAAAAAACAAAAAGTTGTGCTTTTCGGAGTCAGTATGGGTGCTGCTACAGCAATGATGACGAGTGGTTTAAATTTGCCTAAGCAGGTAAAAGCAATTATAGAAGATTGCGGTTATACCGATGTTAAGGATGAAATTGAGCATGAAGCCAAGGTACTGTATCATATGCCGGCCTTCCCTCGTTTTCCTTTAGTTGAAATATTGAGTGGGATTAATCGAATTAAAGTTGGTTACTACTTAAAAGATGGTTCAAGTGTAAATCAGTTGCATAGGAATCACCGTCCGATGCTTTTTATTCATGGAGGGAGAGATAAATTTGTTCCTACCAGAATGGTGTACACAAATTATGAGGCTACGAAGGGTAAGAAAGAATTGTGGATTGCCAAAAAGGCCCCGCATGCTGCTTCTTATGCTAATTATCCCCAAGCGTATACAAAACATGTTCGTAATTTCTTAAATAAATATGTCCACTAAAAGAATAATAAATACTTGCAAGCGGTTACACATATTGCTATGATAAAAGTGTGGAAGAGGTAGAAATAAAGTTAACAATATAAGTAAGTATAAGTAAGTTTTTATCTCCAGAATTGTATTATTGTTGGAAGATTATCTAATAGATAGAAGTGTCGGATAATTAGAAGGTCCCAATCTTTAATTGCCGACTACCTATAAGGTTCCAATTTGTAAAAAGTTACGTTTTATGTAAAGACCCGAACAAGTGAATGTTAATGTTGGTTACGAAAGATCATTGTTACATTAATGATGATTTCTTAAATCGTAATGATCAATTGATAAACTACCTTATCCACTTATGAAAAAAACAGTTGTCCAAAGACGATATGTCTGGCAACTGTTTTTTATATGTAATTTTTTATTTTCTTAAGGTTAGTTTAACGATACACTCGCAACGTGCCGTTTGTGGCAGCATGTCTATGTTTTCAATTAAGCGAACATTATAGCTTTCGGTTAAGAGTACTAAATCTTGTGCTAAAGTTGATGGGTTACAAGAAATGTAAACAAAAATCTTCGGTTTGGTGCGAAGCAAAGTTTTGATTAAACCTTTGGCAAGACCGGTTCTTGGCGGGTCAACAATTAATGCATCAACTGGCAGTCCTTGTTCTTGAAGCTGTGGCAATACCTTTTCAACGTTACCTTGGAAGTAATCTGCGTTCTTAACGTGGTTCAGTTCCACGTTATGCTTAGCATCTGCAACTGCTTCTGGGATGGTTTCAATTCCAACAACTTGTTTAACTTGGTCAGCTGCAATAATGCCTAAGGTACCCACACCGCTGTATGCGTCGATTAAGGTTTGGTCTGGGGTTAGATCTAAAAATTTGATTGCCTCAGAATAAAGGTTAACTGTTTGGACTGGGTTTAACTGGAAAAATGCTCGGGGAGACAGGGCAAATTTTTTACCTAAAATTTCTTCGGTAATTTGATTTTTACCGCCTAATTTTTCAGTTTTATTTCCCCAGACTTGCGGATTACGCCAATCGGTTTCGTTTTGGTAAACACTAACAACATTAGGAAGTTTTGATAATTCTTGACTTAATGTAAGTAGGTTTTTAACTTCGTGCCCAACCGTAATCAAGGTAACCTGTATTTCTTTGCTTGCTTCAGATTGTCGAACCACTATCGTTTTAATCCCTGGGAAGTGGCGGTAGTAATTTGCAACCGGTACGTGTAATTTCTCAATCAAAGCCTTGACTGTACGTTCAATTTTTTGTGTATCTTTACTTTGAGTAGGTATTATTGGAAGATCAAAGAGCTTGTGCGAATGAGGAGCAAATAAGCCCAATTTAGTTTTACCGTGGTCTCTTTCAATTTGGTATTGTGCTTTATTGCGGTAATGCCATTCATGTGGAGCCGGTATAGTATTCTTCACCTTATATTTTGCATAGCCACGGGGATGGTATTTTTTAAGTGCCTCTAAAACGTTATTTTTTTTAAACTCAAGTTGCTTTTTGTAACTTAGGTGAGCTAGTTCTAATCCACCAACTTCAGGTGGAACATCTTTAGGAAAAGCAACCCGGTCAGGGCTTTTTTCTTTAATTCGAACAAGTTCGGCTTGAATGTAATGGGGGTAATCCTTAATGATTTTGGCTACAACTACTTCATCGGGAAGTGCACCCGGAATAAAAATGATCTTCTTTTTATAGTAGCCGATTCCTTCACCATTGATACCTAAACGTTTTATGGTAATAATTACGTCTTTTTCTTTATGATTATTATGTCTAAAATTTCTTCTCATAATTTTTCTTTCTACTAAAAACTAACCGTTATTGATAGTTAATTGTACTCCCTAAGAAAAGTTCTTAGCAAGAAAAGTAAAAATTTGCTAGCATGGATAATATATAGAATACGAGGTAAAAGTGATGCCAATTATTTCAAAAATTAGTGCCCAGAAAAAACCGGGCCGGTATAATATTTTCTTAGACGGTAAATATGCTTTTTCAGTTAGTGAGCAGACGGTTGCAAAATTTGTCCTTTTAAAGGGGCGAAAACTAACTGATGAAAAAATTACTGAAATTAAGCACTATGATGATGGTGCCAGAGCAACTGATTTAGCTGCTCGTTACTTAAATTATCAGCCCAGAACTATTTTTGAAATTTTGCAGTATCTCAAGAAACACCATATTTCAGATGGATCGGCTAATGATGCTGTTGAAGAATTGAAAAAAATGGGTTATTTAGATGACCATAAATATGTCCAATTGTTTATTAAAAACGACCTGCGTGTCGGTACTGATGGTTCTAGAAGCCTTCAACGTAAGTTAACCCAAAAGGGGGTAGATCCCGAAATTTCTCAAGTTGAACTTGAAAATGTAGCTGATGAAGATTGGGTTAGTGTGGGTCAGCGAGTTCTAAAATCGATGGCACATAAGGTTGGTAAATTATCTGAACGTGAACTTAAGCGTAAAATGAAAACGAAGTTGTTAACCCATGGTTTTGATTCTAATGTTTCTGATATGATAATTGAAGCAATGGATTTACACGCTGATGAAGACGAGCAAATGGAAGCATTGAAAAAACAGGGAATTAAAGCTTATAAACGTTTTCGCCGCTTTGATGATCGCAAAAGAAAATCTAAAATTAGAAATTATTTGTTTACGCACGGATTTTCATCCAGTGAAATTAATGCTTTTCTAGATGGTGATATTATTCCATTAGATGAATTGTCTGAATATTGAAAGGAATAAAGATGGATAGAATACAAGAAGCTGTAACTTTTGTGGGACGACCGTTTCCAGATACGATGATGGACAAGCAACGTTCTTATACTGCATGTAATATGAAAATGGAGAATGATCCGGTCTTTCAAAAATTTTTGAAAGATAATAATTTGCAAACTCAACGGACCAATATGATTGTTTTTGGTCCAGATAATTTTATGTATTGGTATGGTGTGTTGACAACTAAAGTAAGAAATATTCCATCTGGCCTTATGAAGTACCAATTGCCTAAGGCAAAGGTGGCTGAAGAAAGTTCTGCTGATCAAACACTCGCCTTTTTTAATATGCCTTTGAATGCGGTTCTACCTAAATTTCTAAAGAAACTAGCTACTCGTGGTGTAAAAGTTTACGAAAATGTTGGTGACAGTCCTACGCCATATGTTTTACAGACACTTAATTTGGATACAAAAAAACTGACCCAAACTTTATATGTAGAGGCCAGTAAATAATTTTTATTTCTTTAATATTTTTAATGTTGTTTAGGATCGATTGATAAATTGTCATATTCAACGTAAGCTCCAAGACAAGTTGAAATAAACATGATTAACATAACGAAGCCGACAGACTTACCAACGATTTGATCTAATGTGAGTAGCTCTCGCACCGCAATAGTTGCGAGGAAGCAAAGAATGAAATCTAAAATTACGTTTGCAATCAGCAAAATATAACGCCGTCGAATGCTGAAAAAGCGGAGCAGCTGTTTGAGGAAGCCGTCATTAGTTTCCACGGCGAGTAAATCAACTGGGCGCTGAATTGTTGCTTTGATGGCAAACATGATTACTGATCCGACTGCGGCACCAATTATGGTCCTGAATAGATCAGCAGAGTGTAAAACTAGTGCGTCATAACCGATTCCAATAATTATTAAACTGCAAATATACGGAATCAATAATAAAAATGTAAAAACAAGAAGAATATGACTTTTTTTCATTAGTTTAAACCTCTTTTCTTATGTGCTATTTTACCATATCAAGTTGGCTCATGATATAATACTGTTATTTGAATTAATATAGAAAAGAGAGAAAGGCATTATGAGTAGTGACCCTGTCCCTGGAAATTTATTTAACAAATTAAAAAACAAATTTTCTGATAGTGATGAAGATGAAAACAAGGACCACTTAAAACGAGAAATTAATGATCTGTATAAGCAGAAGAAAATTGATAATACGGAATTTTCTATGTTAGATGGGGTTCTGGATTTTCAAGATAAAATGGTGCATGAAGTAATGGTACCTCGTACTGACGCCTTTATGATTAATGCAAGTGATGACTTTCAAGATAATCTTGATGAAATTTTACATGAACCTTATTCGCGTATTCCTGTTTACCAAAATGATAAAGATAAAGTTATTGGAATTATTCATATTAGGTCAATTTTGCGGAAAGCAAAACAAATTGGTTTTGATAAGTTAGACTATACAGATGTCATGAGTAAGCCACTTTTTGCTCCCGAAACTACTACGTTAAATGATTTACTAGTTGAAATGCAGAATACTCAGCAGCAACTAGCAATTTTGACCGATGAATATGGTGGGGTTGTTGGCCTTGCTACAATTGAAGATTTGCTTGAAGAAATTGTAGGTGACATTGATGATGAGGTAGACCAAGCTGAGGTTTTGTTTAATCAAGTTGGTCCAAACAAATACATTGTTTATGGTAAAATGCCCCTCGATGATTTTAATGAACAATTTGGTACCAATATTGAAATGGAAAACGTTGATACTGTAGCTGGTTACGTAATTACTAAATTAGGTGTAATTCCGACTAAAGGGGAAAAATTATGCGTTAAACTTGATAATGGAATGATTTTGACCACTAAAAGAATAATGGGTTCAAGGCTACTTACCGTTTTATTGACAATTCCTAAAAATTTAAATAAGGAAGAAGAACAAGAAAATTAATGGATAAAGGACTTTTAGATAAAGTAAAAAAGAGAAGGACGTTTGCGATTATTTCTCACCCAGATGCTGGTAAAACTACGATCACTGAACAAATGCTTCTGTTTGGTGGGGTGATCCGAAGTGCAGGTACAGTTAAAGCTCGTAAAACTGGACATTATGCAACTAGTGATTGGATGGAAATTGAAAAAAAGCGTGGTATTTCTGTAACTAGTTCTGTTATGCAGTTTGAATACCAGGGTAAACGAATTAATATTTTGGATACGCCTGGGCACCAGGACTTTTCAGAAGATACGTACCGAACGCTTATGGCGGTTGATTCAGCTGTCATGGTAATTGATTCAGCTAAAGGGATTGAACCACAAACTAAAAAACTATTTAAGGTTGTTAAACAACGTGGCATTCCCATTTTTACTTTTATGAATAAGCTTGACCGTGACGGTCGACCACCACTAGATCTGATTGCCGAGCTTGAAGACTTGCTTGGCATTGAAGGTGTTGCAATGGATTGGCCAATTGGTTCTGGTCAAACATTAAAGGGCCTTTATGATATAGCCAACAATCGGGTTGAACTTTACCGTAAGAATGGTAAAGACCGTTTTCTGCCACTTGATAAAAATGGTAAATTGCCTGATAGTGAACCGCTCAGTAAGGATCCACAATTTAAGGAAACCTTAGACGAAGTGGATCTGATCAAGGGTGCTGGTAATAAATTTGATTTAAATAAAATTGCTTTAGGCGATCAAACGCCAGTATTTTTTGGCTCAGCTCTAACTAATTTTGGTGTTGAAACTTTCTTGAACAGTTTTGTTAATTTGGCACCGTCTCCAGAAAGCCATACAGTTAATGGCGATGAAGAATTAAGCCCTGAGGATCCAGAATTTTCTGGTTTTGTCTTTAAAATTCAGGCAAATATGAATCCCCACCACCGTGATCGGATTGCCTTTGTGCGTGTTGGAAGTGGTGAATTTAAAAAAGGGCTTGATGTGACGCTTGCTCGAACAGGAAAACCAATCCGTTTGAATAATGCGACTGAGTTTATGTCGAGTGAACGTGTTCAGGTTTCTGATGCCGTGGCTGGAGATATTGTTGGTCTGTACGATACCGGTAATTTTCAAATTGGCGATAGTATTTACGCAGGTAAGCGTAAGGTGGTTTATCCACCGCTTCCGGAATTTACACCTGAATTATTTGTGCGCGTTACCGCCAAGAACGTGATGAAACAGAAATCATTTCATAAGGGGATGAAACAGTTAGTGCAAGAGGGTGCAATTCAGCTCTACCGTAATTACCAAACTAATGAATATATTCTTGGAGCTGTGGGACAACTTCAATTTGAAGTTTTTAAATTTAGAATGAAAAATGAATATAATTCTGATGTTGAGATGACCAGTTTAGGTCACCGGGTTGCTCGTTGGATTGATTCGAATCAATTGGATCCAGCAATGTCTAATAGCAGAAACTTGTTAGTTAAAGATCGTTATGGTAATCCGTTGTTCTTATTTGAAAACCAATTTGCTGAACGCTTTTTCCACGAAAAGTATCCTAAAGTTAAATTAACTGAAAAATTATGAAAAAAATATGACTGGAATTTTAATTCCAGTCATATTTTTTATTAACTTACTTATCAACATGAATTTCAATAACATGACGACTTTGATCGACCGTTAATGTATAAGAAGTATCCGTACCTTTAATGAGTCGTTTAATGACAAAATCGACTTCTTCTTTACGAACCCGGCGGTCATGATTTTCTAATGCGATTCCGATAGCAGTATTACTCTCCGTGTAAATAACTGAAGTATTTCCTAAAGAGTAAACCTTAACGTAATTAGCATCTGTAGTGTTGAGTTGGCTTTGAACCAATTTTGCGTAACTGTTGGTTACATCTATTAAGTGCATGGATTTCACCCGTTTCTGTTAGCTTTACCTTTTTAATTTAGTATAACCCTAATTATGTGATAAAAAAACATGATTGCTGGCAGTTACAGCAATCATGTGTAGAAGTAAGATAAGTGTTTACTTCTCCTCGGTAGCATCATCCTTTGAATCAGTAGCAGTATCATTATCGCTGATAACCATCTTATTATCCTTCACGTCAGCTAATAAGTTCTTGCTATTTGGATGATCAAGCTTAAAGTCAGCTACTTTATCTTCAATTTCTTCTTGGATAGTCCGACGAAGTGGACGAGCACCCATTGCAGGATTATAGCCGTCATTAACTAATTTCTTCTTAGCCGCATCAGTAACATCGATATGTAATCCCTGATCCTTAATCATATTGTTTGTATCTTGCAACATTAAGTTAACAATCTTGACCAAGTCATCCTTAGTTAGTGGATTGAACTCGATGACTTCATCTAATCTGTTTAAGAATTCCGGCTTAAAGAATTGGCTCATTGAACCTCTTGCAGAGCTCTTCTTGTCACTATTCTCAGCTGCGAATCCAACGCTAGCATTCTTAATTCCTTGACCAGCATTTGAAGTCATAATGATGATTGTATCCTTAAAGGAAACTGTTCTGCCCTGTGAATCTGTTAAACGCCCATCATCTAAGATTTGTAGAAATAGATTCATTACGGCTGGATCAGCTTTTTCAATTTCATCAAGTAAAATCAAACTGTATGGGTTATGCCGTACTTTTTCGGTTAATTGTCCAGCTTCTTCGTAACCAACATAACCTGGAGCTGAGCCAATTAACTTAGATACAGAATAAGGTTCCATATATTCAGACATATCAAAACGAATCATTGCGTTTTCAGAACCAAACATTTGCTTAGCTAATTGCTTAGCCAATTCAGTTTTACCGACACCGGTAGGTCCAACGAAGAGGAAGGAACCAATTGGCCGGCCTGACTTGTTAAAACCTATTCTGTTACGTCGAATTGCACGGGCAACTTTGTCGACAGCCTTATCTTGGCCGATTACGTGTGCTTTAAGTGCAGGTGCCAAGTTTTGTAACTGGTTTTCTTCTTGTTTTTGAATATCCCCAACAGGAATACCAGTCTTTTCCTCGACAATCTTATTCATGATCTTGCTTGTAATAACAGGAGATTTATCTGGATCAATCTTTTGATCTTTCATCTTGTTATATTTTTCAATTTGGTCACGGTAGTAAGCAGCTTTTTCGTAATCTTCACTCTTTAAAGCTTCTTGTTTTAATTTTTGAGCCGCAGTTATTCTTTCTTCCATTTTATCTTTATCGACGTAAGGGATAGTTAAATTCATTCTTGAACCAGCCTCATCAAGCAGATCAATTGCCTTATCTGGTAAGAATCTATCTTGAATGTAACGTGCGGATAATTTAGCAGCAGCCTCGATTGCACCATCAGTATAGTGAACGTGGTGGTAATCTTCGTAGCGCTTTTGAATACCTTTTAGGATGCGGATAGTCTGTTTAATACTTGGTTCTTTAACTTCTATTGGTTGGAAACGACGAGCAAGAGCCGAATCTTTTTCAATTTCTCGGTATTCCTTAATAGTAGTGGCACCGATTAATTGCAGGTCACCACGTGCTAAAGCTGGTTTAATGATGTTTCCGGCATCCATACCACCTTCAGCATTACCTGCACCGACAATTTCATGAATTTCGTCGATGAAGAGGATGACATCTTTTCTACTCTGCAATTCCTTAATTAATTGCTCCATTCGTTGCTCAAATTGACCGCGGATTCCGGTCCCTTGAACCATTGAAACCATATTTAGGGAGATAATCTTCTTATCTTGCAGTTTAGCTGGAACAGAACCATCAACGATTTGTTGAGCTAAGCCTTCAACCACGGCCGTTTTACCAACTCCGGCTTCACCAATTAAGACAGGATTGTTCTTTGTTCTCCTGTTTAAAATTTCAATTACACGGGCAATTTCTTTATCACGTCCAATAACTGGGTCGATCTTGCCCTTTTTGGCAAGTGCGGTCAGATCAGTACCGTATTGGTTAAGTAATGAACGGCCATTATTTCCGTTATTACCATTTCCACCACCCATTTGCATTTCTGGGCCTTGTCCTTGATTCATATTGTTAGCGGCACCACGATTATTTCCGTTTAAACTATTAAACAAATCGTCGAAGTCACCGAAAAATTCGTTATTATCATTATTCATATTAGTATTTCCTTGTTGTTCTTTTAATTTTTGGTAACAGTGTTGGCATAAATCAACTTCACGGCTTTGGCCATTCACCTTCGCAAAAAGGTGGATAGAGGCAGGCCGTTTGTGACAATTTTGACAAAGCATATTATATTACCGCCTTTCCCGTTAACACTTTACTAGAGTATATAATTAGCACTCTCCATAGTCAAGTGCTAAACACTAAAAACTTATTTTTTGTAAGGAAAAATAAAGTAGGGGTAATTTATAAAGTAAATGTGCTAAAATAAATAGGACCTATATAAGGTAGGCATAAAAATTTTGAGTGTGGTGATATATTTTGGATTATCAAAAAATTCTTGATCAGTTAGCCAGTGGTGAACTTGAAAAATATGAAGTTAGTCCGAAAGACGCTTTTGATTTTCAAAAGGCATTAAGAAGCTACGGTAAAAGGCAAAATATAGCAGGGCGAGCTTTACGTGGTGGTAAAATTATCTATACGCGCGCGAAGTCAGAAGATTAAATAATGTAAACTGTTACATTCAAGTTGTCTAAACCGTAAAAAAATGATAATCTAATACCTGAATAGGTATTTATTACCAGTTTAGTTTTAAAGGAGATATTTATAATGGAAAAACGCAATTTTCACATCATTGCAGAAACAGGTATTCATGCACGTCCAGCTACACTTTTAGTACAAGCAGCTTCTAAGTTTGGCTCAGATATTAATTTGGAATACAATGGTAAATCAGTTAACTTAAAGTCAATCATGGGTGTTATGTCACTCGGTGTTGGCAAGAATGCTGATATCACTATCACCGCTGACGGTGACGACGAAAAAGATGCTTTAGACGCTATTGCTGACACAATGAAAAAGGAAGGTTTAGCTGAATAATGACCAAGACTTTAAAAGGGATTGCTGCTAGTGACGGTGTTGCTGTTGCTTCAGCCTATCTTTTGGTAGAACCTGATCTTTCATTCTCCAAAACTTCTATCTCAGATGTTGATGCTGAACTTGCTCGCTATAAGAAGGCAATTAAAGAATCAACTGAAGAAGTTAAGAAGATTCGTGATACTGCAAAGAAGAGCTTAGGTAAAGATGAAGCCCAGGTTTTTGAAGCTCACTTGATGATTTTGAGTGACCCAGAATTTACTGGTGCCATTGAAAAAGAAATCAAAGACCAAAAGATAAATAGTGAAGCTGCACTTGATGAAACTTCTCAAAAATTTATTAAAATTTTTGAAGGAATGACCGATAATACTTATATGCAGCAACGTGCTGCTGATGTACGTGATGTTTCAAAACGTATTATGGCTCATTTACTTGGTAAACAATTACCAAATCCTGCTTCCATTGATCACGAAGTTATTGTCGTTGCACACGACTTAACTCCCAGTGACACTGCACAGCTGAACAAGAAATACGTTAAAGGTTTTGTAACTGATGTTGGTGGTCGTACTGCCCACTCAGCTATTATGGCTCGTTCTCTTGAAATACCAGCTGTTGTTGGCACTGAATCAATTACTAAGAGCGTTAAGAATGGCCAGACACTTATTGTTGATGGTTTGAACGGTGACGCTGTAGTTGATCCAAGTGATAGCCAGGTAACCGATTATAAGCAAAAGGGTTCTGACTTCCTTAAGCAAAAAGCTGAATGGAAGAAACTGAAGAACGAACCATCTGTCACTGCCGATGGTAAGAAATTTACTATTGCAGCTAACATTGGTACTCCCAACGATATGAAGGGTGTTCATGACAATGGTGCTGAAGCTATTGGTTTGTACAGAACAGAATTCTTATACATGGATTCATCTGATTTTCCAACGGAAGACCAACAATTCGAAGCTTATAAGAAAGTTATCGAAGGTATGAATGGTAAACAGGTTATCATTAGAACCATGGATATCGGTGGAGATAAGCACCTCGATTACTGGGATTTACCAAAAGAAATGAACCCATTCTTAGGTGTTCGTGCTATTAGACTTTCACTTAAGAACCAAAAGATTTTCCGTACCCAATTAAGAGCTTTACTTCGTGCTTCTGCTTACGGTAAGTTGGGAATTATGTTCCCAATGATCGGTACGTTGAAGGAATTACGTGAAGCTAAGTCAATTTTATTTGACGAAAAGGATAAGTTAGTTAAAAAAGGTGTTAAAGTTGGCAAAGACTTACAAATCGGTATGATGATTGAAGTCCCAGCCGCTGCTGTTTTAGCTGATCAATTTGCTAAGGAAGTTGACTTCTTCTCAATTGGTACGAATGATTTGATTCAGTATACTATGGCTGCTGATCGTGGTAATGATAATGTATCATACCTCTATCAGCCAGCTAACCCATCAATACTTCGTTTGATTAAGCACACAATTGACTCTGCCCATAAGAACGGTATTTGGTGTGGTATGTGTGGTGAAGCTGCCGGTGATAACACCATGTTTCCAATTTTACTTTCAATGGGACTTGATGAATATTCAATGAGCGCAACTTCAGTCTTACGTATCAGAAGCTTAATGAAGAAGTTTAATACTAAGGATCTTAAAGAATTAGCTAATAAGGCTTGTTATGTTTCAGAAACGGCTGAAGAAAACAAGGAATTGGTTGATAATTTAATGAAGAAACTTAGTAAATAGTTTTTTAAATAAATATAAAATGTGCATTAACCACTGTTAATGTGCATTTTTATTTTCTTTAGAATTTCTTGGTGAAAACTTCATAAATTATTCATGTTTTACCTTTATTATTAAAACAATCAATTAAATATGAAATACTACTTACAAAAAGAAAGTAATGTGTTACAATATAAATTGCACAACAGAAAGTAGTATTGTCTAAGGAGCGTGAAATATATGGTAGAATTATATGTATCCCCAAGTTGTACCTCATGCCGTAAGGCTAAAGCATGGTTAAAGAAGCATAATATTCCATTTAAAGAAAGAAATATTTTTTCAGAACCTCTAACTAAAGAGGAACTTATCCAAATATTACGGATGACTGAAAATGGTACTGAGGAGATTATTTCTACACGCTCAAGAGCTTTTCAACAATTGAAAGTTAATTTAGATGACTTATCAATTGATCAGTTACTTGATTTGGTAGAAAAGAATCCAAGCTTATTAAGAAGACCAATTATTATGGATGACCGTAGGCTTCAGGTAGGATATAACGAAGATGAAATTCGTCGCTTCTTACCTCGTAAAGTTCGTCGTTTAGAACTTGAAGAAGCACAGAAGATCGCTGATTTATAATTTCTAATAAAGGCGTTAGTTTTAAAGCTAGCGCTTTTATTTTATCTTCAAAGTAAGCTACAATATATAGAAGGTCTTATTAATGGGGGTGAAAACTCGTGCAAGTTAATCATATTGATGAGAATACTATTCGTGTCAGAATAAATAAGGAAGAATTGGCCCAACGTGGTCTTAAAGTTCTGGATTTATTAGGAGATAAGAATAAGATTCAACACTTCTTTTATTCGATTTTAGATGAAGTTGATACTGATCATACATTTACAAAAAACGCACCGGTCACTTTTCAAGTTATGCCTAATAATGGCGGCCTTGATTTATTAATTACTAAAGTGACAGCTAATAATAAACGCAACAATCTTTCACAGTTGATGAATCCAAGTAAGCAAAAGTCAGAAAAAGATGATCCAAGGAGAAGTTTCTTCGACCTTAATCCTGCTGATGACGTCAACGCGGAAATGGATCCTGAGGATACAAAAACGAATTCGTTTGCTTCAAAGCAGTCAGAAAAATCTTTTTGGAAATTTCAAAAGGGACAGTCATATTACTTTGATGACCTCGATGCTTTAACTGAACTTGCTGATAATTTACGAGTTAGTGACCTTGCCTCGAGCTTATATTATGAGCGTGGTAAATATTTCTTGGAATTAGCTTTTATGAATGATGATTTTGCTGAAATGAAACCAGCCGATGCTTGGGCAATTGCTAATGAATACGGTATTAAGATTGATCAAAGTGCAATGAATCAGGTCAAGCAAACCGGTAAATGTTTGCTTGCAAATAATGCATTGGGGCATTTACGTTATTACTTTAGCAATGCTAAACGTAAATAATTAAATAGTTTGATAAAAAGAAAAAGACGAGTAAATCTCGTCTTTTTTTGCGTACTTAATAACGGGTGAATTATTTTGTACGCAGCTATGTTAAATAAAAAATTAGTATTAGCAGTTAATGAAGCATACTTGGTTAGAAATAATAAAAAGCAATTAAATGGCCAACACTATTATTGCCCACATTGTAAAAAGAGGGTGATCCTAATTGTTTCTCAACAAAAATCAGCCTTTTTTAAACATTTGAATCATTACGGAAATTTTATGGGTGAGAAGGAAGAACATCATTCTTCTAAGATGGCTTTGAAAGCAGCTTTGACTGCAGCGGGTTTTAATGCGCAAGTAGAGGTTCCTTTAGCTGCTGGGCAAATACGAGCAGACATTTTAGCATCATCAAATTTAGCATTTGAAATTCAATGTGCACCCTTAAGTAAGGCTGAATATAATCACCGGCATGCTTTATATAAAAAAGAAAATGTTAAAGATATTTGGATAGTAGGAAAACGCCATTTTTTACGACAAAAAATAAAAAAAAAACACAATTGATTTTCTTTCGTAGAAATCAACTGTGGCGTGAGTATTATTTAGAAATTGATCCAATTAAACAAATTTTGCGTTTAAAATATAATATTTTATTAGAGCCGTTAACTAATAAAGTTCATTATCAGCAAATAAATTTTTCATTAGATGAAGTTGGTATCCAAAATTTCTGGAAATTCAAACCAATTCTTCACCACTATCATATTAACCCAGTTAAACAGAAGCAGTATTTACAATTACAAATTAGGCAGAAAAGTATCAAAGGAATCAGAATTGCTAAGTTACTCTATGAACAGAAGATGACAATCGATAATCTGTCATCTTCTGTGTTTAAGCATTTTCGTGAAATTGGCAGTTTAGATACCGCAACCGATTATTTACTTAAATTAAGCGCAAATGATTCTTAGGTTTAAAAAAGTTACCTAAAGCATGGTTATCTTGTTTAGGTGCAAATAATTTAATTAAACCGTGGCGAGTAGCTGTTCCTTCAAATAGAACGCCACTGTAATTATCATTTTCATTAAAAACAACGGTAGTTGGAATACTTTTGATCTTGGATTTTTTAGCTAATTTTTTATCTTGATCAATTGAATCGATAACATAATTACTATTTTTAATTTGTTCGATATTTTTAACATTTAGATTTAGTTCTTTTGCTACTTTTCTTGGTAAGTCGGAAGAGTAAACGTTAAAATTCTTATTTATTTTCCTCTGTAAGTTAAAAACATAGGAGCGGGCTTTTTTATTTCCATAAGCAAGTTTGATTGCATGATAATCCTTCAATGCATTATAAGCAGCCATCGTATAATTGTTGATATCAATAATTTTTTGCCCGTCTTTTTTCCGTCGTAAAATATCTTTTTTAATTACGTTGATGGTAACGATCGGAATGAAATGGTAACAGGCATCAATATCTAGCTCAGTAATTGTGCTTCTAATTAATTTTTCTGTATCATAGCAATAAATGCCAACTGGATTAATAAAAAAGAAAATTTCAAACATAATCAAAAACTCCTATGTTGTTTAACGGATCAAATTTTACTTTAGCAAACAACAAATTTAGAAACAAAGAATATGCTTCAATTTTTACTGCGGTGATTATACGCACGGGCAATTTTGTTTTGGTTAGTGTTGTTTGCTGTCTGCTTAAAACCGTACTTTTTCTCAAGTTGAATTAAAATCTTTTTGATTAAAGTAGGATTAGTATTTTCAATTTCAAATTCGTAATCTTCAAATCCATCAGGATATGAAGTGGCATCAAAAGTTAACTCACAATTTTCTGGCCCGTTTGCAAGGATACGATGAGTCTTGCTCCAAGTTTGTAAACGTAGCTTCTTTTGTTTATCAGCAAAATGTTTCGATAAATATTGTCCAATATTTCCTTGAAAAATAAAGTAATCATTTGTTTGGGCTTTTTTGATTAATGAATTTGCTTCTTCAAGTTTTAACTTATCGTTGATCTCTATAACTTCATGAAATTGTTTTTGGACAGGCCGAGGATCAGGAACTTTTAATGTTTGCTCGGCGTGATCGGAAAAGATGCGGATGCGGCAACCGATATTGTGCTTCTTTAATAAGTTATCGTCTGTATCAAAATAATAGTTAGCTTGCTGAAAATCCTCTTTAATTGGAAATGCTTTACTTATCTTTTGGTAAACATTTTTGGCTAAAATAGTTTTAGCTTCAATTTCACGATCTTTTGACATTTTGTATTACTCCATTCCTTATTTTTATTATATGTTAAACTTAGAATGATTGTTTAGAAAAGGGATTTTTTCGTATGAACATAGATTGGGATAATTTCTTATGGCCTTACAATGAGACCGTACGTGAATTAAAAGTAAAGTTTCGTTCCCTTAGACAAAGTTTTTTAACGAAGGGTGAACATTCACCAATTGAATTTGTAGTTGGACGCGTTAAAACAATAGATTCAATTAAAGAAAAGATGACACGGCGGGTAATTAGTCCTGAGGTCATCGAGACCGATATGCAGGATATTGCTGGCGTACGGATTGTTTGCCAATTTGTGGATGATATCTACAAGGTTGTCGATCTTATCCATGCTCGCGAAGATATGGAAGTTGTGGAAGAACGTGACTATGTTAAGAATGCAAAACCTTCGGGTTACCGTTCTTACCATATGGTTATTTCCTATACAGTTTATTTGCCAGAAGGTCCTAAAAAACTTTTAGCTGAGATTCAGATTAGAACTTTGGCCATGAATTTCTGGGCAACAGTCGAGCATACTCTGAATTATAAATATAAGGGCTCGTATCCTGAAGATATTTCTAAACGACTAAAATCAACGGCGGAAGCTGCATATAAACTTGATGAAGAAATGTCTTTGATTAAGGATGAGGTTCAGGAAGCACAGAAAATTTTTACCAAAAATAAGGGCAAGGAAAAATCATGAGAATAACAATTGCTCATAATAATAATGAGGAGACACTAAAAGTTGTCGCTCATTTAAAGAAGCTTTTGCAAAAGAAAAATGTTGTCTTTGATGCAAAATATCCTGACGTAGTGATTACTGTAGGCGGTGATGGCACCTTGATTAATGCTTTTCACCGCTACATTAATCAGGTAAGTTCAATTCGTTTTATTGGTGTACACACCGGGCATTTAGGTTTTTACACAGATTGGCGCAGCTATGATGTGGATAAAATGGTTGATGCTTTATTTTTGC
>ENA-UOOK01003266-UOOK01003266.1-fermentation-metagenome-genome-assembly--contig:-NODE-3266-length-18656-cov-8.214451_pt1 | contig 18656 bp, 17 predicted proteins | sample MGYA00245777_ERZ724023 | MGnify/ENA primary metagenome ERZ724023 (study PRJEB28704, sample SAMN03018312) | fermentation metagenome | biome: anthropogenic terrestrial biome; feature: soil; material...
ATCAGGCCAAACGGTGGCAGCGCCGTCGGGCCCGACGGGGCGTTCTGGACCGGATGGATGGCAGGATACGGAGCGTACGGCGGAGGGATAAGCAGGATAGATCCTGCGACGCATGAAATGACATGCTGGCATGACCCTGTGGAGGGGCAGGCGATAAGCAGCATCGAGGCAGATGAGAGGTACATCTATTTTGTTACGTGCGGGGAGGCAAACGGGCTGCCATACAAAGAAGGCCGGTTTTCCCTGTGCGTTTGGAACGGCTCCCGTGAGGAAATAAAAAGGATCACCTTCGGGGAGGGAAAAAGGCCTTCGCTTTTATGCAACACGGAAAGATATCTGGCTGTGTCCTTTGGAAAAAGTCTGGAGTTCTTTGAAAAGGAGAGCTTCACGAGCGTAAAAACCGTTGACTTTCCAAAATGCGATTCGGATATTTCATGCCTTGTCAATATAAGGAATGAGAAAATAGGCGTATTTTTTACAGGCAGATTTGCTGCGGTGCGTCTTGATACATTTGAGGCGGGAGAGTGGACGGAATACCGGGGGCGCGCCCGTTCAGCCTGTATTTGCGGAGAAACACTGTATTTCGGCGCGGATAACGATTTATGCCGCGCTGGACTGTAGGACCCGTGTTAGGTGCTCATGGCACTCATCACTTATGCGGTCCTGAAGATGGATGCCGCACGATTGCGTATATGCTGAGCATTACTTACTGTTATAAGCCTTTATTGCGTTTTTGAGTTTTATATCAAAAGTATAAACGGTTGCGTTCACCACCGTTGCATAGGCATATAATATTGAGTCGATGAAGTCAAGCCTAGACTTTGCGTATATCGCCAGCGCGCGACTCATTATTTCAATATTGTCAACATACACGTTTCCGCTTTCTATCAGATCCGTTATCTCGACATCTATTCTTTTCCTGTCTATCTTATAGACTTTTTCCAGCACATATACAATTTCTGCAATGACTTCATTCGGCAAGTATACTGATCCCCTGCTTAATATAGTATAAGCCTCGTTTGCTTGTTCCTCTATGTCATTCAATAAATACCGCAATATAAAATTTGCATCAACGATTTTCATGCTTTTCCCTCATAGCTTTTTCCCAAGCGGTTTTCTCGCAGTTTATCATTTTTGGTTTTGCATACTCGCTAAGTGCCCCGGCCTTTTTTAAGCCTTTCTTACCCTGAAATTCGTCATCTACAGGAATTATTATAACCTCCACTCTCTTGTCTTTGAAATTTTCAGGTAATTCGAGCATGTTTGGAAGGTCAGTTCCTCTGACTATCTTTCTTAATGCTTCCATAAGATTAATCCTTTCGACTCATATTTTCTGCTGTTAGTGTCTCTCCTGTTTCGATTATACCATAAAAATATGCGTAATCATAGGTTTATTATGCCAGCTTTATGCCAGTTTAGCTCCCGGTTTAGCTCCCGGTTTAGCTCCCGGTTTAGCTCCCCCTCAAGTTCTTGACACATTTCTATACCATTTCACCTGCCGCCATAATGGAAAGCTGGTTGATTGGCGAGATCGAGCTAACGCCCGAGGAATTAATCAAATTCATGGACTTAACACTGCAGGACCAATGGAAAGGAGTGCTGCTCAGATCATCACACGGCGGAAGGAGAAACAATGAAGATCAAAAAAATATGCTCCATGGGGGTATATTTTTTTTAAAATAAAGGAATTCATAAAAAGATGTTGAATATTATTATATAGGAATTGAACCGGTTAACAGGAGAGCTTATGGCGACAATAAATGATATTGCAAAGCAAATAGGCATATCGAAAGCCACGGTTTCCAACGTACTAACGAAAAAGAAACCAGTCAGTGACGCATTGACTGAAAGAGTGCTGGAAGCCTGTAAACAGTTAAATTACTATCCAAATAGAATCGCTTCGAGCATGGTGACCAAAAAGTTTCTTATTATCGGGCTTATGCTGGAAAATGCCAAGGACAGCTCTAAAAGATTTTATGGAGATTTGATAAGAGGGGTTTCGATAACCGCGTCGGAATATGGTTACAGGGTTTTACTCGATATAAATACTGTAGGGGGAGAGCATATACAAAATAGTCATATTTCAAGATCGGACCCGGTGGATGGTTCCATTATATTAAGTCCTTTATTGGAAGACGCAAGAGTGGACGAGATGTTGAAATGCAATCTTCCTTTTGTAGTAATTGGAAAGTTAACCGGAGAAGTCAATGAAAATGTATTATCCGTGGATGTAAATAACGTCGAACTGGTAAGGGAAACGACATGCTTTTTACTGGAAAAGGGGCATAAGAGAATAGGGTTCTTAAACAGCAAACCCAATTTGACGATAACTTTTGAACGGTTAAAAGGATATATTCAAGCTTTAAATGAACATCATATCGGATTTGAGCCGGAGTTGGTTTATAACACTGCGCATACGGAACAATCGGGCTTCGAATTGTGTGCCAGATTATTAAAAGAAAGCCCCGGAATATCGGCAATTATAACTTGTTCTGATGAGGTGGCGTCAGGTGTATACAGGTGTTTGAAAGAAGAAGGGAAAAACATTCCTGAAGATATTGCCGTAATTGCGCTGGGAGGCGATGATTTTTCCAATACACTGAATCCAAAGCTTATTACCGTTCAAATTGATTATACGAAGATAGGACGTGAAGCTGTAAAATTGCTGATGAAAAAGATCAATAAAGAAACGGTCGGCAATCAGCACATCATTGTTGATGCAAAAAGAACTCAGGGTATGTCGTGCTAAAATGGATAGGAACAAAACCAATTAATCGTATTCGTTTTAAAATAAAGTTAATTGGAGAATGTTTATGGGTACTTTTTACAAAACCAATAAAATATTTGTAAGTAAGACTCTGACCAAAATGATTATATCCTATTTCATTATTATCTTGATTTCCATTTCAACGATTTCCTTCATTTTGTACTTCAAGTTTTCTTCCGCAACGATCGAAGACATTAGAATCAACATGCAGGACAAATTGACTCAAAATATGAATCAGCTGGAATTTGTAAAAAACCAGGTGAACGCATTGGGCTTGCAGCTTATTAATGATAGTATTCTTTTGGATTCGATGTATGAAAATGACCCGGACCTGATCGCAAATTATTTATCCACAAGAAAGCTTATTCAGGTAAGAGATGCGTATCCAATGATACAATCCGTCTATATTTATAATGCCAAAAATCAGCAATTGGTAAGTAATTTCGGTTCATCTATCAATCCTACCCATAGTATAATGGAGTCGCTGGTTAAAAACTCCCATAACCTTGATTATTTTCAATTTATTCCTCTTTCTTATACTTACAGGACCAAGAGAGGGGATCAAGCCACAGAAAGTATATTATCCTTTGTTTTTTCTGATACTTCACAAGTTTCTCCCCAAAATGCAAAGGAAGACAATAGACCCTTGGACAGTTCCGTTATTATAAATTTAAAAAGAATATTGCATAGATTGACAAAATACGCCACCAAATTTCTTTTTCAATTTATATTGCACTTGTGATCACGTTTTGTAAACAAAACGTTGCCCAAATACCCGACCGCAGGTCAACTTTCTTTGGTATGCAAAACAAATTGCACGTGCATCAGTTCATGTTTATATATGTTGAATTTCTTACACAACATATATGAACTGCCGTCACTTTGCGATTGTATATTCTTCATTTGTCAGTTTAAAACGCATTTCACCATTTTTAATTCCTGAAGATAAATAGACTTTTTTATCTCTTGTGACCATAATTGCTTCAACGCCATCTAACTCTTCAACCAAAGCCATACCGTCCTTAAGACCGAGGAGAAAAGTGGTTGTTGACAGTCCGTCTGCTGTGGTAGAAGATTCTGTTATTATTGATACGGAGGCAAGATTGTTGTTTTCCGGATACCCTGTCATAGGGTTAAGAATATGATGATAACGTATGCCATCTGCTTCAAAGTATCTTTCATAAATCCCCGATGTGACAATCGACAAATTTTTTACAGAAACAGTGCCAATATAATCACCTTGATACCCAAATGGATTCCTGATACCTATATTCCATGCGGAGCCGTCTTTTTTACTGCCGAATAGATACAGATTCCCTCCAAGGTTTAAAATTGCTGAATCCACTTTCTTTTCTTTTAAGTACATTACAAGTCTGTCTGTTATATAGCCCTTTGCAATTGCTCCGGTATCAATAAGTATTCCGCTTTTTGATAAGGTAACCGTACTGTTTTCTTTATCCAGGATAATTTCTTTATAATCAATATCCTGTATAGCGGCATTGACTTCATGCTGCTGTGGGATGCGGGGGTTATCACTGTTTATATTCCACAAATCAACCAACGCACCAATGCTTATGTCAAATAAGCCATTAGATATTTCACTGAAATATATACTTTTTTCTATTATATCAATCGTGTCTTTTGAAACTGAAACAGGCACGCCGATGTTCTCATTTATCCGAGCTATATCGCTGCCTGAGATATACCTGCTGTATCTGTTCTCGCAATCCCGGATCTCAGTAAACATATCAGAAAGCATTATTTCAGAGGTTTTTTCATCCTCAAATAAAGTAAGTTCAACAATAGTGTTTAATAGAAAATCAGAGCGGGTAACAGGCTCGTGTTTTTTTATTGTGCAAGCGTTTGTAAAAATTAAAAATATAAATATCTCAAGATATAAAAGCCTTTTCATCTCATAGCTCCTTATGTTTAAAATTGTGTTAATCCGCTTAACCAGGATTATCTTATCTATTTTTATCACAGTTTACAGTACTGCACAATGCTATTTTCCATGCAGATAGCTTTTTCAATCTCCCCGAACTGGCTATGCATCTCTAAGCTGCATTCCGCTAATGTTTTTATATTGCCCACACTTATATATTCGCAGTTACCTATGCACGGTAACAAATGCTTGTTGGAATGAAATTCAATTTCACTTCATATAGAAAAATACTGCAGTATAAAGTATAATGAAGTTAACATAACTTGTCTTAATAAGGCTACAATTAAAAAACTGTTACAGTTCAGACATTCGTGTGAAGTAGCAGGTGGTATGTGAGTCGTCTAGGAGCCTGCTCGGAAACTCGAATTTGATGAATATTTATAAAAGTACAGCCCTGAAACCCGCATAGGTTCGGTGAAAAAGTGAGTGTTTTTTGTATATTTATTAGAAATAATGGCTTTCCGAGCAGGCTCATAGAATATCTATGTTTTTTGTTGTAAACATAACTCTGAAGCATAGACAAAAGATATTTCCTGATTACTTTACAAAATAAATATTTTTATATATGATTGGTAGTAATAAGTACAAGAAAAAGGAAAACCGTGATAGGCTATGGAGTATAATGGTAGAACATGTAGTTTCAATGAAGATATTGGAATTAGGTCAGAGTATGAACAATTCGGAGTCATGGCAGAACACTTAAGCCTTCCTATTTTGATTATACAAAATGGATTAGTGAAATATATAAACCATGCATTTTGTGAATTATCAGAAATAACCTTTCAGGATTCAAGAACTCTTTCATTTGAATCCTTGCTTAATTGTATTCAAAACGAAGCGTTTAAACAGGCCTTGGCTCATTATAAGGAAAGCTATTACGGAAGCGGTATTCAAAAGCCAATTTTGTTTTCATCGGAAAAAGGTGTAAAATGGGTTGAACTTTATAAAACGAGCATTGATTATAATGACAAAAAAGCTGATTGCATTGCATTTCTTGATGTTACCGAGAAAGTAAGAGCGGAAAAAGATTTAAGATACCTTGCCTACCATGACAAATTAACAGGATTATATAATAGAAGCTTTTTTGAAGAGGAAGTCCAGCGTATTGATGTGAACCGAAGCCTTCCTATCTCTGTTATTGTTGCTGATTTAAATGGTTTAAAGCTTACAAATGATGTTTTTGGTCATTTTGCAGGGGATAAGCTCTTAATTAGTGCATCTGACGTATTAAGAAAAATCTGTCGCAAAGAGGATATTATTTCTCGTTGGGGTGGAGACGAATTTGCTATTTTACTACCTGAAACAGATAGTGATTCTGCTGCAAAAATATGCGAACGAATTGCAGCAGAGTGTGAAAAGGAGAAAAAAGAACCTGTAACCTTAAGTATGTCGGTAGGTTATGCCACAAAGTCTAAGGCAAATGAAAATCTTAACGATGTATTTAAAATGTCAGAAAATATGATGTATCGCAAGAAGCTTGGAGAAAGCCGAAAAATACGAAATGTAATACTCGATTCACTAAAAGAATCATTATTCAAACGTTCTTTAGAGTCCGAAGAACATATAAAAAGAGTAGTTTTGTTGACTAAGAGCTTTGCAGGTTGTTTAGAACTGAGTGAACAGGATATGGGTGAATTATCCCTTTTGTCGTTTCTCCATGATATTGGAAAGGTTGCAATTGATGATCAAATTCTTATGAAAGCCGGAAAACTTAATGCAGAAGAATGGGCTCAGATTATGACACATCCTGAGAAAGGCTATAAAATAGCAGTTAATCATCAAGAGTTAGCACATATATCCGATGGTATACTTTGCCATCATGAGCGCTGGGATGGCAAAGGCTACCCGCAAGGGCTTAAAGAAAAGGATATCCCACGGATTTCAAGAATTTTAAATATTGTTGATGCATACGACATTATGACTCACAAAACTGTATATAAGAATGCTGTTACACACTTTGACGCATTAGTTGAAATTAAACGTTGCTCCGGACAACAATTTGATCCTTTTTACGCAAATGCGTTTATTAAGTTTCTAAATAAAAGTGAACTCGTTCAGCAAAAGCTGAACATCGGGACTTCGGTGGAGGACTCTACCCCCACCGAAGCAAGAATAAGGAACCCCCACTTATAGAAGTGGAGGTCTTGGAATTTTGATAAAACATGAATAAACATCGCTAATTAGGTAATAGATACATCAAACAATTCAGTTCCTTTATTTTTATCTCTAGCCCAATCAATAGACCATTGGTTTTCAAACAACAAAACTGTTTTTCCAAACTTATCTTCTGCAAGGATTGTTGATGAAGTGAGGTTAAGCTTATGAACATCAATACCATCAGTAATCAGCCATCGAGCAAATTTATGAGGTAAGTTAATAAGCCTGAGCAAAACGTTGTATTCATTTTTTAACCGATGTTCAAGAACCTCAAATTGCAGGACACCGACAGCTCCAACAATAAACTCTTCAATACCTATGTCTAATTGCTTATACACCTGGACAGCACCTTCTTCAGATAACTGACGTATTCCCTTTAAAAACTGCTTTCGTTTCATAGTATCCTTTGCAGAAACCCTTGCAAAGTGCTCTGATGGAAACAAGGGTATACCTTCAAATAATGGTGCAGGATTTTTGCTGCTAAGCGTATCTCCAATACGAAATATACCGGGATCAAACAGACCTACTATATCACCTGGCCAGGCTTCTTCGACAATTTCACGATCTTGAGCCATAAAGTGCTGTGGCTGTGCCAGGCGCACCGGTTTATTTGAATTTGAGATATAAACCTCCATACCTTTTTTAAATTTACCTGAGCATATCCTCAAAAAAGCAATCCTGTCGCGATGATTAGGATTCATATTTGCTTGTATTTTAAATATAAAGCCAAGAAAATCTTCATCATAAGGTTGAGCAGTCACATCTGTGAAGACTCTCTCTTCAGGATGTGGTGCCATGCTTAGAAAAGCTTCAAGAAATGGCTCAACACCAAAGTTAGACATTGCACTGCCAAAAAAGATGGGTGTGAGATTTCCTTTTAAAACATCATTAAGGTTAAAGTCATCACCGGCTTCATTAAGAAGCTCGATTTCCTCAACTAAACGGGAATAGTAGGGTTCACTAAGCAGATCCTTAAAAATAGGATCATCAACAGAACCTTTACTGGATTCTACAACTGATTGACCATGCTTTCCTCCGGTAAACAATTCAATCTGTTTAAGCTTTCTGTTATAAACACCTTTAAAATCTCCATCTGTGCCAATAGGCCAATTTAAAGGACAGGAGTGTATACCCAGCACATCCTCAATTTCCTGCATTAAATCAAAAGGATTTTTAATTGCGCGATCCATTTTATTAATAAAAGTGAATATAGGAATTCCACGCATTTTGCAAACATGAAATAGCTTGATTGTTTGAGGTTCCACACCTTTAGCTCCATCTATGAGCATAACTGCGCTATCTGCTGCAACTAGTGTGCGATAGGTATCCTCACTGAAGTCTTGGTGCCCCGGTGTATCAAGAATATTTATACAAAAATTATTATATTCAAATTGCATTACGCTGGAGGTTACTGAAATTCCACGTTGCTTTTCAATTTCCATCCAGTCTGATACCGCATGGCGGCTTGCCTTACGTGATTTAACCGAGCCGGCAAGATTAATAGCACCGCCATACAGCAGCAGCTTTTCCGTTAAGGTCGTTTTTCCCGCATCCGGATGTGAAATGATTGCAAATGTTCTGCGCCGCTTTATTTGCTGTACTTGTTCCGTTTTTATGAATGACATAAGGTGTTGTTCTTCCTTTCTGATTTAAGGCTTTAAAAGATTTTTCTCAGTTTTTATTTAAGCAATCAACATACATCATATCTTCTTTTAATATATGACCAAACAGCCATTTGCTTAAAAAGACAAGGGCTTCCTGGATAACTGAAATCTGTTGGCTGTCAATATCCTGAAGGGAAAGCTTGTCTATCCGCTTAATAAAGTACAGATGCTCCATACGATGTAGCTCAAACCTGTCATATCCGCGCTCTTCCATTTTTTTCTCTTCAAAACTAAAATGATATTCAGTGTAATCTCTAAGTTCATTGATTGTTTCAATTATATAATCATAATAGTCAATTGAATGACCTGCATAAAGCATATCCTCTAGCTTTGCTCCTATGGTAACAAGCTTTCTGTGTTGTTCGTCAATTTCATTAATCCCGGTTTCATAGTTTTCGCTCCAATTAAACATATTTTATACCCTCCTGAGAAAATTTTTTCTATACAGGCGTTAACGTAATATATATCAATCAGTAATTTACATGTTACAGACAAAATTGTTTGAAGTCAAGTAGTTCATGCGTGATTTATCCAATGCTCCTAAGCTCACTGCCTTAGGGTATACTTCTGAGCAGAAGGCAGAGCCTGGCTGGTCGCAGGGGGATATCAGAGCATCGTTATAAAAATTTGATTCTAATGCAATAACTCAGTATAATGAAAGAAATGCATAATTTTTTGTAGAAAACAAGATAATTTATGGTATAATATCCTCGTTATCGAGGATATTATACGCCTCCGGCGGAATTGATGCGCGTGCGAAATTTTCTGCTACCGCAGAAACGCACATGCGCAATTATACCATGTGTTTCTTCGAAAACATGGTATATTGAAGTGCGAACAAATTTATCATAGATAAATCAGAAGCCTCTTACTTAATTACCTTATTCAAAACAGTAAAAGTGTTGGTGGAGGATGGATACTAAAGGCTATTGTTGCAATGGCTATATACAAGGAGGAATACCGATGGACATGGTTAATGCAGCTTTAATTGCAAAGAAAGCTTCAGTTGGGTTGGCAGTTGAAAAAACAGAAAAGAAAAACCTTGCTTTACGTTTGATTGCAGAGGGACTTATGGAAAAAAAGGATGTTATATTCCAAAAGAACCTTTTGGATATTGAAAGAAGCAAAAAAGAAAATTTACCGGCACCTCTTTTAAAAAGGCTTAAATTTGATGAGAAAAAGCTTGCTGAGGCGGTTGAAGGAATCAACAGCCTTGTTGATATGCAGGAGCCCGTTGGACGAACTCTTATGGCAACCGAGCTTGACGAGTGTCTTGAGCTTTATAAGGTTAGCTGCCCTATTGGGGTTATTGGAGTGATCTTTGAGTCAAGACCTGACGCTCTTGTTCAAATATCAAGCTTGTGCTTGAAAAGCGGAAATGCAGCAATGTTAAAAGGTGGTAGTGAGGCTATTGAAACAAACCGCATTTTAATGGAAGTAATTCAAACGGCAAGTGAGAAAGCGGGCATCGGTAAAGGTTGGATTCATCTTATTGAAACCCGTGATGATGTTAAGGAAATGTTAAAACTGGATGAATACATTGATCTCATAATACCACGAGGTTCTAACGATTTTGTCCGCTATATAATGGATAATTCTCGAATACCGGTTTTGGGGCACTCTGACGGGATATGCCATTGTTATGTTGATAAAGATACTGATATAACTATGGCTGTCAATGTTGTTTTTGATTCCAAAACACAGTATGTCGCTGTTTGTAATGCCACTGAAACGCTTTTAGTGCATAAATCCATTGCAAAAACATTTTTACCTGAACTGAAGAAAAAAACCGATGAAATGAATGTAGAGCTTCGTGGTTGCGAAAAGGTACAATCAATTATAAATGTTGCCGCTGCTTCAGAAGAGGACTGGAAAACCGAGTATCTGGATTATATTCTATCTATAAAAGTGGTTGATTCTGTTGATGAAGCAATTGAGCATATTAACACTTACGGGTCGGGTCATACAGATGCCATTATCACAAGCAATAAGGATAATGCTACCAAATTTATGGAAACAGTGGATTCCGGTAACGTTTTCTGGAACTGCTCAACAAGGTTTAGTGATGGATTTAAATACGGGTTCGGAGCAGAGGTCGGAATCAGCACGAACAAGATCCACGCCCGCGGGCCTATGGGCTTGGAAGGTCTGCTAATATATAAGTATAAACTAATAGGCAAAGGTCATATTGTTTCTGATTATGCTGAACAAAGAAGCACCTTTACACATAAAAAACTGGATAAAATTGCACCATAATAAAAAGGCGTTGAATATTCAAATATTTAACGCCTTTAAAAATTCAATGGAGCACTTGAGCGAATTGCGCGCTAAAATGCGGGGCTTTAGCGGTGTTTGATAAAAATTTTAGTACGATGACCGATATTTTTTTACTGTGGTGTTTAAAAGATCATTCTAAAGCATTATTAGTTTTGTTTTTTGTAATATGAGGTTTGTTTATTGTAATAATGAATATCAGCACTATGCATACCGGTGCCAACACATATGAGGATATACGCATAATCATTTCCGCTGTGTTGCCTATTTCGTTTTGAAATTTCGATAATATTACTCCTGACAGATTTGTTCCCATATGAATAGCTATAGGAAGAATTATAGAACGGGATCGAATAAGGGCAACACCTAATAATATTCCGATCATAAAAGCATATGTGCCTTGAACCATATTTAGATGAATAAGACCAAAAATTAAAGCTTGAAAGATCAGTGCAAGAGAGAGCGGAAGGTTTTTTCGCAGCTGATCAAACACCAGCCCCCGGTACATTATTTCCTCTATGATGGGAACTAAAATTCCTGTTAACAGAATTTCGAGAATAAAGTTTTGTCCAGACATTATTGATTCCATCATTTCTGAGTATTTCTGTATTGCATCAGGCATTATTCTCGCTTTTTCTACAAACGAAATAATGTCACCTATGGGAATTTGCAAAGAAAAACCGGCAACAAAGCTTATCAAAGCTAAAGACACAGTCGTTTTGTTAAAATAGAGCCTTTCAAAAAAGTTTTTTCTGAATAATACGTGAATTAGCCACGCTATACCAAAGGTCATAATTATTGCTGACAATAATACCGGCATCAAAACGCTCTGCATTATTTCTTGGGGATTAACTGATAAAAACGCATTAGGATCTCCCGACATGGACTTAGCTCCGGCTTTAAAAAACATATAAAAAAACGCATACGGGAAAGTAACAGTAATTTGCATAATAAGGTACAATGAACTAAATACAATTAAATAAATTAAAACTTTGAAAAATTTCTTAATATTCTCTTTCATTAAGGCACCTCGCATCAGAGTAATCGTCTTATTAATAGATTTCACACATCAGCTTGCTAGTAGTGTTTTCTTACGTTGGTACCGACATGCTGAAGTGTAATCAAAATTCACACTAATCATATCAAATAAATAAAAAGGAAACAACTAACATTATGATTAATTCCCAGAAAGCTGTGAAACGATTTCTTCCTGCAGGTTTGTATGCAGGAAGCTGAAACCTGGTGTAATCACAATATGGTTATCCAACCTTCTTTTGGTGGCTGATAAATTTAATATAAAAAAGCCAATTTGCAGCTTTCCGTATGCTAATCATTTTATACAAAAAAATATCAGGAAAATAAATGGGTGATACTATTTTATGACAAAACTCGCTCTTGCATTACTGTACAATGTATAAGTAAGCGCTTGTTTGATTTGATACGCATGAAATTTGTTACCCGCCACCAAGCATTTTTCAACCAGAATGGTTGAAAATATACGATGAGGCGGGGCGGGGACCCATCTGAACCTCGGTATAAGGAAATCATATACACGCTGTGTTTCGTGTCTAGGCATAAAATACAAAAACTTGCATATAGATTGATAATGGGGAAGCTATATGTTTTTTTAAAGTGATAGGTATAATCCCCCACTAAAGAGGGGTGCCTGTTTTGGTATACCAAAACAAATGGAATGTGCATTAATTCGTGTCTGTATATGTTGAATTTCTAATTCAACATATATAATATGGTTATCAACCCAGAAAGTCACAAAACGACTTTCTAATGAAATTTAAGAAGTCTTAAATTTCATTAGCATTCTTCCGAAGGCTGGATAACCATATTGTGATTACACCAGGTTGCAGCGAGCTGCAACTTCCTGCAGTTAAACCTGCAGGAAAAAGTCGTTTCACGACTTTTTGGGGAGCAATCATAATATCGTTTTAAATTCGAGGTGATGTTATGGCAATATACATAGATCTTTTGTTCCTTGAAAATGTTATTGTAAACTATGGTATACTTCTTGTCGCTGAAAAGTTGTCAGGACGATACTCATCAGTAATACGAAGATTTTTGTCATCTGCGGTCGGGGCTATTTATTTGGTTGTCATGCTGCTTTGCCCTAAAATACACAGTCTTTACAGCATAGGCGGAAAGGTTCTTCTATCTGTTTTGATGGTTGCAATAGCTTTTCCCTGCTGGAAAGTAAAAGGGTGGTTAAAAGCATTGGTATCCTTTTACATAGCATCCTTTATTTTTGCTGGCGCAGGGTATGCATTAATGAGCCTCACAAACCAAGGCATATATTTTAAAAATGGGATATTTTACAATCAGCTAAAAAGCGATATGCTTATGTTAATTTTGACAATGATATTTGGTTTTTTAATGGTACGCTCTTTTGCAGATCTTTTCAAACAACGCATAGAAAAGGAATCATATATCGTTAAAACTTATATACATATAGGAGACAGAACAGCATGTCTCGAAGCTTTAATAGATACCGGAAATTCATTGACTGATCCTGTCTCAAAATGCCCTGTTATGGTAGCAGAGCTGGAGGGTATTGCAGATTTGCTGCCTGTTGAAATGGTTGAATGGCTAAAAAATTGGTCTGGAACAAAAGAAACTGTGTGGGAGTCAGAGGAAAACCTGGAATGGAAAAGACGAATAAGGCTAATTCCATTCAATTCAATTGGTACAAATCATGGTATGTTGCCGGGTTTTAAGCCTGATAGAGTAAGCGTGGAAAAGGAAGAGCTGCAATACGAAAACACGCAGGTTGTGGTGTGTATTTGCCAGAACAGGTTATCGGTAAGAGATCAATACAAGGCAATTATAGGAACGGAGATGGTGTCTGCATAGATTAAAATACAGAAGTTTCCCACAAAAAATACTATTATTAAATGCGAAAGCGTAAGGAAGGGATAAGCATGATTACTAAAAACAAATTATTAGAGATAATTAGTCAATGGTTTAAAAAGCTAACCGGTTTACTAAAGCCGGAAGATATTCACTATATTGGAGGCAGCGAAGCTTTGCCGCCACCGCTTACCACAGAAGAAGAGGGTGATTTACTTAGGAAACTTCCCCAGCAGGAGTTTAATGTAAAAAGAACCTTAATAGAGAGAAATTTAAGGCTTGTTGTCTATATCGCACGTAAATTTGAAAACACAGGAATGGATATTGAGGATCTAACCTCAATAGGGACAATAGGACTAATAAAGGCAATAAATACATATAATCCGGGAAGAAACATAAAGCTTGCCACATATGCTTCAAGGTGCATAGAGAATGAAATACTTATGTTTCTGAGAAAAAACAGCAAACTTCGCTCGGAGGTATCTATTGATGAGCCCCTTAATGTAGATTGGGATGGCAATGAGCTTCTGCTTTCAGATATATTAGGTACCGATGGTGATTTAATACAAAAAAACTTGGATGATAAAATCGATAAAGAGCTTTTAATAACTGCCATGACTAAACTAAGCCGTCGTGAGAAAAAAATAATGGAAATGAGGTTTGGGTTAAATAATCAACGTGAAAAAACACAAAAGGAGGTCGCAGATATGTTAGGTATTTCTCAATCCTACATTTCACGACTTGAAAAAAGGATATTAGGAAGACTAAAAAAGGAAATAAGCAGAATGCTGTGAGTTGTTTTTGACAGATTATTTCCAGAAATAAAAAAATAAAAATAAAAAATAACAGCCGAAGTTGCTATTGTGTTCTCTATTAAAGAGCCTGTCAAGGGGTTTAGAGAATATTTTAAATGTTTTAAATCCGTATATTTGGCACTTCTAAGGTAAAAATGATAATAGGTTTTTTGCCTATTATCATATTGGGAGGTGTCAGTAATGATCAACAAGGTAGAAATATGCGGAGTCAATACGTCCAAACTTCCTGTATTAAACAATAAACAAAAAGATGAGTTGTTTAAAAAAATAAAAAAAGGTGATAAAAGTGCTCGTGAAGAGTTTATTCGTGGTAACCTCAGGCTAGTTTTGAGTGTTATAAAAAGGTTCAATAATAGAGGCGAGCATGTGGATGATCTGTTTCAGGTGGGATGTATAGGGCTTATTAAAGCCATTGATAATTTTGATTTATCACAAAATGTTAAATTTTCGACATATGCAGTGCCTATGATAATTGGAGAAATCAGGAGGTATTTAAGGGATAACAATTCGATTCGAGTAAGCAGATCCTTGAAGGACATTGCATATAAAGCATTACAGGCAAAGGAAAGACTAACTAATAAATTGTCCAGAGAGCCTTCTATTAGTGAAATAGCTAAAGAAATGGAAATGCCGAGGGGTGATGTTCTTATAGCCCTTGATGCCATTCAGGATCCCATATCATTGTTTGAATCAGTGTACCATGACGGAGGAGATGCAATATATGTAATGGATCAGGTTCGTGATGAAAAAAATAATGATGATAATTGGCTTGAAAACATATCAATTAACGAAGCTATTTCTCGCCTGACCGACAGAGAAAGAATGATAGTTGACCTTCGATTTTTCTGCGGAAGAACACAGATGGAGGTAGCTGATGAAATTGGTATATCCCAAGCTCAAGTTTCTCGTCTTGAAAAAGCAGCATTAAAGCATATGCGAAAATATGTTTAAGCGAATACATTTCATGAAATTTAATGTTTTACGTCTTTCATTTAGCTTTCGGGAATAAATTGTAGTAGAAGCTAATTTGAAAAGGTGTAGCTATGTTTATGCATGAATCAAAAGGCTTGGAGCGTAACAGCATCCAGCTTCCAACATCTAATGCTAGCAGGATTGGGGATTTAAGGCAAAAAGAAGTTATTAATATTGTGGATGGAAGAAGACTTGGGTTTGTAAAAGATGCAGAATTTAGTCTGGAATCAGGACGAATTCTGTCAATTGTTTTACCCGGACCTTGGTCTTTTTTTCATTTATTTGGAAAAGAAACAGAGATGGTGATACCCTGGAGAGATATCAGAAAAATAGGGGAAGAAATAATTCTGGTCGACATACGAGAAAATCAGGTTTAAAATGATTTTAGGCTTACCTACTTTACGAAGAACGAAAAATAACCGATAATTTATATATATAACTCATCTTTCAATTTATTTAGATGAGCAAAATTTATAAATCACAGATCAAAACATCAAGGAAGATTGCTTGTACTTTGAAATGAACTTCTGTGATATTGCATCACTTATTTGACGTTGTGTGTTTTGCCGAAAGGAAATCCAAGCTTCACCGATATGACTGTTCCAGTCAAATCTCTCAGCAGGATTTACTAAATTCAGCAAAGCCATACATGAGCAGTTGTGTAGTGAGGAGGATGAATATGAAATGTCCATATTGTTCTCATCTAGAGGACAAGGTTATTGATTCACGCCCAACAGACGAAGGGGCAACTATACGCAGACGGAGAGAATGCCTTGGATGTCAAAAAAGATACACGACATATGAAAAAGTTGAATATATGCCCCTTATGGTGATAAAAAAGGACAAGTCAAGACAGCCATATAATAGGGAGAAGTTATTGAACGGTATTATGCGTGCATGTGAAAAACGTCCTGTTTCAGTTGGTGAAATAGACAACCTAATTGATAATGTTGAAGCAAGGATATACAATACCCTTGAAAGGGAGGTCACAAGCACCGAAATAGGTGAGTGTGTTATGAACGAGTTGCGTAACCTTGATGAAGTGGCTTATGTAAGGTTTGCTTCTGTATATAGGCAGTTTAAGGATATCGATACTTTTATGGATGAATTACAGAAGATTATGACAAAAAAATGAAACACGGCTATATGCAATCTCCTTTAGACAAAACTTGCAGGAAAAATCGTTTAGTAGCTCTATTGGTAGCAATATTATACATGTTGATTTGATGCACATGCCATTTGTTTTTGCATAGCCTAATAAGCACATTCAATAAATGATAATAGAAAATTTGGGTTGATACTAAAGAAACGGGAGGATATACCTTGAATGGCTTTGATGTTACCCGCTTAAACCGAATTGTTAAGAATACAATAAATATGATAGATAAGAGCCGGGAGGCTATATATGATATAGCTGAAGGTGCAAGACGGGAGTGCAATAATCTCGAGGATGAGCTGAACCGCCTTAAAATAGACGTTATCGAAATCATTGAAAAAAATGAAATTCTGGAGGCGGAGCTGAAAAAAAGCCGCCAGACACTGGCCTTAATTAGTAAGGGCTTTGATAAGTATAGCCAGGAAGACATCAAGATTGCATATGAGAATGCGGACAAAATCCGAATTGAGTTGGCTGTAAACCGTGAGCGTGAACGGTTTACCCTTGTTAAACGTAATGATTTGGAACGCCGTCTTAAGGAGGCAAACATAACTGTTAATAAAGCTGATACACTGGTTAGTCAGGTTGGCACTGTTATGGATTATTTATCCGGGGATATGAATAGTCTAAACGATCATCTTGAGGACGCCGAAAAAAGGAAATTCTTGGCTATTCGTGTTATAAAGGCACAGGAAGAGGAACGAAGCAGGGTAGCAAGAGAAATTCATGATGGTCCGGCACAAATTATGACAAATATAGTTTTAAAGGCTGAAATTTGTGAAAAGTTTATTGATATTAATAAAGACAGAGCAAAGCAAGAGCTCCGGGAGCTTAAGAGGATTGTTAGAGAGTCACTTAAAGATGTTAGAAGAATTATATATGATCTCAGACCAATGTCTTTAGAAGACTTGGGACTTATGCCGACACTGAAAAAGTATATAGACAAATTTTCATCTGATAACTCTACTGAAGTTTCGCTCCAACAGCATGGCGAAACGAGGTTTATTGAGGATAAAAACCTATTGCTTACTATATTCAGAGTTGTTCAGGAAGCCTTGAACAATATACGAAAACACTCCGGTGCGAAAACAGCCTCAGTAATAGTGGAATTTGCACCTAAAGCTGTTGCTGTAAAAATAACTGATAACGGCAAGGGATTTGATACAAGCCTGATAAAAGTTGAAAAAGATGATAGGAATGGAGGTTTTGGTCTCGTTAGCATGAACGAGCGAATAGAACTGCTAAACGGGACAATGCTGGTGACATCACAACCAGGCAAAGGCACTGTTGTTTATATTACACTTCCATATACGGAAAATGGAAAGGAGTACTATTAATGGAGAAGATACGTGTCATGATTGCCGAAGATCACTCAATGATAAGGCAGGGGTTAAAACAACTTATTGAACTTGAAAATGACATGAAGGTTGTTGTTGAGGCGGCTGATGGCATGCAAGCTATTAGGAACTATGGTGCTCAAAAGCCTGACATTGTTTTAATGGATATAAATATGCCCGGAAAAGGCGGTCTCCAAGCTTTGGAAGAGATAAGGACAGAGTATCCTGACGCAAAAATCATAATGCTTACAATTCATCAAGAGAGAGAATATCTAATACAGTCCCTCACTCTGGGCGCCGCAGGTTATATTCTAAAGGACGCTGATAGCTCTGTTCTTATTGAAGCGATCCGAACAGTTAATGAGGGTGAGTCCTACATACAGCCTACTATGGCAAAAGAACTTGTTTTTGAGTTTAAACGTTTTACAGCAAAAGAAGCTTCTGTCAATACAAAAAGCAGTTTTCTAAGCGATAGAGAGCTTGAAGTTCTTAAGCTTATTGCAAAAGGAAAGGTTAATAAAGATATTGCAAAAGTCCTTTACATAAGTGAAAAAACTGTTAAGAATCACATTTCCAATATATTTAAAAAGCTGAATGTTAAAGACAGAACACAAGCAGCGGTGTATGCCATTAAAAATAAACTTGTTGAATGAATCTATATTATGATTGCTCCCCAGAAAGTCGTTTCACGACTTTTTCCTGCAGGTTTAACT
>ENA-UOOK01003267-UOOK01003267.1-fermentation-metagenome-genome-assembly--contig:-NODE-3267-length-18650-cov-4.310567_pt1 | contig 18650 bp, 20 predicted proteins | sample MGYA00245777_ERZ724023 | MGnify/ENA primary metagenome ERZ724023 (study PRJEB28704, sample SAMN03018312) | fermentation metagenome | biome: anthropogenic terrestrial biome; feature: soil; material...
GAATCTAAATGTCCAGGTTGCCAAAAAATAGATAAATAAGGAATCCATATATACTCGAAAAAACCTAGATACCGATATCCGATGTAAAGACCAAGGATCAAAGAGCCAATACCAGCGATGCCAAATATAGTCCTCTCTTGGATTGATCCGCTCATTGTAAACTCTCTCTTTCCTATTCCGTATTTTTACATTAAGTATTAATCCCTATGCCTTGGGCCTTAGCAAGGCGGGGCTTTCTGCAGGGCTTCTTCAGTTAAGCCCTTTTCACCTTGAGACGGGCCTAAATGAACTTGCTTCATCCGGCCATTGGATGCTCTCCGTTCCGCTTTCCAGTATTTGTAATCCTTCACCCCTCTCTTGGCGTAAGTAAACACGAAAATCTTTTCAAGCTGGGTGTCCTGGTCATGAGATCCCAACATGCGAGCATGAAGAAGGCTCTTGCTGCTCTGGTGGTGGTCTAGATGGCTTCTGAGATGCTGCGCTGAGTAGACTACAAGCTGTATCATGTCGAACCATTGACATAAGAAGAGGCCCAATGGCTCAGGGATAGGCTGGATACGCTCTATGAGAAGATAAAAGACGCTCCGACAGATGAAAACACCTCAGTCGATCTCTATGATGAGGACAGGCTAAGACTCAAATTTACGGGGATGCCTCCGAAAGAGCCTTGAGAAATAGGCTCTCCCCCTTTTTTTGTGCTTGAATTAGTTCTATTGCATTCTGCAATGTACTCTTTAAAAGCTTGCACTTCAGAATATCGTCGTCCCGCAGCTCAATGGTAATGACCCTTCTTCGGATGAGATCAAAAAAGCCGCGTGCACCAAATTCAAGAGCGCACCTTTCATATTCTGCGATAAGGATGTCATCTGCAACCAAATCCCAAGTCCCTTCAACCAGCCTTACAAGTAGTTCGGTGCTCTTCGTCCTCCCGCTCTTGACTGCTGCCACGAAAAGGTTGGTATCAATCAAGAACTTTGTACTTCTTTCTAGCAAGCCTGTTTGCCTCTTCCTCGATCTCTTCTTCCAGCCGGTCCAGGTCTACGCTTTTCGCCTTCTCTATGATCTCTTCGATCATGGAATGCAGATCGACTTTTTTCAAAACAAGGGCATCTGGACCCAACTCGTCGACGATGAGTTCATCTCCTGGGCTGATGTCCAGCCTGCTCCGAAGCTCGCTGGGAAGAACCACTCTTCCTTTTCCATCTACTTTTGTCAAGGGCATAAAATCATCTTTGCATCCCATATGTGGGACATGATCCTATTAAGGCTTTTGTAGCCTTGTCTAGTAGGCTTACTTCCCGTCCGCAGAGGGCCGCTGCCCGATGGGGGCCGACTCGCGGCGTGCACAAAAACCGTCTGTGTAGATCAATCCTAGCATTGATAACATCTCTGGATTCAAGAACTCAACTTTGCTAACAGTCGAGGTCTTTCGAGCCTCATAAAAGCAGTTCAAGGCTTTGGCTAAGCTCTTCAAGCTGATTCGCTAGATGTCAAGCATTAGGCCATAATTATTTTGCAGACCGCTTCGCCATCCCCCAGCCACTTGGCCTTCCCATCAGCCCCGTTCCCACAAGCAGGACATCCGCACCTCCCTGCTTACACCATTCGTTTTGCATCCTCCTGCATGTTTATACAGCCAAAGCTTAATTAATGATCTCCACCATTATTAAGGAAAGAGGATGAACTAAAATGGGTGCAAGAATCCTCAAGATCCCGGAAGAGATCGTAAATGCCCTCCGGATTCCTCCTGATGATGTGGAAGAGGAGCTTTACAAAGAGCTAGCTATTGCATTATATCAGCGAGGGATGCTATCTTCGAGAAAAGCCTCTGCCCTCTGCGGCTTGACTCGCCTTCAGTTTGAGGATCTTCTTGGCAAGCGAAAAGTGCTGCGCCACTATGGGGATGCTGAACTGGAAGAGGATCTCAAATATGCCAGGCGCAGTTAGTGATTCTTCAACTCTTATACATCTGGCAAAGATAGGACATCTTCATCTTCTCCTCGATTTTCATCAGTCGATTCTCATAGCACCAGCGGTCTGGAGAGAGGTATTTCAAGAGGGGAAGGATTGGCCGGGCTCCTCAGAGATAGAAGTGGGAAGAGGAGGGGGATGGATAGATGTTGTCGCCCCTGCAAATCAGGCCCTGGTCAGTTCTCTGCTAGAAGATCTGCATGAAGGCGAATCCGAGACAATAGCTCTTGCCATTGAGAGGTGCCCGGATATCGTGTTTCTTGATGAGAGCGATGCGAGAAAGAAGGCCAGGGCGTATGGACTGAACATATCGGGAGTGATCGGTATTTTGATTCGGGCAGAGAAGGAGGGAAAAATTTCTTCGCTAAAGGAGGAGCTCGATCGGTTGAGAAATGATTCTGGCTTTTGGATAGGAGAAGACGTATATCAAAATGCCATACATTCATCAGAGCAAAAGTGAGTATGTATGCCAGGCATCCGAGCCTGTTTATCTCCCCCAGCCTCTCCCGCCCCGCCATCAGCCCCGTTCCCTCAAGAAGTGCATCCACCCCACAAGCAGGACATCCGTCCATCCTCGCTTGCACCATTCGCTGGGCATCCTCCGGGCTATGCACCCCGCTCTCCTCTACCAGAAATACAACCGCCTCTCTTGCCCATAGAAGCCGCTGGAAGTGGTGCAGATCTCGCAAGTTACACATATAAGATAATCCTGAGTTGGATTTAACCTGGAATCCCTTTTCAAAGCTTTATGGCAAGAGCTGCATATGCTTCATTAGCGCAACCGGCAGCTTGGTGGCAATCCTGCGTCATTTGCCATCAAGCGCAAGGATTATTATGTTCAACATAATAGCTAACTTTTATGGTAAAAGTAATCACATATGCTAACATGTGGTGGAAAGTGATCTGATATCGATGAGGATGATATTGGCGATCAGGGCAGTGATGACTTCATGTTCTAAGAGGAAAGGGGTCTCCATGGCAGGCCATCCAGGAAAGGCGCTCTCGGACGGGCATTTAGATCGGCCAAAGGTGCAATTTTATGCTGGAAAATGATTTGATTAAGCTCACCCCTCAACCTTTTCAGGAGCTTGAGGAAAAGGTTTGGCAAAAGGGCATTTGTGCGGGCTGCAGGGGATGTATCGCTGTATGCCGTGCGGACACGTTGGCTTATGATCATGAGCTGAATAAGCCGTGTGAGGTTAACCCATGTATTGATTGCAAAGCATGTCTGGATGCCTGCCCACGCTTGCCAGCAAATGTCGAGAGTATTGTTTCTTCAGATGTCATCGGACCCTACCTCGACATAAAGAATGTGAGATCTGTGAAAGCTAACGAACGCTTCCAGAATGGAGGAGCCGTCATTGCACTATTGACTGCGGCGCTGGAAGAGGAACTGGTGGATTGTGCGCTTGTTATGGGTTTGGACCGATGGGCACAGAAATCGTATCCTTTCGTTGTTTACGATGCTTCTGAATTGAATAGGTCTGCAGGGAGCAAATATACGAGCAATGAGGTATTGGAATCCATTAAGGAGTTGGTTAAGGATCAGAAGGTGAAGAATATCGCGCTCGTGGGAACGCCTTGCACTGCTCAGTCAGTTGGGCTTCTGAGGAAGTCCTCTAATGAATATGCTGTGAAGCTTGTCCAAAAAGTAAGGTTCCTCATCGGGCTATTCTGCTTCGAAGCATTCAGCGATGATGTGATACCAGAAATAACAGGGCGCATCGGCGTTCCACCCTGGCGAATCGATAAAATGAGCGCGGGCGAGGGACGGATGACTGTGACGCTTCGGGATCGAAGCATGAAGTCAATTCCCCTGGCCGAACTGGAAGAATATGTCAAGCCCGGCTGCAGGGTTTGTACCGACTTAACAGCCAAGCTTTCAGATATCTCCGTGGGCGGCATTGGAAGCGCTCCCGGAATGAGTTCTGTGATTATCAGAACGCCCGAAGGCATGGGCTTATTCAATATTGCTGAAGAAATGGGCTTCCTCAGAGTCTCTGATGGCGTTAATGTTGAGGCTATCAAGAAAGCAGGAGGGCAAAAGATCAGGAAGAACCGTATGGCGAACGAGTTGGCAATTTCGGGACAAAGATAGCTCGGAGATTATTTTTTGGGGAATATTATGATCTTAAAGAATGTTATCTGTCCAGCCTGCGGCGCTTGCTGCGACGACATACGAATAGACCTGGACGGAAATAGGACGATTGTCAAAAATGCATGCAAGATTGGCAATGCCAGGTTTCAAGCGATTGCAGGCGATCATCGGATTAAAGATCCCATGATAAATGTTGGCGGCAAGCTGCAAAAATCCGGTTGGAATGAGGCTCTAGAAAAAGCGGCAAAGATTTTGGCAGATTCAAAGCGACCTCTCCTATTCATGGGCGGAGAAACCTCCTGCGAGACAATGAAAGCAGGTTTGAATCTCGGAGAATATTTGGGAGCTGTTGTTGATTCAATCGCTACAGTTTGTCATGGGCCTAGCGCAATGGGAATGCAGGAGGCTGGGCGAATAGGAGCAACAGCCGGTCAGAGCAAAACTAGAGCCGATTTGGTTGTTTATTGGGGCTCTAACCCGCTTGAATTGGTGCCAAGGCATATGTCCAGATATGCTGTTTATCCAAGAGGTTACTGGACTGGGCGCGGAAGATTTGATAGGACGGTTATAACCGTTGATCCCAGAAAATCGATCACATCTGAGAATTCTGACTTGCACATTCCTCTTAAGCCCAACACAGACTATGAGCTTCTATCGGCACTTTTGACGCTCATTCACGGTAAGAAGCCTCATCCTTCTGTTGAAGAAATCACTGGTGTCTCAATTTCCATGATGGAAAAGATATTGCAGATGATGAAAAACTGTAAATATGGAGTTATCTACGTAGGTCTTGGTATAGCCTCATCCTATGGAAAACATCGTAACGTTGAGTTGGCCTTCAACCTCGTCAAGGAACTCAACGCATGTACAAAATTCGTAATAAGTATTCTGAGAGGATACTGCAACGCAGCAGGATTTAGCCAGACCGCGTCCTACCTCTATGGCTACCCCTTCGGCCTGGATTTTGCCAGAGGTTATCCACGCTACAATCCTGGCGAATTCACAACAGTAGATCTGTTGCGAGAAAGAGATGTAGATGCAGCACTATTGATCTCATCCAACTTTGATGCCTATCTTCCCGCAGTCTGTGTAGAATACCTGGCCGAGATTCCCATTATTTGCATTGACTCGTTCCATTCCTCGATGACTCTGATATCGGATGTGATCCTGCCCGGTGTCATCGATGCTATAGAGTGTGAAAGCACTATGTATCGCTTTGATGATATGCCTATTTATTCTAAATCCATCATAGCATCCCCGTTCAATTTCACAGAAAGCAATGAGCACACCCTCAAGCAGCTCTTTAAAAAGGTGAATGAGCTCAAATAATCTGAACTTAAAATATTTCGAATATGATTCAGCACTATCTAATGAGAGGTGCTTGATAGGATATATATCCAGGAAAATCCAGTATTTGACCATGAGAATAATGTCCATAAATAAGATTGCCATTTTAGCGATATTTCTGGTTCTGCTGCCGGAATGCATATCAGCGAATGACCAATCGTATCCATATCTGGCCGAAGGCATGAGGCTGATGGATGCAGGATCGTATAGCGAGGCGGTGTCGCAGTTTGATCAAGCGATCTCCCTCGATCCAGGTGATTCATATGCCCACTACAACAAAGGGTATGCTCTCCTGATGCTGGAAGATTATTGGAATGCGCTTTCCTCATTTAATGCCGTCCTTGAGATCAGTCCGGATATGGGCGATGCGCTGGTGAATAAGGCAGCCTGCCTGATAAGCCTGGCAGATGCTGGTCAGGTCGAGGATGCTGGCGCAACATACGGCAAAGCAATTGAAGCCTGTAATGAGGCAATTCGGCTGGATAACAGCAACAAACGCGCCTGGTATAATAGAGGAAGTGCATACAGGGGTCTGGGCGCTTCAAACCCGAACGCTCTGGAACAGGCCTGGATAGATTTCAATTATGCATACCAGATCGATCCCTCATACTCCGCCGCCCTGGAAGCACGTGATCAATTAGATGAATATATGCGTTCCATCGGATATCAGCCCTCGGATGATGGAGGTTTCCAGGGAGGCAAAGGCAACTGAGGATCGCAGAATAAAGTACTGCAAAAGAGAATGAACGGCAGCACCAGCGGTCTGGAGAGAGGCAGTTCCGGTGTGGAGGGAATGGCCGGGCTCATCAGAGCGAAGGTGAGGATAATCTGTCAGGCATCAGAGACAGTTTATCTCCCCCAGCCTCTCCGGCCCCGCCATCAGCTCCGTTCCCACCAGCAGGGCATCCGCTCCAGCCCGCACCATCCGCACCGCGTCCTTTTGGCTGTGCACCCCGCTCTCTGCCACCAGGAACACCCCCGCCTCTCGCGCCTGCGGTGCCAGCCGCTCGAAGGTCTCAAGGTCAACCTCCAGGGTCTTAAGATTGCGATTGTTTATGCCGATGATCCTGGCCTCTGTCGACAGGGCCCTTTTCATCTCCTCCTCGGAATGGACTTCTACCAATGGCTCCATTCCCAGGGCCCTGGCCGTGGCCACGAATAGATCTAAATCGATATCCAGGGCGGCGATAAGCAGCACCAGATCCGCCTGGACCTCAGATAGCTGCTCTTCGCTATATATGAAGTCCTTTCTCAAGACCGGCAGGCCCGCCTGGCGAGCAGTCCTTGCATTCTCAAGACTGCCTTTAAAGTGGGTGGGCTCGGTGAGAACGGATATGGCGCAGGCACCGTACTGCGCGTAAGCCCGAGCGTAGGTTGCCACCTCCTCCTGAGCGAGGGTCCTGCCAAGTGCCTTGGGCTTGATCTCGGCGATGATTGGTATCAGGCCATTTCTTTTAGCCTCCGCGGCAGAGGCAACCAGATCTCTCCTCTCCTCCGCCGGCCAGGCAACCGCCGTCGCCGGCCCGCGGGCCCGGGAGGCCTCCAGGATGCCGTCGATCAGGGAGTGCAAACTTTCACCTCCTCCACCCAGTTTTTGATGATCATCTTTCCCGAGGGGGTAAGCACTGATTCCGGATGGAACTGCAGGCCGCAGTGAGGCCGATTCCTGTGGCGGATGGCCATAACCACTCCCTCAGCGCTCCGGGCACAGGCCTCCACCTCCGGGCTGAGCCTCTCGATGGCCAGGGAGTGGTAGCGACCGCCCTGCAGGGGATTCTCCACCCCCCGGAATATGCCCCGGCCATCATGCTCGATCTGGGAGGTCTTGCCGTGCAGAGGCCTGGTGTGAGATATGGTCCCTCCATAAGCCAGGTTCATGGCCTGGTGGCCCAGACACACCCCCAGGATGGGCGTTTTTGGATGGCCGAGAATTATCTCCAGGCAGCTGCCTATATCCCTGGCCTTGGCCGGATGGCCCGGCCCAGGCGAGATCACGATCCCCCTGGGGTTCAACCTCTCCACCTCCGCCATAGAGATCTCATTGGAGCGGACGATGGTGTTATCATAAAAGACGGAGACATAATCCACCAGGTTCCAGACGAACGAGTCATGATTGTCCACGAAGAGAATCGGCCTCATGCCGCCACTCCCAGGGCTCTTTTCATGGCCGCCATCTTCCTTTCCGTCTCCTGGTACTCCTTCTCCGGATCCGAGTCGGCCACTATCCCCGCCCCCGCCTGCACCGTGGCCACGCCATCCTTGACCAGAACGCTTCTTATGGCTATGGCGAAGTCCGAGCTCCCGTCAATGGAGAAGTAGCCTATACCTCCCCCATAAATTCCTCGGGGAGCCCTCTCCAGGTCATCGATGATCTCCATCGCCCGCAGCTTGGGAGCACCGGATAGGGTGCCCGCGGGAAATACCGACCGCGCGGCATCGAACTGGTCGCACTCCTCCCTTAGCTCTCCAATCACCGTGGTCTCTATGTGCTGGACATGAGAGTACTGCAGAACAGACATGAAATCTTCTACCTGAACCGTCCCCGACCGGCAGACGGAACGCACGTCATTCCTGCCCAGGTCCACCAGCATCACATGCTCCGCCCTCTCCTTCTCATCATTGAGCATAATCCGAGCATACCGGTCGTCCTCAGACTGGGTTCTCCCCCGGGGACAGGTCCCGGCGATGGGATTGACCTTCAACATGCGGTTGTAGGTATTGAAGAGGGTCTCAGGCGATGCTCCCACAATGGCCAGATCACCGAACTCGAAGAGATAGGTGTAAGGGCTGGGATTGATGCTCCTCAGCTTCAAATAGAGCTTGACTGGGTCCGGGCACTCAATTCTGGTCGATCGGGCCAAGACAACCTGAAATATGTCCCCGTCGATGATATGCTCCTTGGCCCGGGATACGGCATCCTTATACTCCTCAGGCGCCCCGGCCGAGAGCACCCTGCCTGATATATTCGGATCCTCTTCCGGATTATAGTCGGGATCTAATCCGCCGATGGTCTCAATCAGATTGACCTTGGGGCCGGGCAGAATGGGGGCGATGGAGAAGTAGACCTTGCGGTCCAGGTGATCGAAGATGAAGGTGCTCTCCGCCAGGCCGAACTGGGCATCAGGGGTCTGGGAGGTCGAGCCTTTCCCCAGCCTCTCTTTCACCAGGTCGTAAGCCAGAAAGCCTATCCCTCCTCCAGTGAACACCTGCCTGGAGAAGCTGTTGGGCGCTCCACGGCGGGAGGGTATGGCCGCCCTCAGCACATCGAAGAGATCATAGCCATCCTTTATCGATCCCTGGAGAACTGAGCCCTTTCTTTCCACATCCACGCAAACCGAGAGCCTCTCCGTCATCGGCCCCATTCCGCCGCTGAAAAACTCCATTTCAAGGAAGCGGTTCTTGATCGAGATCATGGCCGATGGATCGGCTCCCACAAAAGAGAACCTGGCCTTTTGCCCGGACTTTTCCACCGACTCCAGGAGATAGGGGTACCTGCGATCGCGCAGAGCCATATACAGGGACAGGGGAGCGTCTACGCTGACCTTATTGCTCACATCTATGAATACCGGAGCTACTGGGTCGCTGGGCATCTTCTCACCTCCTGTACAAATGCTCGGACCTTGAAGGGATCCTTTCTGCCCGCGGTCTCTGTGCCGCTGGAGACATCCACCGCATAGGGCCTTACCCGCTCTATGGCCTGGAGGACATTTTCCGGATCAAGCCCCCCGGCCAGGATCACCGGCACCTGGAGGGATCTGACTATAATGGCGCTCTTGTCCCAGTCGTGCACCCTTCCCGTTCCGCCCAGCCTTCCTTCGACCATGCTGTCTAAGAGTATTGCGTCCGCCACCCTCTCATATCTCTCTGCCTGCTGGCCGCCGTCATCTGCGGCCACAGCAACCACCAGCTTGGAGCCAGTCCTGCTCTTTAGATCAGCTACATCTGAAGGCGGCAGCGATGAGTGCAACTGGAGAACATCTGCCCGCGTTATATCGGCCAGTCGCAGCGCATCATCTAAATCACAGGGATGGATCACCGCCACGCTCTTGGTGTAAACCGGCACCTTATGGATCAGATCCGCTGCTTCTTCCGCCGAAATGCAGTGCCTGGAGTCTTCGATCTCCACCACAAATCCCACTGCATCCGCTCCTGCCTGAAGGGCAAGGGCTAGATCGTCGCTATTCATAATTCCGCAGATCTTGACCCTGGTCATAAGAAGCGCTCCAGCTTCTCAGGCTCTCCACTTGCCTTAACCATTCTCTGAAGGGTCTTTAAGGCCTCTCCGGAATCGATGGCATCCTCGGCCATGCTCGCCCCCTTCTTCAGAGTGGAGACGAGGCCGGATACATAGATCGCCGCCCCGGAGTTGATGACGATGATATCCCGGGCTGCTGAGGTCTCTCCTTTCAATACTTCGACTAACCTCTTGGCATTCTCATCGGGCATACCGCCGGCGATATCAGCGCTCTCGGCCTGCGGGTAGCCCAAATCCTCAGGACGGAGGGTGTAGCTTTTTACCGATCCGTCCTTGAGCTCAGAGACGCGGGTTTGGCCGGTGTTGGTGATCTCGTCCATGCCCTCGCCGTTGACCACCATCGCTCTCTTCGCCCCCAGGATTTGCAGCACATAGGCCAGCTTCTCGCATAGGCTTGGATCGTAGACCCCCATCACCTGCGCCTTTGCCCCGGCTGGATTGGTGAGGGGCCCCAGGATATTGAAGACGGTGCGAATTCCCAATTCCCTTCTCACCGGGCCCACGCGCTTCATGGCGGGGTGGAATGCCGGCGCCAGCATGAATCCTATTCCCACATCCTGAATCAGAGACTGGACCTCCGCCGGATCGGAGCTGATCCGCACCCCCAGAGCGTCCAGGACGTTGGCGCTGCCGCACTTTGAGCTGATGGCATAGTTGCCGTGCTTGGCCACGGGCACACCGCAGGCGGCGGTGACGATGGCGGCTGCGGTGCTCACATTGATGGTGTTGGAGCCGTCTCCTCCTGTGCCGCAGGTATCGACCAGCGTGCCGCTGACAGAGGGCTCTATGCGGATGGCGGACTCTCGCATCTTCCTGGCAAATCCCGCGATCTCGGATACCGATTCGCCCTTTCTTCGCAACGCTACCAGAACTGCTCCGATCATGGCATCGGATGCCTTATTGAATATCTCGTCCATCAGGGCCTCAGACTCCTCCAGGGATAGGTCCTGCCCTTCCATGATCTTTTGAAGATAACTCAAATGAATCACCAGATCGATTGATGTACAACTTTGTACTTTACTGAGTAAAAACGTACATCGTATTTATAGATTATGCATTGCTAACCACAAAAGCTCATAGCCCGGAGGCTCTATCCTTGGATCTCAACCATGCGCCGCATCTGTCCGGTCAGCTAACTGCATATCTCAAATCCGGAAATCAGCGATTTCTGCCGCAAAGGGCATAATCCAGAAGTCCGCATTCAGGGGTTCGAATGAATGCCAGTGGGTGGATCAATGATTGAGAGAAAGACTTCAATGATATTGGTGGCGACGATATTGGCTGGGACGATACTGTCCGGGACCACGGCGATGGAGACATCGGATCTCGGCTCTCAGACCGCTCTGGACGAGGAGCTCATAGTCTTTTGCGGTGCAGGATTTACCGGAGCTATGAGTGAGATCGGCGAGATCTATGGGAATAGCAGCAATGCTCAGGTGCGATTCAACTTCGATGGCCTTCCTGCCCTTCGGGTTCAGATCGAGGAGGGCGCCTATGCAGATATCCTGATATCTCCGGATCAAAGTTACATGGATCCATTGGTCGAAGAAGGATTCATTGATGAGGAAAGTGTCCAGGTTTTTGCCAGCAATAAGGTGGCGGTGGTCTTACCGGTGAACAATCCTGCCAATATCACCACCATCCGGGACCTGGCTACTCCTGGGACGAAGATCGTGATGGGAATAGAAGAGCTTCCCATAGGGGACTACGCCCTCCAGGTTCTTGACCTTATGGCAAAGGATCCCGAATACGGCCCGGCCTTCAAAGAGGCAGTCCTCGCCAATGTGGTATCTTTAGAGACCAGGGTCACGGGCATAGTCTCCAAGGTCGCTTTGGGGGAGGCGGATGCAGGCTTAGCTTTCATGTCCGATGTCAGCCCTCAGATGAAGGGAAAGGTCAGAAAGATCCCAATTCCGGTAGGATACAATGTACGGGGAAACTGCAGCGCTGCTGTGCTCTCGCAATCCGATAATTCTGAAGCTGCTGAGGCATTCATCGATCTTCTACTATCAAATGATGCTCAGTCTATACTTGATGAATATGGATTCATTCCCCTTTCGGGCTCGGAAGAGAACGCAGCCTTGCCGGCCGGGGACCGGGCCGCGGCCATAAATTAATGCCGAGAAGATCCAGATTGCATGAACCGGAAGATGCAGTAAAGGCTAAAGATATTCATAGGCCATGAGGCTTTAAGATACCATGAGGCTTTAAGATACCATGAGGCTTTAAGATACCATCAGCTTTGAGAGGGGAATTACTATGACCGGCGGAGAATTGTTAGAGGAGACAAAGAGGCGTTTCATTCAGCTGCTCAAGTTCCAGGGCGATGAGGTCTATCGCCGGGAGCTGCAAAGCGAGGTGGTCGTCAGCCGGCCGCTCAGCGTGGCGGAGGCCATCGGGGATCCGGGGAGGGACGATTTTCCCATAATCAGGGGACGGGAGGTTCTCATGCAGGCCACATTTAAGGGAGTTGCCGGACAGGCGTTCACTGCTGCTAGTGGGGATTTCCGGGGAACTCTAGGAGATGTCCTGGCCCTGCCCCTGGATGAGAACTTCGAGCGGGCGGTCTTTATTGCCACCATGAATGCTGCTCTCAGATATCTGGGCAAGATCGAGAAGACAGTTCACTGCCGGGATGATGGCCCGAAGAGGTGCTCCTCTTTGGCAGTGGACTGGCTGAGAGATCAGGAATGGGAGATGGTGGGGCTGGTGGGCCTGCAGCCCGCTATTCTGGAGGCTTTGGTCAAGGCCTTCGGCAGAGAAAGGGTGATGGTCTCGGACCTGGCGGAGGCGGGCAGCGAGCACTGTGGGATTTGGGTGCTGGACGGCCTGAACTCCGGGGAGATATTCGAGCAGTGTCAGATCATTCTGATCACCGGGTCGACCATAGTGAACGGCACCATCGACGACCTCCTGGACCGGGCAGCTGAGCATGATAGGAGGGTGGTGCTCTTCGGAGTGACCATAGCAGGAGCCGCATATCTCATGGGGCTGGAGAGCTGGTGCGCATGTTCAACCTGAATGTTGTAGTGGGGATGATGACGGTGGTCCGTGAGCATGATCAATTGAGGTTAAAAAGGAATTAATTTGCCGTCATGCGCTGTCAGATCCACCACTTGCCGGTCCTTTGGTATTTCCGCCGGGACGCTTGGCAAGTAAGAGCTTCAGATCTCGAATCACCTTTCTGGTCTAATGCTTGCTTTTTCCCTGGATACGCCATTCGCTGAAGGGGATGATTCATTGCTCTTCTTCCGGGAATAGTCCTCTTCTTCCAGATCGGACAAATCTGCTCCGCACATCGCTTGGTCTCTTCTTTGCCGATATAAATAGTCGAGCAGATGCCGGGAACTGCCTTCAAAGAGCAGCATAGCAGACAACAGCAGCAGACAGTTGCATAGCAGGAAACGAAAGGGGCTTATCCCGCCACCGCAAGACCTATTATCCCAAGGATAATTCAGGCATTGTATGTCCAATCTCAATGTGGCGATCCTGGGCGCCCCTGATTATGGCAAGGAGCTGGGAAAGAAGGGCACGGTCAGCGATCTTACCTTTTATAATCTGAAGAAAGGTGAGAATACTGTCACCCTCATCGAGCCGAGCAGATACCCGGAGAGGATAGCACCCTTATTCTATGCCATATCCATGTCCCAGAAGATTCTATTGATTGTGGATCAGATGAATCCCGCATTTGGGGAGACGGTCCTCATGCTGGACTCTCTGGGCAAGAAAGACGGGATGGTGATACTGAGAAACTTCATAGATAAAGATCAGATCATGCCCTTCATCAAGGGCACCGTGGTCGATGGCTATGAATTTTTGGATGATGATAAGAATGACCTTCGCGAGAGGCTCCTGGCCCTATCTGAAAAGATCAAGACCAGTTACGACTCTCCAACCGGCACGATGCCTGTGGACCACTTCTTCAATGTGCGGGGCATAGGAACAGTGGTCTTAGGATCGGTGGCGGAGGGAACCCTGAAGAAGCATGATGAGCTGATGGTTCTCCCTGGCGAGAAGACCGCCCAGGTACGTTCCATCCAGAAGCATGATGAGGACTTCGATGTCGCCGGGGTGGGAGAGAGGACTGGGATCGCCCTCAAAGGGGTCGATGTTGAGGACCTGGACCGGGGGACCATCCTCACCAATGACAAATCGATCAAGAAGGTCTCAGAGATCTCAGCCATGGCCCGGATAGTTAAATACTGGCCAAGTCCCCTCAAAGAGGGAATGGTGCTTCACATCGGCCACTGGATGCAATTCGTCCCGGCCAGAGTGCAGGAGGTCTTGCCGGAGGCTGACTGGCATCGAGCAGAGCTGAAACTGAAGCTGGACAAGATGCTCATCTTCCGGCCGGGCGCAAAGGCGGTTCTGACCTATCCTGAGGGTGGAAAGCTCAGAGTGGTGGGAACAATAGACCTCCCCTGAAGGCCAAAAGCTAGTCCTCCGAGGACGAGGAACTGATCTCCTGCCAGTGTTTTCCCCTGGGCGGAGCCAGCCTCAATGCCTCTTCCCGCTCGGCATTCATCAGCCCGTCCAGCCAGTCGTTGAGCTTCTTGCCGGTGTTATGGGCTGCCCAGTACGACTGGAGCCTGACATGCTGGTCGCAGCGGTGGTTGAGGCTTATGCCGCGCTGGCAGATGGGCCCGCCGCACGGCCCATGGCCCTTGAGGTCGCATTCCGAAGAATTCATCTCTTTCACGGGCTGCCCGGAGGTTTATCTAGATTATCCCGGATTTCCTCAAAACTGAATCCACTCTTCCATCAGACCGACGAATCGAGACCTTCCAGGTGGAACGACTCCATCAGCACCTCATGATCGGTCTTGCCGCATACGAAAGTCCGTCGCGACTTGATCTCATTCATCACCACTTTGGCCGGTGCAAAGACATTATGGTCCACCTTGAAGAAATCAAAACCAGCTGCCTTGAATGTCTGGTAGAAAGGCGCTCCCCAGTCCCGGGATGCCGAGGAAGGCATGCCCTTCAGATACCTCTGCAGCTCTTCAGTATCCTCATAGAGGAGGGTGTAATAGGTCTCTCCGCCGTAGATTATGGCATCATTGGAGGAGCCCATGCAATTGGTCGCGTCTCCGGTGATGGGCGAGATGGGCGCTCTCCCCCAGCCGCTCTTGATGGTGTTTATGTCAAAGCCCATGGTGAAAAGCTTGTGCAGGCCGGTCTCCACCACCCGCGCTGATACCTGCACCAGGCCGGCCACGGAGTCCGTGGGGGCAATGGCAATTCTAAGGTCAGCGGGATCGATTCCACACTTCTGGGCAATCGATGCCGAAACCTTCTCATCCGGCAGCTTGTTCGACTCCAGGACGATGACCCCGATATCAGAGAACTCCTCAAATCCTATCTTCTCATACAGATCCCTGGTTTTTCCCGCCAGAACCCTTGCCGGTCCGCTGCCCATGGCGAAGTACTTGTCTGCCTTGATCTGCCACATGGCGCACTGGGAGGCCATACAGGATACCGCCGGATAGTCCGTGGCCACCTGCACTCCTGGTAGAAGAACTCCGCCTATATCGCAGGGAGCGAGCTGAATGTCGGCCAGGTCGCTCATGCACAGGCGGGAGAGGTAGATGCCTGCTCCAATCCCGCCCTGAGCCTTCACTCCTGCATCTATGACCACTGTGCCGTTCTCAAGCTCATTGACCTCTATTTGCAGCTCATCTCCATAGTCGAGCATCTCCTCGAAGACCTCGAAACCCATCTCATTGATTCCCATCAAGAGGAACACCTTTCCCTATCGAGAGGGCCATTGTCCATAAAAGTCTATCGACCAGAGCAGCGTCTGGCTGGACCTTTGGCAGAGGAAGGCAATTTTGAGATCCTTTTGAGATAAAAAAGAGCTGGACTGCAACAAAAAAGGAGCCTATCGATGCAGTCCCCGTCATAATTAGGCATTCGCAGAGCCTGAGATGCTTCAGGGAGAAGATCTGTCTACAGGCTATCCAATTCAAAGGGTAATCATCGACTTGGCGACGGAGCCTAATGAGAATGTTGTCCTGGCCTTGGTGCTGCCCACCTGGGCGCCTTCACTGGCGGTAAGGCCGCTGCCGACGACAAAAGTCGGTTTCGCCGTCAAGCCGAGCATTATTGGCTGGGCCTGTTCAGTCTCCATCTTGCCGAGGGTACTGGTTGCTGGTACTGTTGTCTGGGCGGTCTCAACTGTCGCTGCTACCGTCTCATTCACCGCGGGCGTGGCATTAATCATAGTGGGGATGGTCTCGTTCTCAACAGCTAATGTATCATTTATGGGACTAGTTACCACAGGAAGGACGGCAGTCTCATTCTGCAGCTCTACCGTCTCGTTTGCACTCATATTGAAGGTCTGATTGGCGGATAGATTTATGGTTGTATTGTTTAATGTAGTGTTGTTCAGCGTAGTGTTGTTCAGCGTAGTGTTGTTCAGAAGGGTGGCGTTCAGGGAGTTATCCTGGGCAGAGACAGCCAGGACCGCAGTCATCAGCAGCAGGAGGACGCCTGCAAAATATATTAATTGTCTACTCATATAATACCTCGGCCTCCTTTCAAGCCTCTAAGCTTATCAATTTTGCCCATCGCCCATTTCGCAGAGGTCGCTGGCAACAAAGCCGTCATCCTTTCGCCTCATCTCGCATACGATCTTCCCATCCACGATCCTCAATATGCGATCTGTCTTCTCCGCCAGGGTCATGTCATGGGTCACCAGGATGAATGTCTGGTTGATCTTCTGGTTCAGCTCTCGGAGCAGATTGTATATGAGCTCAGAGGATTTGGTGTCCAGGTTTCCAGTCAGCTCATCGCCTATGACGATGGAGGGATTATTGGCCAGGGCCCGGGCAACTGCTACCCGCTGGTTCTGGCCGCCGGATAGCTGATTGGGCCGGCTGTGCAATCGGTCCCCCAGGCCGACGGCTCTGAGCAGCTCCTCCCCCCGCTTATGGGCCTCGCTCTTGCTCTTATTGGCGATGAGCATGGGCATCATCACATTCTCCACTGCGGTGAACTCCGGGATCAGATGATGGTACTGAAAGACGAATCCAAGCTCCTGGTTTCGCAGGCGGGCGCGTTCATCCGGGCTGGCTCGACTGACATCGATCCCCTTGAGGAAGATATGGCCGGAGCTCGGGGTATCCAAGAGGCCGATCATATTGAGCAGGGTGCTTTTGCCGCTGCCGCTTGGGCCGACGATGGCCACGAACTCTCCGGCCAAAATCCTCACGCTCACCCCATCCAGGGCGCGAACCTCCACCCCGTTTCCGTAGATCTTGGATAGATCCTTCAGCACAATTATGTCATCATCCCTGTTATTCACTGCCAATCGCCTCCACCGGGTCGAGCCGTGCCGCTGAGTATGCTGGATAGAGCCCGGAGACGAAGTTGAGGGACAGGGCGAAGGCCAGGGCTATGACGAAGTACTCTGGCCTGACAGCAATAGAGATCCCATCTCCTGCTGCTGCGCTTGTCACATTCAGGGGGAGAAGAGTTATCGCCTGGGCAGCAGCATAGCCCAAAACCGCCCCCAGGACCCCTGTCGGCAGGCTGATGAGCATGTTCTCCAGCAAGGATATCATCAGTATGGAGCGCCTTTTCGCCCCCATGGCCATTAGTATGCCTATCTCCCGTCTCCGTTTGCTCACCACCATTATCGTCGTATTGGCTATGACGAAGGCTGATATTAAAAGGATGAACATGTAGAAGAGAATGTTGGTGACTCCCTGGTTTCCCACGAACCTGGCTATCTCTCGGCTGAAGTCCTGCCAGTTGGTGGCCTCGTACCGGCTAATATCATATAGCTTTTTGGCCATGGCCGGGGCTCGGGTATAGTCCGCGAGCTTCACCCCGATCTCAGATACCACATCCCCCTCGGCCACCAGCTCCTGGGCGGTGCTCAGGGAGAGGTAGACCAGGGTCTCGTCCTTGACTGTATCCTTCTGCAGTATGCCTATCATCTTCAGTCGAAGGGAGTCGTTCTTGAGGTAGAGATAAAAGTCCCCGCCCTCTCTGATGTTCAGATTCCTGGCCAGCTCAACTCCTAGAAAAGCGCCCCTGTTATTGAATCTGAGGTCGGAGAAGTTCCCGGAGATCGTGGACTCCTGAACGCTCATCAGCCGGTCCTCAAGGGCGGGATCGACCCCTACAAACTCCACCGATTGCACATTATCCTGAAAGCGGGCCGCCCCCTGCCCGACCAGCCTCGGGGAGACGGCGAGCACTCCGGGATAGGATCCGACCTGATCAGACAGGGAACGGTACATGTTGATGTAGCTCTCGCTCTCCTTTGGGCCGATCAGAATATGAGGATTCTTGTTCACTGTATTCTCGATGATCTGGCTGCTTACGCTCTCAGTCAGACCCAGGGACATGATGATTATCGCCACTGCAATGGCTACCGAGATCAGGGTAAAGGCAGTGCCTCTCCTATTGGTCACTATATGCCGCAGGGCCACATCCAGCTCGAACATCGCTCTGTATCAGCCCCGTGCCTATCCCCCTCTCAGGGCTATGACCGGATCGATTCTGGAGGCCTTTCTGGCCGGATAAAGCGCAGCCACCATGCTCAGAGCTACCACTACAATATTGAGGAGCAGGATATCCCAGGGGTTCAGGATGAGAGGAAGGGTGGTGATCACGCTTCCCCCGGCAGCGACTTCGAAAGGGACCCGTCCCAGATAATAGATCCCCGCAAGGCCCAGAAGGGATCCTGCTGCTGCGCCGATCAGGCCCAAGAGGCTGCTCTCCGCCAGAAAGATATTGCGAATGTCCTTTGTTCTCGCTCCCATGGCCATGAGCATGCCGATCTCCTTTGTCTTTTCCACCACCATCAGGTTCATGATGCTGGCCACGCCGAAGAATGCCACCACCATGAAGAGCAGTATGGAAAGCCTGGTCCAGAACCCGCCGATGTTTATCGCCCGCATGATCTCCGGGTTCTTCTCCTCCCAGCTCCTGGCGTTGTAACCCCATGAGGAGATCAGGCCGGCCAGGC
>ENA-UOOK01003268-UOOK01003268.1-fermentation-metagenome-genome-assembly--contig:-NODE-3268-length-18645-cov-2.734535_pt1 | contig 18645 bp, 17 predicted proteins | sample MGYA00245777_ERZ724023 | MGnify/ENA primary metagenome ERZ724023 (study PRJEB28704, sample SAMN03018312) | fermentation metagenome | biome: anthropogenic terrestrial biome; feature: soil; material...
AGCAAGATGGAGCTAATAAAAATGTTCGCCAGTGATATTTGATAAAAAGGATTTGTGCTCTATAAGGGAAGGAAAAAGCAGGTGATGGTGAGAAGTTGAATAAAATTTATTTTAGCAACAAAACAATCATTACTATGATTTTTTCTTTATTTTTAGCCTGGTTGCTCTCTTTTCTTTTTGAGGGGAAAGTTTTAGCCACTTTTGCTATGAAAGCAAAACTTACAGGCAGCCTCTATATTTTTCTTCCCATCTTGGCTTTAGGATTTGGACTCGCTACAAGCGGCCTTTTTGTGAGAAGACAACCGCCTACAAGGAATTTCATGCTGCTTGCAGTTGGAATTTGTCTTGGGGGCAGTTTTATTTTTTTCTTTCCCATTCCATTACCACCAGATTATGAAATATCTGACGTACCCGTTTTATTCCTTCCCCTTCCCTGCTGGGTTTTGTCAGGACTCTCCATCCTTCGTCGGCGGCCTTTTCGCCAAGCTCGGGATTGGAGCCGGCACCGTGACCCTTTGTAATCCTCTCTCCTATCGATATTTTTACAGGAGCACTTGATCTTACAAGTATCTGAGAATCTGTATTAATGTTGATAAATTCCACATCGGGTAAATCAAATGCTGAAATCATGCGGTTGACAGCATTTCCACCGCCGCCGCCGATGCCGATAACCTTAATCACAACTCTGCTTGTGTTTTCAAATACATTTGGCATTATTTTAAACCCTCCAAGTTTTTATAATAATCTCTAAACTATCATAACTTATATAATAATATGTTTTTTAAAATAAAGCAAGTCTTTTTTTTATATTTCTGTCAGAAAAGCCGATTTTTAAGCTTATTTCATTCGTTTTCGCAAAAAAAACATCATTATGACAGAGTTGCCGTCGCAACATGATAATCGGAAACATCAATCCTGCCCTTGTCCTCCGCTTTCAGCTTCTCTATTATGCCTATCAAAAACTGGATTTTTATATCTGAATACTCCATATCCCCCATATAAACTTTAAACCTGTCCTCATAATGTATATATATATCAAACCTGCTGGTCATATCGATGGTTTTTATTTTGTTTTTTATGCCGCTGTCCGTTATGTTCTTATACAGCTCCACAATCGCATCATAAGCCCTTGAATCGATAAAACTTGCCGATTCGCCCACAATACAACGCTTAACGGCGCTCGTTTTAAGCTCCATTGTCCCCTGCGGTATAATTGCGGGGTCCTCAATCCTGTCAAGCACTCTCAGACCGTCCGAAAGAAGATAGTAATCCCCCGAAATCTCAGTATACATAGCAACATCGGTTTCTATAATCTCTATATTAAGATGAGAAGGAATTTTCCTCGTAACATTAACTTCCGATATATAGGGGAAACGCTTTTTTAAGCCGGTCTCCAGCTCGTCCGCTCTGAAACTGTAAAGGTTGTCCTCAAGCTTTACGGGCAGAGAAACGATAATATCATCGACGCTGTAGCGGGCGTTGCCCGTAATATTTATATTTCTGACTCTGAAAAAAACCACAAAAGCGACAGTAAGGAACACAACAGTAACCAAAACAAACAGCACCGTATAAAAAACGGCTCTGCGAAAACGCTTTTTCTGTTGTTGGCTCAAAAGAACCTCCATTGTTATGGTTTTTCTCTTAAAACGTGCCTGTTCCATCTCTTTTACTTTCTCCACATGCTTACTGCCGATGACAAAAAACGGTGTATTTTATATAAAATATTACCGTATCATTTTAATCGCTATGCCGGCTATTTTATCCGCTGCATCGGGAAGCGCAAAACGAGCGATCGCATTTTGCATCTTTTTTATTTCGTCAGGGTTTTCTATAAATCGCTTTACTGTTGATGCTAAAATCTCTCCGTTGAGGTCTTTTTCTTTGAACACTATTGCAGCGCCCGCGTCTGCCAGAACCTTTGCGTTTTTGTACTGATGATCCTCTGTGACGTTCGGTGACGGGATAAAAATCACCGCTTTTTCCCTGTAAGCCAATTCCGCAAGAGTTATTGCTCCCGCCCGTGCTATGATGATATCCGCCGCCGTCTGACGCTTGGGCATATCATATATATATTCGCTTATCTCTATGTTTTTCTTATTATCGAGCCCTTTTTTCTTTTTTAAAGCAGAGTATTTTTCCCATCCTACCCTGCCTACCGCGTGGGAATGCCTTATGCCCGAGGGTACAGAGTAATTCACCATCATATCAAACACATACTCATTTACCTTATCAGCGCCCATACTGCCACCGTAAGACAATATATACGGTTCTTTTTCCTTTATGCCTAACTCTTTCCTCACTTCACTATAATCATAATGAAAAGCGTTGATAGGATTACCCGTGAGCAGTATTTTATCCTGAACATTTTCGTCAAACAGTTTTCTGCTCTCCTCAAAGCTTATGCAGATTTTATCGGCATATTTTGAAAGCATCTTTGTTGTTACTCCGGGATATGCATTCTGTTCGTGAATCAAACAGGGTATTTTGAGCTTTGAGGCAGCTTTTACGGTAGGCCAGCTTACATAACCTCCCGTGCCGATAACTAAATCCGGTGCGAATTTTTTTATTATCCGCCTTGACTCCCAAACTGAGGTTACGGCTCTGAAAGCAGCGCTTATATTTGAAAGGGAAAGACTGCGTTTAAAACCCTTTACCTTTACGTATGAGATGGGATACCCCGCTTTTGGAACAAGACTGCTCTCGATGCCGTGCTCAGTGCCGATGAAGGCTATTTCGGTGTCGGGCATTTTGCTTTTTATCGTTTCCGCTATCGTAATCGCAGGATTTACATGTCCGCCAGTACCGCCTCCGCAAAATAAAACACGCATAAAATTCCCCTTTTTCCGTTGAGTGATTTGAGCTTAAAGCTGTGCAATAACGAATTGACGCAATCCATTGAATTAGTTCTACTGACCCTTTTCCAAATAGGAGTATCTTGATATGGATAAAATTATACCCATCTCGGCAAGCAGTATTATGAGGTTTGTTCCGCCGTAACTGAAAAACGGGAGTCCGATTCCGGTACTCGGTATCGTGTTTGTAACCACGGCGATATTTAAAATAACCTGCAAAACAACCTGTGAAGTGATGCCCATAACCAAAAGAGAGGTGAATCTGTTCGGTGCGTTTTTTGCGATTTTAAATCCACGCCACGCAAAAGCAATAAAAAGCCCTATGACCATTGTAGCTCCGAAAAAGCCAAGCTCCTCACAGAGAATCGCGAATATGTAATCGTTCTGCGGCTCGGGAAGATAACCGTACTTCTCGATACTCTGACCGAGACCTAACCCCCAGAATCCGCCGGAGGATATTGCAAACAGCGACTGCGAGGGCTGCCATCCTCCCCAGTTTGTTTCCGCATCCCGCATATATGCTATCGGGTCTTCCCAGACCTGTAATCTTTTAACCGCATGGGGAACTAATTTCCCAAGGACCTCGCGACCGGTTCCGGTCAGAACAAAAGCCACAGCAGCAACACCTGCTCCGAGAGCTCCGCCCACCCATATACCTTTTGTACCGCTCAAATACATCATAACCAGCACGATGAGGCATATTATTATTGTGGCTGAAAGATGCCGCTGCACCATTATCGATGCTGCTGCCATACCGCCGAAAATAATGAACGGCATTACTCCTTTCCGGAAAGTGCGTATTTGAGCATGATTATCGCTTACATAGGCGGCAAGTATTAAAATAACAAAGAATTTCATCAGTTCCGAGGGTTGAAAGTTGATAAAACCGAGGTCTACCTGTCTTATCGCACCCTTAACCTCAACTCCGATCACCGGAACAAGAAAGTTCAGGACGAGTGAGAATATATAGCCTACAAATGCCCATTTTTTTATCCAGCGGTAATCGACAAACTTTGCGACGAAGCCCATGATTGCAAGTCCTGCAACCACCCATCCGAGCTGCTTACGGGCAAAATAGTACGAATCGTTAAACTCATTTTCAGCAAAAGCATAAGATGCGCTGAAAATCATAACGGAGCCGATACATAAAAGAGCCACAACAATAACAAGAAAAGGTCTGTCCACCTCGCCGATCAGCCTAATTATCGTACCCTGGGATTTGCTTATGGAAAGCGATGTACCTTTTTTCCGTATAAGATCTGGTGATTTCTTCACAGGCGCAGCAGAATTCCGGGCGGGTTTATCAGTCCTCCCGGATGTACCCGGTTTTGTGCTGCGCACTGTTTTGTTATTCACTTCCCTTTTGTTTACAGGGCTCATACTCTCTCTCTCTTTATTTTTGTTGGTTTACATAATATAAATAAAATATGCCGCACCGCACATAAACGCGGTTATTACGGAAAACACCGTGACAATCTTGAATTCGCTCCAACCGCACATTTCGAAATGATGATGTATGGGTGCCATCTTGAATATACGCTTCTTTGTGAGTTTGTAATACCCCACCTGTAAAATATCTGATACACCCTCGATAAGCCAGACGAACATGATAATGAAAATCAGGACTTCCATATTAAAATAAAACGCCATACCGACAAGGAATCCGCCGAGGTAAAGCGCGCCGGTGTCGCCCATAATGATTTTTGCGGGATGGAGATTGAATATAAGGAAGCCAATAAGCGCACCCACCAGAGATGCTGTCAGAATACCTGAATTGTTCTCAGGCATCATAAAAGATATCAGGAAGAAGAAAATACCTATAATAACCGAAATTGTTCCGAGCAAGCCGTCGATTCCGTCTGTCAGATTCGAGCAGTTAACCATATAGACAATCACGATAATAGCGGCAAAATAGTAAAAAACACCGAGATCGATGCTTCTGTCCCCAATCGGAAGATATAGCGAGCTGTCTTTGCCGCAGTAGCTGCTGTTTATCCACAAATAAACGGCGGCGACAAGGAATTGCAGCACTAACTTTTGTGTTGCCGAAAGCCCCTTGTTACGTTTTTTGAAAAGTTTTACATAATCGTCGATAAACCCGATTAATCCGAAAGCGAGCGCCATTCCGAAAACCGCCAGCAAGCCGTAGTCGTTTTCGCCAAGATTCTCGGAAAACAAGAATATTACTACAACCACAATCATCGGTGCGATGAAGAACAGACCTCCGAGAACCGGAGTTCCCTCCTTGCACTTATGCCACGCGGGGCCGATTTCGAGTATTTTCTGTCCTAACTTCACCTTACGCAATATGGGTATAAATATTTTGTATAATATGACGCTTATTACGAAAGAAAGTCCAAATGCCGCCAACATCCGGTAATCCATACTGTTATTCCCTTCAGGCTTTTTTTATGTACGATTGGTTTTTTTATTATACAAGCTCAATGATTTTTTGGAGCTTCATACGATTGCTCGCTTTATATAAAATGGTGTCGCCGTCTTTAAGGATATCCCTGAGTTTACCCGCTGCTTTATCATATTCGCCGTCCTCAAAGGAATATACCTCTATTTTGCCGTCACAGGGAATAGCGATGCTTTTTGCGAGCGAACCGACGGTCAGCAGAATGTCGGTTTTGCTCTCGAGAACGTATTGCCCTACTTTTTCATGCAAATGCGGTGCAAACGAACCGAGCTCAAGCATATCCCCGAGAACTGCGATTTTCCTTCCCTTTTGCTCCGCAAGAACGGAAAGGGCAGCCTGCATAGATTCCGGAGAGGCATTATAACAGTCTGCAATGACGGTGTAATTATTCTTTTTATATATGCGTTGTCTTAATCCGCTTGTCTCAAAACAGGAAAGTGCGACTGCGGTTTTTTCCATGCCGACTCCGAGCAGATAAGCGGAAGCAAGAGCGAAAAGTGAATTCGATACGTTGTGAATCCCAAGTGTTTTAAGAGTGATCGGAACGATATTTCCGAAAATGTGTGCATTGAAATGCGTCTGTTCATCCCGCTCGAGTATATCCGAAGCGTAACAGTCGCAGGAGCTGTCACTTACAGAGCAGTAGACCTTTCTTTGAGGGTGACCGTCATTTCTTAAAATCGGCTCATCGCCGTTAAGAATAAGAACACCGTCTTTGGGCATATAATCCGCAACTTTCAGCTTTTCCGCCCCGATATTCTCCCTTGAACCGAGAGACTCTATATGTGAAAAACCTATATTTGTTACGATGGCGATATCCGCCCGTGTTACACGGCTGATTCTTTCCATCTCACCCGGCTCGCTCATACCCATTTCTAAAACTGCCACTTCGGTTTCGGGATCTGTTTCGAGAATGGTTACGGGTAGTCCGAGCTGACCGTTGTAATTACCTCGTGTTTTGCTCGTTTTCAACTCGACGCCCACCGAAAGAGCTACCATATCTTTTGTTGTGGTTTTACCCACGCTGCCGGTAACGGCGATTATTTTTGTTTTTTTCAACCTTGTACCCCTGTACCATTCGGCAAGCTTTTGCAGGGCCTGCCTTGTGCTATCGACAAGGATACAGTTATCGGTGAAATAATCCTCATCCTCTATAAGGGCATAACAACCCTTTGCCGTCACATACTTCACAAAGCAATGCGCGTCAACATGCTCGCCCCTTATAACGACAAAGAGTCCGTTCTTATTTATATCCGCCTCACGGCTGTCTAAGAAAACACTGTTTACTATGCTGTTTTTGTTTGTTCTTCCGCTTATCCTTCCGCCAACCGCATCAGAAATATCTTGTATTGTCAGTTTCAAGCGAACATCCCTCTTTTCGTGTCTGCCTTTTTTATATTGACTAATCGATTCCTCCGTCACCGTAAAGGAAGTTTACTGTAATTACAGTTCCGGGGGCGACATATTCGCCAGCGGCAGGCGACTGGGATATCGCCTTGCAGTCCGCATAATTATCGTTGAAAATACCAGTCATCGCGATATTCAGATTATTGTTTGTTATCGATTTGTTTGCCGCCGATGGAGATGAACCGACGACATCAGGTACTCTGACGGTGTTTTCAGGCTTCTCATCATCGGTATAAAGTATTATTACCCCACCCTCGGGTATTATCGTGCCCGGTGCCGGTAGTTGCCCCGTAACCGTCGCTCCGCTGCCCTTTACAACACACTTTAAATTTTTGCTCTCTATCTCGCTCTTTACCTGTGCGGTATCCATATTTATGTAATCGCTTATGGTGAAAGTTACCTTATTCGACGAGGTCGGCTCTATTCCGAGATATGGGAGCACTTCGGTAAGTACGCTCGATATGACGGGAGCTGCGACAAGACTTCCGTAAATCTGGTTGTTTGTTGTGGGGTCGTCGACTAAAATCATTATCGCAATCTGTGGGTCCTCATATGGCGCAAAAGTAATGCAGGAACTGATATAATCGTTATCGGCATCGGTATCCTGCTTCTGCGATGTACCGGTTTTTGATATGACATTATAACCGCTGACATTGGCGTTTTTTGTTGAATTTATAAGAGCATCCCTGATAATATCACAGGTTGCTTCCGAAATGACCTGTCTTTCAGTTTCATACTCAAAGGTGCGAACAGTATTTCCGTCATTGTCAACCAATGCTTTTACAAGGTGAGGCGTGACTAAATCACCGCCGTTAGCTATTGTAGAAACAGCGCGAAGGTGCTGGATCGGTGTTATTTTGAAGGTCTGACCGAAGGAATACACCGCAAGCGAAACGTTGCTGAACTTCTCTCCCGTGGAACCATAATAAATCGAACCCGCCTCTCCGGCGAAATCAGAGCCGCTGAGCTCTGTATATCCGAAAATATCGAAATATTTTTTAAAGATAGTATCTCCTACCCTTGTACCTATCATAACGAAAGCGGGGTTGCACGAATTTTTTAGTGCTTGCGGAAAGGTCTGCGTACCGTGAGTCCTCGTACATTTTATGGGTCTTGAATACCCCGGAATCCTTATTGAACCGGTGCAGGTAAACGTATCATTGATATCGCATATGCCCTCTTCAAGCGCCATCGCACTTGTTATGACCTTAAAAGTCGAACCCGGCTCATAAGTCTTTGTAGCGACGGAATTATCACGCATGACCATCAAAAGCTCGCTCTCTTTTGCTGCAATCTGCTCCTCGGTAACTCCCTCGGTAATTGTAGCATATTCAAGCAGCTTTGCCTGATATACTTCTGACAGGACATTATAGTTATTGGGATCATAGTTGGGATATATTGCCGAAGCTAAAATCTCACCGTTTGTCACATCCATAACTATGCCCTGAACCGTTCCGTTTGGTTTTCGGTCCTCATATGCCTGCTTTATATATTTTTCAAGGATGGACTGAACGGTATAATCTATGGTGCTGACTATGTTTAAACCATCCTCGGCTTCAATATAACTCTCGTATTTAAAGGGAAGATTATCCCCCGCTGCGTCCTTTGCTTTTACAACCCTGCCGTCGGTTCCGCTCAGATATTCGTCATATGTATATTCTATACCGGCAAGACCCGTATTGTCTGCTCCCGTAAATCCGAGAATATGACTTGCCAACGAGCCGTACTGGTAGTAACGCTTTGTCGTTTCCTCAAGATTGACAATGCCGGTAAGCTCCTTTTCGGTAATAAAGGTGCGTACAAGGTGCTCCTCCGCATCACTTATAGCTTTTTTTATAATCTGATATTTGCTCGAGGTTTTTTGCAGCTTTTCGGTTATAACCGATCTCTCCACGCCAAGTATTTCCGAAAGACCGTATGCGATAATACTCATCTGCTCAATGCTCAATACATCGTTGGGTGACACAAACACATCATAGACCGTTGCGCTGACGGCGAGCTGTTTTAAATTGCGGTCGTAAATAGTGCCGCGTTTCGCTTCTATCTTTACCTCGTGAGTATACTGGTCGAGCGCCGTGTTTTTGTAGTCCTTCGCATCGATTAGCTGAAGGTTTGCAAGGCGGGTAACAAGCATCACAAGCAGCAGCGTAATAATGATAGCGGTAACCTTTGCCCTTACCACTATCGATCTGCCTGTTTTTTTAACTTTTTCCGATGACTTCATCGCCCGTCTCCTTCTTATCGTATGCGGTTTCCATTTCATAAATAAAACAAATATTAATATTGCCTCAGAGATTATTATTAACAAATAAACCTTCTTTGCGTTTAAAACTATCGGTTTATGTTTTTAATATACTCGGAGGCATATAGAGCCGGGAAAAACGGATACAGATACCTCCCGATAAAATATATTTCGGTAAATAATAAAAAATACCGGGAAACTGATTTTTAATACAACAACCCGTACCCTTTTTTCAGGTACAAACATATTATATATGATACCAATGCAAAAATCAAACTGTTATTTTATATCTTTTTTGTAATCATTAACATAATCCGTTATTCGTTTTCGAGAAAATCTTTCAATACTTCCCCTACCCCGTTCAGCAGGAAGCCGAATCCTCCCTCGCTGCCGTCGTCATGCCTGATAATCTCGCTTCTGTCAACGGAGGGCAATGTAACACGATGATGCTCCAGGGATTCGATTTTTACCATACCGAAATCCTGGGTGGCTTTCCTTTCGATTTCAGTAAGATCGATCTTTTTGTCGAGCTTTACGCTCAGCTTGTTGAGCTCACCCTTCATATCGGTAATTTTTGTCGTAAGTTCCGCGTTCTCGCTGTTATACTTATTTATCTCGGCATAATTCATCATCAAAAACAGTAATAGCGCCGTAAGTATTATTGATGAAAACACAATGGCTATCGGGAAAGGAGTTTTTTCTTTTTTCCTTACAGTTATTATATTTGGATTCCTGACAGCGCGGAGCTGTGACCTTCCGTTACGCTTCAAACCGACAACGGAATTGTCTTTTCTCTTTGCGGCAGGTCTAACCGGCTTTCCTTTACTGGCTGTCGGAATAACATTCTTCATTCCTATGCTCTGGGAAACCACATTATTGCTTTTCCTTGCAGGAACGGTTTTACCGCCGCTGCGTGAAGTGATTGCTTTTCTGTTATTTTTCCCACGATTTTCCATTGCAAATCCTCTCATTTACAGTATAAAATAGTGCTTTAAACATATTATAAGCTCTTCATTTATCTATATCTTTTCCGCCACTCTGAGCTTTGCACTGTGCGAGCGGCTGTTCTCTGCTAATTCCTTTTCGGCCGGTACCATCGCTTTTCTTGTAATCAGTCTGAGCGACGGTTTCTTATTGCACACGCATACGGGGAAATCCCTTGGACAAGTGCAGGGAGAGACGAGGCGGTTGAAGACCGTTTTTACTATCCTGTCCTCCAAAGAATGAAAGCTGATGACAACTATCCTGCCACCCGTATTTAGAAGCGAAACCCCTTTTTCAATAGTTTGTCCGATAGCGTCAAGCTCTCCGTTTACCTCAATCCTAATAGCCTGAAAAGTGCGTTTTGCGGGACTTCCTCCCGCGTTCCTGCTCTTTGCAGGTACGGCGGAGGCGATTATATCCACAAGCTGAAGCGTTGTTTTAATAGGCTCTTTTTCTCTTCTTCTTATAATGCTTTCGCTGATTCTTCTTGCATACCGCTCCTCACCGTATTCAAAAAGAATTCTCATAAGCTCGTTTATGTCGTAACCGTTGACAACCTCGTAAGCTGTAAGCGGTGCGCTTCCGTCCATCCTCATATCCAAAGGTGCGTCATAACGGTATGAAAAGCCTCTGTTTGCATTGTCGAGCTGGTAAGATGACACTCCGAGATCCATAAATATTCCGTCGACACCGTCAATCCCGCAGTCGGAAAGGATAGTATCGATATTCACAAAGTTTTCCTTTATAAGAGTAAGCCTGTCATCATCTATGCTTTTCGCGTTCTCTATTGCTTCAAAGTCACGGTCTATGGAAACAAGCCTTCCTCTGGCGGACAATCTTTTTAAAATCTGTCTCGTGTGACCTGCTCCGCCTAACGTGCAGTCGCAGTAGATTCCGTCTTTCTTTATGGCAAGTCCTTCAACGGCCTCCTCAAGCATAACGGGATAATGTATATACTCCATTTAAAAATCCAACTCTTCAAGCTCTTTGATAATTTCTTCGTTATTTACGAACTGCTGCTCGGTATCCCATGCTTTTGCGTCCCAAATCTCAAGGTGACTGCGGTTTCCTGCAATTATGACATCCTTGTCGAGCGAAGCGAAATCTCTATACATCTGCGAAAGGACGATTCTACCCTGGGAATCAAGAGAACATTCATACGCACCGGAATAAAAATAACGTCTTACCCTTCTCTCCTTGGCGACAGGCAGCTTCTCAAGGCGCTCGGTGAAATCGTTCCATGCCTCCATCGGATATATGGCGACACACTTGTCCAGCCCGCGGGAGAGCATAAACTTTTCTCCGAGCTCCTCACGCAGCTTTACGGGAATAAACAGTCTGCCCTTGGCATCTATGCTGTGTCTGTATTCACCGTAGAACATGCTTATCCCGTCCTTTCAGTTTTGAATTATGTTTTATGAGAAAATTGTTCTCGTTTATCAGAAATGGTTGAAAATGGATTTTTAATGGTATTTTATGGGAATATGTTCCCTCTTGCTCCACTTTTTCCCACCTGATGTTTTTATTATAATATGAAAGTTTGATTTTTGCAATAGGTTTTTTAATATTTTTTATATTTTTTTTAGTCGGTTGTATAATATTATGTAAATCATGTTAAAAACATACAATTTGTTGTGTTTTTTCTTAATTTTAGACTATATTTAATCTTATATGCGGCTCATTATGTAAACAAACTGATGTTCGTTTTTATGACATTTATTGTCTAAATAGTACAATTTTCGAACATATGTTTTTTATAAGCAAAGTTATATATCATAAACCATAAAGCGACTTTCGGAACGGCGGAAAAATACAACTTTCGCCTTTCGCTTAAAAATCAGCATAAAAAAACGATTTAAAAAGCTATCATCCGCTATGATTCGGCAGGATTTTTTATAAAAAAAAGAAACCACATCAAAGCGATTCCTTATAAAATGACATATTTTTTTGTCTAAACATATGACGGCAAACAACAAAAAGCCACGGCAAAGCCGTGGCTAAATGCGTTCCCGCAATAATCCGCTTATGTTAATATATTATTAAACTACAGCTTTAGATTACTGATTTTTGCTGGCAGCATAGCAGTCGCTGCAATATACCGGCCTGTCGTCTGACGGCTGGAAAGGAACCTTTGCTTCTTTTCCACACTGCGCACAAGTGGTCACAAATAACTCCTTAGGTGCTCTTGCAGCGTTCTTTCTGATGTCTCTGCAAGCCTTGCATCTCTGGGGCTCGTTCTGAAAACCGCGTGATGCGTAGAACTCCTGCTCTCCTGCGGTGAAAACGAATTCGCTTCCGCAGTCCTTACAGGTTAAAGTCTTGTCTTCGTACATTTGCTCTTCTCCTTAGTTTGATATAACTGTTTATTTTACCCTCGGGCGGAATCACACCGCCGTTTTTGCCATAACGATCTGTTATCTGCAATGCTTTTTTAAGCTACAAAGGTATATTATCGGTTCGGTTTTATGGTTTGCTTCAGTTTTTTCCTGATTCTGTAAACCGCATTACTCACGCTTTTAGGCTGCCTGTCTAATTTTTTTGACATGTCTCCGTAAGACATATCGGAAAGATACATATCAAAAACGATAAGCTCATATTTTGAAAGCACAGAAGAAACCTTGTCGTAAAGTATTTTTACGCTTTCTCTGTTTATAAAATCGCTTTCCGGTGATGATGAGGTGGTTTGTGACTTATCGTCAATATTATCCTCATACGGAACAAGCGTGTTGTAATTTTTATTGAATTTGCGAACCGCACTGATAATATTTCTTCTGATACACACAGAAGCATATGTATTGAATGAAGAAGACTTGCCGTCGTATGTTCTTACTGCTTTTAAAAGGCCGATAAGCCCTTCCTGCAAGAAGTCCTCCGTCTCAGATACCGGAAGTCTAAGTTGTCTGACATACCATTCAAGCAATCTCTTATATCTTCCGGCAAGGACTTCAAACGCTCTTGCATCCCCCTGTTTCGCCGAATCAATAAGGATTTTCTCCGTATTTTTATTGTCTGTTTCGGTATTCTTTTCTGATAACAACAAAGGCACCGCCAAATTCTGTAAGTTCAACATCATCATTATACACATTTTCGTAATAATGTCAATAGTTTTATTAACTTTTTCAAAAATTTTTTTATAATAAATGTAAAAAGTTGAATAATATTTCTGCAGAAAATGTGTTATTTAACCACAATGACAAATTTTTCGAGCCTCGCCCTCATCTCGGGCAGCTTTTTTTCAACATCCCTGGCAAGCGCTATCTGGCATCTTGCCCTGTAAAGGTTGTGCTTGGGTTTTTTGCATTTGAAATAAACGTCGCCGTTAAGGTAATCCGTAAGAAACCGCGCTGCAAGCTCAAGGGTCAGAATCATCACACTGTCAGGCAAATTGTCAAGCTCCGTACGGGTAATCATATCGCTGACCTGCGGAATGAATCCGTGCGCAAAAGCCTCGTATTTGTCAAGGTCCAGCGAAACTTTTGACAAATCCTCCTCGTCCTCGTCCGCAGTATTTGCCGCGAACCGTACAGCATCGCCGAAATCATGTCCGACAAAACCGGGCATAACGGTATCCAGATCGATTACAGCAAGCGGTGCTCCGGTCTCTTTATCAAACATAACATTGTTGCATTTGGTGTCGTTATGCGTTACCCGGTAGGGCATCAGGTTACGTTCGTGCAGTTTTCTGAACCTTGAGGCATATTCCTCACTGCCTCTTAAAAATTCAAGCTCGTCGAGCACCTCTTTTTTTCTGTCGAATGCGTCTTTTTCCGCCACTTCGTACAAGTCGGCGAAACGCTTCTCCGTATTGTGGAAATCCGGAATCGTAATATAGAGTTGCTCTGCCGGAAAATCGCTCAAAAGTCTTTGGAACGAGCCGAAGGCCTCTCCCGCGGAAGCGAGTATCTTGGTGGTCGTCTGCTCGAAGTTAGACGAATTGAAAACATAGGAAATAACCCGCCACCTGTCGTCGTTTTCACCTATATAAAAGCTATCCCCGCGTACCGTCCTGTAAATATGAACGACTTTGCGCTTAAGTTCGGGATCCCGCTGTTCCTTTAACTTTCGCATGATATGCGAGGTTACAAGCTCGGCGTTTCTTACGATTTGGTCGGGATTTTTAAAAACCCTTGTGTTTACTCTCTGTACTATATATTGCTTTTCGCTTCCGTCTTCTTTTTTCAAGTCGATTACATAGGTATCGTTGATATTGCCGGATTTAATTATTTCGTATCCGACATATTCACCCTTGAGGGCGAACTCCTCGCAGATTTTCCTAAAAAGAGAATCCAATAGATATACCTCCAAAAATATCGTGTCAAAAATATTATATCCATACAATAAGCTTATTAGTGGCAGTCAATAAAATAATGCGGATCCCTTGAATATGCATCAGCGGCTTTTTCCCACATGGCTATTGCATCGATTAAGTGGCAGAACGCTTTTAAAACATATCCTTTTTTTATTTCGCTTCCATCGGTAAGAAGCTCCTCAATCCTGTCGTAACGCTGAACGACACCGACAAAGCCATGTGAACGACAACTGTGCGAAAAGCTTTTGCCCTCCCTGTCGGTCATATTGTATAAAACCGTTTCCCCGAACAGATAATCAGGTTCAAAAAGCTCCTCAACAGCATGCATCGAAGTGTTCGGACGCAGTCCGCACCCTATAAAAAGAATCTTGCCTGAAAGTTTCTTAACTCTGGAAAAAGGCGAATTCTCGCCACAGGGAGTGTTGTCGAGGATGTGTCCTGCCGTGATGTAGTCCGCCATCGCCCCAAAAGCACAACACGAATGTGTCGGGCACAGACTGCGTATGACTCCTTTTACCTCTGTACGGAAATATTCCGGTATCACGCCGATATTGGACGGTGTTTTATAATAGTCGAAAACCGGATTGTTTTTGTTGCAGTAAACATAACTTAAAGCGGGCAGAACCAGTGTTCCCGACTCTCCCAACGCGGCAGAAAGTGCAGCTATAACCTGCGACGGAGATACACCTCCGGCAAAAGATTTTAACGAAGAATGCACCAGGACGGTGTCTCCGTTATTGATGCCCAGGCCTTGCAGCTGCACTTTTATGTTGCCAGTTATATCCATCTGTAATTCGCCTTCTGAAAATATTCATATTCATTTTGTAGAAAATAATCGTAAGATGATTATATGTTTTTCATAAATAGTTATGTAAGTAATAATTTCTGTGCCATATTATTCCGACGAATTGAAACAGCCGAAAGAGCTCATTATACGCCTTAATTTCTGACAATAATAATTATATGCGATAAAACTTCGACTGGATAATACACAAAAAATCATCATTTTATGTTATAAAAACGCCGAATATTGATAAAATATAATACGACTTGTTTTTAATCCGCACTCTCATCCGTATAAGCGTAATTCAAAGCATACTCGTCCTTCGGCGTTGTATATGGAAAGTCGTCGCTGTTTACAACCGCGATAAAAGCGCAGGTCACGCCGATTAAAATTATGAATGCGATCGCCTGAATCAGCCTGTCAAGCATTTTTCCCGATAATTGCATATTATGCCTCCGTATACGGTTTTATTATATAATATCATTTATCTTTTTATCGGTCAATAGTTATTTTCATCGAAAAAGCTCCCGCTTCATGTAAAATTTTATATTAAAACAAACCTTTTTCTTCCAAAGCTATTTACAAAACTAAAAATATATGTTATATTACTCCTTGCGCGTTTTAACTTTACCGGTTTTGCGCTGTAGGTATTGCTCGGTTCAGGGGTATTCGGCAGCTATTAATGCAGCCATCACCGTCCCTTTGCTTAGTTTTACCACAATTTATGAATACGGAGGTGAACAAAGACAATGCTTTTAAAGGATGAAAAAGCAAAAATCATTACCGATTATGCGGTACATGAGGGCGACACCGGCTCTCCGGAGGTTCAGATTGCAATTCTTACGGCAAGAATCAAGCAGCTCACGGAGCACCTGAAGGTCAACGACAAGGATCATCATTCACGCAGAGGTCTTCTTAAGATGGTTGGAAAGAGAAAAAAGTTCCTCAACTATCTTATGAAGAAGGACATTAACCGCTACCGTGAGATTATCGAGCGTTTAGGAATCAGAAAGTAAGCTGATGAGGACGGGATGATAAAATCCCGTCCTTTTGGCAAAAAAATAAATGTCTGGGTTATATTAAGTATTTACAGGCGGTTTAGCAATTAAATATGATTTAAAACAATGTGCATTGATTACAATAGATTTCAATATCGGGCTTTAAATCGTATGTAAGTGTTAAACCAAATGCTTGTGATTCCTTATATGATGCTTCGGACATGAATCATTGAAAGGAATATACAAATGTTTGAAAACTACAAAAAATTCACTTATGAGCTTGCGGGAAGGCCTTTGACTATTGAAACCGGCAAAATCTCGCAGCTCTCAAACGGCTCCTGCCTTGTACGCTATGGCGAGACCGTAGTCCTTGCAAATGCAACCGCTTCCGCAGCTCCGCGTGACGGTATTGACTTTTTACCGTTATCTGTCGATTATGAGGAGAAGCTCTATGCGGTCGGTAAAATCCCCGGAAGCTGGAATCGTCGTGAGGGCCGCCCCTCCGACAAAGCTATCCTTGCTTCACGAGTTATTGACAGACCTATACGTCCGCTGTTCCCTAAGGACCTTCGCAACGATATCGTTCTTTCGCTGTTAGTTATGTCCGTAGATCCCGACTGTTCGCCTGAAATTGCGGCTATGATAGGCGCTTCAATCTCATTATCTATTTCCGATATTCCGTGGAACGGACCTATCGGAGGCGTTTTTGTAGGTCTTGTTGACGGCGAGATTGTCATCAATCCCACTTCAGCACAGCGTGAAAAGAGCACGCTCGAGCTTACCGTAGCCGCAACCAAGCAGAAAGTGGTTATGATCGAGGCAGGCGCAAAAGAGGTCGAGGATGATATTGTTTATGATGCGATTATCAAAGCACACGAAGCAATCAAACCTCTTATAGGTTTTATAGAAAAAATCGTTTCCGAAATCGGTAAGCCTAAGTTCGAGTATACCTCCTGTGAAATAGACCATGTAATGTTCGACAGAATCTCCGATATGGTCGGCGAGGATGTAAAAGCCGCTCTCGATACCGATGATAAGCGTATCCGCGACGAGAGGCTTAAGCCTATTTATGATAAGGTATATGAATCGCTTGAGGAGGATTATCCCGACAGCAAGTCGATGATCGACGAGTGTATGTATAAGCTGCAAAAGCAAATCGTACGACGCTGGCTTCTTGATGAACAGAGACGTGTGGACGGCAGAAGAATGGATCAGATCCGTTCACTCGCCGCAGAAGTGGGTTTACTTCCGAGAGTACACGGCTCTGGTATGTTCACCCGCGGTCAGACGCAGGTTATTACGAGCTGTACCCTCGCCCCGATAAGAGAAGCCCAGTCGCTCGACGGCATAGACGAGGAAGATACAAAAATATATATGCACCATTATAATATGCCCGGCTATTCAGTCGGAGAAGCGAAAGCAAGCCGCAGCCCCGGAAGACGCGAGATCGGTCACGGCGCTCTTGCAGAGCGTTCCATTATACCCGTGCTCCCCTCAAAGGAGGATTTCCCCTATGCTATCCGCTGCGTTTCAGAGGTAGTATCCTCTAACGGTTCAACAAGTCAGGCATCCGTATGCGGCTCTACTCTGGCGCTTATGGACGCCGGTGTTCCGATAACGGCTCCTGTTGCGGGAATCTCCTGCGGTCTGATAACCGAAGGCGAACGCTGGATGACGATGATAGACATTCAGGGGCTTGAGGATTTCTTCGGCGATATGGACTTCAAAGTCGCCGGAACAAAAAAGGGTATTACCTCAATACAGATGGACCTTAAAATTGACGGATTGACTCCCGAAATTATAAAGAACGCTTTGGTTACCACTAAAGAGGGCAGATACTATATCATAGACAACTATATTCTTCCCTGTATCTCCGAACCGAGACCGGATGTATCAAAGTACGCTCCGAAAATGCTCACCACCAAGATCGATGTGGATAAGATACGCGAGGTTATCGGAACCGGCGGAAAGGTGATTCAAAAAATATGCTCTGACACAGGAGCTAAGATCGACATTGAGGATGACGGAAACATTTTCATTTCCGCCGTCGACAAGGAAGCGGCTTACAAGGCACTGCGTATCATAGAATCAATTGTGCTTGATCCCACGCCCGGCACCGTTTATATCGGTAAGGTAACACGCATAATGAATTTCGGCGCTTTTGTCGAGATTGCACCCGGAAAAGAAGGTCTTGTGCATATATCACAGCTTGACAGAAAGCGTGTCGCAAAGGTTGAGGATATCGTTTCGGTCGGTGATGAAGTAAAGGTTCTGCTCACTGAAATCGACGACAAGGGAAGAATTAATCTCTCACGCAAGGACGCTCTCGATATAATCGAGGATTAAAAATACTAATTTTACAACCAAATCCGAAGTTTAGGCATAAAAGCCGACTTCGGATTTTTCCTTTGTTTCCGAAATATGTATAATAATCTTGTTTATCCATAAAATAACTGAGAAATTTCATAAATCGCAAAATGAAAAAAACACAAAAGAGGAATGTCTATATGAAGAAAACAACTATATTAGAAAAGAATTGTTATTTAAATTGATTGACGATGTTAACCAAATTATTGCAAAAAATTCAATTGATTGTGCAATAAATCAAGAATGTGAAAATAATGACATTCAGATTCCAATTGCATAT
>ENA-UOOK01003269-UOOK01003269.1-fermentation-metagenome-genome-assembly--contig:-NODE-3269-length-18644-cov-4.121039_pt1 | contig 18644 bp, 15 predicted proteins | sample MGYA00245777_ERZ724023 | MGnify/ENA primary metagenome ERZ724023 (study PRJEB28704, sample SAMN03018312) | fermentation metagenome | biome: anthropogenic terrestrial biome; feature: soil; material...
GACCATTAAGATCAGTTACAGTCCCCAGTTTCGAATTACCTTTAACCTGAACCGTGACACCAATAAGAGGTTCATTACCATCTGTCACAATACCAGAAACCGTCTTCCCCTGTGCCATAATATCTTGTACGATAAAAATCATTAACAACAGACATAACATGCGTAGGCATAAGTTAAATTTTTCCTTCATAAGCTATAAATTTGTGTTTTTAATTTTATTATTTTAGGATTATTAAAAATGTGATATACAAAAATTCGATATTCTAATGTGTGCAAAAGTATGTACAATCATTAACATCAAAGGGCAAAAATCGATTTTTAAAGTTAAAAAAAAGTTCAAAGAGTTGTTTAATGGTATCAAAGCATAGAGTAAAAACGATTTTTTTATCTTTTCAACCATTTTTTACCCCTGATTAGAACTAAATATAATTATTTTTGTATCATCAAATAAAATCACTAATCAATATGAGAAAATTATTAATCATTTTAATTCTAATTTCTATATCTTTTATCCCAAATCAAGCAACTTCGTTAAAGAATCATGTTTTTGACTGTATTGTAGCTCAAGATGGAACAGGAAACTATACTACCATTCAGGACGCTATTGACCAAGCCCCGGAGAATTCCAAGCATCCATATCTTATCTTTATTAAGGCCGGTCATTACCATGAACATATCAATATACCAACCAACAAGCCTATGCTTCATCTAATAGGACAAGGGCAAGAACTTGTCCGGATCAGCGATGACCGTGTTAGTGGCGGCCCCAATGCTTCTCCTGTTGACGTTGCAGCCACAGTTGTAAGTAATGGAACTGATGAATATTTTGAGGGCATAACTTTCGAAAATTCTTGGGGAACCCAACATAATGAAGGACCACAAGCTTTAGCTCTTTATACAAAAGAAGACAGGAATATTGTCAATAAATGCAAGATGCTCTCCTTTCAGGATACATACCGTACAGCTAATGGAATAAACCAACGCAACTATGTGAAAAATTGCTTTATCCAAGGAGGTATAGACTTCCTGTATGGACAAGGCAATGTGTACTTTGATCACTGTATCCTAAATATCGTCAAGAAAGACGGAGGTTGGATCGTAGCACCCAAACACATGCCTGGAACGACCTGGGGATATGTTCTGAAAAACACGATTATTACTGCACCTGGAAATCCAAAAGATACACAAGTCTGGCTCGGTCGTCCTTGGCTGCATAGTCCGATGGCTGTATTTATAGACACTCAGTCAAAAGTAACCATACCCGATTCAGGATGGTATGATCACATGGCATCAATACCCAAAATATATGCTGATTATAATACAATGGATGCTAATAATAAACCACTGGACTTAAGCCATCGTATCTGTATGTATTATATGATAACAGAAAAGGGGGATACAATATGGGGGAAAGCAAAGAATCATCTTACCTCTGAAGAAGCCGCCCAATATACCATTTCAAACGTTATGGGTGGTATAGACCATTGGAAACCGGATATGATCTGCAAACAGCTGCCTGCTGTCAAATGTAATCTTGACAGAGGACACCTTTTCTGGAAGCCGGTTAATCAGGCTCGCGGATACATTATCTATCAAGATAACAAAATGCTCTCAACTTCTACTGTTACTAGCATCTTTGTACCTAAAGGGCACCAATATACAGTAAAAGCTGTCAGCAACAATGGAACTATCGGATTATAACAGGACCTTTTTTATTTAACAAAATATTATGACATTAAAAAACTTTCTATTAACAGCAACTTTCTTTGCATTATCTGGCATCCCAGTAAACGCACAAAGCAAATCGGAGAACATTAAAAAACGAGACACCTTCGAATATACCTTTGACCTGCCTAAATATGTCGAACAACTGAAACAAGAACTCACATATCCCCTTTCCTGGCAACATCAGCAGAACATGCCTTTTGACTTATGGAAGGAAAAGGCTCGTGCCAAAGTATTTGAATGTATGATGACTCCTCCTAAAGTGGCAAGTAGTTTCAATCCGGAAATAATCGGTAAAGAAAAGCGTGATGGTTACGAAGCCTACAAGGTGATGTTTAATATTAATGCTTATAGCCGTATAATGGCTTATATTCTGGTTCCTGACGGCAAAGGTCCATTTCCAGCTATTAACCTATTGCATGATCACGGTGCCCATTTCTTTATCGGGAAAGAAAAGATGATCCGTCCTTTCGGTGTATCCAAGGAAGTCGCTGAAGATGCACAAAACTGGGCTAATACGCTCTATGAGGGCCAATTCGTGGGTGACTATTTAGCCAAGCATGGTTATGTATGCTTTTGCATAGATGCTCCTTTATGGGGAGAAAGAGGGCGTGAGGAAGGAGTTGACCGTAGCAAATATGATGTCATTGCAGGTAATATGATGATGCTAGGTCGTGACCTTTGTGGTTTCATGCATTATGATGATATTGCTTCTACCGATTTTCTCGCCACATTACCCTATGTCGACAAGAATCGCATAGGATGTATGGGGTGTTCCATGGGAGCCTATCGTGCATGGATGCTTTCTGCCTTAAGTGACAAGATCAAGGTAGGCGTGTCAGTCTGCTGGATGGTAACCACTGACGTACAAATGAGTACAGCCGATAACAAACGGGAATATGGTGGATTTGCAAATTGCCTCCCGGGACTTCGGCAATATCTTGATTATCCTGATGTTGCGTCTATAGCTGCACCTAAACCGATGCTCTTTATTGATGGAACCCAAGATCATCTGTTTCCTATACGGGGTGTGAAAAAAGCATTCGAAAAGATGCATGAAGTATGGAAAAGCCAGGGAGCTGACAATAATCTGGATACAGAAATATGGGATATTCCTCATAGTTGCCATAAAAATGTTCAGTTGAAAGCGTTACAGTTTTTAGATAAATATCTAAAAGGTTGTTCCTGTAAAAAGAAACATGCCGGAATATAATCCCCTATTCTCTACTTTGAGTCGGATACCTTTTAGTAATAATTCTAAAACTGAAGTTTACCAAGCAGAAGTAATGAACATTGATCCGGTAATCGTTATAATACAAGAGCAATTCCAGCAAGGGATTTTCCAAGAAGAGTACATGCTAAGATGAAATAAACCCGGAAAGTCAGATAAAAACTTTCCGAGTTTATTTTAATTAATATGGTTTCTTATTCTTTCAATTAAAGAATAAATCTTTCATTAATCTTTGAATCAGTCATCATTTTTATAATTGTGATTGACTATACAATTCCACTTAACTGCTTCTTAAGTGCTTGCAGTTGATCTCTTATTGACGTCAGTGTTTCCAGAACCTCATTCTGCTTATTTACGCCCTCTCTATTTTCATTCAGGTATTTCCTTGCAGCTGCGATTTTCAGTCCTCTAACCTTAATCAGATTATAAATCATTTTAATCTGGCAGATATCTTTTTCCGTATATTGACGTACTTTATTTCCCGTTACCTTCGGACGAAGATGAGGAAACTCTTTTTCCCAAAAACGTAAGGTAGATTCATTCACTCCGACTTCCTTAGCTACCTCTTTAATGGAATAGTAAAGTCTGACGTCTTTATTCGGATTTAATGCCATAATTAACAGCCTTTTTATTAAACAAAACAGAATTTAATGACAAATTTAGCTAATTCTTTGTATCTTTGCAAGTGTTTTTGAAAAAGAATCAATTAAAATAGAAATAAAACTATGATGACAGCAAATGAGATCCGGGCTTCCTTCAAGAAATTCTTCGAATCTAAAGGACACGTTATCGTGCCTTCAGCTCCTATGGTCATCAAAGATGACCCAACGCTGATGTTTACGAATGCGGGGATGAACCAGTGGAAGGATATCATTCTGGGTACAAAGGATCCGGAGCCACGCCGCCGTTGTGACTCACAGAAATGTCTTCGCGTAAGTGGCAAGCACAACGATCTCGAAGAGGTAGGTCATGATACTTACCATCACACGATGTTCGAGATGCTTGGCAACTGGAGTTTTGGTGACTATTTCAAAGAAGGTGCTATCGATTACGCCTGGGAATATCTCGTGAATATTCTCCACATGAATCCGGACAATCTCTATGTTACTGTATTTGAAGGAGATTCTAAAGAGGGTCTGGAACGCGATGACGAAGCTGCCGGATACTGGGCTAAGCACGTGTCCGCTGACCACATCATCAATGGTAATAAGCATGACAATTTCTGGGAGATGGGAGACACAGGACCATGTGGCCCTTGCTCTGAAATTCATATAGATGAACGCTCTGCTGAAGAAAAGGCGAAAATACCAGGAAAAGACCTGGTCAACAAAGATAATCCACAGGTTATAGAGATCTGGAACATCGTATTCATGCAATATAACCGTAAGGCTGACAGCAGCTTAGAACCTCTTCCAATGCATGTTATTGATACGGGTATGGGCTTTGAGCGACTCGTCCGTATCCTGCAAGACAAACACTCTAATTACGATACAGACATATTCCAGCCGATTATTAAGGAAATAGAATGTCTTTCTGACAAGAAATACGGATTTACTACCCCTTCTGGAAAAGACAGCGAAGGAACCACTCAACAGGAAAAGGTTGATATAGCCTTCCGTGTGATTGCTGATCATGTACGTGCGGTAGCTTTCTCGATTGCCGACGGGCAATTACCTGGTAATGCAAAGGCAGGATATGTCATTCGACGTATTCTTCGTCGTGCCGTACGTTACGCCTACACTTTCCTGGGACAGAAAGAAGCCTTTATGTACAAGCTAGTTCCTATTCTTATTCAGGAAATGGGTGAAGTCTATCCGGAACTTCCTGCACAACAGGAGTTGATTACTCGTGTCATAAAAGAAGAGGAAGATTCTTTCCTCCGCACCTTAGACAATGGCATTCAACTCCTTGACGGAGACATGGATGAATTGAAAGCTCATGAGGAAACAGAATTAGATGGAGAAAGTGCTTTCCGTCTCTTTGATACTTATGGATTCCCACTTGACCTGACAGAATTGATTTGCCGTGAAAATGGCTATACTGTTGATGTCAAGGGCTTTAACGAGGAAATGGCTAAGCAGAAAGCCAGGGCACGCAATGCTGCTGCCGTCGAAAACGGAGACTGGGAAGTTCTATGCGAAGGAGTTCAACAGCAATTTGTCGGCTATGACTATAGTGAATATGAATGCCATATCACCCGTTATCGTAAAGTAATTCAGAAAAAGAATACTTTCTATGAACTTATGCTTGACTACACACCATTTTATGGAGAAATGGGTGGTCAGGTAGGAGAATCCGGCACATTGGTCTCAGATGATGAAACAGTTCAGATTCTGGACACAAAACGTGAAAATAATCAAAGTATTCATATTGTAAAAGACCTTCCAAAAAATCCGAAGGCAGCCTTTACAGCATGTGTTGACTTGCAGAAGCGTAATGGTTCTGCAGCAAACCATAGTGCCACACACCTTCTTGACTATGCTCTCAAGCAAGTACTTGGAGAACATGTAGAGCAAAAAGGTTCTTTCGTAGATGACAAGACACTTCGGTTTGACTTCTCACACTTTAAAAAAGTTTCTGACGAAGAACTCCGCAAGGTTGAGCATATCGTAAATGATATGATTCGTCAGGATCTTCCGTTGGAGGAACATCGCAACACACCTATTGAAGAAGCTAAGAAAATCGGTGCCGTTGCTCTTTTCGGTGAGAAATATGGAGATAAGGTGCGTGTAGTCCGTTTCGGTCCAAGTTGTGAGTTCTGTGGAGGTATCCATGCCAAAAGCACTGGCCATATCGGATTTTTCAAGATTATCTCAGAAAGCAGTGTTGCAGCAGGTGTAAGGCGTATAGAAGCACTTACTGGAAAAGCATGCGAAGAAGCCATCTATGCAATGGAAGATCATTACAAGGCAATCCGCTCAATGTTCAACAATGCAAAAGATCTTGAAAGTACCATAAAGAAGCATATCAGTGAACACAATGAAATGAAGAAAGACATCGAACAACTTCATGCTCAGGCCGTAAGTCGTCTGAAAGATGAATTGATCAAGTCTGCCCAGGAAATCAAGGGAGTTACCGTCATTCATTCCATTGTCACTCTCAAGCCTGAAGAAGCCAAGGATTTAGTATTCCAAATCCGGACAGCAGTTCCAGAAAAACTCGTATGCGTTATTGGCAGTACGGGAGGAAATAAGCCTTTGCTAAGTGTGATTTTCAGTGATGATATGGTCAACGATCACAAATTGAATGCAGGAAAGATGATCCGTGAAGCTGCCAAACTCATTAAAGGTGGTGGAGGTGGACAGGCCTATTATGCACAAGCTGGTGGAAAGGATTTAAATGGCCTTTCTGCTGCTGTTGACAAGATTATCAATTTGGCTAATCTATAATCCTGCTACATGCAGAAACAAGAAAACCGAACTTCACTAAATTGAAGTTCGGTTTTTTCTGAATAGACTAAGCAAGTTCACTAAAAAGTCACTCTGACAGAATTCTACCTGTTTCCTAAAACCATTAATCCTTCAAAGAATACGTTATCGTAGTCACTACACGTACCTTCTTGATGTAAGGAGTATTGGAATCGCGATCATCAATCGAAAACTGTCCCTGATCTGCACTTATGATCTTATTCAATGTACTATGACTGTTTTTGGCAAATTGAGTTGCAGTCTTCTCAGCATTGACTATAGCCTCTTCCATCAGTTTTGGTTTTAATTTTGCAAATGCCACATATTCATAAGAGACCGGATTATCATAATTATTTGAGATGATCGCTACCCCCTGTTTGAATAATTCCCCTTGTCTGGAGATGAGTTTACGAACCAACTTTACATTTCTGGATGTTACAGTAACTATTGAAGTAATATTATACCGGTAAGGCATTTTATTAACATTGTACTGATTCGCATTCATATCAATGACCTGCGGAGCATTAATACTGATTTCATCTGCTTTAATTCCATTCTGAAGCAGAAAGTTTTTAATGGTACGTTGTGAAGCAGCCATCTGATCATACAATGCCGAAAGATCATTTCCCAAGACCTTAGAAGGAATAGGCCAAGTCACTTTATCGGCTAAGACTTCCTTCTCAGCAAGCCCTTTTACGGTAACCTTCCTGTCCTTGTTTGCAAAATCGTCAATTCCGCCTTTAATACAAAAGCCTAATACGACAATTCCGATAGCCGTAATGGTGGCACTTATTACACCCCTATAGAATATTCCGTTTTTCATGTCAAAATATTTTATAAATTACACATATTATAACTGGATATGAACCATCCAAGAAGCCTTTCTGATTACAATGCAAGCAGTGTAATCATTTGATTCTGTCAAGATCTGAAGATTCGTTTGAGGTAAAAAAAGATCATCCTCAACAAAGATAAATAAAAATTTCTATAAACAATTCTATTCTTCTGATTTTACAATAAAAATTGTATGCACCTTCATTTAAAAAGAAATAATCGTTCTAAATATATTTATTGGTTCTAAAAAGTCTCTATCTCATCACTAAAGAGGAAACACCAGATTTCTTATTGAGATGGAATTCTTGCATATCAAGCAGGAAACGCCGTAATTCTTCTTGGGTAAGACGGCGGCCACGAAGACTGTGGACCTGAGGATAGGCAGCAAACTCTTTCAATTCTGAGGTATACCAGACATGTTGGGCTACAGTTGGCTCCCCGACCAATTTTCTTTCAAGGACCCAGATAAATTTGGGATTTACACGGGAAAGAAAATATTGCCCGGTTGTCAGTCGTAAAACAAGCATCAAATAAACTGGTGATCTATTTTCCCCTGACGTATGTGCTTGCACCCAATCTGCAACTTTCCATCCTTTTGTAGAAGTTCTAACAGTAATTTTCCATCCATACTTCTGATTAAGTTCATCCATCTTCGTTTGAAAAAGAATTCCATGTGAAGAAGTATCCTGTAATCTACGATAACCGATATCATAATGGATCATCTCATGCAGAAGTACGTTCTTTGCCTGCCACTCCGTCATATCATAATAGGTAGTCAGCCGGATCTTAAAATCTGAAAGTACCATTTTCCGAAGATGCCTGATCCGTTTAAAACTCATTGTACCAAGTTGGGTACGAGCTCGTGACAAACCGAAATAGGGCTCAGGCAACTGTCCATTAAAATATTCCTGATTCAGGATATGAAAAGAATCTCTCATCCAGTCTATAGAAACAATCATCTTTATCGTTTAATAATTCATATTATTCCGGTATCAGATTTTCCGTTTTTCCAACTTAGTTACATCATATCTTCTACCTACTCTTTTTCTGTCTCTCCCTCTATTTGTGTTTTAGGCCAGTTAATCAGGTAAAGTTTTCCTGTAGCTCGGGTAATGGCAGTATACAACCAATGAAAGTAAGACGGAGAAAGCATCTCTTCTGTTATATAGCCCTGATCTAAATAGACATGATTCCATTGCCCACCCTGAGCCTTATGACAGGTCACCGCGTATGCAAATTTGATTTGCAAGGCATTGAAGTAAATATCCCCACGCAATCGATTGATTCTGTCAGTCTTTCTTGGAATATCAGCATAGTCCTCCATAATCCGGTCATAAAGCTGACCAACCTGTTCACGGCTCAAAGCTGGAGAATCTGTCTGAAGACTATCCATAATTACCGTAGCAGATAACTCCTGATCATCATAATCGGGAAACCTCAGATCAACATCAATAAAATGAAATCCATAAAGTTCACGGGAACGATATGCACGTTCTACTTCTGCCCGATCACCATTTGCAATAAAATTCAAACGATTATTCTGCTCTTGATGACCCGATGGATCAGGTTGCTGCGAATTCTCTTTCTTGTTCTGAGCCATCCAATAATAGTTATTTCTCACTATCATAATCTGGTCTCCTCCACATAGTTCATCTTCTATTCCCAAGACTTGACTCCGAATCCCTTGATTATAAATATTCGCCCGTTTATTGCTTCTTGTAATGACTATTGTTTCATCCATTCCGACTTCAGAATAACTATCTGACAGTTGCTCTATAAGATCTTCACCGGAAAGTCGCACTACATCAGCGAATCCATCAAAATGAATTTTCGGAACTGTAAGTGCTCCGTAAACAGAAGCCTCTTTAAAAGAAAGTATTTCATTCCGAATGTTCGAAGCGTTATAAAGAATACCACTCCCCCTCTTCTGCCGCAAGACTTCATTCAGGTCACACTGAAACACTTTCAACCCATAGGACTGAATGATAGAAGTACACAGCGCAGGAGCTTCCTCATCACCGATGGGAGGCAACTGAGCCTGATCACCAATGAGAATCAAACGATCATGCTGGCCGGAATAAATATAATGAATCAAGTCATCCAAGAGACTTCCACTTCCAAATCCATCTTCAAAAGATTTATTTCCTGTCCGGTCTGAAGCACGATAAACCATTGAAGCCTCATCAACCATAAAGAGGGTATGCTGATATAGATTATTTCCGAGATTAAAAGTTCCCAAAACACCCTTATAAGCTTGTTCACGATAAATACAACGATGAATAGTATAGGCTACATGACCACTATTCACGGAAAAGACCTTGGCAGCACGACCCGTAGGAGCCAAAAGTACCACTTTCATTTTTAAATCAAGCAAGGTGCGTACAACAGCTCCGGCGATTGTCGTCTTTCCTGTTCCGGCACTTCCTCGAAAGATCATTACACTACGCGAGTCACGATCAGTCAGGAATTGGGATAATGTCGTCAACGCCTGATCCTGTTCAGGAGTAGGAGTAAAATTGAAATGCCGTAAAACTTGATGTTTAAGTTCACCTGTTATCATGAATCATTATCACCGGGAAAATACAGATTATTTTTAAGAACAAGCTGCAAATGAAAACTTTTTGTTATCTTTGCAATTGCAAATGTACAAAATCCTATCGGAATACGAAGGAATTTCTATAAGAATCTCACATTAGAATCAAGACATGCCGGAAACAGAACTTCATCACACTGTACGTAAACCGAGACTGACTTTTCGTATCAGTCACGATTCACTGTCATTGTCTGTAGCTGACCCAACTCTTGAAAGCCAGCTTCATTACGAACCTTACCCTGTAAAAAATGGCATTTCCATAGCGGCTAACTTACGTGAAGCCTTCAAGGATAATGATCTTTTGCAAACAGGTTATGACCGTGCGATGGTAATCATTGATACGCTCAACCTCCTTATCCCAACTGAAGAGTTTAAAAAAGATGAGGTAGAAGCTCTTTATCATTACACCTTTACAGGACACGAAAATGATGTTATACTGACGAATGTCTTACCCTATTTGAATTGCGTTGTAGCTTTTTCCATAAATAAAGATTTGAAACTTGTCATAGATGATCACTTCAGTGATATACGCTTTCAACCCATCATGCAATCTATATGGGACCATCTACATGAAGCAAGTTTTACAGGAATGTTCAAAAAGCTCTATGGCTATTTCCATGATAAAAAACTGGAAATTATAGGCTATGACAAGAATCGGTTCAAGTTCTATAACACATATCAGATTAAGCACTTCAAAGATGCTGCCTACTTTCTGCTCTATGTATGGAACCAACTTGAACTGGATTCTCAAAGGGATGAACTTCATATCGTAGGTGATATTCCTGATCGTGAGGCATTGACAAAGGAACTTAAAAGATTCTTGTGCAAAGTATATTATCTCAATCCATCTGCGATTTATAATCGGGCACCCATTGCTCAAATCAAAGAACTTCCTTTCGATTTATTGGCATACTATATCGACAAACGTATATGAGAATCATAACAGGAATCTATAAAGGACGGAGATTTAACATTCCTCGGACATTCAAAGCCCGTCCAACGACAGATATGGCCAAAGAAAACATTTTCAATGTAATACGAGGATATCTCGATTTAGAAGGTACCATCGCACTTGATTTGTTTTCCGGAACAGGAAGTATATCCCTTGAACTGGCAAGTCGGGGATGTGATGAAATAGTAAGTGTGGAAAGTAACCGTAATCATGCAAAGTTCATATCACAATGCTTTGAAAATATTGATTGTGACAAAGATATCCTGATCCGGGGAGACGTATTCAAATTTATTCAACACAATCATCAGACCTTCGACATCATATTTGCTGATCCTCCCTATGCATTGCCAGAACTGCCGACCATACCGGACTTGATCTTCGATCATAAAATGCTATCTGAGAATGGTGTTTTTATTATGGAACATGGAAAGAAGCAAGACTTTTCCCAACACCCACATTTTAAAGAACACAGGAACTACGGAGCTGTCAATTTCTCTATCTTCAAATAAAGTCAGGATATTAGACTTAAACTTTCTCTGCCTGTTCTATCTGTCTTCATTATATTCAAGGCAGAACTACATTAAAGGAGAAAACAAGCGGAGCAGACTTTCCCATAAACGATGGATGAAGGGTTTATGAAGTATCGTATGGTAGTAATCCTCCAAAAATACACTTTGTTTCTCATCATCAATATATACCTTCTTAATCCTTAGAGACATCTCTTTATCATAGAAAAAAGCATTTGCTTCAAAATCATCTTCAAAACTGCGAAAATCCACATTTGTACTACCTACTGTCGAAATATAGTCATCACTCACGAGCAATTTCGAATGATTAAACCCTGCTTTATAAAGATAAACCTTCACTCCCGCTTCTACCGTTTCTTCAACATAAGAACGACTTGCCCAGTCTACAAGACGGGAATCCCCCTTAAAAGGAATCATCAACCGGATATCTACACCAGCTAAGGCTGCTGTACGCATAGCAAATAGAATAGGTTCCGTAGGAAGAAAATAAGGAGACTCCATATAAACATAGTGTCGAGCCTGCAAGATAATACGCACATAACCTTGCATGATTGCAGACCATGCATCAGTAGGACTGCTGGAAACGACTTGCATGAGGCAGTCGTTGCTGATAGAAGCATTGATAGGAGGATAATACTTACGATCCGTCAACAGAGTACGGTCTACGAAATACCAATCAACAAGAAAATCGCGTTGAATAGCATATACGCCACCTCCTTCTATCCTAAGATGAGTATCACGCCAGGACTGTTTTCCTAAGCCTTTGACATATCTCAATGCGATATTCATCCCCCCGATAAATCCTACACGACCATCAATGACAATAAGTTTACGATGATTCCGATAATTGGCCTTACTCGTAAAAGCAGGAAATTTTACCGGCATAAAAGCATGAACATCAATACCAGCATCTCGCATACGTTCAAAAAACTGGTTATGTGAACTCCAGGAACCCACATCGTCATAAATTACACGCACTTCTACGCCTTTCTGGGACTTATCTATCAAGGCATCAGAGATAAGATAACCTAAGGCATCATCACAGAATATAAAGGAATCAATATGTATATGTTTCTGAGCCTTCCCTATTTCCTGCAAAAGGGCTGGGAAAAACTCATAGCCAGATGTATAGATTTCCACCAGATTATCTTTAAACGGCAAAGCCAGATTTTGTTTTGCAAAGAGTCTCATCAATGGCCTCTGACTCTCAGGAATATGCAAATTCTCCTGTTCAGCAAACTCAAGCATTGACCGCTTAGACAATTCATCAAGGCTTCTCTGACTCATCAGTCGCTGCTTCCTTATGTTCTGGCCGAAAAAGATATATAAAACAATTCCGATAACTGGCAAGAAAAAGAGTACCAGTAACCAAGCCATCGTTTTTGCCGGTTGTCGGTTATCCATAAGTACCGCTACCATCGTTGCAATAATAACGGTTATATAAACAACAAGAACTATCCAATGCACATATATCATACTCGCTTTCCACGAAATTTAAAGTATAACGCCGAATAGTCAGTCCGGCGTACTCCGTACTACTTTTCTCCCTCTTTTATCTTTTGTAAATAAGCTAACTCTCCTATTGCGAAATCTGTATTGTCAGGATCATCAAGCATTTTCTTCAGCAGAGACTCAGCCTCATCATAACGCTGCAAGTCAATATATACATAAGCCTTACGACGCTTCAAAAAGTTTATAAACGAACTGGCAGCTATATCTTCCTGCCCATTGACAGCTATATTATTCTCCACATTTTCCAAAAGGCCATCGATAAAATTAATAGCCCGAAAATCATGGCCATTGACCAGACTGTTCACAAGCTCTTCTGTATAGGTCACCCTATGAAGCGGAAACACAATATCCAGATAATAATAAGCCAGACGGTACAAATTGAGTTCACAATAGCAGAAGCCTATCAGATAACATACTTCATAAAAAAGATTCTTCTCTGCCGGTTTCAGATCTCCATAGACAGACTGCTCATAATTAAAGGCATCAAGCAGATATTGTAAAGCCTCATAAAAACAATGATTCAAAAATAATCGTTTTCCTCGAAACAACAAATAGGCCAACTTCGGCTGAGAACTTTCACACATCAGTTTCTGTTCTTCCGTCATCTCTTTTTCCTGACCTCTCTTGCGTTTTTGCAAGGCATCCTCCCACATCAAATGAAATTCAGCCAGACGTTCTTTAGGACAAGTAAGATCATAAGCTGCCAGGATACTTACTACTTTAGACTTCGCAAGTTCACTTCCTATCGGTATATGACGATTCACCGACAGAGGTATCAAGGTCATCGTAATGCGATAATAGATTGTACGCTCTGTCGTCGTTTCCGAATTTAAATGAAATTCCATTGTGCGGTTGAAAGGCCCGTTGAGATCAACGTATTGTAATTCCATGGAGGCCTCTTCACGTATCAGTTTTCCATTTTCAATCAACAGACTGCTGACATCATAGTTATATATCTTCTTTGTATCGTCCAGAGGTTGTGTATTCACGGACAAGTTCAAACTGACCGGTTCAAACTGCTTTACGCCAAAAAGCGTATTCAAGAGTTTGTCAATAGTGATTTTCGTATCCGCTCCCCCCCTCCAGGAGGGTCCGGACTTCTGATGCATCATCTCTTGTTCATGTAGAAGGAATACTTCTCTTCCCCATTCTGCAGAATTCGTTTCAAAGTCCTTCTGTTCAGCCCCCTGACTATCCTTTTCCAACTCTCTGAAACGCTTGACAAATGTGTTTTGCCAACGGAACATATCAAGCATCTCTCGTTCCAGTGTCTCAACCGCATTCTTTACAGTCAGAAGCAAGCCGGAAACGATATGCATATCCACGAAATTCTGATCCGTATTCAGGGTGTAGACAATACGACAGGTCTCAGAACTGAAAGAGCACTGATTACTAAGGCTTCTTACCAAAGCAATATGATCAAGAGATACGGAGAAAAAGAAAGGAAAAGTCAAACGAATATATGGTGTTCCCTTTTCTACCCGGATGCAGAAATGCCCGGTCTGATAGTCATAATGGTAAAGAACTCCATTGTGATCCTTCTCATTCTCTATCCTGTATTTACAATTGAATTTTTTCAATACCATCTTAACCAGCATCGTATTAAAAGCGAAATCATAGTCATGCAATGCCCTACCCGAATCAAGATGATTTCTTAACGCCGGAATAATGACAAAAGCAATAATAAAGACTATCGCCCAAAGCACTACTATGATGATGATATCTCTCATTGATTTTAATTAATAATTCCTATATACAACTCTCCTGTTTATTTCCATTCGTCTTATCGAGAATAACTATGCTTAAGGAGCACCTTCTTCTTTATACGATAATATTACTTCCAAGCATCTTCGCCATCTGGTTACGCACAGTCTGCATACTTTGGTATTCCTGGATCATGGCCTTCATCTCCAAGTCATTACCACCACTTGCAACAATTTTTGTTCTCAACTCATCTAAATGATGCTCTACATAATCCAGCCGGAAATTGAGAATCAACGTAAGCACATCATGCGCAAGTTTAGCTGGCTCGTCTTTTATTTTCAAACTCTTTGAAAGATGAAAACGGTCTGTACACATTCCTGCTGACAGTTGACTGATTTTCGGATTCGGATGGTTGATAAAATAACTTTCGCTATCAAATCCAGAAACATTCAAATGCTCCACGCATTCATGGAGAATCTGATTATACAGATCATTAGAAAAAGTAAGTTGGTCAGAACCGAGATCAGCATCTATATATTGTGCTACTGGCAACATCACATCTTTACCATCATGGTCTTGAACGGTAATCTTATCACTTCCATGCCGGATAACCAACTGGATGAGCAATTCTTCTACTTCGTTTTTCTGACTCACAGCCACCGGCTCTGCTATAGAAGGTTGGTGCGCTGGCACCACAGAATGCTGATCAACACCTGCTGCACGCCGGTCAGCCTTTTCCTGCTCACTTTTTCCATTGCGAATAAACTGGTTCATTTGTCGGATCAGAGTGGCTTCATTAAGCCCAAGCCGGGCTGAACAGAGATGGATGTAAGTAGCCCTGACAATCTGGTCTGTGATAACAGAAACACTCTGTACTATTGAGTTTATTGCCTCCGACCGCTTAATAGGATCAGAAACGCCATTGAGAAGAATACGGATCTTAAACTCGATAAAATCTTCTTGATGGTCCTCCACATACTTTTTAAAGTCTGCTACCGTATGGCTACGCGCAAAGCTATCGGGATCATTCCCATCAGGAAGAAGAAGAACCTTGATGTTCATTCCCTCTTTCAGCAGCATATCCGTACCCCGAAGGGCTGCATGAATGCCGGCTGCATCACCATCATAGAGCAAGACTATATTATTTGTAAAACGATGAAGAATACGTATCTGGTATACACTCAATGCCGTACCAGAGTTTGCTACCACGTTTTCAATACCACTTTGATGCATACTGATCACATCAGTATAGCCTTCCACCATATAGACCAGATTCTCCCTGGCTATAGCCTTTTTTGCCTGATAGATACCATAAAGTTCTTTCTCTTTATGATAGATTGGACTGTCCGGAGAATTTACATATTTCTGATTGACCCCCTTCGTACGCTTGTCGAGGACACGGCCACCAAAAGCAACGACTTTTCCACTGACACTGATCCATGGAAAGATAGCACGTCCTGCAAACCGGTCCACTAAACGCCCATCATGAGTTTCATAGCAAAGACCCGTCTTCTTGAGGAAGTCAGGCTGATACCCGGCCTTGATTGCTTCCGAAGACATCGCATCATGCTGGGAAAGAGCAAAGCCCAACTGGAATTTTGTAATGATATCATCTCTGAAACCACGATTACGGAAATAAGTCATTCCGGCAGCTATGCCGTCTGCATCCTGATGAAGAATATCCTGAAAATATTTTGCTGCCCATTCATTCACGATAAACATGGATTCACGCTCGCTCTCCTCCTTCTTCTCCTCCAGAGTCAGTTCCTTCTCATGAATCTCAATATTATACTTTCTGGCCAGCCATCTCAAAGCTTCAGGATAGGTCATCTGCTCCAGTTCCATCAGGAAATTAACAGCATTTCCACCCTTTCCACAAGTAAAACAATGACATATTCCCCTACTCGGAGAAACAGAAAAAGACGGATGGGTATCATTATGAAAAGGACAAAGACCAACATAATTGACACCCCGTTTCTTAAGTGTCACAAATTCAGAAACTACATCTACAATATTTGTAGCCGACATAATTTTATCAACCGTTGCTCTATCTATCATATTGTTCTACCTGCCCTTTTTTCTTTTGAATAATCCTTGTCCATTCCGTTTTTCATACATGTCTGCTTTGTTAAGATGATTATGCAAATATACGAACTTTTTTCAGATTGTATGATAACGATTTATTTTTTCATAAGTCCGTTCATGCTTTTTAAGACAAAATGAAGTTAAATGAGCCAGTTATTGCACAAACTGCTCTTTTTGTGCACATTGCAAACGAAAACGTGCAATTTTCAAGTATTTTATTTGCCCAACAAGCAAAAAATTAGTAATTTTGCGCCGAATTTCGAAATTAATTTATTTATACATAACAATTTATGAAGTTGAAAATCGTTGTACTTGCCAAGCAAGTACCTGACACAAGAAATGTGGGAAAGGACGCTATGACAGCTGAAGGGACTGTCAACCGTGCAGCCCTGCCTGCCATCTTCAATCCGGAAGATTTAAATGCTCTGGAGCAGGCTCTACGCATTAAAGATCAGAATCCGGGCTCTACGGTTGGTATTCTTACTATGGGCCCTCCACGTGCCGGTGAGATTATTCGACAGGGCCTTTACCGTGGCACAGATACAGGTTGGTTATTGACCGACCGGCTATTTGCCGGTGCTGACACATTAGCTACATCCTATGCATTATCTATGGGTATTCGTAAGATCGGAGATGTGGACATTGTTCTCGGAGGCCGGCAAGCCATTGATGGTGATACAGCTCAAGTAGGACCTCAGGTGGCTCAGAAATTGGGACTAAACCAGGTAACTTATGCCGAAGAGATTATAAAGATAGAAAACAAAAAAGCCACGATTCGCCGTCATATTGACGGGGGTGTAGAAACAGTGGAAGCTCCATTGCCATTACTTGTAACCGTCAATGGTACAGCTGCAGCATGCCGTCCATGCAACGCCAAACTTGTTATGAAATACAAGTATGCATCCTGCCCTATGGAACGCAAGGGAGATGAACCATGGACAGAACTTTATAAGACCCGTCCCTATCTGACTTTAAACCAGTGGAGTGTAGCGGACGTGTCAGGAGATCCCAAACAATGTGGTCTGAGCGGTTCTCCGACAAAAGTAAAAGCCGTGCAAAACATTGTATTCCACACAAAGGAAAGCAAAACTCTGACTTCTTCCGACGAAGATATTGACAATCTGATGGAAGAGTTGATTTCAGAGAAAATTATCGGTTAATTACTGTAGTACCAGAAATTTATGAATAACATTTTTGTATATTGCGAGGTCGAAGGCACTACGGTTGCCGAAGTATCTCAAGAGTTGCTCTCCAAAGGCCGCAAACTGGCTAATCAACTTGGAGTGGAACTCGAAGCCGTTGTAGCCGGAACCGGCATTAAGGGTAAGATAGAAGATCAGATCCTACCTTACGGCGTTGATCATCTGTTTGTTTTTGATGCAGAAGGACTTTTCCCTTATACATCCGCTCCACATACAGATATTCTTGTCAATCTATTTAAAGAAGAAAAACCGCAGATTGCCCTTATGGGAGCTACCGTTATCGGGCGTGATCTGGGTCCCAGGGTATCTTCTTCGCTGACCTCCGGTCTGACAGCAGACTGTACCCAATTGGAAATCGGATCATACGATGATAAGAAAACCGGTAAACATTATGACAATCTGCTTTATCAGATGCGCCCGGCTTTCGGTGGCAACATCGTTGCAACAATCGTTAACCCTGACCATCGCCCACAAATGGCAACGGTTCGTAGTGGCGTAATGCAGAAAGTGCTTTACAAAGGCAAAGCCAAAGGTGAGGTTTCTTACCCAGAAGTAGCCAAATATGTCCCGGAAACAGACTTTGTCGTAAAGGTCCTTGACCGTGAAGTAAAAGCAGCCAACTGCAATCTGAAGAGTGCTCCTATTATTGTAGCCGGAGGTTATGGTATGGGAAGCAAAGAGGGTTTCGATATGCTTTATGAACTAGCTGATGAACTTCATGCTGAAGTTGGTGCTTCCCGTGCTGCCGTCGATTCCGGATGGATTGATTCCAGCCGCCAGATTGGTCAGACAGGTGCCACGGTTCATCCAAAGGTTTATATTGCCTGTGGAATATCCGGCCAGATTCAGCATATCGTCGGTATGCAGGACGC
>ENA-UOOK01003270-UOOK01003270.1-fermentation-metagenome-genome-assembly--contig:-NODE-3270-length-18642-cov-6.623608_pt1 | contig 18642 bp, 13 predicted proteins | sample MGYA00245777_ERZ724023 | MGnify/ENA primary metagenome ERZ724023 (study PRJEB28704, sample SAMN03018312) | fermentation metagenome | biome: anthropogenic terrestrial biome; feature: soil; material...
AGCGCAGTCTGTTGCTGAAGACCAGCATGGCTCCCGGACAGTTCATGGGCTTGATGGCGTAGTCTTCCTCATCGATCACGGTCGTGTACATGTTGTCCTTGTAGTGGTCCCAGTGGCCGGATTCCTCCCACAGTTTCCGGGACAGGATGATGGGTGATTCGATTTCTTTGTAGCCTTCTCTGTCGTGCAGTTCCCGCCAGTATTCGATCAGGGAGTTTTTCAGTACCATGCCGTTGGGCAGGAAAAAGGGAAAGCCGGGTCCGGCATCATGGGTCATGAAGAGGCCCATCTCGCGGCCGATCTTGCGGTGGTCGCGCTTTTTCGCTTCTTCCAGGCGGGCCAGATGTTCCTCCAGCTGCTTCTTCTTGGGGAAGGAGGTGCCGTAGATACGGGTCAGCATGGTGTTATGTTCATCGCCGCGCCAATAGGCACCGGCCAGGGAGGTCAGTTTAAAAGCTTTGATCTGGCCGGTCGACTTGATGTGGGGGCCGGCACAAAGATCGGTAAACTCGCCCTGCTTGTAAAAGGAGATCTCTGCATCTGCCGGCAAGTCTTCAATCAGCTCTACCTTGTAAATTTCGCCCTGTTTTTTGTAAAAATCGATGGCTTCTGCGCGCGGCAGGGTGAATTTTTCGATCGGCAGGTCTGCCTTGACGATCTTTTGCATCTCAGCTTCGATTTTTTCCAGATCAGAGTCTGAAAGCGGCTGGGCAAACTCGATGTCGTAATAAAAACCCTGGTCGATGGCCGGGCCGATCGCCAGTTTGGCGTCCGGGTACAGGCGCTTGACCGCCTGGGCCAGCAAGTGAGATGAAGAGTGGTGGAAGGCATCCTGGCCGTATTCATCATCAAAGGTCAGAATAGCGATCTCGGAATCCGCCGGCACTTTTGTGCGCAGGTCTACCGCCTGGCCGTTGACTTCGCCGGCCAGAGCCGCCCGGGCCAGTCCCGCTCCGATTTGTTCAGCTACATCGTAAACTGAGGCGTCATCCCCGACTTCGAGCGGGGATCCATCTTTAAGCACAACTTTCATTTTTTTACCTTCCCATCTATTCAATCCGGAGACAAGGGACTTTGTCACCGAAAATATGTTTTAGCGAGTGCATAGAAACGTGCCTGGCACCAATCCATGCACTGCGTTTTTTTATTATCAACACATAATAGCAGAATTCTGCCGCTGACTGCCTGCATCGAAAGGTGCCTGGCACCAATCCATGCCTTGGCACCAATCCATGCCTGGCACCGATCCGGGCAGTCCGCATTAACTGCCATAATAGCAGAACAGTGCCGGGCAGCCTATATAGGTAATAAATTACACAATTATAGATTATATTTAAAGTTGTGCATAGAAACGTGCCTGGCACCAATCCATGCACTGCGTCTGCCGCTAGGTCTCTTCATGTGTCATAATCTAGTATATGAACAAGCTAACTACTGAAAAAAAAGCGGCGCCGGGTCAGGGCCGGGCCAGCTGGATCCGGCTCGACAACGCTTCCAAGATTTTCCCTGCTACAGCGAACTATCAGGACACTAAGGTTTACCGGGTCACGGCTGAGCTGAAGGAAGCTGTCGATCCGGTGATCCTGCAGGAGGCGGTAGATGCCGTCATGCCGCGTTTTCCCAGCTTCAACACTGTACTGAGGCGGGGTGTTTTCTGGTATTATTTCGAACAAAGCGAACTGGCCTGCCAGGTCCGGCCGGAAACGGAAGAGCTCTATGAACCCCTCTACATCCGGGGTGAAAGGATGCTGCCCTACCGGGTCCTCTACTATGGCAGCCGCATCAACGTGGAGGTTTTTCATGCCGTCTGTGACGGCGCTGTGGCGGTGGCCTTCCTCCGTGCACTGCTGGGCCAGTACCTGCTGCTGCGCCATCCGGAAGCGATCGGCAGCGAAGACATCCGCCCCTTGTTCGAGCGCTCCCTGGCCAGCGAAAAGCTGGATGACAGCTTCAGGCGTTATTTCAAGTATGGCAGCAAGGAGGCCGGCAGGAAGCTGCCGGCAACGAAAAAAACCAGGCGCGTCATGGCCTGGCGGCTCAAAGGCACGAAACTGGCCCGGCACCGCGCCGGTCTGATTGAAGGAACTATGCCGCTCGAGGCCGTCTCCGCGGCCGCCAAAGCTCGCAATGCTACCCTGACTGTTTATATTTCAGCGATCTATGCCAAGGTTCTCTGGGAAATGCGCCGGGGTGACAAGCCGCGCCCCATCATTCTCTCGATCCCGGTCAATCTGAGATCCATCTTCCGGTCCCGGACGGAGCGGAACTTTTTCACTGTTATGTACATAACTCTGCCGGAACCGGCCGCAGAGGCAGCCGGGGATCTGAACTGGTGGATCCGGCAGGTCAGTGACAGTTTCAAGGCTGCCCTCAACCCGGAAAAAGTGGCTGCAGACTCCAGCGGCAAGCTGAAACTGGAAGCCAACCCTGTACTGCGGATTCTGCCGACAGGCCTGAAGGACCTGAGTCTGCGCTGGGCTCACGCCATCAGTGACCGCCGCTTCACCACGAGTGTCTCCAATGTTGGCCGCTTCGAACTGCCGGACAAGCTCCGGCCCTATCTGCACTGCGCCTATGCCTCCGTCGTTTCCCGCGGTATCTCCATGGCTGCCATCAGCAGCGCCGGGCTTTTTGCCATCAGTTTTATCTCTGTCTTCAAGGATAATGAGCTGCAGTATCGCTTTTTCACTGCCCTGCAGGCAGCGGGGGTCCCGGTCGAGATCACCAGTAATCTAAATATCGTTACTTCCAGGGCCGGCGATCAGAACGGCGAAGGCGCGATCGTGCCGCCGGCTGAAGGTGTCAGTCCCGCTGCCAGCACGATCTGCCCCAACTGCGGCTGTGCTATCCGGGGTTATAAGGCCAGGTGTCCTTTGGACAATGAACCCCTGCAGCTGCCGGCAGACGCCCGGTCGGATCAGGCCCGGGACGTCTTCCCGGCTGCCGAGCTGAAAACGAATACCCGCCTGCTGACCAAGCTGTTTGCCTTCATCTCGGTTGCCGCCATGATTATCAGTCTCATGCTTTATTATGCTCTGGAGCTGCCGCTCAACCTGCCCATAATGACTCTGTTCGGGATTATCTCAACCTGGACCAGTGTGGGCGCTGTTGTGCTCCGGCGCCGGCATGTCAGCAAGATCATCACCTGGCAGGTCACCATACTGTCGCTGCTGATGCTGGCCTGGGACTGGATGCTGGGCTGGCAGGGCTGGTCTCTGAATTACTCCATACCTATTGTTTTATTGGCGGCTCAGGCGAGCCTCTACATTCTGGCTCAGGTCCTGCATATGGAAAGCGGCGACTATATGGTTTATCTGCTGCTCTGTGGACTTCTGGGACTTTTGCCCCTGCTCTTCCTGATCTTTGGCTGGGTTACGATCAGGCTGCCTTCCGTCATCTGCGTGGGGGTCAGCTTGCTGATGATTGCGGCCACCCTGATCTTCCAGGGCGGCATCATCCGCCATGAGCTGTCCAAGCGACTGCACATCTGAGTCAAGGCGGAGATTGAGGGGCATTTTCACGTCCGGGATAAATTTTATTTTTTAACCGGATCAGGCTGGTCCGGGTCAGTCAGGTCAGCTGTTATTGCCGGCCTTCCTGCGCTCACGTTCGCTGAGGAGTCTTTTGCGCAGTCTGATGTTCTGGGGCGTTATTTCCACCAGTTCGTCGTCATTGATAAATTCCAGGGCTTCTTCCAGGGTAAAAACCCGGTGGGGCGGCAGTTTGATGGCTTCATCGCTGCCTGCAGCCCGCATGTTGCTGACCCTTTTGGCTTTGCAGGGGTTGACGACCATATCTTCATTGCGGCTGTTAAGGCCGACGATCATGCCTTCATAGACATGGGTGCCGGGCTCCAGAAAGAGTTCCGCCCGCTCGGCAATATTGGCCAGGGCATAGGCTGTGGTCATGCCTTCCTCCTGAGCGACGATGGCACCGTTGCCGCGTCCCGCGATCTCGCCTTTATAGCTTTCGTAAGCGTAAAAACGCCGCACCATGGTGCCCTCACCGCGGGTCATATTCATAAAGATGGTCCGCAAGCCCAGGAGTCCGCGCGTCGGCACCGTGTAGACCAGCTTGGAACGGCCGTTTCTGGTGTTCATGCTTGCCATCATGCCTTTGCGGATGTTGAGTTCGGCAATAATGGCACCGGCATACTCATCCGGGATCTCAATGATAACTTCTTCCACGGGCTCCGTCTTTTTCCCCTGATCATTTTCTTTCAAAATGACCTCCGGCTTGGAGACGGCCAGTTCGTAGCCTTCCCGCCGCATCTGCTCGATCAGGATCGAAAGATGCAGCTCACCGCGTCCGGAGACTTTGAAGGCATCGGTGGAGTCGGTCTCTTCGAGCAGGAGGCCGACGTTGACTTCCAGCTCCTTTTCCAGACGGTCTCTGATGTGGCGGCTGGTCACGTACTTGCCTTCCCGGCCGGCAAAGGGGGAGCTGTTGACCATGAAGTTCATGCTCAGCGTCGGTTCTTCGATCCTGATGGACGACATCTGTACGGGATGGTCGGGATTGCAGATGGTGTCGCCGATAGTGATGTCTTTGATGCCGGACACGACGCAGATGTCCCCGCAGGAAATCTCAGCTGCTTCTACCCGCTTCAGGCCCTGGTAGCTGAAGCACTGGTTGATCTTGGCCACTCTGCTCCTGCCCTCGTGGTCGACAATGACGACAGTCTCGGCGGGATGGATCGTGCCCCTGTCGATGCGGCCGATGCCCAGACGTCCGATGTAGTCGTCGTAGGCGAGGGAAGAAATCTGAAAGCGCAGGGGTTCTTCCGAATAGTCGGGGTAGCCCTGCACCTGCTCGATGATGGTGTCGAAAAGGGGACGCAGGCTCAGCCCGTCCTGGCCGGAAGGCCGCTTGTTGATCTTTTTGCCGGCGGTTTCAATGCTGACACCTGCTACTTCGGCCGGATCGCGCACGACAATTCCCTGGCGGGCGATGCCGTACAGAATCTTAAAATCCAGCTGCTCGTCCGTGGCTTCAAGGTCCATGAAGAGCTCATAAACTTCGTCGACGACTTCTGCGATCCGGGCATCCTTTTTGTCGATTTTGTTAATCAGCAGGATGGGAAGCAGACCCTCTTCCAGGGATTTTTGCAGGACAAAACGGGTCTGGGGCATGGGGCCTTCGGAAGAATCGACCAGGAGGATGACCGTGTCGACGGTTTTGATGATCCGCTCCACTTCTGAAGAAAAGTCGGCGTGGCCCGGTGTGTCTACGATGTTGATCTTGTAGCCGTTGTGGAGAACCGAGCAGTTTTTTGAATAAATAGTAATCCCGCGTTCTTTTTCCAGGTCGTTGGAATCCATGACCCGCTCGGCCATCTCTTCGTTGTCGCGAAAAATTCCGCTTTGGGCGAGGAAGGCGTCGACCAGGGTGGATTTCCCTGCGTCTACGTGGGCAATAACTGCTATATTAATGATCTTTTTTCTTTGTTTGATGCTCATAAAATTGTTCCCAGCATCTCCTTTTTTATCTATGTGCAAATTGGAAATCCAAGAGTACACGCACGATGAAGTTGACCCCAGGGGCCACGCATTATCATACACCTAATTGGCCGGATTACCAGTATGTAAAGAGACTTTGCTGAGATTGTGCAGGATAACAACTCGATGCAGCGGCTCTACAGTTCCGACAGACTGCCGCTGTTTTCGATTTCTGAAATCATATCGATCCGCTGCTGGTGCCGCCCGCCTTCATAGTGAGCATTCAGCCATTCTTCCACGATCATTTTTGCTAAATCCTCACCTACGACGCGTGCTCCAAAAGCGATGATATTAGTATTGTTATGCTGTTTGGATAATCTCGCCGTATATGGCTCGCTACAGACACAGGCACGAATTCCCTTTACTTTATTAGCTGCTAAAGAGATACCTACACCCGTGCCGCAAATTAAAACGCCGCCATCCACTTCTCCGGAGGCAACTAACTGAGCAACCTTATAGCCACTGACGGGGTAGTTGAATCTTTCTGTGCTGTTGGTTCCCTGATCCAAAACTTCAATGCCTTTTTCTTCGAGAAACAGGACTATTGCTTTTTTCAGACTAACAGCGACGTGATCGTTTCCAATAGCTATCTTCACTTTACTTCACCTTCGTTTATTAAATATAGTTCGGGTCTGCAATTCTCTTGAAAGCGTATATCCCGGCCCCAATCACGCCATTTTTCTGGCTGGCCCGGGAATAGCGCATCTCCAGATTGAGGGCGGGATAGGGCTTGCGGGTGTAGCGTCGCACAATGTTGACAAACTCATCTTTGGGAAAACCTTCCATATGTGTCAGTCCGCCACCCACAACCACACAGTCAGGGTCAAAGATATTTACTTCAATGGCAACAGTCTGGGCCAGTCCCGAGATGAACTCCTGAATTTCAGGACTCTCCTTGTGTTCTTTAAATATGTTTTTTATGGCCGTGCCGGGGAAAAACTGACGCTGCAGCTCATGCAAGGTGCCCCCTGAAATGAGGGTTTCCAGGCAACCGGTATTACCGCAGGAACACACACGCTTATTCCCGTAAATCGGGAGATGACCCAGTTCGGCAGCCACTCCATTATGTCCCAGAAGCAGCTTGCCGTTCAGATATATTGCATTACCGATTCCCGTACCGAAATAGATGCCGACGACACTATTCAGGTCAGCAATGTTCAGGTCTTCAAGATCAAACAACATGAGGAAATTTACGTCGCGGTTAACGAAAACCGGGATCTTCAGATCACGCTCCAACAGTTCAACCAGGGGGAAGTTATTGGGTACATTTTCTATATTGGGCGTCTGCATCACAACTGTCCGCTGCCGGTTTATTGTGGAAGGAAAGCCGATCGATACAGCCAGGGGGAGCCGGTCTTCCAGGTGTGTGTGGCAATAATTCCTAATATAGCGAATCAGCACGAGAGCTAAATCAGAGCCTTGTGACAAAACATCATGCGTATTTTCTTTCTGAAAAAAATAAATATTATAGTTATTGTCGATCAGACCGCAGCGAATGTTGGTGCCGCCGATATCAATCCCGAGGACACAGTTTTTCGCCAAATCATATCCCGCCATTTTCATATACCTATACATGTACTCCTGTTTCCTGAGTAAAGATCTGCTTCATTTTATCGCAGGCTCTGTGCAAGTCACTGTCCAGGTTAAACAAGCCTGACGATCCTAAAACAAATACATCTGTGCCGGCTTCGTAGAGCTTTTTAAATGTTTTTTGATTACAGGATCCATCTACCATTATTTTGTAATGGTAGCCGTATTTTTCACGTAATTCTCTGGCTTCCTCAATTTTTAACAGCATCTCCTCAATAAAGGGCTGGCCTGCAAAACCGACATCGACGGTCATGATTGTCAGGACGTCTATTCTGTTCAGATAATGTCGGCAGGAGTCCAGGGTAGTGGCAGGATTCAAAGTTACACCGACCTGACAGGAGAGCTCCCGAATTAAATTTAAAGTCCTGAAGCTGTCTGTATTTATTGTTTCAGCATGCACGCTGATCAGATTCGCACCTGCCTCGGCAAAGGACTGAATCCAGTCATTGGGGTATACCGTCATCAGATGGACGTCCATCGGTTTTTTTGCAATTTTGTTTACCGCCTTCATAAAATCAGAGCCCAGCGTAATATTCCTGCAATAATGTCCGTCCATAATATCGATATGAAAACCATCCAGATTTTCATTGAGTATTTCTGTTTGATTTTTTATATCTAAAAAATCCATGCACATTAAACTAGCTAAAAATTCAGGTTTCATTTGCTACTCCTTAAAATTCCCAATCTCAGAATCAGTCACTCAGTTTACTTGCCCCGAAAAAGCGGTCCAGGGTTACAGCCACGATCAGCAGGCTACCCATTGTCAATTGCTGATAATAACTGGAGATCCCCAGCATGTTGAGCCCATTATTGATGACACCGATAATCAGGCCGCCGATGACAACTTTGGGGATTTTGCCGACGCCGCCGAAGAAAGAAGCTCCGCCGATAATGACAGCTTCGATAGCAAATGTTTCATAGCCTGTTCCGGCATTTGGCTCTGCTGCCGCCAGCCTGGCAATGTTAATGATGCCCGCAAATCCGGCGCAGATGCCTGAGATCATAAAGGCCATGATCGTGTGTTTTTTAACCGAGATTCCGGCATACCAGGCTGACAGAGGATTTCCGCCTAAAGCATATAAATTGCGTCCCACCTGAAGTTTTGTCGTCAGCCAGGTCAATATCAGAGTGGCCGCAATTACAACAAGTATGGAAACAGGAATCACTCCAAATACTTTGCCGCCTATTGTTTTTGTAAAAGACAAGGGCAGGCCGGATACTGCACGGGCACCGGTTATGATGTACACAAGACTTCGTAAAATAGCTTGTGTTCCCAGGGTAATAATAAAGGGTGGCAGACCCGTGGCTGTGATTAAGATACCATTGAAAGTCCCAATAACAGCTCCAAAAAGCACAGCTCCGACTAAAATGGCTATCACCGGATGCACCCCTTGCTCTGCCATCAGTTTTGCTGTAAATGCTCCGGAAAGTGCCATTACGGAGCCTACACTCAAGTCAATCCCGCCCAGCAAAATCGCAAAAAACTCACCTAATCCCAGTAGAATAAATATGCTGCTTTGCTCAGCCACCTTAATCAGATTACCTGAGGTTAAAAAAGATTTCGGTCTGAGTATTCCAAACAAAATGACCATAATGGCCAGAATTGTTATGGTACTGTATTTGTCCCAGTATTTTGAAAAGGAAATATCCTTTTTAACTTTCAATTTTGTCCTATCCATATTCCTCACCCTAGATTAGCAATCCGCCTGTTGCTGCTTTAGCCAGTTTTTCCTCGGTAGCTTCTGCAGCTTCATAAGTTGCCACGATTTTGCCCTCAGACATAACGGCAATCCGGTCGCACACGCTAAGTAACTCCGGCATCTCACTGGAAACCACAATGACGCCGATACCATTACTGGCAATTTCACGCATAAGTTTATAAATTTCACTTTTTGTTCCGACATCAATTCCCTTAGTCGGTTCATCAAAAATCAGCAGTTTAACTCCGGCAGCCATCCATTTTCCCAAAATAACCTTCTGTTGGTTACCTCCGGAAAGCTGAGTTGTCAGCTGTTCCATTGAAGTGCATTTAATTTGCATATCTTCACGCTGTTTTTCAGCGATTTCTTTGTCTCTCTTTTCTGTGATCCGCCCCCACATCCCAGACAGGGAGGTTCTCTTGAGCTGATTGGCAATCACTACATTTCGTTTGTTGCTGAAGTTGCCGAAGAATCCTGTTTCCCGCCTGTTCTCAGTGACCAGGCCGATTCCCTGTTTTAGAGCATCGTATGGGTTGTTGATCTCAAGACGTTTACCTTCCAAATACACTTCTCCGCTGGTTGTCTTGACCGCACCATATATTGCGCTCATCACTTCACTTCTGCCTGCGCCTACCAGTCCGGAAAAGCCCAGTACTTCTCCGCGTCTGAGTTCGAAGCTGATGTCTTCGACCTTTTTATCTTTACGTGTCAAGTTCTTGCATTCGAAGATCAGGTCTGCTGTTTTGAGGGCTTCACTATCCTCATGATGATAGGAGCTTTTGATTTCACGGCCGACCATTAATTTGATCATGTCATCCGTTGAAAGTTCGTCCACCTGGTAGGTCCCCACAAAACTGCCGTCTTTTAAGATCGTAACTCTGTCGCCGATTTCTTTTATTTCCGATAATTTGTGAGAGATAAAAACTATCCCTCTGCCATCAGCTTTTAATTGTCTGATAATAGAAAAAAGGTTTTCGATTTCAACATCCGCCAATGATGATGTCGGCTCGTCCATAACAATTATTTTGGAATCAAGAACAAGGGCTTTTGCGATTTCAACCAATTGCTTATCACTGATGCTGAGATTGCCTACACTGGTCGTAGGCTCGCAGTTCTTCAAATTCACCTGATCTAAAAGCTCACGCGTTTTTCTATCCATCTCAGCAAAATCAATAGCTTTAAAAGGATTGCCGGCTTTCAACGGCTGTTTGCCCATGAAGATATTCTCACGGATATCCAGCCAGTTAACTACGCTCAGGTCCTGATAAATAATACTTATGCCGCCTTCCGAGGATAAATGGGGAGTTAATTTCTGATACTCGATTCCATTAAGATAAATACTTCCTTCGTCCGGAGCATAGACACCGCTCAGTATTTTCATTAATGTAGATTTGCCGGCACCATTTTCACCCAGTAAAACGTGCACTTCACCTGCTCTTACATCAAAATTTATATTATTTAGAGCTACAACCCCGGGAAATGTTTTTGAAATATTTTCCATTTTGACAATCGGTAGCATTTGAATATCTCCTTAGAGGCTTTGCTTGTTATCTGCCAAAGCGCACGATCATTTGCTGTGCAGAAATTGTTTTTCCGGAATTAATTATAAGTAGACCCTGCAGATTTTTTTTGCTTAAGCAGCTAAAAACTCTGCAGGGCCGGTTTGCTTGAGTATTAGTTGAGATTTTCTGCGGCGTTCTCTTTTGTAATCAGAACAGCTTCAACACCAAATACAGGTACTTCTTCTGTAGATACAATGCTTTCAGCTTTAGTCACAGCCTCGACCATTAGCTGTAATCCTTTGGCTCCAACAGCGGCAGGGTCCTGAGCAACAGTGGCTGCGAGTTTACCGTCAGCTACAGACTGGATCGCATCATCATTACCATCAGTTCCACAAACTTTAATATCTTTGCCTGATGCCTCCACTGCTTCCTGAGCGCCCATTGCCATTGTGTCGTTACAGCAATAGATGGCTTTTAAATCCGGATTAGCTGTGATGTAGTTGGTGGCCACGTCATAAGCTTTTGTTCTGTCCCAGTCGGCAGGCTGGCTGCCCACAATATCAAGACCTGCAGTTTCAAATGCTGCCTTGGCACCGTCGCGGCGATTTTCTCCCGAAACTGCTCCGGCCTTGCCTTCGATGATAGCGACTTCACCTGCGCTACCGATCAAATCGATCAGATATTCTGCTCCGAGTTTACCGACTGCTACGTTGTCTGTTGCTACATATGCATAGCTGGCTCCACCGAGTCCTACTAATTCAGACATATTGATTTTTTCATCAATGTTAATAATATATATGCCTTTCTTAGTTGCATCAGAAATAGCATTGTTCAGGTTAACATCAGATATAGGAGCAACACCTATGGCTTTATACCCTTTGGAAATAGCGTTCTCAAGTAAAGTTACCTGGCCTTCAACGTCATCTTCGCTATTTGCTGCATAAATATCTACTTTGATTCCCAGTGCTTTCGCCTCTTCGTTTATGCCGTCACGCATTGTTTGCCAAAACTGGCTGGATAATACCTTGAGTACGATGGCATATTCAGCTTCATCACTTGGGTTTTCTTCCGTGGTGCCGGGTTGCGTGACGGGCGGGTTTGTGGTCGTGGTTTTAGGTTGTGATGTCTGGCATCCAACAAAGGTTAATGTTAGAGCTAGAAGTAGGATAGTTACTAAAACTTTTTGCAATGCTTTCATTTTGCCTCCTATTTGCTGTCAAGCGTCTTTTTATTTCTTTTTGCTAAAGAGGTAGGGTAAACGTTTACCCTACCAGGTCAATATACCTTTTGCACAAATATATGTCAACTATGATAAATAGCGTCATACTTTTGATGGGTAATCGATTGCACCTACGCTCTGAAAATCCGGCGCTTGGCGCTTTGCAAGGATAAGGGCGAATTATCGGAGTTAACTAAAGTTTCGTTGTCGAACTTCTTATAGTAAGGCTCACCGGAAGTTTATAATACAGTTGGTCAAGCTCTTTTTTGTTTATCATATCAAGAAGGAGGCGGGTCGCAAGTTTAGCCATTTCATCCACATCCTGATGAACACTGGTGATACCGGGGCCGCATACTTCTGCAATCTGACAATCATCAAAGCCGGTCACCAATTTATCCCGGGGGACTTCCAAACCATTTTCTCTTAAGGCAATTACCGCTCCTGCAGCCAGTGTGTCTGTCGTGCACATCAGGCTGTCGAAATTAGCTTTTCTGTCCAGCAAAGATTTCACTTTATTATAGGCAGCGTCAAAGGATACTTCTGATAAGTCTTCGGATAAAGGTGTGTCTTCAGCAATTCCGTATGCAGCTAGTGCTCTCTTAAATCCTTCATAACGAAGAACCTGGTTAGGATCATTGTACAGGCACTTCAAAATTGCGATCTGTTTGCAGCCCGCCTTAATGAGTTCTTCAGTTGCGAGGTAACCACCTCTTTCGTTGTCCGATTCAATCATTGCCCGGTTTGATCTCATGTCTTTGGAAGGCCTGTCTACATAAACAATGGGCAGATCATTTAGTTCCGGATAATCCTGCATTCCTGAAATGACAATGATGCCGCTTACGTTTTGAGCTGACAGAGATTTCATATGCTTTTGCTCAAGTTCTCTGGATTCATTTGTGTTGCAGATCAGGCAGGAATAACCGTGTTTGAATAATCCGGTCTCCAGCTTTAAAACCAGGCTGGCAAAGTGATTATTGGTTATATCGGGAACAATTACACCAATCACGAAGGTCTGGTTCGTTCTGAGGCCTTTGGCACTCATGTTGGGAATGTAATTATGTTCTTTGATAATTCTTTTAACACGCTGTTCAGTCTCTTTCGAGTATCGCCCATTTTGATTAATCACACGCGATACTGTCGCCGCAGAGACATTTGCTAGCTTAGCTATATCTTTTATATTTTTCGCCTTTGTCACTTAAAATCCTTTACCAAGCAATTTCTCAATATATTTCTGATGAGTTAACTGTATCTTCGGAAATAATAGTTTAGCATTACTGCATAAGTATAACCTAACTTTGGCGGTTTATCGGTGCCACGGTTTATCGAGCTTATTGGTGCCTGATACCCAATGGCGTCAACTTAATTATTGGTGCCAGGCACCTGAGTTATTAACTTAACTTTCCCACCACGAAAGTGGTGAATGAAGCTTGAAAAATGAATATAAATAATCACGCTAAAGATGGTTGAAATGAAGGAAAACCACCTCGGTTATGGTATAATTGAATCGACTAAAACACAGTCATACCAGTCACTTCGGAGGTTTTCCATGTCTAGTATTCTATCAGATTCAATTTACAATGAAAAGGCTTTAAATACACAAATTGGTCTTTTCTTCAAACGTTACATTAGCTCTAAATTATTGAAAAGGTGTGGATTTTATAAAAAGAGCGGATTTAGTTGTATGCTCTTGCTTAAAACATTATTTAGTCTCGTTTTTAAGCATAAAAACCTGTGGCGGACACTGGAAACGGATACTACGATACCTTTCGCTAAAAATACTGTTTACCGTTTTCTCAATCAGCAGTCTTTCCACTGGGAGAAGTTTTTGCTTGCTGTAGCTGCCAAAATGGTTACCTTCTTCAATTCGTTGACTAACGATAAAAGGGCAACCGCACTGGTAATCGATGATTCACCGTTTTGCAAGAACCGCAGCAAGAAGCTTGAACTACTCAGTTGCTATTATGACCATACCTGCAATAGGTATCAGAAAGGCTACAGGATGTTAACGGTCGGCTGGACTGATGGCAGCTCATTTATCCCTGTTAATTTTCGTCTGTTAAGTTCAGCTAACGAAAATAATGTTTTTCATCCTGCCAGAGCTTGCGACAAGAGATCTCAGGCGTATAGGCGCCGCCTTCTAGCTCAGACTAATACGACTGACGTCTTGTTGGACCTTCTAAAGCAAGTCAGAAAGATTCCGGCAAAATACGTTCTATTCGACAGTTGGTATACAATGCCCATGATGGTGGCGGCTATTAAAGCTATGGGCCGTGACGTTATTGGTATGGTACGCATTACTAAGAATATTCATTATTACTTCAACGGCAAATGGCGGAACATCAAGGATATTTACAGCCGGATTAACAGGAACAAAGATCCCTTGAATCCGATAATCGGTTCAGCTAACATCAGCATAAGAGCAACAAGGAATAGCTCTTGTGATGAGTGGATTAAAGCAAGACTCATCTTTGTCAGAAACACCAACCGCAAGGACGATGCCTGGCTTGCCATACTTTGTACTGATACAAAGATCAGCAATGAGGAAGCAGTACGAGTCTATGGAAAGCGCTGGGACATCGAAGTTTTCTTCAAAATGTGTAAGTCATATCTGGCACTTGCTAAAGAATCTCAAGGCCGCTCATATGATGCACAGGTTGCTGCTACATCCATTGTTTTCTTGCGATACATGATGATTGCTGAATCTGTCCGGATTGCTCATGACGAGAAAACATGGGGTGAAATCTTCTTCAGATTTTGTGATGAGGTCAAAGATATTGAGTATGTAAATGCAGTTAAACTGCTCATTAACACCATGATCGATGTACTAAGGCAGACTCCGGTGTTGACTGATTCACAAGCTCAGCAACTTATTGATCAATTCCTGGAGGCCTTGCCGCTTTTTCTTAAGGAACGCTTGCAGTTAATTGCGTGATTATATTCATTTTTCAAGCTTCATTCACCACTTTCGTGGTGGGAAAGTTGAGTTGTTAAGTTATAGGAGCTGAGAATTTTCGAAGCTGATTATGGCTTGGTAGATTGCTTGGAGTTTATGCCAAAGGATGCTTTTAATGCCAGACACTTCAGTTCTTAGATTATCGTAGTTGAGGATCTCAAATCAACCTTTCTGCGTTAATTGAAAAAGCAGATTCCCTTCAATCTGCAGACCACGTTCTTAGAAAGCGTGGTTTCCAGCTGAGGAGTATGGAATAGAAGAAATAACTAGAGATGATATAAGAATGAAATTGTCCAGGGTATTGGGATCGGGTTTTATTGAAGAGAAATATCAGTAATAATGTTCCTTCTTGGAAGACTTATGCATTTAGAAAATTTTATATAAATGGAATCATAACTATGTATCTTAAGTGTCTGGTATCATGTTTTTTGAGTATACTTGCGTCGCGTTGCTCCGTCCAAGAGGGCTGCACTTTATTGCGACGCTGTGTCGAGGCTATCTCCTGCGGGTTTGACACCGGCAAATGCTATCTTGAATCATTTCTCGAGTCCAAGTACACACACACTCGAAACACGATATAATATATTCACTGCTATTGTATACAGGGAAAGAGAGTGCTTGAATGGATTACCAAGAACTAGTGAAATCAACCGTAATGGAATTGGATGCGCATTCCTTTGACGCACTGAGTAAAGCAATAATTGGAGAGTTCTTATCGTTTTCGGTTATTCAGGAGAATGAAATCTCCAAGAGCGCTCTGGCTGAAAAGGTTTGTGACTACTTTGAGAAATTAGAACTAAAAACGGGGAAAAGCTTTGAAAAGCACATTGAGTCTTATATGAGCAATATAGATGCTATTGTTGGCCGGAGAATTGCTAAAGCACCTCAGCCTACAAAGAAAGACGCAACACCGATTGAACCACCTCGTGGAAGAAAGTATTATAATAAAGCTTTATCGATAAAGAACACAAGGTCGCTTTCCCCAAGGCAACTGACGGATTATTCGAGATTTATGTTTTGCCTCTATGCAGAAATAATTAACAACAATTATAAAGAAATTGATAATCTGAATTATTCAATTACTTGCTTAGATCCAGATGCTATCATTGATTCCATGAAGAATGAACCGGAAACAGATTTTCCGGTGTTGAATAAGATAAGAAAATTCGAAATTAAGAATCTATACTGCTCGGATACGTGCACTTTTATCATAGCGTTGATTGTGCTCTACAAATTACTTGACGATAAAATACAGGGAGAATACTATCATGAGTGATACGTTGGTCGTAGATAATTTAGAGCAATTTAAGCAATTCCTGAACAATGAGAATATAATGGAGATTATCATTCGCGGGAAGAACAAGAAGTTCAAAGCATTTCAAAAAGTTGCGCTAAGTGATCTCTCTCAAGGCAAAGAGAAAGAGCTTGTCGAAAAAGCAATTCAGGCGCTAAACAAAAATTCTATGCTCTCAAAAAAGAGTTTATCTCTAGTGAGAAACGTTGCAAAACTGCAACAATTGGATTTGGTTCTGAATGGATTGAATCTTTGCACAACCTGCGCAGGGTTCGCAATTATGTATGCCAAGCTCGACAGCATGAGCGCGGAGATAAACCAGCAAATTAATCAGTTGGAGGGAGTTGTCAAAAAGGGTAACGATGTTCAAGCTGGTTATGAGTTCAACAAGGTTTTGGCCGATTATCAGGATATGCTTGATTGCAGGAGGAGACAGCAACCATATTCAGAAGAAAAAATGCGGGTGCTGGTGGACAGAGAGTATAATGTTTTATCTCTGTTAATCAGCGTTTTCCAGAAGGGCATATCTTCCGATTGCAAGACGCTCATTACATCAATCTTTTCCTTACTTTCAATGCTAACGATCTCCTTGCGGTATTTTGATGAATTGTACTACTTCAATAATCATAAGGTTCTTGGGGACAAAGAGACATGGCATTCTGCTCATAGCAAGTGGATGGGTGTTTTTGATACACTTTCATCCGAGTGGTTTGTTGAGAAACTACAAGATTACGGAACATTTGAATCAAAACTTAATACAATAGGCGTTGATGTATATTATATTTCGCTCCTTGACCAAGTTATGGAGTTAAGGCAGGAAGTAGAAGATAACAAAAAACTTATTCTTGCAATTGGCGACTTAGAGGTTCTCCATGCTTTCCGAGAATATAGTGAACGCGAGGTCAAAGAAACAATAGAGGCTGCATTTAGAGACGCTTTTGAGGGAATTGATGACCCATCCGCGGTTGAAATACACAAAACTGCGTTACAACAGATTGCATTGTTGTAGTATGGGGGCCGCAATGAATATTGATGTAAAGAACTCTTTGGATAGGCTATATCTGACATGCAATCACATGCAATCGATAATGTCCGACAACAGGCATAAGAATATATGGACAATGGTTGTGGAGGATATATATGAGTTCATTAAAGCCATTTCAATTGCTGGTTCAGATGAACGTATTGCCCTTTTTTGTGAAGTGTATCTGAATGAACAATGTCCAGCGAATACGTCATGCAGTTTAAGGCAAGAGGTGCCGAAAACACTTGAGCTTTTCTGTCAAATTGATAACAGCATTTTAAAGGGTCACACTATTAAGACGACGGGAGTTTTTATTTCATTTTTATCGGAACTAGGAAAATCGTATTTACTGAGCAAGTTCGATAAAAAAGACATAGACTCACAGAGATTTACAGCACTCATTAAGAAGATGGACCAATATGTTTCTGACCACGAAAATCCAATGGTAAACGACTCACAAGAGATGTCTTTTGGCCAAATAGATGTTCCCAAGCCCCAGAAACATAATTTTAAAGATGGGATAGAAGCGGTAACGTCAATTCAAGACGTGCCTTGTGAAACCGAAGAGACCTTACAAGAATTGCTTGATAAACTTGATCACTTAATTGGGCTCGAAAGTGTAAAAAAAGAGGTCAATTCCCTGATTAATATGCTTCGAATTAAAAAGATAAGAGATGACAGGGGATTTAAAACCGCAAATGTTTCAAAGCATTTGGTTTTTTTAGGTAATCCCGGAACTGGGAAAACAACAGTCGCACGACTTATTTCTGGAATATATAAGCAGCTTGGTGTTCTGGAAAAGGGTCAATTGGTGGAAGTGGATCGTGGAGGATTGGTTGCTGGATATGTTGGACAGACAGCCATCAAAACGAAGGGGAAAATCGATGAAGCAATGGGAGGCATTTTATTCATAGATGAAGCTTATACATTGGCAAAAGGCGGAACGGACTTTGGGCAGGAAGCAATTGACACTATTCTAAAAGCTATGGAAGATAATCGTGAAAACTTTGTGGTGATTGTTGCTGGTTACCCCGGACCGATGGAAAGCTTTCTAGAGTCTAATCCAGGGTTGAAATCAAGGTTTAATAAAAACATCACTTTCGAAGATTACTCTCAACAGGAGCTGTTTTCTATTTTTAAGTCGTTTTGCAATGCCTATGGCATGGAATTAAGCATTGATGGTGCTCAGCACTTAGAACAATACCTTAAGATCCTTTGCATGAATAGACCAGAGAATTTTGCGAACGGCCGTGAAATGAGGAACCTATTTGAAACGGCGATAGCAAATCAGGCCAACAGACTTGCGTTGCTAACAGAAGTTACAGATAAAGAGTTGAACGAGATAACAGTTGCAGATCTCACTGCCTGATAATGGATGATTTAATATTTTTGAAGAAATTGTTGTCAGGCAACTCAGTTATTAAGTTAAGGTCTGTGTTTGACAAGTAGTAAATCTACCACTGTGGCAATTAAGAATTCCCCCAACCCCTCGAACTTCGCTCCTACTGCACCAAAGAATTCTGCAGCCTGTAGCTTGATCCATTGTGCATAATAAATTGCCGTGATGGAGACAATTCGGTCAAGCTGTAAACCACGCTCTCAGAAGGCCAGTAGCGCGCGAATAAGGCCACCCGCTGATCTGAACCCCAAAAGTTGGACACATCAGGCTAACTTTTTAATAAAGGAGATTCCAGCATGGGCCATTGACTCCGCCCCATCCACCAAAAGCTTCTCTTCCCCATCTCCCTGCTTGAATCATCTCCCCTCACAGTGTTTAATTGAGCTAGAGGCCGCAATGGCCTATTGGAAACCACGCTCTCAGAAGACCAGTGCCGCGCTCTTTAAAGGCCACTTGCGCGCAC
>ENA-UOOK01003271-UOOK01003271.1-fermentation-metagenome-genome-assembly--contig:-NODE-3271-length-18639-cov-3.769641_pt1 | contig 18639 bp, 19 predicted proteins | sample MGYA00245777_ERZ724023 | MGnify/ENA primary metagenome ERZ724023 (study PRJEB28704, sample SAMN03018312) | fermentation metagenome | biome: anthropogenic terrestrial biome; feature: soil; material...
AATCTACGCCTATTCACATTTAAGAGCCGTTAATGTGTTAAATTTAAGTGTTAAAATGGGATAAAGAAAACCGACATTTTGACACATAAAGCTATTTTGCGCTTATATTTGCAATCAAAATAAGACAGAAGTCAATATTGACTTGTCCATGAATATAATGGAAATCATTAAAATTTAAATAAGTAATTAACATGAAAAATTTAAGTAAAAATGTCATCGCAGGGCTTTGCCTGGCAGCCATTACCTTTGGCAGTGGAGCTTTTATCCAGGCAAATGCTGCCACATTAGCAGTTACTTCTGAACAACCGGTAGATTTGACCTATGCTGCTGCAAAGGCTGTACCAGCAGTAGTCCATATTACGTATGTCAAGAATTCCAAAATAGAAACCGTTGACGTACAAGGCAGTCCTTTCAGTTTTTTTGATGACCCGTTTGGATTCTTCGGAAATCCGAATGACGGCGATAACAATAATGGTGAGAAGCATAAGGAACATGTGCGAACTCCCAAGCAGGAAGCAAGCGGTTCTGGCGTTATCATCTCACCAGATGGATATATTGTGACCAACAACCATGTAGTGAGCGGAGCCGATGAGCTGACCGTTACCCTAAATGACAACCGGGAATTTTCCGCGCGGATCATCGGTACTGATCCTACAACAGATCTGGCATTGATCAAGATTAATGCCAAGAATCTTCCTACCCTTCCGATAGGAGACAGCAACAAACTCAAGGTTGGCGAGTGGGTACTTGCAGTAGGCAATCCATACAACCTGAGTTCTACGGTTACTGCAGGAATTGTCAGTGCCAAGGCACGGTCACTAGGTGGAGATGGCGACGGCCCGCAGATTTCAAGTTTTATCCAGACTGATGCAGCCATCAACCCAGGTAATTCTGGAGGAGCTCTGGTCAATACCAAGGGAGAACTGGTAGGCATCAACGCCATGCTGTACTCTCAGACCGGATCTTTCAGTGGTTACGGGTTTGCCATACCTACCAATATCATGACCAAAGTGGTAGACGATCTGAAGAAATATGGAAGTGTCCAGAGAGCCTGGCTCGGTATCAAGGGCGGTGATGTAATCAATTATATCAATGCACAGAAAGACCAGGGTAAGGATGTAGATCTCGGCACAAACCAAGGAGTGTATGTGGATGAAGTAGAAGACGGTGGTGCCGGAGAGGCTGCAGGCCTGCAGAAGGGAGACGTAATAACTGGCATTGACGGGCAGGATATTACAAAGATCTCTGAACTTCAACAAGCCATTAACGCAAAGAAACCAGGGGACAAGATCAGGATCACTTTCCTGCATCATAAACGTACGGTCAGTAAGACGGTAACCCTGAAAAATGCCCAGGGGACTACATCAGTGATCAAAGCAGAAGACCTGGATGTTTTAGGAGGAGAATTCCGTCCGATAACACCGTCTCAAAAGAAACAACTGAATATCAGCTATGGCATTGAAGTGACCAAGACAGAAAGAGGTGCCTTACAAAAAGTCGGTATTTCCCGTGGTTTCATCATCCAGAAGGTAAATGATGAAGAGATGAAGACCATCGAAGATCTGCAAAAGGCCGTAAAGAGTGCTTCCACAAGTTCTGCACCAGTACTCTATGTGCAAGGAATCTGGCCTACCGGCAAGAAAGCTTATTTTGCAATTCCTCTGGAAAAAGAATAAACGGTAATTGAAACCGATCGCCTCCTGTATTTCCAAAGCAGAAGACTGATTGATGTTAAAACCAGATGATAGTAGGTATTCACGCAAAATACCTACTATTTTTTTTGCCTATACAGAAGAATTTCCGTATTTTTGCATCAGTTTCATGCAGGCACTATCCTGCAGAGCCGGAAAATCTTTTTCAGTCTCAAGTCATCTGCTTTGAGTCCTTTCACGGGATATGATGATTTACCCTTCTATTGCAACTTAACAAAGAACAGACCATTAGTTTTATCTTTTATACAGGCTTATATTTCAAAATGAAAAAAACAAAGACATTGTTATTAGGTTTGATTGCCCTCATCGCTTTCACCTCAAATGCATTCGGAAAGAACGTTATGCACCCAACCTATATCTTTGGTTTCTCTGCTTCCTTTAACGATTCAATCGTCTACTTTACGAACATCCAACGCATAGATTCTGCCTGGATCGGCACAAAGACTACTTTTCTTTTCGGCAGGGACAACTATTCTTATCAGTTGAAAAATTATCTATCCTCCATCGGTATGAACAATCGCACCTGTCTGGTAGAATTCGCAAAAACGAAGAAAGATATTGACAAGAAATATCAGAAACTGATGAAAAGATACATCCCCGACAAGAAAAAGGGGCAACTTCCAAGATTTGCCATCAAGCATCTTTCAGCTTCAGACTTCGAGTTTAAGGCTATGCAACCCACGGCAAATGAATTAGAGGAAGAACCGGCCGAAAAGCCCAAGCGGAAAAACCGGGAGAACCGGCCAGAAGGGCATTCCCGTCCAAATCAAAGAGGTGAGGGTGGTCCCTTTTCATCCGGTGGCCAACAGCCCCCAATGGGAGGGATGCAACAAACTCCTGGAGGCGGAGACCAGTGATCCATTCGGCGGAAGGTTTGTCAGAAGAGGGATAAATCATGGACATCATACATACTTTCAGCATTGCCGGATGGACGTTCAAGACCATATCAGAGAGGCAGGATGGGGACATTCTTAAACTTCTCCCTTCTTTCCTGCCTTTCCAGACAGAACCATCTGAAAAAGAACCGCTGTTTCTGTTAACCATAGACAATGACCTGCAACCCATCCCTTCTGCCTGCTGTGAGCACATCCGTGCCTTTGATTCCGGAAACGGGTACGTAATCGTAGACCGTCTTCACAACGGAGGCTACCAGTATCTCATCAAAGACCTTGAAGGCCATCCCTGTTGTCTACTGCTGACAAATAAAGACTTCACCAACAATAAATGTGCTTTATATGGAGGGATAAAAGGTCGGGCATTTGGTCTCAATGATGCCCTGATGCTTTGTTTTGCCTTCGCAGGAAGCAAGAAGAAAACCCTTCTTATTCATGCGTCAGTAGTGCGCAACGAGGGATACGGTTATGCTTTCATAGCCAAGAGTGGAACAGGAAAAAGCACGCATACGGCCTTATGGTTAAAGCATATCAAAGGCTGTGACCTGATGAACGATGATAATCCGGTGGTCAGAATCATCGAAGGACAGCCTTACATTTTCGGAAGTCCATGGAGCGGAAAGACCCCTTGCTACCGGAATGTAAAGGCAAGACTTGGAGCCATTACCCATATCGAAAGGGCTAAGACGGACGAAATCCGGAAGTTGGCTCCTGTAAAAGCCTTTACGGCCGTCCTTCCATCCTGCTCTACCATGAAATGGGATAAGGATATTTATGATTCTATCTGTGATACCATAACCGGCATACTCCAGACCACCGGTATTTATCAATTACGATGCCTGCCGGACGAGGAGGCAGCCCGTATGGCTTATCACACTTTGAGAAGGATATGAGAAAAGAAGTCCCCAATGCCCTGCTGATTCCGGAAATTGCCAAGATGCTGGAAGAAGGCCACACGGTAACATTAGGCTTGAAAGGTTTCAGCATGCGCCCTTTCCTTGAAGACGGGCGTGACACAGTCCTCCTCACCCGCCCGGACCACGTCCGTAAAGGAGACACCGTCCTGGCAGAGATCACCCCCGGACAATATGTCCTCCATCGTATCATCAGGATCAAAAGACAGGAGGTAGTCCTCCGGGGAGACGGTAACATAGGTACAGAACGCTGCACCCTGCATGATATCAAAGGATTTGCGCAAGGGTTCTACCGCAAGGGAAGGAACAGGCCGGACAGGACAAATGGACTGAAATGGAAGTTGTATTCCAATATATGGTGTACCCTGTTTCCTGTCCGGAGATACCTTCTTGCCGTCTATCGCAGACTATGGATTCCCCTGTTCGGTCCCTTATAAATACTCCTAAAATTAATAAGAAGCAGATTATGCATACAAAAAAAGGATTTAAACTCCGTGATGTCTGCGGAGAATCTATCATTATCGCTGAAGGAAAAGAGAATATAGACTTCAATAATATCATCAGCATGAACGAGACCTCAGCTTATCTCTGGAAAGCTGTTGAAGGGAAGGAATTCTCTTCCGATGACCTGGCCCGGCTTCTCACTGACCACTATGAAGTAGATCTTGAAACCGCTTCACGTGATGCCAGTGAAGTGGCACGAAAATGGCTGAAAGCAGGCATTACAGAAGAATAACCGTAAGGCATTAGAATGCCTATCAAAACAGAACCGGTCATGGCAATCAATCTTTCCATGACCGGTTTTTTCATGCTCTATCTGTTTTTACGAATACAGAGAACTCAAAGTTTTTATTTGAGATGTTCGATGAACCACTCGGCTATTTGCCTTAAGAGATGATTGCGCGTATTACCACCATAGATACTATGGTTGCGATTCGTGTAGTAGTTCTCCTTAAAATCCTTATCCGCCTGAACCAGTGCCTCAGCATATTCAAAAGTGTTTTGAGGATGCACATTATCGTCAGCAGTGCCATGACAAATCAGGAGAGCGCCATGCAACTTACCAACTCTCTCAATGGGATTGACCGCATATCCTTCCGGGTTCTCCTCAGGAGTTCTCATATAACGTTCCGTATAAATCGTATCATAATATTTCCAATTGGTAGGCGGAGCAACTGCGACACCAGCCTTAAACACGGGACGTCCCTCACTCATGCTCATCAAGGTATTGAATCCTCCGAAACTCCAGCCCCATATTCCTATCCGGCTTTTATCTACATAAGGCAGGCTCCCCAGATAAAGTGCCGTTTCTACCTGATCCTTGGATTCCAGATCTCCCAATTTCAGATAAGTACACTTCTCAAAGTCAGCACCTCGTCCTCCGGTTCCTCTCCCATCTACACACACCACGATGAATCCCTGTTGAGCAAGGTACATATCGAAAGCGCCCCCTTGGCCCATGCTCCCGGAAGACCAGGAATCCATAACCTCCTGAGCACCAGGACCGGAATACTGAAACATGACGACCGGATATTTCTTTGCAGGATCAAAACCTGCCGGTCTGACCATCCAGCCGTCCAGCCCGACTCCTTCAGAAGTCGTAAAAGAAAACGTATCTTTTTTCACCCAACCATACTCCTTGACTTTTGCCAGAAGGGCCTTATTATCTTCCAGGACACGAAGGACTTTGCCTTTGGAGTTTCGGACAGTATAAACGTATGGATGGTTATAATCACTCCAGACATTTATAAAATAATGGAAATCACCTGAGAAACTGGCAGAATTGACTCCATCCTGATCTGTCAGACGATGAACGTCTCCATCAGGAAGAGCGACATAGATCTGGCGGTCATGAGGATTCAAGACATCCGCCTGATAGTAAACACCCCCCGTCGACTCATCATAACCGTAAAGAGCCGTCACCTCATATTTCCCCTTTTCAACCTGACGGATTAATTTTCCATTCATATCATAGAGGTAGAGGTGCATGAAACCATCACGGTCACTGGGCACCACGATGGTCTGCTTGCCGATAAGTATAGCTCCCATAGCCTCTTCCTTAACATACTTAGGAACACTCTCCGTGAGAAGGTGGCGGCATACTCCAGAAAAAGGATTGACCCGATACAGTTGAAGGGTATCCTGATGACGATTCATGGTATAAGCGATCACGACATCCTTATCAGCAGAACATTTGACCCGGGGAATATAGCCGTCAGGGGCCAGGGGAAGAGATAATTTCTTCATCGTTTTTGCTGCCAGGCAATAACTCCACAGAGAAACAACGGCATTCTCCTGTCCAGCCTTAGGATATTTGTAAGTATAAGTCCCAGGATAATCAGCATATTCCTTTTTCTCCGGGTCCATACCTTTAAACAGTTGTAACGTATAGGTCTTTACCCGGCTTTCATCATACTTGATCCACACCAGGGAAGAACCATCAGCATTCCAGGTCATCGCCGTATTGAAACTGAACTCTTCCTCATTGACCCAGTCCGGTATACCATTGATGATATGGTTGAATTTTCCATCAACCGTAACCTGCACTTCATGATCACCATCCGTAATAAAAATATTATTATCCCGTACAAAAGCAATATGCTTATTGTCAGGAGACCAGATCGGGACCTGTTGAGAATTCCCTTCAGAGAGTTTTTTCAGCACCCCGCTTTTAATGTCATAGATAAAGAATTCAGCCTTGTAAGAACGCCGGTAAACACGCTTTGTCTTCGTACAGATCAGTAATTTCTTAGCATTTGGACTCAATATATAACTATCAAAATGGCCAATTGTGTCCCCCTTTGTCCTGGAGACATCAAATAGGACTGCCGTTTTCTTACCCGTTCTAAAGGCATACTTGATGATCCGTTTGCCATCCTGACTGATGCTGGCATACTGATCCGTGCCGGGGATGGGATTGATCCCATTAATTTTTTGAGCTGCGAAAGCATCAGAGGTTATCAATTTCAGATCCAACTGATTTGCAGCATTCATACTGGATGCCATAAGAACAACCACTAAAAAAGTCAACAATTTCCTCATGAGAACCTATCAATTATAGAATGACCTCATCGCCTTACCAAGAAAATCACTTACCTCATCTTGGAATAATCATTCATCTTCAATAAATCGAGAATCGTCAATTTGCGATGTTTTTTCATATAATGGTTGACGATTCGGACATAAGGGGTGTCATAAATACTTTTTTCTACCGCTTTGTTGGTAATCCACATCAGTTTGCCCATGTGAATATCACTATCCCACCGGGAACGACGGTCAGCATTTTTCAGCGGATACAAACTGAGAAGATAGAAACTGATACAATCAGGTACCACGTATGCACGTGTCATCGTTTTACGCTGGCTGAAAGGATAATTTTTCTTGTACAAAGGATAATTGATTCCGAGATATTTATCCAGGGATACTCCGACCGACTTGTCCCCGACCACCACACTTTGAGTCAAGGCCCCTATCTGAGAATAGAAAATCGGCTTGGGAATATCCGGGATCCAGTCCTCCAGATTATCAAATGCATTTTTCAACTCCTCATTGAGGTCGTCCATATTTGCATATTCAGTCTCTACATCAGCAATCATAGACTGGAGGGTAGAATCCTGAAAATAGATCAAGAACTTCTGACGCATATTAGGATCATAGATCTCTCCCAACTGCAACATTTTCTCAATGAGAGTCCTCGTTTCAATAGGGTAATCGGTATTCATCTGCTGGAGAGCAGAATAATCCCCCGTAGTAAAATACCGGCTCTCAAGGCGGTCATAGCGCTGAATCTCCAATTTGGGTTCAGACAAGTCATCATTGAACGGCTTCCATTTTAACTGGCAAGACGAACAGAGGAGTACGACCAATAATATATAGAAACCAATCTTCTTCACTAAATCTCAGATCCTTAATTATCAAGACAAAAGTACTAAAAAATATTATTATCGCCAAACAAAAAGCTAAAAAAATTAAAAATTTTAAGGTTTAAAGGTAAAATAGACAGGAAAAAAAACTATAATTATCAATTTTAATGAATCTAAGCATAAACAAAAAAAGGGCATCACCCGAAAGTGACACCCCACTCACTATTGTCATGAATCAACAAATTATTTCCATTACCCCAGAGATCTGAAGAAACAAAACCATTTTAAGCAATTTCGATCTTCCGGCAATTCTTCTTCTCTTCAGCTTTTAAGAACTTAGGCATTTCTATCTCCAGTACCCCGTCGTCTACCTTAGCGGAAATCTGCTCTTTGTTGACGTCATCCGGCAACACATAACTCTGTTCATAGTCACCGTATGAGAATTCACGGCGCAGATAGTGCTCTTTCTTGTCCTCATCCTTACTTTCATTTTTGGCTTCAATTCTGATAGCCAGATTACCTTCTTCATCTACATTGACCGAACAATGATCTTTTTTCAGACCAGGAACAGCGATGTCCATGGTATAAGCCTTTTCAGATTCCTTGACATTCACAGCTGGAGCTGTAGTGTTTACCATCGGAACCCAATCCGGATCGAAAAAGCGATCAAAAAAGTCTGGCATCAAATCTGAATGATCTTTACGTGCAAGTAACATAATGAATATCCTTTCTTTTTAAATCTTTTCTTCCGTGATCCCTCATTGGCTCCCCTCAGAAAATGCTCTTCAAGAAACGTTTTAATGAAGGACCGTCAGAAAAGAGGTATAGTTTATATTTGTCAGCGGAATCCGCAGTTTTTACGGAAACGAGTTAAGCAACTTCGATTTTACGAACATTTTTCTTCTCTTCTGTCTTGGCCAGTTTCGGTAACTCTATCTCAAGTACACCCTCATTCACCTTAGCAGAGATATGTTCCTTATCCACATTTTCCGGCAGAGAATAACTCTGTTCATAGTCTCCATAAGAGAACTCACGACGCAGATAGTGCTCTTTCTTGTTTTCGTCTTTATTTTCTTTCTTTGATTCAATCTTAATATCCAGATTGCCCTCTTTATCGACGTTGATCATACACTCCTCTTTCTTCAATCCTGGAACAGCTATATCCATGATATAAGCTTTTTCATTTTCCTTAATGTTGACGGCAGGAGCTGTGGTATTTAACATTGGAACCAAGTCTGTGTCAAAAAAGTTATCAAAGAAATTGGACATTAAATCTGATTTATTTCTACGAGCAAGTAACATAATGAATACCTCCGATTATTTTTTAATTATTGTCTAACTATTTTCAGAATTCTCTTGTCCTGCAGGATTTAAAAACTCTCCGGAGCTCTTCAGGTCTTTCGAGCCTCCAAACTCCAATAGGCTATTTGCAATATCCATGCCCGCGGAAGGAACAAGTCAATTTGTCAGCAGCGTGTGACTTTATGGCACTATCGATCTGAAAAATGATTATTCAAGGTACAATTTGTCCGATTCATAAAAAGAAAATAAGGGATCCTGCCTTACAGATATGGCAAGATCCCTTATTTCAGGTATTCGTCTATACTATTTTTATTTGTCAGCGTCCGTATCAGCCGACTTACGGGTAGATTTGTGAAGAGTACGTTTGCGCTTCGGTTTCTCCTCTTTAGAAGGAGTTTCAGATTTAATTCCGGCAAGTTCCGGATCGATCAGGATACGGCCACAGTATTCACAAACGATAATTTTCTTGTGCATCTTAATATCCAGTTGATGCTGTGGAGGTATTTTATTAAAGCAACCACCACAGGCATCACGCTGCACCGTCACGATGCCCAGTCCATTGCGGGCACCCTTACGGATACGAAGGAAACTGGTAAGCAGGCGAGGCTCTATCTTCTTCTCCAATTCAGACGCCTTCTCTTTCAGTTTCTCCTCCTCAACACGCGTCTCTTCCATGATCTCATCGAGTTCGTTCTTTTTATCGTCAAGGTCTTTTTTCTTATCCTCCAGCATCTGTTGCGTCTTTGCCAGGTCGTTGCTCTTTTCCTCGATAGTCACCTGAGCTTCCTTGATTTTCTTATCACAGAGTTGGATCTCAAGCGTCTGGAATTCGATCTCCTTGCTTAAAGTATCATACTCACGGTTATTGGAAACATCATCGAGTTGCTTTTTATAACGCTCAACACTAGATTGGGCATCTGTGATTTCACCCTTTTTCTTCGTGACTGCACTTTGAAACTCATCGATGCTCTTCTGTATATTTTCCAGGCGTGTATTCAAGCCGACGATTTCATCTTCCAAGTCCTTCACTTCCAAAGGAAGTTCACCTCTTAATTCTCGCTTCTCGTCAACGGCTGACAAGGTTGTCTGCAACTGATATAAAGTTTTCAGTTTCTCTTCAACTGTCAAATCCGTAGGATCTTTCTTTGCCATAATCTTATGATTTAATGATTTACAATTTACTTATTAAGAAAAATATAATATGGGATTCGTATTGATTTCAGACAGGCAGCACCGTACGCCCGGGCAGTTGTCCTCGATGATTTTCCGGAAGATTTCTTTCGTATACTGTTCACTCTGGTAATGTCCGATCACACAGATCTGTATCTGCTGATCATGCCCGAAGAACTCATGATAATGCATCTCACCGGTAATAAAAGCATCCGCACCAGCCACGATGGCATGATCAAGCAGGAAACTCCCGGCACCGCCACAAAGGGCAACTTTTCGGATTTCCCTTCTCAAGAGTTGGTTGCTTTGGACACATTCCACCACGAAGCGCTGATGGAGCATCTGTATCAGATCATCGGCTGCCAGAGGTTCAGGGAATTCACCGATAATTCCTTCACCACCATACCGTTTCCCGGAGACCTGCTGTCCACTCTGAGAGCTGCAATGAACCTCGACCACCTGCTTTTTCCCTATCAACCGAACCTTCTGAAGGCCGAGTTTTTCTGCGATTTTATAGTTGACTCCACCCTCTACCGCATCCATATTAGTATGCATGGATACCACTGTAACATGATGTTCGAGGGCCTTCCATACCGTCCGCTGAACAGCATCTTCACAGGTTACCCTGCGCAACTTATGAAAGATCAGAGGATGATGGCTCACGATCAGATTACAATTCTTTTTCATCGCCTCGTCAATAATCTCCTCTGTAACGTCCAGACACAATAAAGCCCCTGAGACTTCCACCTCTGTTAATCCTACCTGCAAGCCGGCATTGTCATAGTCTTCCTGCATAGGCAGAGGCGCAAATTGTTCAAGGGCATCAATCACCTCCTGTATTTTCACGCTATACCGCTTTCTTAATTTTAGCTTACAAAGGTACTGATTTTCTTTGAAAACAAACAGGACCAGGAGTGTGTTTAACGATTTTTATCTATCCTTTTCTCCTTTCATCATTTTCGTGGCCAGACAAACTCAAAATCGGTTCAAATAATACTATTATTTTTTTAACGATAAGAATCATAGTCCCTGATTCTCACGACCATAGTCAATTATGTCCGATATGGTGCATTTTACCCCCCCAATATGCACCATTTCGGTACCCTAAAATGGTGCATATTGCTCCTCCATAACTATACCGCCCGGAAGCAGGCGTCAAAGGACTTTAAAAATCCGGGCAGGAGACTCTTTACTCCTGCCCGGATCCGTATTGCAAATTTTCTGATCAAACCGGCATCGAAGCACGGCCGAAATTGTATTTCTCCATTAATTCCACACAGACATGATACAAGAAATCCTTTAAATTTTTCATTAACTTTTTCATTTTCAATTCCTTTCTCTTTTCATTAAACAATGTCAGATGCAACATCACATCCGATTATCCCTAATCTTTTTACTTCTACTTCTCAACCCGTCACGAGTTGAAAACTAATGCAAAGATAACTGTTCCCAGGCCAGAATCCACCAGTTATCTCCATGAAAGGGAAAAAACAGAGTTTTATTTGACTTAAATCAAAACTTACCGCAAACGAGGAGCTATCTCACCTCTACCTATTATAAAACTTTTTCCTCCCGCATCATTCTTTTTCTACAGGAAAGAGAGGGAACACAAAACTTTTGATTACCTTTGTAAAATTTCCTATTCGAAATGAAAGCATGAACAAGATTATCCACCAGAACAAACATTATTATCTTCCGGCTGAATGGGCTTCGCAAAGCGGTATCCAGTTGACCTGGCCACATGAACGGACAGACTGGAGCCCCTATCTCACCGAAATAACAGAGACATTTATCCAACTGGTCCGTCTTATTGCAGAAGAAGAAAAAGTACTGATTGTCACCCCTCATAAAAAAGCAGTCAGACAACTGCTGACCGGAAAACTCAGACCTGAATTATCCGGCAATCTCCTTTTTTATTCCTGTGATACCAATGATACCTGGGCCCGCGACCATGCATTCCTCACCTTGACTGCCAGAGACGAAGTGCCGCAAGGAAGAAATGACCCAACAGCCATAAAAGACAGTCCCATTCAGGATAGAGACCATTCACAAAAAGAAGATAAACCGGGGATCCTCCTTGATTTCCATTTTAGCGGATGGGGAGAGAAATATCCTTCCGACCTAGATAACAGGATCAATCGTGAGCTCTATGAACAGGGAGCGCTGAATGGAATCAAGGAAGATCATGAAAACTTTGTACTGGAAGGCGGAAGCATTGAAAGCGACGGGAGAGGCACGATTTTCACGACGAGCCACTGTCTGATGGCTCCCCACAGAAATCAACCCCTTACCCAAGAAGAGATTACTACAAAGCTCCGGTCCTATCTTCACGCCCGCCGCATCATCTGGCTCGACCATGGTCTTTTAGAAGGTGATGATACCGATGGTCATATTGACACGATCGTGAGAACTGCCCCAAACGACACCTTATTATATATGGGATGCCAGGATAAACAAGATCCACAATATGAAGACTTCAAAGCCCTGGAACGACAGCTCCAGACTCTGGAAACCCTGGATGGACGGCCTTACCGATTAAGGGAACTGCCCATGCCGGATGCCCTCTATGACAAAGGAGAACGCCTGCCGGCCACGTATGCTAATTTTGTGATCACCAACAGCTCCATTCTCTACCCCACCTACAACCAACCAGAAAAGGATTCCCTGGCAGGAGAAATACTGTCCGGCGCATTCCCTGGCCGGAAGATTACAGGCATAGATGCACAAACGGCTATCCGTCAGCATGGATCTTTACACTGTCTGACCATGCAATATCCCGAGGGGATCATCAGGAGTAAGGTCCAAAAACAAGAATAAAAAGCAAAAACGATGAAGAAAAAAGAAATCAGGATCGGAATTCTCCAGCAACATAACATTTCCGACCGCAGCAATAATATCAAGCGACTGGCAAAAGGCATTGAAGACCTTTCCCGCCGCGGTGCACAACTCATCATCTTCCAAGAACTACAGAACAGCCTTTATTTCTGCCAGACGGAAGACGTAAAGAATTTTGACCTTGCTGAACCGATCCCTGGCCCATCGACGAATCTATTCGGACAACTTGCCAGACAGTTTGGGGTAGTCCTCGTCACTTCCCTTTTCGAACGGCGGACAGCTGGGATCTATCACAACACAGCCGTCGTCATTGAAAGAGATGGGACGATCGCCGGAAGATACCGCAAAATGCATATCCCCGATGATCCAGCCTACTATGAAAAATTCTATTTTACCCCTGGGGACCTGGGATTTCACCCCATTGACACCTCCTTAGGCAGACTGGGGGCAATGGTCTGCTGGGATCAATGGTATCCTGAAGCTGCCCGACTCATGGCCCTTCAAGGAGCCGATATTCTCATTTATCCGACAGCAATCGGTTACGAGTTGACCGATCCGAAAGAGGAGCAGCAGCGACAGCGTGAAGCCTGGACAACCATACAGCGCAGCCATGCCATAGCCAACGGGATACCCGTAGTGGCTGTCAACCGAGTGGGATTTGAGCCTGATCCCAGCGGGCAGACCAACGGTATCCAATTCTGGGGATCAAGTTTTGTAGCCGGTCCTCAAGGAGAACTGTTCTATCAGGCCAGTGACACAGAGGAAGATAGCCTTGTCCTGGACATAGATCTTGCCCACAGCGAACAAGTCCGCCGCTGGTGGCCTTTTCTCAGAGACCGCCGGACTGACCAGTATGGGGATCTTACCCGAAGATTTATCGATCCTGCTCCTCAGCAGCAGGATCGTCTCTCATTTTCCAATGATACTTCCGGCCACGACATTGGCCACCATAGTACGTAAACGGATGACATTCGTTTTATCCACCGGATGTACGGCATTGGTCAACAGGATGATAGCCAGGTCATTATCAGGATCAATCACGATAGCAGTTCCTGTATAACCCGAATGGCAATAAGTATCTTTACTAAGCAAGTCCCCTTCAGGAGAGGAGTAAGGAGAAGAATTATCCCAACCCATTGTCCTGCCGAAAGCTTCAAATCCTTTAGGAACGGTAGTCATCATTTTCACGGTAAGGGGGTGCAGGATTCTGTGTCCGTTCCAACTTCCCCCATTCATAAGGGCCGCACAGAGCACTGCCACATCATCAGCTGAGGTAAACACCCCGGCATTACCTGAGATGCCACCGTTCATCACCCGTGCCAGCGGATCGTGCACCTGTCCTAAAAGGACGCTCCCGTCGGGTTGCTTTTCCGTGGGTGCTATAGGGGTAATCCCTTCTGCCTCTCCATTCTTGATCCATCGGGGCAAATCGGTATTCACCCATTTTCCTTTATGATCTTGTTTACAGGGCAGATAGTCGGTATGGTCCATCCGCAGAGGGATAAAAATGTTCTGTGCGGCAAAGTTGCGCAGACTCTGGTGGGAGATATTCTCTATGACATGCTGCAAAGTAATGTAGTTCAGACAACTGTACTGAAATCCCGCTTACAGGTAGAAATATATTCCATCAATTTTTCAGGATTAGGTGATCCATACTTTTCCTTCAACTCCTGGACAGGAGCATAGGGCGGCAGGCCAGAGGTATGAGTCAGGAGGTCAACTATCCGAATGGTGACGCTATCCTTGCCATCCCTCCAACTCTGAAAACCAGGGATATATCGGTCCACAGGATCAGACGGGCGCAACTTCCCTCTCTCTATGAGAGCCATTACACAGACGGCAGTAGACATACACTTACTACACGAAGCCATGTCAAACACCGTATTTGTGGTCATAGGCCGCTGGAAAGGATAAACCTGCCGGTTACCATAAGCCTTCAGGTAAGCCATCTTACCATGGCGGACAACAGCCAGGACAGCACCGGGAATACGCCCTTCTTTGATCGCTCCCTCTATAAGAAGATCAACGTACGATAATTGACTGCCATCCAGCCCGACCTCTCCGGGTGCTACTCTTTGCAACGGTTGTGCCGAAACACCCAGAACAGCAACGGCAAAAAGTGATAGCAGAAAGAAACGTGTGTGTACCATAATTATTTCCTATTTTAAATTGCTTTTTCATTCTTTTCCCCTTTACCTTTTATCAGAAAACACATGCCGATAAATGTAAACAAGGCATTAAAAATCAGAATCTCATAACTGAAATGGTAACCATTGAACCACCGTTCCGAATTCATGTCCAGAATAAGGCAGAGACAAGGAGCTGCCAACGCAGCAAAAGGGACAAGTTTATCACGGACAGGTCTCTTGACGATGATGCCAAAAGCAAACATACCCAGGATCGGGCCGTATGTATAACTTGCTAAAATGTAGACGGCATCAATGACACTGGTATTATTCAGTATATTGAAGATGATGATAGTAAGCACCATCAACAAGGCCATACCCAGATGTACCCTGCCCCGAATATGGGAGACCTGCTTCTCACTCTTATCCTTGATTCCGAGAATATCAACCGTAAAAGAAGTAGTCAGTGCCGTCAGGGCGGAACCAGCTGCATTATAGGCAGAAGCTACAAAACCGATGATAAAGAGAACGCCGACAATGACAGGAAGATAACCTCCTGTTGCAATCACTGGGAAAATCTTGTCACCGGTAGCAGTAATACCTTGAGCTGCTGCAAAAATATAAAGCAACACGCCGAGTATCAGGAATGTTGCTATCACGACAAACTGCAACAGTATACTGATTATCATATTTTTCTGAGATTCATGATAGTTACGGCAACTCAAATTGCGCTGCATCATATCCTGGTCAAGTCCGTTCATTGCCACCATCGTAAAAATACCGGCAAAAAACTGTTTGAAGAAATATTCCTTGTCATTGACATCATTAAAGAAAAATATCTTACTGAAAGAACTGTTGGCAACAGACTTTATTATTCCACCGAAAGAGAAGTTCATATCATGGGCTATGAAATAGATACAAAGCCCTACAGAAACAATCAGACAAAGTGTTTTGAGTGAATCTGTCCAGATAATAGACTTCACACCACCCCGGAAGGTATAGAGCCAGACCAGACCTACTGACAGCACAACATTTACCCAAAAAGGAATACCCAAAGGACCGAAAGCAAGCAACTGCAAGGTAATACAGACGAGGAACAAGCGGACTGCTGCTCCCAACATCTTGGAAACGAAAAAGAACCATGCCCCAGTATGATAGGATGCCATGCCAAAACGATCACTCAGATATTGATAGATGGATGTGAGATGCATCCGATAAAACAGAGGTGTCAACACGAAAGCAATAATCAACTGTCCCACAATGAAGCCCATCACGAGTTGCAAGTAACCGAATCCACTGACAGCTACCATCCCCGGAACAGATACAAATGTGACCCCGGAGATACTTGCGCCAATCATGGCAAAAGCCACCATATACCATTTCGACTGACGATTACCGGTAAAGAAACCGGCATTATCGGCCTTATGTCCTGCAAAATAGGAAATAGTGAAAAGAACGACAATATAAGCTATAACTGTAATAAGAATAATGGAAGGAGACATATCTTTAGATTAAATATTAAACGTATGAGATGGTTTTCTATTTCCGATGTTGAACGAAAACAAATGTGAGATATTGATTTTAAAATAAATATTCGTCAGCGGATAACAAACAGTCTGACCTTCCTCATTTGTCATCATATAACAAGTACTTAGCACGTTGTTTCTTGAATTTTTCCACATCGCTTTTCCAGCATGCCCTGATCTCACCTGCAGTCTTTCCTGATTCTATCATCTTTCGGACATAGCCCACACCGATTAGTTTCTCGAAGAAAGGGGTAAAGAACCTATCTCCTATCCCAAGTCTGTGGTAAGCATCAATAACATAACTCAGATCAAGTCCCTTTTTACATATCTCCGAATCGGACTTATGGCTCAAGTCTACACCATAGCACTTCTGATTGAGCAAAGGAGGATTCTTTGCTCCTATCTTGCTGCGGGGAGTAAAACTAAAGGTACAACCTTTCATAGCCGGATGCCCATAAACTTGAAAAGGGAGATCGGTGCCGCGTCCCAGACTGACGACGGTTCCCTCAAAATAGCACATTGAAGGATAAAGATAGACCGATTTCATATCCGGCAGATTGGGTGATGGTGCAACAGAAAGGCGATATTTTGTCTGATGGGTATAATTCTTGCACGTGATAACCTTAAGCGGACAGATACGTTTATCTTTCAACCAGCCCTCCCCATTAATCATCTGTGCCAGTTCTCCCAAAGTCATCCCATAGACAACAGGAATAGGAAGAACACCAACACCCGATCTATACTTCATATCGAGTACCGGGCCATCAACATAGAAGCCATTAGGATTGGCTCGATCAAGAATGAGAACCGGTATTTTCAGTCCAGCACAGACGTTCATCAGTTTGCACATACTTATATAATAGGTGTAGAATCGAAGACCTACATCCTGAATATCTACGACCAATATATCAGCATGCCCTTGAAGGTATTCTCCCAAACTTGTACTATCGCCACTGTTATACAGAGAACGGATAGGAACGCCTGTTGCCTCATCCACACTGTTGCCTACGGTCTCTCCCGCATCAGCATTACCACGAAAACCATGTTCCGGAGAAAGGATACAAGTCACCTTGAAATGATTTTCGGTCAGGATATCAAGAATGTGTTTATTCTTGACCATACCTGTGCGGTTGGAGAAAAGAGCTATCCGCCGGTTTCTAAGCATCGGAAAATAAGCAGAAGTCTGTTCATCTCCGTTTATCACCCTATCCTTTTTTGGACATTGTGCTATACATGCAGTCACTGCTAAAAAAAAGAAAATTAAAACAAGGAACCGATTTTTCATTTCTATTCGATTTAGATCTGATACAAAGGTAGTAAAAATTTATAATATAACACGCTTGTGCTTTTCACTTAGTTTTATACTTATTATTCAGAACCAGCCTTAAACAAACCAAACGAATCAAATAGGATATTCTTCATACCTTCAAAATCATTATATTTTCTGAAACAGGAAGACAGAAAAGGAATGTTGTACCGCCGGAGTCATTACATTCAGCTTTTATCAGCCCCTTATGCTTTTTCACCAGGCATTTGACATAATAAAGTCCTATCCCGCTGCCGACAATAGATTCTCCGTTCTTCGAACGATAAAAACGGTCAAAGATCTTATCTGCTTCATCTTTTTCAATGCCAATACCATTATCAGCTACAGAAAACAGGGCGTAATCAGAGTCCAACACTTGATCTTGTCTGAACCGGTTTTTTATTTCCTGACAGGCACTTATCTGTAAGGAAACTTTTATGGTTCCATTTGAAGGTGTATACTTAAACGCATTGGACAACAAATTGGACAAAATCTTATCCAATTTGTCTTCATCAACATACATGATGAGTTTATCTTCTGGGCAGGTAAAAGAAGTCACGATATGTTTCTCTTCATTCTCACCCTTGAACCGATCAAGAATTTTCAACACGATGCCGACAACATCCTTCCGGCTTACGGACAAGGATAATGTTTCACTTTTAAGATGAGAGAAGTTGAGGATCTGTTCTACCAACATCATCAGATGTTTGATATTCTTTTCCATCAGGGACATATACTCGTTCTCTTTCTTAGTGAAATGTCTGCCTTTCTTCAACTCACAGAATGGACCATAGATCAAACCCAATGGCGTTCTCAGTTCATGAGATACATTTTCAAAGAAATTGATTTTTGCATGGTTCAATTCACGTTCTTTCATTAACGTCTGCTTTGAAAGTTTTATTCTTTCCTTATCGACATGATAATTTATATAGAACCTCATACCAGCATACAGGCAATAGAGTATGATGATAATATAGATCAGAATTGCCCAC
>ENA-UOOK01003275-UOOK01003275.1-fermentation-metagenome-genome-assembly--contig:-NODE-3275-length-18605-cov-8.314933_pt1 | contig 18605 bp, 13 predicted proteins | sample MGYA00245777_ERZ724023 | MGnify/ENA primary metagenome ERZ724023 (study PRJEB28704, sample SAMN03018312) | fermentation metagenome | biome: anthropogenic terrestrial biome; feature: soil; material...
GCGAAAGCGTCTCCGAATCGGATACATTTGTCGAAATCATAGCATGGTATACATGGTGGGTGTGAATAGTGACCTTCGCTTTTGATGTGATTCGGATTGCCTTCCGAGCTCAGTCACCGGAGCACTAAATTTTTCACTGATTCTCTTTTAATAATCTTGGGCGAAAATACAACATCCTTTCTGTATTCACGTTTATTTAAGATTCTATCCATTACAAGCCTTACTGCTTCAACTCCAACTTTACCCTGCATCATATCAACTGATGTTAATTGAGGATTGGTACATATGCAATACTCCGTATTATCCAAAGATACAATAGAGACATCCTCTGGTACTTGAAGTCCAAGGTTATTACAGGCATTCATACACCCTATCGCCATCAAGTCATTACAGGCCATAACCGCCGTACATTTACCACCATTGGCAATATATTGTTGAAATTTGTGCATTGCAATTTCTCGGGTAAAATCAGCATTAATAACTAAACTGTTATCAAGAGAAATTCCAGACTCCTCCAGTGCCTTACAATAACCTTCAAAACGTTCCCTTGTATTTTGCTCTTTTGGATCACCACCCAAAAATGCAATTCTGGTATGCCCATTTTCAATACAGTGACGCGTTGCGACCAAAGCTGCAAGAGATTGATTAACATAAGCACAATCATAAAAATCTTGATATTCAGAGTTTTTATAAAAACTCGTTATAACCGTAGGCAGTCCGGTATCCTTAATTGCTTTGATTAATGTAGGATTGTAATCAAACGAGCCAAAAATAAGACCATCCACATAATGCCCTTTTAATGAATTGAGAATTTCTAATTCTTTTTTTAAACTATGCATCGTATAAGCCAGAAGAATATTGTAGTTATAATATTCCAATGTGTCTGTTACTTCTTTAATCATAGCAAAGTAATATGGATTCATTATATCTGGTATACAAAGCATTATTTTATTGGTTATATTATTTTTTAGGGTTTTCGCTGCTTGATGTGGAAAATAGTCTAATTCTTTCGCAACAGCAAGTACCTTTTTTTTAGCTTTCTCACTACAATAACCTCTTCCATTTAATGCCCTGGCAACAGTAGAAGCAGACAACCCTGTTTTTTCTGCAATATCATAAATAGTACTCAACTTATCACTCACTTTCGTAAATCAAAGCATTCTTGTGGATTCTAAGGCTTTCTTAATTTCTTAAAACCTTCCTCTTTTCCTTCATTATATACTTTATTAAAATACTTGGCAAATACATAAATGTTTGCCAAGTATTTAGTTGATTTAGCATTTTAATGGGTAGAATATCGCCTTGATGATAATCTTAGGTTTGTCAATCAAATTATAATGTTTTTCTGTTTATTTTCAACTCCTTATTTTTCTTTCCTTTTGCAGCGTCGGCAGCTCAGAAGAATAAGGAGCATTCCTGTTAATAACAAAATAACAGGCTTGAAAAAAAGAACACCTCATAGTAATTGATTGCTGACCGACCGGTTAGTAATCAATTATTACGAAGGTATTCTAAAATGAATTATACATAGAATGATAAGATTGTATAAATAGCAGAAAAAGCTTTGGTAGTAGACAATAAAAAATTGCTCATAATACTTCTATTTCTATCCCTTCTAAATCACCGTATAAGATGTCTGTTTTCCATTTGCTTTCTCCAGTAGTTATATTTTTCTCGACGGTTAATGTTCCCCATGCACTGCCACAGCTAAAAAACGTTTGATAATAATGATCGCGCATAACCGGATGAAATGTTAATTTTGATGAGGGAATATCACATTGATAACCACTCAGTGCTAGTAAAACTCCGTAACTAGCTAAGGAACGGGCATAATGATGTCCGCACTCCACTTCGTTCCATGGATTCCTTCGAATGCCGTCATGACGATCACGCACCGCTTTTACTACATTTAATCCTTCTTCAATATATCCTTCCTGAATTAAGTTTGTTGCAACCTGGTACTCAATACCTGTCCACACCTCATCACTATAGACAAAAGGAATCTCCGGGCGGTTTCCATGCGGCCAGGTGCAAATAACAAGACCTGCTTCATCATTCAAAGCATAGGTACGCTGAAGATTGCAGTGATTTCGAAATGTAGTCTTAAAGTTATTATCATAGATCGCTTTTATCGCTGTATTAACATGTTCCTTTGGCATAACATATCCCAATCCTGCCAAGTGAGCCAATTCCTGACCGAATAATTGATCCGCCAAGCATCCATCCCCAAACTGGTACTTATGCTCATTCACATCCTCTATTTTTTGCACATAGTATTCTCCATTGAAACAATTTTTATCAACGATCTCTGCTGCCGTCTCCCATCGCATCCTATATTCTTGCGCTTGCTCTTGCTCACCAAGATAAAGGGCGATCTGTTCTCCTGCTTTTAATGCTGCAATATAGATTGAGTTAATCATAGAATTGATACCATAGAATTCTATGTCATAGGTATTATGCTGCTTTCCATCCAAAGCGCCATCGTTATCTTTATCCCAGTTTTGCTTCGCATATTCCAGAGTTTTCTTAGCTTTCGGCCAAAGTTCCTTTAACAACTTGGTGTCACCGCTAAACTTCCAATCACGGTAAAGCCTGATTACACAACCTAGTTGACCATCTGCGGCAGGAAGGAACTCCCATGGATCGTCCTGAAAATAGGTTCTTGCCCGGAAGCGCATTGCTCCCTCCTCGTCCGTTTCGTCAATGAATTCCGTCCGTCGCATCGATTGCTCAAGCTTTGGGAAAAGGTAAGCAAGCGATTGCGCATAATTCCAGACATGCGTGCAATTTCCATCACAGCATCCTGCATTATCAAAACAGCCTTCGTAAGCAAAAAATGTACCATCCTCTACCTGAAAGCAAGTATTACTACGAATTACAGTCAGGTTGCTTGCCACCGCATCCAATACAAACCCAGGATAGGTACTTCCGAAAAGACTGTTATGGAATTTTGCAGTTAAATCCTCCAGCCTCTGGAGATTATTAACTACATAGGAGGCAGCTTCCATCGCAGAAGGATATAATGTTGCATAATAATTCTTGATTAAGCTTCTGTTATTTTTCCGATAATCCTGAAGTTGATCCCATGATTTTATTCTCCATGGATGGCACCAGCTGATAATAAATAGGAATTCCTCTGTCTGCCCTGGTTCAAGTACTTTTTTCATCCCTAGAGAACCGATTTTAGCATCACTTTTATGAATAAAATCTTCCTGGGTATGAATGGTTCGATTATTATCGAGTAAGCCATCCTCTGTAAAGTCATTCCAGAAATCCTGCAAACCGTCCCACCAGGCTCCTTCGTTCCAATATTCCCGGTAAAAGACATCCTTGTCGGTAACAAAGACACCCATATCCATGTACTCAAGTTCCGTCCTGTCTTTGCTATCGGTTGTAAAGGATATCCCACGGAAATTATCCTTATCCATAAATTGATTCACGGTTTTCCCCGGAAATAATGGTTTGTTCCATATATCCCGTCCGCTGTAATTACAAAGATTTGCAAATGAACCGACAATACTAACGTTCTGTGTACGGTCAGATACATTTTTTACAATATATTTAACGATTCCACATGGTATTGCAGACTCTTCCACATTTAAGGGTATGAATGGTGTATAAGCTTCCATGGTAATCTCCAGTGGCACCATCTCATCCTTAAAGTCGATCCATACAAAAGGATACTCTCCTACCATTTTCGTATCTTGAAACCTTGGTAACCCGCCAATCTCCCATGCAGTAAAACCATGGGAATGATCGAAAGGTGGAACCAGTTCTCCTTCCAAAGCCTTTACGACAACATTTTCTTTCCCATCTTCCGCTCTTAGAGCAAAGAAAGTATAAGGGGAATCCATGCCCTTATTTGGTAACCCAAAGATTTCGAAATCATCAAAATTCCCTCTTGCACCAACGGATATGTTACCCGTACCAATGCCACCAAGCAGAAACTTGGCCGCCGCTGCTTCTTTTGAAAACACTCGCTGCGTGTTACTTCTTATCGCCTTTTCTCCCATAATTTCTCCTCTCTATCGTTCCAATTCCAATTCCATAAGAATGACATTATAGACTGGGTCAAATAGGGACATCATAAATGCAAGCTTCGTACCATCCTCCGAAACCCATTTGGGATTCATAAAAGCTCCGTACAAGCTTGGGAAATCCTTTTGAGCAGCAATGATTACCGGATTTGAAAAAGGACCATAGATGTTTTTAGCGCTTCGCATTACCATATCTGCTTTACCGTCCATATAGGTAACCAACCACTCTTCCAAATAATCACTATACATAACCGACATTTCACCCACCGCTTTCGGTAAGACATTATATGCGGTATACATAGCCTCTTCGCCTGTTTCATACAAAGGATTTCCTTGCTCATCATATCCCATGAGATATTCATAAGCATTAAAGTCTTCATAATCATCAACGGGGACTCTCATCATTTTTGCAGGACCACGACGCCCACCAGTGATACCAATAACATAAACATAATCATCGGTAATGACCGGAACCATCTGACAAAAGCAGCTATCGCCGGGCCAACGCAGTGTTTCAAGAGGCTCCCAGTTATCTCCACCGTCAACACTTTTTGCAATCGAACCATAGTTGCATTCCCATTCCCCCGGGTCTCCCCAATGGCGCACCGACATATAGGATAAGTAAAGGGTATCACCAATGGCGATTCCGCCGGTTGGAATCGTTGTCATTTCAACATTATCCATCTTGCGGCTTCGAATTAGCTCTTTCGCATTTTTACTGCCCGGAACGGCTACCATATAATCAAATAGGATGCCATCGGTATAGTCACGATCGGTGGTAACTGCCAGAACATTGCTTCTCCATCCTCCCTGCATTCCTTCGTTTAGGAAGGTATCTCCGAAAGCTATGAATGTCTTATCTTCGAAATTAAAGGAAATACCAAGATCGGTACCGCCGATACCATAATTTGTTTTGGTCTGATTAATCGAATACTCTCCGGTTTCAATTGCTACCATATGTATGTTTTTAACGATATTTAGGCTGTATTCATCCTTTGGATCATTTAAGGGAGCATAGGTCAAGTTCTTCTTCTTATGTTCCTTTAAGATTTCCATAGCTTCCTCGGCTTTCCTTTCCCAGGCAGTCATTGTAGGTTGTTCTTCTGAGCCTTTCGCATCATCTTCACCAACGACGGATTCTACTTCTGGCGCCCCCTGGGTTTCCGACTCACTCTGCGCATTTTCCGCGTTTGAACACCCAGAAAAAACAATCGAAGTCGTAATCATTAAAATAACTATAAAAAGCTTATCCCTTTTACTCATTGCCGTCTCCTCACAATTCTAAATCACACCGACTAAGCGCATTTTTGCTGGCAGAAATACTGGTACCGTAATTATGTCTTGTATTTATTTTATACCGGATAACACAACACCTTCAACAATTTGTTTTTGAAATATAAAGAATAAAATTATCGGTGGTATAACCGCAATTGAAGTTCCGGCCATAACGGCACCAAAATTGGTTGAATACACGGATCTCATGGATCTTATAATCTGCATGATTTGCATATATCTAGGTTGTGTAATCGTCATTGATGGCCATATAAAACTGTTCCAATAACCGATGAAGGTACCTGCTCCAAGTACAACCATAGGTCCTTTTGTCAAAGGTACAAAGATGTTAAAGAAAATTCTTAGCCTTCCTGCGCCATCAATCATAGCTGCCTCTTCTAAACTTAACGGCATATTGAGGAAGAACTGGCGGAAAAAGAATATGTTATACCCAGATACTACGCCTGGAAGTATCAATACTGCTAAGGTATCCAGCATTCCCAAACGATGCACTACCAGAAAGGATGTCAACTGTATCGTCATGCCGGGAATATACATTGATATGATGCAATATACCCATAAGAATTTTTTAAAATGGAAGTTCATTCTGGCAAATACATAGCCAGCCATCATATTAATAAGCAATGATAAGAAAACAGCAATAACAGCGACTATAAAGGTTACGCACAAGGATCTAACAAAAGATACCGATTTATCCCCAAATATTACAGCAAAATTATCCAGCGTAAACTTTTCAGGGAATATTTTTAATGGGACTGCAAATATTTCTTTTTTTGTTTTAAAACTTGCTAAAGCCATCCATATTAATGGGAATATGGCTAGAAACGCGATAATCAGTGCTATTATGCTAAACACAACTTTTTCAATTTTTTTACTAGTTTTATTCACAATAACACCTACCCTTCCATAGATTTATCTGATTTTATAACAGCAAATACGATCGAATTGATTGCCGCTATAAGAATAAGCATCAAAACAGCTCCGGCAATTGTATAGCCCATGCCCTTACTGGTATCCCTATAATTATTATAGAGATATAGCATTGGTGTAAGTGTTGAATTTGATGGTCCGCCGCCAGTAAGCATATAAGGAATATCAAACATCTGAAGGGTACCTGCGGTCAAGCCAATGCTCATTAGCACGACTATATTCCTCATCTGCGGTATTGTAATATGAATCATTTTTTTTAAGGCACTGGCACCATCTACGGAAGCAGCCTCATAGTATTCCGTTGGTATATTCATCATACCGGCGTACATTAATATGGTGTTTCCTCCAAGACCAAGCCAGATTGATGGTATAATAACGGATATGGCAGCCCAAAAAGGATCATTTAAGAATGCTACTCTCGAATGTCCAAGCTTCATTAAAATTTGGTTTATAATCCCACCTTTATAATCCAGAACAAATATAAAAATTACAGAGGTTGCTATTCCGGATACAATTCCTGGAATGTAAATCATTGTCCTAATCACTGCGGATAATTTTTTATTAAGGTTAACTAAAACATTCGCAAATAAAAAGGAAACCAATATCATAAGCGGAACAATGATAACCACAAACTTAATAACATTTACTACTGCTTTCTGAAAATAAACAGTATTTACAATGATTTTATAATTTTTAAGTCCTACAAATTCCGAATCGATATAAAAATTCCAGTCATAGAACGATTTCTGTAGAGCCATGATTAAAGGAACGATTACAAATATAGTAAGCATGATGATTGCAGGTAACAACATGATGTAAGCAGTTTTCATATCTCTTTTATCAATGCTTGTTATTTTATTTTGGGATTTTCTACGCTTCAATGCGATACATCCTCCTATCCCTAGATACGAAAATCAAGCATTAGCCGTTTCAACCGGTTAACTTAAAACGGCTAATGCCGATTTCTATTTTAGTTTAACATTGTTAAGTATTATTTCTTCGGATTTGTTCCTGCCAATTGCTGATTGTCAATAATTGCCTGAATGGAAGTGGCTGCCTCAGCTGCTGCATCCTCCACACTCATCATTCCTAAAGATGTATTCTCAAACATTAAGGAAACTGCCACTGAGATATCCCACGGATAGATAGGTTCTGCAATTGCATGTGCGGAAACATAATTAACCGTTTCAGCCCAGGAACTATCTCCTGAATTAGCACTGATATACTCTCCTACGCTCTTACGGGGAGCAGCTTTTGCGAATTTAGCAAGTTCAAAGAACTCCGCGCATGTTTCAACATCTTCTGCTAACAGCCAGCTAATATAATCCGCTGCACCTTCTGCAACCTTAGTTTTCGCATCAATAACATAAGTCCATCCGCCATTCGTAGCTAATATGGTATCCTGATTACCATCTTTTGTCGGAGGAACTGCAACTGCAAATTTATCTGCAAGTTCAGGATAATCATTTAATATTTGTCCTACACCCCAAGAACCACAGAATTTCATAGCTACACTTTCTTCACCAAAATCCTTCATATCTGCATAGCCTGAGAGTGCCTGTGCAGGAACGATACCTTCATCATAGCATCTCTTATAAAAGTTTGCTAAATCAATATAACCCTGGTCAATTAATGGAGTATCCCAATTATCATTAATCGCAAGATGACCGGAGCTAGCGTATTGCATTCCCCATGTACACCAGCCCATGGAAGGAAAATCAGGTATGCTAAGTCCAAATATCTCATTTGTTGTCAGCTTTTTACCTGCTTCGATGAGTTCATCCCAGGTAGTAGGAACTTTTGTAATTCCAGCCTGCTCAAACAAATCCGTACGATAGAATAGCACAGTGGAAGGCTCTACCAATTGAGGGTATGCCCAATATTTGTCTTCAAAGCTAACCATATCTTTTACATTATCATTCAAATCGTCAAAAGCTTCTTTGGGAAGGAGATCATTTAACGGTAAAATTAAACCATCCCTAACAGCGCTGACAATATTATTATAGGAAAGTACATAGGTATCTGGAGCTGTTCCTGCTGCCTGTGCAGATGCCATTCTTTCCGTCCATGCATCACCAGCGATAAATTCCTGTTCAACCACATAGCCTCTTCCCAAGGAATTATATTCCTCTGCTTTTTCTGTAAAAAACTCCTGATTCCATGGTTCAAAAATCTGATTCCAAACGACTACTTTTACCGGTTCTTCACTTGACGAACTTGAATCGGAACCCTTTTTGTCCGCATCCGGTTTTGCTTCCGTAGATGAATTTCCTCCAGTTTTGTCTGAACCGGTAACCGAACTGTCGGATTTGCATCCAGTAAGTGCCAGAACTAACATTACACTTGTTAAAACCATAGCTAATACTTTTTTAAACCTCATAAAAAATTCCTCCCTAATTATTTTTTATTTTCAACTATAAATAGTTGCCTGGGTGATAACTTTAAGTTTCTCAATTCTTTGCCGATTATTTTCTTCGTATCGCTGGTCTTTGTACTATAATCAAAACAAACATCATACTCTCTATCCTCTTGAAGAATATCATCCTGCCACATAATATCCTGTGTCAAATCCGTTGTATTGGCGAAAAGGATTAACTCAGAATCTTCATAGCCATATCTTGCGGTAACCACGCTGTCGAGCAGGATCTTTCCTCTGTCTCCCCATTCCATACTACTTTTCGCAGAATTATATTGATAATAGGTGCGCCATACTTTTGGTATATGTAACTTTGGCGGGCGCTTCATTTCTCCATATGCAAGATAATGATTGTACCTTCCGGTCCTGAGAGCTGCGAATTTAGCTATATAATCAGCAATTGACTTGTCATATGGAAAGCCAACCGGGTCAAAATCACAATAATGCTCCTCTGCGCTATTTTCTATTTCATCGACCATCTCCATAGCGCTGTACTCAGAATTAATTTCAAATAAGCCGCCCCATAGATAGGTCTTTGCAATCGTATGATAAATCAGATCTCCGCCTTCCTTCGTTAGCTTTCCCCAGCCATCCATCCTTAAGGGTGCATATCCACTGTATACATACTGGAACATTGGTATAACCTGAGCTTTCCCTTGCTTTATTAGATCTCGAAATATTCCTGTTTCCAGGAACGAACAAGGCTGTGCATTTGCTCTTGCTTGGTAAAAATCCAAGCAATCCAGAAAAACTTCATTCATCATCTCCGTACCAAGCGGTACATATTGACCTTTTACTTCGGCTAATTTTTGCTTCGTATCAAAATAAATTTTTCGATATGCCTCCGTCATTATTTTACCGGCACCTACCGGATGACCATGTCGATCGCTCATACAGGTCTTAAGGATGTTATTCGCTGAAATATCATAATACATGGCATCACAGCCGGACTCCCTCATTACCTGAACATCCCGTTTTACATGAAGGTCTTGCGTATATTGGCAGATAGGACAAAGCATAGTGAATTTATATTCATCCCTGGATTTTGGTTTCTGTGGCCATTTCTGCAGGCTATTACAAATCATATCGCTATCCGATTTATCAGTTGCAACAAGGAAATCAAATTCAAATGGTGCAAATCGATCTCCATGACGGCGAATCACATCTAAGTTCTTATCCAGAAATCTTGTAGGAAACCAATCATTGTATCCGCCTGGAATCGAGTTCTTGTAGTTTTGCTCTACCTTGGTCCAATCCGGCCCTAATACGTGAAATATCGGACTTTTTATATCCTCGGAATATCGTTCCAACCATAAGGAGCGATCATGGCAGGCATCGATTCCGAACGTGCAGGCTCCCATCTCTTCACAAAGCCAGGAAGCTTTCTTATCCTCTCCACGTTCCTTTAATTTTCCGCCGGAGCACCATGTCTGCTGAAGCGCCCATTTTTTATATAAGTCACATCCTTCATACCACCCGTCACCACTTGTTAAAGTAATGACAAATTTCCATGGTGCTTTCAATCCATTTCCATATCCGATATCTTCATAGCCATAAATCTGGCTTGCTCTTAATTTTCCGTTATGCTTATAGAAATTTAACCATTTTTGATGGTATTGCCCATCATATGCAGCAAAATATAAGCCAACTTTATTCTCGCAATAATAGGTGAAGAACTGCATAGATGCTCCTGAAAAACTCTCCGGATATGGCATATACCGGAATCCCTCGTCCTCATGAAAGTTATCCAGCGGCTCTTCTATCAAAAATCCTGTGGCATAGGAATGCGCTACATAATTCTTGAAGTCTTTTCTGTTTTTGCCTCCGTAGATTGCAGCAAAATCGCCGATACCATCAAGTAAAGGATACTCCATACTGCTGAGCTTTTGATTGCTCCTGTTCTCAATATAGGATTCTACGCTGATTGAATTCCCATCCATCTGCCATAATGCAATCAGCGTAATATCAGAAGTTATGTTCCATTGAAACTTCACCCCATCTTCTTTTTCAACATACATAAATGAATGGAAGCTATCCATGTATTTTTCTTCTTCACATTCCAATCGGAACACTTCATTATGCAAGTTATCTAAAATGGTTTTCTTATTTACCAAATCGATAATCTTCCGTATAGCACCGTTGTCTTTATCAAACTGTACTTCCCAAAGATCATTACATAAAGAGAGCAATTTGTTTACTCCTTATCTTTTAATTTTTTATAATCAAGAAACTAAAAAAGATATCTATTTTTCATTATCACGCAGATTTCCAAGGGTTCCACCCGGATGCCATTTTATGTACTGTGCCGGATCCAGATTTCTATAAGCTTGCAATAAAAGGCTCAATCTTTGAATAACGTAGGTTTCAGCTAAAATGGATGCCCTTGGTGCACGATTTAGTGGATCGCCTTCTTCTTTAACACTGGCAAGGATATGAGTATCCCCTTGCTTTGCCAACCAAGAATTGCGGTTTCCGGTAATCGAAATGATTGAGCACCCATTATTCTTAATCGCTGTGACAGTTGCCTTCAATTCAGCGGTTTCGCCACTATTCGATATGCAAATGACAACATCACCTGGTAATAATTGTCCACAAGAGCCGTGAACCGCTTCTGTTCCATGGAGAAAATACGCCGGAGTTCCGGTTGAGGATAGCAGGGATGCACTGTAAGTTGCCACATGTCCCGGCTTACCGATACCTGTAATATGAACACGATTACCTCGTTCCTGCGCTTTTATAATCAGGTTTGCGCTATCTGTATACTCTTTCTCATCTATTTCGGAAACAAACTTCTCCATTTCTTTAAACACAATTTTGTCAAAATCCTTTAATACATTCAAATCAAGTTGATCCAATTTTCTCCTCCTCTTTACACAAAAGAATCTCTCTCAATCTTTAAAAAGTATCTATCATGATTTATACCAGTTTAACAATTCCGTATCTTTTCTCTCTCTGATTAAATCATATACGTTTTCCAACCAAGGCAAAGATGGCTGAGCACCCATCTTGGATACTGTGAGCGCACCCACATAATTTGCAATTCGAACTGATTTTTCATGGTCAATACCCATAGAAACAAACGTTGAAAAGGCACCAACAAAAGAATCACCTGCACCAGTAGGATCCACAGCGATAATGTTTTGTAAAGAAGGACATATAAAAAATTCGTTTTCATTTCCAAACGCTGCGCCAGCAGTTCCAAGAGTAATCAAAACATTTTTAACTCCACGATCTAAAAGAACATTTATTGCAGCTTTTACATCATCTGAATTTACATGAGCTCCATCATGTCGAATAGTAACACCCGTCAAATCAGCAGCCTCATGCTCATTTGGAGATATGTATGTAAGTTTCGGCATAATTGAATCGCTTAGAGGTGCAGATGGAGCCGGATTGAGCATTACAGGAACTCCATTCCGATAGGCACATTCAATAACAAATTCGTTAACCTCCATTGGTATTTCAAATTGAAGCAATACCATATCATAATTTTTAATTTCTTTTTCCAAGAAGCTAAGTTCTTCTATGGTAATCGTCATATTGGCACCAGGCACAACAATAATGCGGTTCTGTGTTTTTCCGTCTTTATCAATTTGCAGTTGAACATTTCCAATAGCAGATGGAGCATTCTTATTAATCATAACCCTACTGCAATCGATGCCACATTCGGCGCAAGAATCAATCATCTCTTTACCATAAATATCATCTCCCACTTTACCTACCATGGTTACATGTGCACCAAGCCGAGCGGCCTGGATAGCCTGATTAGCACCTTTCCCTCCGGATGCGGTTTGAAAACCACATCCGAGGACAGTCTCCCCAACCTCTGGAAATCGATTGGTGGAAACTGTTAAATCCTTTACGAAACTACCAACTACCAAGATTTCTGGCTTATCCTTAATTCCTATCATTTTATAAAGCCCCTTTTAATGTTGTCAAAGCGGATATTCGCAATCCGCTTACGCTACTTGCTCATAACCTCATTGCCACTACATGGCATTTCAGCAGGAACTGCTGAAACAGGTAAGTATTCTTCCCTGATGAGGTTAAATTATCTCTAAATAATCCTTATCTCCAATTGGAGGAAATGTTGCTGCAGGAATTGTTTGGTACCAGAAAGCAACGGAAGAAATATCATCTTGCAGTGGTAGATATCTGCCACCTTCTCTCCACCCCAATGCCTGAATTGTTACCTTTAGGTCATTGTCAAAGCGGATAGGATCTGTAATGTGGAATCGATACATTCCAAATCTTTTCTGACTCTTATAGAGTTCATCTCTTCTAACTTCATAAAAGCCACCATAAGGTGTTGTAAAATCTATGTACTTATCATGGGTGTAGGGATCCTCAAAATCATAGGATCCACAGAAATAATCCTCTGTACCTGTTCCGCAGATTGTCGGATATTCGGTGTCTCCATCCATATAGAACTTAATTTCACCTTCGCCCCACCATCCGTTATTATTTACGCCCCATGCCATATATGTTCCAACATAGTGTCCTTTTCCTTTTACACCATCTAAAATTGTGTAAACATCTTTATACGGTAATGGATTCACACGTCTAAACTGTGCGTGGAAATAAGCGGCATCCTCCGGAACCTCTGTGAGAGTATAATCAATTTGATAGTAGTAAACCACATCTTCTTCCGACCTGTTTTCAAGAGTTATACGACAATTCTTTCTGAAAGGCATTGTCCAATAACAGTTGAATGCACTACCTGGATTAACGCAAACAGCAAGTGTAGAAATCTGGAAGTAATCTTGCCAGCCGCTGCAGAAGAAATCGCCAACCGGACATTCCACGGATGGATTCTCTAAGCCATCCCAATAAAAACGAATAATTGTATTCCTCCACTTTCCTGTTGGTGTCATCCATATATGTTGAATTGCACCTGGTCCGTCTATATTCGCAATCTCAAAAGTCTCGCCTGCCTTAATAATGATGTATGGGTTGACTTTCCAGGTTTTTCCCAGGTCACGGGCAGCATGCTTTGCTGATCCATCTTTAAGCTCACACATTCCGCCCTTGCCTCTTTCACCCGTAAAATTCTCTGGGCTGATGGAACGCGTTAATGCGTTGGAAAGCAAATGTAAATTACCAATGCTATTTGATAATCCATTATACATAGAATTTAACCTCCTTGTGATATCGATGTCATACTGATACGTATATTATATGTGGTAATGCACAACATGTCAAGATATAATAGCAAATATTTATTAACTTTTTTAATAGCCCAACTTTTGCAATGTTGTTTTGCAATTTGGTAATTAAATAATGCCTTTCAAAGCCTGATATTTCAGGCTGTTTTTGTCAACATCTTTGAATTTTATTGCCGCGGTTCTTGATTCTGATGAGTATATTCACTCTGAAAAAATAGATAAGAATGGTGAAGAAGTTATATAAAAGAAACCGGTGAAAACACCGGGTAACTCAGAATTGTGAATAGTCACGCTAACACACTTAGTTTTCGTTAAATCTCTGTAAAAATTCCTTTGTTCTCTGGTTCGTTGTATTATTAAACACCTCCGCGGGTGTACCTTCCTCTATAATTACTCCGTTGTCCATAAAAATAACACGGTCCGCCACATCCCGGGCAAATGCCATCTCATGGGTAACAATAACCATCGTCATATTCTCCTCTGCCAAACCGCGGATGACCTTAAGGATTTCTCCGGTAAGCTCCGGGTCAAGCGCTGAGGTCGGTTCATCAAAGAAAAGAATACGCGGGTTTAAAGCCAGTGCTCTCGCAATTGCAATACGCTGCTGCTGTCCACCGGATAATTCTCCGGGGTAAGCCTGCGCTTTATCTTTCAGATTAACCTTGTCAAGAAGTTCCAATGCTTTCCTTTGCGCCTCTTCCTTCTCTTTCTTTAACACCTTCACCTGCGGTTCAACAATATTTTTAAGAACCGTCATATGAGGGAAAAGATTGAAATTCTGAAAGACAAGACCGACATCCAGAATGATATCGTGAAGTGTCCGGTGATCCGCATAGATTGCTTTCTCCCCGTTCATTGTCACCATCTGTTTCCCGCAGATCTCGATTTGCCCCCGATCGATCCTCTCTAATTGGGTCAGGCAGCGAAGCAGGGTCGATTTGCCGGAACCGGAAGGACCGATAATTGCAACAACTTCCCCTTCCCGCACTTCCATAGAAATGTCTTTTAACACTTCGGTTTCTCCAAAGCCCTTTTCTAAATTTATCGCTTTTAGCAGCATACAATTACCTCCCTTCCTAATTTTTATAATATTCTAATTTCTTTTCTATCAGCTTGAAGGACAGTTCCACAATCGTATTCATGACCAGATAGAACACCGCCGCCACGACGATCGGAACCGTGGAGAAATATTTTGATCCGGCACTGGTTGCCACATCGAACAGCTCATTTACAGCAATAACCTGTGCCAGGGAGGTATCCTTTACCAGGGTCATGAGTTCATTTCCGGTTGCAGGAATCACATGCTTTACCACCTGCGGGAGGATAATCCTCATAAAGGTTTGCGATCTGGTATATCCCAGAACCTTCGCCGCTTCATACTGCCCCCTTGGGATGGCTCCGATTCCTCCCCGGAAGATCTCGCCAAAGTAAGCCGCATAGTTAATGGCAAATGCCGCGATACAGGCTGTGAACCGGTCAAAGCTAAAGCCAAAGATATAGTAAGGCCCGTACATAAAAAAGAACAGCTGCAGCATGAGCGGCGTTCCCCGGAAGATTAACTGATAGATTTGAATCGGAATAGAGATTATCTTATATTTGCTTCCCCGAAGCAGCGCAACGATAAATCCCAGGGGAATCGATAAAAAAAGCGTATAGAAAAATATCTTCAAAGTCTCCACCGAAGCGGATAGCATATTGGGTATGAGTAAATTCAAAGGAACATTGATCTGCATAAAAATAACCAGGCCTTTCTTTATTCTGTTAGCACTTTACCATATTACCATAAGGGAGCGGGTAGTTCAATTATAATTTCTATCTTCGTTTATGATATCTTCGAAGCTTACATCCTCTAAGATAAGCTTAAATTCGATTCCTTTCGTATTATAGTAGAGGTCATAGCTTCCCGTATCGTTTTCCCCAGCAAATGCAATTCCATAGTTCCACTGCCCCAGCAATACTGCCTCTTTGCCGTCCTTCACAGGTCTTGGCTCCCCGCCATGGATGCTGTAATAGAGCGTTCCTTTCCTCACATTTGACTTTGTGGTGCAATCCTTTTGAAAGAATGCGATATCTCCCTTCGCATTGAGGCAGAGCCCCTCCACTTGATCTACCAACATTATGGCTTCCTCCATGTTATTTTTGTAATATAACTGATTGCCCGACAGATAGTATACATCTGATAAATCACCGGAGGTGGCAACTTGATCGGCATTGTTAACGAATCTTTTTGAATCCTCCGTGTCCCCTTGAATCGTAACCTTTTCGATCTCTAGCTTCCTTGTTGCATACATCAGGGTATTCTCGGTATCGGATATTATTGCAAAATAATGCCCGATATTATTCCCGACTTTTCTAGCTGCATATTTATCATCAATCCAGACAACGGCATTATCCTGAAAAATCAATGCTTTACTTTTAAAGGAGTTAAAACCAGGGTATACACCATTCGATTGACTATTCTTTGGCTTTATCACATCCCGGATCAAAGAATCATATATTTTGATCTTATCTTTTCCATTAAATAGATAGGTACTTCCTTCCACGCTGTATAGGAGTTCGGAACAATCCAAATTAACCATCACACGATCCAGGGAGTCGGTCAGATATACGGATTGGCCTTCCTTCTGTGCATATGCAATTTTCTTATTCTCCTGCAGTTCATAATAATAGATATATTCTGCATGATCAGATAAGGCAAATATCGCTCTCTTCTTTCCGAAGAATTCCGGTTCTCCGCCATTTCTTATCAAATAGCATGCAAAATCCTCGCTATCCGCTCCTGTCCGATCCGAAGCTGCCGCGTAAGCCATCGTTTTACCATCCGGAGAAATTATAAGGGAACCAAACCCCTTCCCCTGGTCGAGCAGTTCTTCCTTTTCCTTCTTTACGTCATACCGATAAAGCATACTCTCCTGTTCCTCTTTGGCACTATACATAAGATATTGGCCATTGATCGAAATGTTCAGCATACTAATATCCTCCCGCAGCCGAATAAGCTTCTTAGCGTTTACATAGTACCGGCATCTATTCTCCTGATCAAACAGGATGGCAGCCGTTTTGTCCGGTATAAAAAAAGCCGTTAAAGCCTCATCCATTTCAAACAGCTTCTCACCGCCGGTATTCCATACGAAGGTTGTATTCTTATTCGTATCTGCCAATATTTCCAGAGCATCCTCCGATATATAGGAGAAGACTGCTGTATTTCTCTGCCCGCTCCCGTTGAATATGGCAAGCGCCGCGAAAATGACCGCAACCGAGAATATCGCCGCCAGCAGCTTCTTATCCTTCCAGCGGCGCTCTATTGTATCTGCAGTAGGATTAGCTTCCGAATGAGATGGAAGATCAGATAGAACATTTGCCTCTTTTTGACTGCTTTGCTGCGCTTCTATGGGTAAATTCTGAACCCGCGGTCCGATATACTCGGTATCCGGGCTTGAGAATCCAATCTCCGCTTTCTCACTAATCAGCGGATACCCGCAGTATCTGCAAACTTTGGATTTCGCTTCATTCTCCCTGCCGCAATGAAAACAAACCATATTGACCTCCAACAAGACAAATTGACAAGCCAATCTGCCTGTCATAATATAAATTTAACGATGATTTTGATTGGGTGATTTTATCTGTCACATAAAAAACATTATAACCACGCTGGTATTTCCTGTCAAATACAATCTCAATTCATACATCTCAATTCGGGTAACCAAATTTTGATTGGAGGGTCAATATTGATTGGATGAATAAGAACTACTCAATGGTTGTAATATCCGAGCCAAACCACTTGGTTGCAATTGTCTCCACCGTACCGTCCTCCTTCAGCTCCTTTAATGCATTATTAACCGCATCACAGAGAGCCTGATCACCTTTTCTAAAACCAACCGCATATTCCTCCGCAACTAAAGCATCATCAAGTATGGTAAAGTCCTTTCCGGCTGTATTGATCATATAGTTTGCCACCACAGAATCCATTAACACCGCATCCGAATTACCGGTTTCAAGATCCATTAAAGCCGTTACATAGGAAGCGAACTCGTTGATTTTACCAACCGAATCCTTAAACTCCTTGTTTTCCTCACTATCCAAGGCTTCCTGCGCAGAGGATCCGCTCTGGACAGCGAGCCGCTTACCCGCCATGTCCTCCATAGAAGCAATTTCGCTATCCTTTGCAACAACCAGGGAGATGCTGTTCTCCATATAAGGGTCGCTCATAGCCAGATTGGCAAGCCGTTCCTCCGTTATCGAGAAGCCATTCCAGATCGCATCAATGTTCTTCGTTGCCAATTCCTGCTCCTTGGCATCCCACTCGATTGGCTGAAGAACCAATTCAACCCCAAGCTTATCACTGACTGCCTGCGCAAGATCAATATCAAATCCCACAATATTATTCGCATCATCACGAAATCCCATAGGAGGAAAGGTATCATCCAGTCCGACAATGAACTTCCCCCTATCTAAAATATATTGAAGTGATGTATCCTCCTGCTTTGCATTACTTCCACTCTCTTCTCCGGTCTTACCCACAGCGTTTCCCCTTGTTTCCTTCGTACCACATGCCGTTAAGCCAAGAACCAAACCTACCAATAACAAGAAATAAAATACTCTTTTTTTCATATTCATAACCAATCCTTCCTTTACACAAACTAACCGACCTGACCGGCATCGTTTCGGTGGCCATCGTTTCGAGACAAATAAGTTATTACTATTCACACCCGATGTATACCATGTTATGATTTCGACAAATGATATCCGATAAGGAGTATTTGCATT
>ENA-UOOK01003278-UOOK01003278.1-fermentation-metagenome-genome-assembly--contig:-NODE-3278-length-18594-cov-3.838233_pt1 | contig 18594 bp, 22 predicted proteins | sample MGYA00245777_ERZ724023 | MGnify/ENA primary metagenome ERZ724023 (study PRJEB28704, sample SAMN03018312) | fermentation metagenome | biome: anthropogenic terrestrial biome; feature: soil; material...
GCCGAGAAAATGCAAGATGAGTCGCTGCTGATTCGCAACACGGCTTCGGCGGAATAAGTTTTTGCAGCGGAATCAATCGGATTACGGAATAAAAGGGGCTGCCGCACAGCAACCCCTTTCCTCAGACGGGCGTTACCAACCTATGTCGTCCCGCTCGGCAGCCTTCTGTGCAACATGCTCGGTAAGCTCCAGAATACCGGCTTCCACATATTTCTGCTTGATGTCCTCCAGAATCTGGACCGCTTCCTCGTCGGTCGAAGCAAAGATGGCTCTCCGGAACTCCTGCTCGTAGTCCAGGGTAGAGGTCTTATCCCTGTAATCCGTCAGTCCCGGCCAATCCCTCTCCAGATAGTTTGCGCTTACCTTGTCGATAAACACGATGGGTAATTTGGCCTTATATTCGTCCTGCCATTTGTCAAACTGGGTTTTGTCCTCTTCCGGAACGGGCCATAAGCTCGGCTTTCCGTCCGCGCCGATGAAGCCGCCGAGATAGCCGACACCCTGATCCCGTTTGAAGTTCACTTCATTGTCAAACTTTTCTTTCATTTCCGGGATCCATTTCGGCTTGCCGTTTTCCATGGTATAATGGACGCCCTCCACGCCCCATTGGGCCAACAACCATCCCTGCTCGCTGTTGCAGAAATCGATGAAACGGAGAACCGCGTCCGCTTTTTCGGTGGTGGCACTCAGGAACATAGCCGGGAACCCGGAACGTCCCTTCTTTTCCACCTGGGTTTTTATTTTGCCGCTTTTATTCAGCAGGGGACCCAGCAATTCATACTTCATTTCCGGATTCGTTGTATAAAGCGTCGTCTTGAAATGATCCATGCCGCTCTGGGCACCGAATACGGCGATCTTGCCCACCGCCATTTTCTCCTTGGCCATGGTATCTGTATTGCTGAACGCTTCCAGGTCAAGCAGACCTTCCTTCACGAGCTTCCGCATGAACATCAGCTTTTCCTGTTGATCCTTGGAAAATATCCAATGAATGACCTTGCCGTCCTCTTGTCGATAGTCTGAAATGGTGTAATCCGACCATGTGCCCAGAAACTGATTATAATCCCAGCCATTATGCCAGGTACCGGCCGGAATGACCGGCCTTCCGGTGGTATCCGTGAAATTGCCTTCCTTGATCTTGACCAGTAATTCGTAGACCTTCTCTGAAGTGTTGACTTCTTCCGGATTGACGCCCAATTCCTTTAAGATATCGCCGCGGGCATATACCCCGTAAGCCCAGTTGGTTACATCCTCCGGATTCTCGCCGGGGGTCTGCTGGGGAATGATGTAGATCTTGCCGCCGAAATCCGGATGGTTGAGGTCGAATTCCTTGAAATCCCTGGCAACACCGATTTCATACAGCTTTTTGATATTGGGATACTTGTCGATGTAAGGCGTCAGGTCAAGCAGCATGCCCTCGGTGGCAGCCTTGAGAATAACCTTTCCTTCTCCTCCTGTGGTACTCCAGAAGGGAGCATTGACAAAATCGGGCATCACACCGGATGCAAACATGGTGTTCAATTTTTCCGTTTCGTTTGTTGTGATGGACTCCATTTTCAAAGTGATGCCGGTCAGTTCCTTTACCTTTTGTGCCACGGGGTTGTTGATCTGATCCTGGGGGAAGCCCCCTCCTCCGCCGTTCCAACAGCTCAGGAACGTTATTTCAACTTCCTCCGTGGGTTCTTCCGTCGGTTCCGGTTTCGCCGTTTCCTTTTCCCCGGAGCCGGTATCGGCAGACTTGTCGGTGGATTCCGGTTCCGATACGGCAGGCTTGCCGCAGGCAGCCGTTGCCAGAACCAGAATCAGTACAACAAACATGCTGATGAGCCTTTTGATTTTTGTTCCCCTCATTTTTGTTCCCCTCATTTTTCTACCTCCCATTTTGTTTTATCATAAAAAAGCAAGCGCTTTTTTATTCAATTCAATGGAATTACTCTTTCAGGGAGCCGATCATGACCCCCTTAACAAAATATTTCTGGATAAAAGGATATATCAGGATAATAGGAGTCACGATAATAATCACAAATGTCATCCTCAGTGCCTCCGGGGTTACGCACAGCGTCGCACAAAATCTCGAAATACGCGAATCGTTTCGGGCGTTTTATTGTGCTTATTTTTCTATAGTTATCACCTCCATAAATTACCTGCTGAAATCTTCTTTTTAGGCTTGACTTTTATTAGCAGGTTTCTTAGCCAATGCTGAATTGCTGCAAAAACGATCCTGTTTACCATAAGGACACCTCGGTAAATTTCCTCGACAAATTGTTGACCGTGATAATCAGTACCATGGAGATAAGGGATTTGAACAGGCCGATTGCGGTGGAATAAGAGAAATCGCCCTGGCGGATGAGCTTTTGCAGTAGTATCCATTTTAAATACGGACAAAACAACAGATAGGATGGTGCTTTGGAAAAATAGGCACCATCCTATCTGTAATTTTTATTACTGTTTGATTTTGCCGCTTTTGCTATAATTACCCTTTTCACTCCTCCTCAACAGTTCGTGCCAGCGTTATAGCTTGTACAGTGCACTGTCGTTTCTGATTTGGCCTATACAATGATCCGGTGCTCACACTGGAACATTGTTTCCGGCTCCAGAAACTGAATGCCTTCCTTTCTGGTCAAATCATAGGAGTCCCCATGGGTCGAATCTATGCCGTACCAGGGCTCAATGCAAACAAAGGGGCCGTCGTTCCGGGCGGACCAGATCCCCAGGTAGGGGAACCCGTCAAATTCCACGCGGATGACCTGACTGTTTCTGTCGTTTCGGAGCTCAACCCAGTCGGAATGCAAATGGTCCAGTATGATCGCATCCCGGCAGAAAAGGTCATGCGCCAGTCTGAGCTTGCTTTCCTTATGGAGGATCTCCTCCTTTTCCCCTGTCAGCAAGCCGTTTTCCTTAAACCTGCGGGATGCCGTTTCGGCTTTTTCAAATTGCAGATAATAATCCTCCATGGTTTCCTTTTCATACAACGGACAACGGAAACCCGGATGTGCCCCTATGGAAAACAGCATGGTCCGATCGTTTCGATTGTGTATGGTAAATCCCACTGTCAGGCAGTTATCCTTTAACGTATAGGAAACATCCAATACAAAGTGATAGGGATACTGTCCAAGGGTTTCCTTATTCTCTCTCAACTGGAAAGCCACCGACTCTTTTGCCTTTTCGATCAAATGGAACTCGGAGCGCCGGGCAAACCCATGCAGGTCCATTTTGTATCTCTTGTCTTCCAGTTCATACTGGTCGTCCGGCAGTCCTCCTACAACCGGAAACAGGATCGGGGACCGGCTCTTCCAGTGATTGTCGTCCCCCTGCCACAACAGCTCCAACCCGTCCGCCGTTTTCAGACTGGTGAGCTCTGCTCCCAGGGTATCCGCCGCAATGCCGATCCGATCGTTTTTTAATGTAACTTCCATCTTTCTTTCCACCTCTTGCTTATACCATATATCTCCTTCGCGGAAATTTCCTGACAAAGAACAAACCGCTTGTCCACCTTATTATTATAATACTCTTCGTTGAAATATTCATCTCCTATTTGCCGCAGATATTCATGATATCGTTCTTTGTATTCCGGCACCTCCAACATCTTGCCGATCAGCGGCCTGTCCGAAAGATCCACCCCGGATACCGGCGTATCGATCGGAAAATTCACGGCGGACGAGGCGCTGCCCGCCTGAAATCCGCCAAATGCCAGATAAAAGCCCCACGGTTCTCCGTTCACCGTAACCTCCGCATAGGCAAAGAGCGGCGTGGGAATTCCCATGCCGGACATGATGTCATAAGACAGATATTCCTTCATATAAGTCGCATCGCCCTGGATATTGTTGATCACCATCTTGTCCAGTCCCATAAGGGTCTGATTTTCAATATAGTGGTCAAATTCCAGTTTAAAGCTGAACCGGTCCGTATCCTGGCTGGATGCAACCATGGAAAGGCTGGAATTGCCCTTTGGCCGGATCCCGGCGCCGTAAACCGTTGTCCCGTTGACCGTAACGTTGCACCTTATATATTCCTCTTCTGTGGCAGTATCCAGCATCGCCTGGAATTCCTTTTCCTCCGCTTCAATATTTATGGTCATTACCGTATCCTTGTCAAAAACCTCCGTATATTCGGGGACAGACGCCTCTGCCATGGGGATGGCGGAGTTCTCCGCTCCGGCCATGACAAAGCAGGTCAGAAGAACCGCAAAGATCAGAAGTATGACGACCAGGCCGCCTAAGTGCTTATGCCTTATCATCCGTACTCACTCCGTTTCCTATGATACATAATCGCCGTTGTAGCCGACCAGGACGGCATTCCTGACACCGTTCAGAGCGCTTAGGCTATTGACGAATTTCGTGGACATCTCATTCAGCCGGACATCCACCGTCAACTCAATTCCTTCCGTAGAGACGGTTTTGCGGAAAAGCTCGTTACGTTTTCAATAAAACTGGATTTGAAAATATCCTTGAATGTCATTCCTGTTTCCTCCATTGGATATTGCCATGGATGAGGTACTCGCACTGTTCCCTGGTCAGCACCGCGCATCGCTTGCCGCAAAGTCCGTTGATCTTTGTCTTTTTTTCCAATCGGATAAAGCTCGGATCATTGTCATAATATCGGATCCGGAACTTTTCCCGGTTGTCTACCCCGTCCAACTTCTGCCGGAGGGCCATGTCGTCCGGATTGTCAAAATAGAGGCTTCGGACCTTGTACTTACCGTCGGCTCCCGCATGATAATCGTATCCGGCAATCAAGCGCAGTCTTGCCCGCAAAGCAAAACAATCCGCAGGGTTGATCGGATGCTTCCGTTCATGGCGTAGTTTTTCCGTCATTTTCGATCGCACCTTCCTTATTGGTAGGATACGCAGGTGGTGTGATGATTCTTCGGTATTCCCCGAGGCTGTTCCGGAGCAGTTTGATATGGGTATCAAGGGTGCGGTCATCTCCGTAAAAATCATAACCCCATACCCCGGTGATGAGCTTCTCCCTGGTCAGGGCAATATTCCGATTTTTCACCAGGTAAAAGAGCAGATCGTATTCCTTTGGCGTCATGTCGATCCGCTTGCCGTCCACGGTAACCATTCTTCCGGTAAAATCCACCGTCAGTCCACTCCAGGGCAAGGATATCCCTTTCTGTTTCATCCGACTTACTCCGATACCGCGCAGTGACAGCCTGGATCCTCGCCATCAGTTCCTTGGGAGAAAAAGGTTTCCCCACATAATCATCGATGCCCAGCTCAAATCCATAGAGTTTGTCATATTCCTCACCACGGGCGGACAGCATGATTACCGGGATGTCCCTGGTCTTCCGGATCTCCTTGCAGGCAGAAAACCCATCGAGTTCCGGCATCATGATATCCAGGACAATGACGTCAAAATCCTGCCCGCGGCACATTTCCACCGCTTCCAGGCCGTCAGATGCCTCGGCCACCTCATAGCCCTGAAATTCTGCATATTTTCTGATCAGATGCCGGATTCTTGCTTCGTCGTCGGCAATCAGGATCCGATCCATCCAACACCAACTCCCAATTTCTGTTCTACTGGGATTCATTATACACGATCTTTGTGACAAAAATGTGATGAGTTTTGGCAAGACAACAGAAAAAATCGGAGTCTTACATCTGTCCGACGCTTACGGAAAAAAATCAGCCCAGTACCACATCCAGGAACATCATTATGACAAACCCGACCATAAGCGAATGGGTGGCCAGTTTGGAATGCCCGTTGTCGTTCTGGCTCTCCGGTATGATTTCATGGGCGATGACAAAGAGCATGGCTCCTGCCGCAAAAGCCAATGTAAACGGGAGCAGGGACCGGGTGATATTCACAAGTCCGATGCCGAACAAACCCCCGATGGGCTCTACCAGGCCTGTTGCCAAAGCAACCAGGAAAGCCTTCCATTTGGGGAATCCTTCCCGGATCAGGGGCAAGGCAACCGCCAGTCCTTCCGGCATATTCTGCAGGCCGATCCCAATCGCAATACTCAGGCCGTTGGAGATGTCTCCATCGCCGAAACCGACACCGACAGCCATCCCTTCGGGGAAATTGTGTACCGTAATCGCCAGGACAAAGATCCATACCTTCCGCAGGCTGGGCTTTATACTGAGCAATCCGTTCTTTGCGCTTGTGTCCGGCATGGAATTTGCCAGTAAGTTTGTATTCGGAAAAAATTTATCGACAAGATCCAGAAAAACACCGCCGCTCAATATTCCTATCAGAACGACGCTGGCGCCGTCGGCTCCGCCGCCCGCTTTGTCGATGGCGGGAATAATCAGGCTGAAGGAAGTGGCGGCCAGCATAATACCTGCCGCCGCGCCCAGCAGAGCGTCCATAACCTTTTTGGGAATATTGCGGGTAAAAAATATCGGCAGGGAACCGACGCCGGTTGCCAATCCTGCTGTCAAGCTTGCAATAAAACCAACCCAAATAATATTCAGTTTCAGTAGAAAATCCATCCTTTCGTTTCCCCCTTGAAAAAAATACTCGCCATAAACATCTTATGGGACCGGGCCGTACAATGTGAGAACGAAATGGATGGAAACACTTGTTGCAATGGAATCAACCATGTAATGAAAGCCGTTCTGTTTGAGCATCCTCATCTGTGGTATACTACAATTGTCAATATTTGCAGGACCCCATCCCAGTCAAAATTCTATGCCGGGACCGGAGTATCTGCAAAAATATTGTTTTGTACAGGAGATAGGTATGATTTTAGGTGATATCAAAATCGAACTGTCCACGATTATCCTGTTCGTAAATATCATACTGGCATTTGCCGTCATCTTTCTGAGCCGGAAGAATCCGGGCACTACCTGGGCATGGGTTCTGGTTCTGATGTTTATTCCCATTCTGGGATTTATTCTTTACCTGTTTCTCGGACAGGACATGAGACGGAGAAAGGTATTTTCCCGGAAGGAGGACGAAGACCTGAGAAAGCTGGAATCCCGATACCAAAAGCTGCTGACGGAGGAAAGCTATGATTACAGGCATCCTGCCGTGGAAAAGGACAAGGACCTGATCCATCTTCACCTGCAAAACGCGGATGCCGTCTTTACCCACAACAACCGGATTCAGATCCTGAAAAACGGCCGGGAAAAATATCCGGCTCTGATAAAGGCATTGAAGGCTGCCCGTCAGCATATCCATATGGAATACTATATTATCCGGAATGATGAAATTGGAAGGGAAATCCGCGATATCCTGGCTTCCAAGGCCAAGGACGGCGTTGAAATCAGGCTGCTCTGCGACGGGATGGGCTGTCTGTATCTGCCCAAATCCTATCTCAAACCGATTGTGAAGGCAGGCGGGGAAGTTGCCGTGTTTTATCCTCCTTTTCTCCCTCATATCAATGTCCGGGTAAACTACCGGAACCACAGGAAAATAACCGTTATTGACGGCACGAAGGCTTTTATCGGGGGCTTGAATCTGGGAGATGAGTATACGGGAAAGTCCGCAAGGTACGGTTTTTGGAGGGATACCCACTTTCTGATCGATGGAAGCGCAGTGGATTTCCTGCAGCTGCGGTTCATCACGGATTGGGAATTTGCCGCCAAAACCAATCTGCCCTTTGACGAAAAGTATTTTCCCGTGAAAGAGATAACAGGCACCGCGGGGATCCAGATCGTTCCCAGCGGCCCGGATTCCAAATGGGCGGCCATCCACCAGGGTTATTTCAAGATGATTGTCAACGCGGAGAGAAACATTTATATCCAGACCGCTTATTTCGTTCCGGATGACAGCCTGGCGGAAGCGCTGAAAACGGCTGCCCTGGGCGGTGTGGACGTGAAAATCATGATACCGGGGAAACGGGACCATCCCTTTGTCCATTGGGCGTCCACCTCCTACCTGTCCGATCTGCTGGACTCGGGAGTAAAAGCCTATATTTACAATTATGACCGTTTTATGCATACAAAGGCGGTCATGGTGGATGGCAGAATCGCCTCGGTAGGAAGCGCCAACTTTGATATCCGCAGCTTCAGCTATAATTTTGAAGTCAATGCCGTCGTGTACGATCCTTATACCGTATCCCGGCTGGAACAGCAGTTCCGGGAAGATATGCGGGAGTGCATCGAGCTGACCCGGGAGCTTTACGACAGGCGCTCCGTCAATGTCCGTTTCCGGGAGTCGGTTTCCCGGTTGATTTCGCCCCTGCTGTAATAAAGGCTTCCTATCATATCAGCGGGGACGGTAAGCGAATAAACACACCTAAAATCAGTTTTATGCTTTCTGTTTATCGATCGCCTGGACGTTTCGGACAATCTCGTCCAGAGTGATGCCTGCCAGTAATTTGTCGCGTTCAATGGTATAATTTCCTTGCCCGGCGCTAAACTGCCGAATAAAATATGCTGCTCCAACCGTACCTAATTCCTTTTTCAGTGCGGACATACCCGCTTTGCGGACAAGTGCAGGATTGCGGAAATCTATCGGAATGCTATTGTTCATCTTTCATTACCTCCATAAGCCAAGATACAGGGTTCATAATTTTGATTTTCAAATTCATCTTATTCGCCATCCGGAGCAGGCGGTCATCCGTAGTAAGAAAAACATCTGCCTTACTCGTCTCAGCCAGAGCCAAATGCAAACTATCAAACGGTTTTAGACCATGTTGCTGAAAAAAAGCTGCCTGTTTTATGGACTGCTCCGTCAGCTTGATTCGTTCGCCTGCGACAGCGTAAATCGTCTGTATCTAAGTATTTACACCAGTAGGTCTGCTTCTCTATTCAATGTCTGTACCTTTATTATAGCAGTCATCGCGTCCATTGTAAACCGTATGAAAATTCAAATGTATGAAAATTCAAAAAAGGATGATCTGCAGGTCGTACACCGGCCGGGTCCACAACATCGTTCCGTAAAGCGATGATACACAAACCCGCACACATGCCTGCGAACCGTCAAGCCTGTATTCTGCATGATCCCCTTCCTGCACGGAAAGCTGGCTGCCGTGCTCACCGATGAATGCATAACGCAATGGCTGCGGGAACCCGTTGAGCGCTGATGCGGAAATCGCAATAACTCCGTTTTCTAACGAGAAGCTCTGCAACCGCAGCCCAGTCGACACATAAAATCTGCCTTCCCTAAGTGCGTTCATTACAGAGTTGACTCCCGGAGCAGAATATACGACATTCCATGCCTTGGCCAAATCATACCATCGATGGAAATCGTCGTTGCCAAAGCCCCAGAGCAGATGCCCCCGGCTTAAAAGATCATCCCATACATCGGTTGCCAACCCGGTGCCCCGCATCCTGAAAATCACCTGATTATAAATCTCCATTCCCAGAACCCCGTACAACCGGTTAATCTGTTCGGCGGTCCAATAATTTCCATCCACCCATCTGGGATGACAGATGACAACGATCCCGCCCTGCTGCCGCACTTCATCAATGGTATCCTGATGGGAACCGAGAATCAGTCCTTTTGTGTTCAGACACAACATATGGTTTTGGGAACTGTACTCAAAGCCATTGATCAACGTCATTTCAAACTTTTCCGACAATAAAGATGTGTCCGTAAAAATATCGTGGTTGGAAGATCTGTTGGCTCGTCTTTTACATTGCCTTCCAGAACGGGAAGGGGTACATCCGGATCAGGCCTCGGCACAGCCAACAGCAATGCTTTTGTATAAGAGTGTGCAGTATGCTCGAAAATATGGGAGTCATTGCCAAGTTCCACAATACTCCCCCGGTACATTACGGCAATCCGGTGGGAAGTGTACCGCACCACGCTGATATCATGGCTCACAAACAGCATGGACAGGTTCATTTGCCGATTGAGGTCCGCCAGCAGATTCAAAATCTGAGCCCTTACAGAAACATCCAGAGCGGACACCGCTTCATCACAGACCAGGAAATCCGGTCGCATGGCTATTGCCCGCGCAATGCCGATTCGCTGGCGCTGCCCGCCGCGGAATGCATGTGTACTTTTTCCACATCCCGATTCGCCCACAAGCCTTAATACCTCGCCAGGAAAAAAATCAAGGCTGACATCATTGAGGGCATGAAGATTTCCACCGCCTCGCTTATGGTAGGATTTACTCAGTCGGACTGCCTTTATCAAAGCCTTCATAACACTTCCCCTTTATAAAGATGACATTCCACTTCATGGTTGTTGAGCTTCACACGGGATGGAGCCGTCGCATCACACAGTCCTTTCATTGCCTTTTTACAGCGAGTAAAAAGCTGCAACCACAAAGCTCGCCAATAGGCTGAGGTACCGTCCCTTCAATGGTTTCCAACCGTGCTGCCTTTTTGTCTACAGAGGGAATGGATGCAATCAGTGCCTGTGTGTACGGATGCAGCGGATGCGAGAATAATGAGCGAACCGGCGCTTTCTCCACGATGCTGCCCATATACATCACCATTACTTCGTCCGCCATTTGAGCGATGACGCCCATATCGTGTGAAATAAACAGGATGGACATATGTATTTTTTCCTGAAGATACTTAAGCAACCTTAATACCTGTGCCTGTATCGTAACGTCCAGTGCCGTTGTAGGCTCGTCTGCAATCAGAAGCTTGGGGTTCCCCGCCAGTGCCATGGCAATCATCACCCTTTGGGCCATTCCCCCCGAAAACTGGTATGGATAATCCTTCATTCTGCGTTCGGGTTCGCTGATCCCTACCTGATGAAGCAATTCCACTGCTATTGTCTCTGCCTTTTTGATGTCGTTTGTACGATGAAGCCGGATACACTCCAGTAGATGCGCGCCGATTGTTTTCATAGGAAAAAGTGCTCGGGAAGGTTCTTGAAAAATCATAGCCATCCCTCCTCCCCGCAAACCGGTCATTTCCTTCCCGTTCAGCGGAAGCTGCATAATACTTCTATCCTCAAACAGGATTTTACCGCTGATATTGGCGGTGGTGGGGTGCAGACGCATTAACGCGAATGCCATCACGCTTTTACCGCAACCCGACTCCCCTACAATCCCAACTGTTCTTCCTCTTTCTACCTGAAAACTGATATCTCTTACCGCATGCAACATGCTCCGACGGGTTGGAAACGACACACAGAGCGAAGATACGCTTAATGTATAGGTTTTCACCTTTCTTTTACACCTCCTCCATTTTATAAGGATCTGCTGCATCCCTTAAGCCATCTCCAAGGAAATTGAACAGAACCACGGTCGCAATAACAAACAACGCCGGTATCAAAAGCCAGGGCATAATCGCAATCGCTTCGAGATTCTGCACATCCTTTAGCAGGACACCCCAACTGATGACCGGTGGGGCCAATCCAAGCCCGAGAAAGCTCAGGCTGGTTTCCCCCAGAATCATTCCGGGAATGGACATGGTAAGGGACACAATGATATAACTGGTGAAAGATGGAATCATATGCTTGCGTATAATCCAAAAACTGTCCGCTCCCGTAATGATGGAAGCAAGCACATAATTCTCCCGGCGTACGGACAGCATTTTCCCCCTCACAACTCTTGCCAGCCCAGTCCAACCTATGATCGAGGTAATGACAATAATACACAGATAAATGCGTAAAGGCGGCCATTTTCGCGGCAAGGCAGCTGCAAGCACCATCCACAGGGGAATGGTCGGAATACAGACAAGGAAACGAGTATGAATAATAAGGAATGCTTATCTTATATCCGAAGTTTACTACCCTCGCTCAAAGGGGTAGAACAACGCATCGGCGGGTTCATTGTCAGCAATGCTGAGGATTTTATTAATATGACCGTCGCCGAGCTTGCACGTCTTATCGATATTTCAAAAGGAAATGCCATCCTATTATGCCAAAAACTGGGATTTGACGGTTTTACTTCCCTGAAAATCAGCGTTGCCTTGAGTATGCAGGCTCAGGACCGGTTTGTCCTGGGGGATATTGCGATCGGGGGAGGCGGAGACGCTTTTTCTGTCATGACACAGGTATTTAACGCAATTCTTAAAGTGTTGCAGGAAACCGTCGGCATTATTGATCACGACGCGCTTTCCCATGCGGCGGAACTCGTGATCCATGCAAAACGAATCGAGTTTTATGCCATCGGCACATCCGCGCCGATAGTACAGGACGCGTATTATCGCTTCATGCGTATCGGCCTGAACACTACGGCATGCGTCGATCCGCATATCATGTCCGTATCCGCAAGCTTAATGCAGCCGGACTGTCTGGCGATCGCCATATCGCACACCGGGCGTTCCATACAAACCGTTGCTGCGCTCAAAGAAGCCAAGGAGCATGGTGCCAATACCATATGCATCACCAGCTATGCGGATTCTCCCATCGCTCCCAAGTATCGTTCGCTCCAATATTCTTGATATCTTAAGTTCCTTTCTTTTACCACTGTATTTGTAAGTATGATAAAGGAACCTTCCCCTGCATATATACCTGTCATGGACGGCACATCATCGGATAGATTGCTTCTGAAAAACACAAGATCTCCTTCTTCCAGTTCATCAAATGGAATTTCCTGACCCAAATTCCATTGCTCATAAGCTGTAGAGGGCAATTGCATATTAATAGCCGGCGCTTCCTGGAACACCTTTTGTACAAATTTTGCCGTTGTGTAGTTTTCAATGGAAGCATCCAGATATTCTCTCGCTTTCCTGACTGCAGGATGGTTATGTTCAATCTTTTCATATCGTCTTGCCCCAACATATCGTTGACTCCAAAAACAGGTAAGGTACGTCCAGGGTTTGATACGCTTCTTCCACGACTTTGGAATCCAACTTCAGACTAAGCGAGTCAAAGCGCTTTACAATCAGATACCGATCGAGCAAATATTGTCCCAAATAACTGATTGCAGTCATACCTTCGTCGCCGGATGCATGAATGATATAATCATTCCCCAGATAAATGGCAGCATGATGCGTTTTCCCGTCCTCCTGCCGCCGTTTTGCACCTTTATAGATATCCGACCAATACTCGCTCTCCATATCCCTTTCCGCAACTCCGTCTGTTGTCTGAACGATAAACATGCCATTTCCTCTGTAAATGCCGGGTATCAGACTGCTTCCCCGGAAAAACACAAGATCTCCCGGCTGAAGGTCTTCTTTGGAAATGGATTCGCCCGCTTCGTAGATCCTATCGGCAAAGACAGACAGTTGTACATCGAGGACGTCCTGAAAAACATAACGCACAAAATTAGTCGTGTTAAAGCCTTCCGTTGGCGATTTCCCCTTTGGATGATAGGGTGTTTCAAGCAAGTCCATCGCCTTTTCTACAATCGGATTGCTTACGCTGCCGGACTCCTCAATATTTGTGTAACGCCTTGCGCCTTGATACCGATCCCTCCAATAGGAATCTTCTATTATATTCCGCTTTACCACACCTTCATTCGTTGCTACAACAACAATGATATCATCGCCTTTATATATGGCCGGTATCCGATTGCTGCTTCCGGTAAAGAAAAGAACGTCTCCGGGATGTATTTCACTCTGTTCTATCGGTTCCCCCAGTTTCCATAACTGAGAAGGCGATCCCGGGAGGACAATATTGTCTTCTTCTCTGAATACATACTGAACAAACCCGGTACTGTCAAATCCCTCCTGTGGTGTGTTTCCCCTCCTTTTATACGGTTTGCCTACTAAACTTTCCGCAAGGGAAACGGCTTTATTTTCTGTTTCCCTGTTATAACCATAGGACGTGCTTGTAACGGTTAACAGAATCAAAAGGGTGAACCATATAACCGTCCTTTTTTTAAATAGGTTCATTTTAAAATCCACACTTTTCCGGTTTAAGTCGTTTTTCTCTTCCTTCCATCGATTCTCCAATAAGTCCTTTTCCCTTTCTGCAACAAGTCATATTGCTGCAAAATAACAAAGGATGCCTCAACCCTAGTTGTGCTTATTACTAATTTAAATAAAAGACCGGGCAAGCTGCCAAGGCAGCTTGCCAGCCTTTTATCTCTTACAGGCAGTGCCTTCTCAGGCTACTCTTTCGCCTCTTCCTCAACATCTTCAATTAATTCCTGGGGATTCTTCGCGCCTTTTCCCAATACTTTATCGGCATCCGATTTATTAACCTTATTCAGGACTTTGACGATCTTTGGCCAGCTTTCACTCAGCGCTTTGTTGATGGTGTTTGAATAATCGCCCAATGCACAGGGATAAGTTGCGAGATCATCTCTTAAACCTTTGGAAACAGCGATCTGAACTCCGCCAAACGGAATACTGTCATGAAACAATTTATTCTTGTTCGCAATATTGCTGTTCATAGTCCCGGCAATGCGATCAGGAATGCTTAACGTCTGCACATTGTATCCTTTGGTGACAAGATGTAATCGGATCAATTCTGCTAACAATTTGTTTTGACCGCCGATATACGTAACTTTGTCATCTCCGGCAGCTCCGATTACAGAAACCGTCCAATCTGATTTCTAAACTAAATTGACAGCCGTCGGTTCGTCAAAATGGATAGCCTTTAAGAAAAGACTCCCGTTATCCACCGTTTTCAGTCCTTTAAATAAGTACGTGTTATATTTCCCGTACCCGTCCAGTGATTCAACCAATTCCGAAGTACCTCTTTCTATACCGCCTCCGTGTATAGCCAGGATTGTTGTATCGCTTCCGATATCGTTCGCTTTAATCGCATAGTCCGCAGGATCTTCAGAAGCACTTAGCTCCGCAAAACTGCCATAACCTGCTGTGAAAGCATATGCGATTACGCCAATACTGAACGTAAACAATACAGTGAGAACCAGAACTTTCATAAACCCTTTTCTCATGTTTATCTTTCTCCTTTATTAAGTAATTATAGTAAATAGGTACCGACAGCAATCATCACCAGCATGAATCCCATCAGCACAAGTGCTTTATAACAGGTATTTCTCTTGCTGATTTTCATAAGATACAAGCATTTTTCTTTCAACCTGAGAGCGTTAAAAACCGTAAGAGTTTCCTTCCGACCGGTTTTTTTGTCAGCTTCTGTTGCGTCCATGTAATGTCTGTTATTTACCGGTTCGTATACACTGCTCATTTCACACCCCCTTTCTTGCATGCAGACATGCAGCAATCCTTCGCACCACCTCCTATATATTGAGATTTAGCAGCAGTGCGCTGCCATAAGTTAACCCAATCAGCAATCCGGTGCTTAAAACTGTTGTTGTTAAACCCTGACGCTGAATTGTGTTTGCCAATAATCCGGGTACGACAATACCAACCGCCGCAAACCCGGCGATATTTCCATAATCAAAAAATGGCAATATCGCATGTAGGATAATCTGTAACACGATGGCTACTGTTACCATGGCTGTAAATTTTCTTTTGCCGTATAGGATTGTAACTTTGCTCACTCCGAAATAAACGATCAAATAAGTCAAAATGCTGATAAAGAATGTTAAGAAAATAGCCTGGGGCTGTTTTATAAGTAAAGTCAAATACCCGGGCACAACTAAACCGGCAGGTAAAACTCCTGTAATTTCCGTAAATAATAAGCTGAAAACGATACCTAAAATGATAACTATGGTAATATCTGTAACCAGCAACCTGTTCCCCTCCTTTAAAGGCTCTATATTACCTGTGTCGCTTTACCCGTTTCCAGGCGCAAATTCCCGTGAGTTATCAGTTCAACCAATTCTTCTCCGCCACCGTGAATGTTTCCGACGCCGAAAATGATTCTATTTATGAAATAATTCTTGATCATTTTATAAACATCATGTGGGGACAAGCCTTCGGCATTTATGTATTTATTGGGAGATATTTTTTTGGCATTCACTCCTTCGGTGATTGGTTTCACGATCTCGCCCATTGCAACAAGGATATCTATTTTCATATTTGGCAGGACATCCTCCGCAAACTGCAATGTCCTGTCAATTCTGTCCGGTCTGCAATTTACGATTACCATGGGATTTTGTGTCGGATATCCGATAGCGGTGATATGCTCCCAAATCGCCCGTGTGGAATCCGGATCATTGGCGGCAAAGCCATTTACAAAATAAGTAAGCCCTTTCGCGTCTATTGGATAGATCATTAAGGCTCCCGGATCAGGATTCGTGTTTAACATCCCTCTCAACGCGGTATCCTTGTCAATGTTCAGAGCTTTCGCTGCAGCCAGCGCGATAGATATGTTCTCCGGGAAAACTACATATCCGAACTTTTCCAGATAACCGTCCGGGATCTCTTTTTCATCCGCGATAAGTAACCGGCTGTTTCTTTTCTTTGCCTCTTTCGCAAAATAATCGTTATAACTGCTGTCATCAATAATAAGGGTTCCGTTCTTTGGAATTGTTGCGGTAAAGGACTCCGCAATAAAGTCCAATGTCGGACCGCACAAATCCATATGGTCTTCCCGTACATTAACAATAACTCCGATATTTGCTTTCACAAGCTTTTCCTGAAAGATAACCTGGTAATCGGGATTCACTGCCATGCATTCTGTTACAAATGCAGATGCGCCAAGTTTAGCCGCTTTTCTGACGACGGCCTTTTGTTCAATAATATTGGGACCCAGGCGGCCCCGCTCGATTGGTTCTTCTTCTTCCTTATTCCAATAAATAATTCTCGCACTGCTCCCCGTCGTTTTCCCGACAACCTTAACTCCCGCCTCCTTCAAGATACCGGTAATCAGCCTTGTTGCAGTTGATTTGCCCCTTGTGCCGTTTATAATCATTCTAAGATCGATACGGTTCAGGTTTTTATTATGATTTATTTGTTCATATACACCCAGGAAAAAAACTAAAATAATAAGTGCTATGGCAAACGGCAAATTTATTCCCTCCTTTGCTTTCATAGAATCGATTCTGATCGCTTCCGCTCCTTCCGCCCGAACCCTTCGGACAGTCCGCTGAATATAAATCAGAAAGAAAAGCTTGTCCACCGCACCCCCTTTTTATAATACGAGTATACTGAACAGATGTGATCAAATGGTTTCCTGAATTGGAATATTTATTGATAAACTGTTAACAAATGTTACACTGTCCCAAAAGGATATCCAGCCGTAACAGAACAAAAAATACCAACAACTTCCGAATAGTATTATCCGAAACTGTTGGTATTATGTCCGTCAGAGACAATTCATGGGACCGGTACATCAGAGCCACTCTTTTCACGTGCCTTGAGGAACCTGATTTTTTATCACTTTTATGATGAATTCCACGGCAAAGGCTAAGGTGGCCTTCGTCATTTTGCAGCGTTATGACTTGTTGCAGTAAAATAATGGGAATGGTTTATATCCTATCCGGTTCCATACACTTAGTCTTTCCTTTCTCCATCAGTCAGCCACTCCAGGTTAACCCGGGCGAATGTCAGATATCGAGGTTGGGAATACAAGTCCCCGTCCACATCATGCTCATAAAAGCAGTAAAGCCACTTGCTGTCATTGGAAAAAGCAATATCCGAATATCCGGAGCGTTCCTCCAGAAGACGGGAATACCTCCATGTTCTGCAGCTGTCCAAAGACAGCCTCAATGTCAGTTTTGCCCGTACTCTGGAGTAATGGTTTTCCCGGTTGGGATTCACCGCGCAGTTGGAGAAGGCAATGGCATGCTGTTGTCCAAAGACAGGTTTTTTGGTCCTTACGATACTTCCACAACATATAGGATCGGGCAATTGTCTGTCATAAATCGGTTTGGTAAAGTTCGTCAGCCCATCCTGGGATATCGAAACGGCACGGTAGTGCGTCTTTCCCTCATGACGGATATTGAACAAAATGGAACCGTCATCCAACTGGACGGCACAGGTTTCACTGGGATTTCGCAGGCCGTCCGGGGCCTTGTCGGAATCGTCGGGAGCGATGATCTCTCCAACCTCCCATATTTTCCCCCCATTTTCGCTGACAATGGTGGAAACGGCGGAGGGACGATGTGCCCTTTTCCCGCCGTTCGCCAACCAGACCGGTACCAGTAGGGCGCCGTTATTCAGCTCCATGCCATGGCCCGGTCCGAATGCGAAAACATCCCATCGATAACCGCGGATGGAATGGAATTGTTCCAAATATGCCGTAATTTCAACCGGAAGACTGAAGGATATGCCGTCGTCATCGCTGTATTGAAGGAATCCTCTGCAATAATCCTCTTCCCATAAAAAATAGATACGGCCGCTTTTCGTTGCTATCATAACAGGATTATTGACAACGGTATCCGTTTTTCTTTCCACCAGCAATTCCAGTGGCGACCAGGTTTCTCCATTGTCCTCACTGCGGCGGAACCCAATCCCCCTGGTTTGCCAATCGCTGCCGCCCAGGCGGGTTTCGAAATAAGTGAGGATGGTCCCCCTTGCGGTAACTATCATTCCGGGGATCCGGTAATAGGGATAAGGACCTTCGTTGTATCGGGTCAGAGATTTCTTGAATAATTCCTGCATGTTTTATACCCTCTATGAGTGGGATTGTCCGGTTACCGCAAAGCCTTTAATAACGTGATATCCTTCCAATTTTCCGCCGTCGTCACTTCTATCTTCATTATTGCGTTGCGGATATCCTTGATTCCTGCTCTCGTTTCCTGCCTGAATTCCGTTAGCTCCGCGGTTTGCTCCATTATCGCCGTTACAGTTTCCTGAATCCTGTCCTGCCGCTCCTTCAGTTGCTCCTGTCCCGTCTCCAGCTGACTTAGTCGTTCTTCCACCTTGCTCAGCCTTGCTTCCGTGCGCTCCTGCCCCATCTCCAGCTGCTTCTGTTGCGCTTTCAGTTGCTCCTGTCCCGTCTCCAGCTGACTTAGTCGTTCTTCCACCTTGCTCA
>ENA-UOOK01003279-UOOK01003279.1-fermentation-metagenome-genome-assembly--contig:-NODE-3279-length-18593-cov-9.197001_pt1 | contig 18593 bp, 19 predicted proteins | sample MGYA00245777_ERZ724023 | MGnify/ENA primary metagenome ERZ724023 (study PRJEB28704, sample SAMN03018312) | fermentation metagenome | biome: anthropogenic terrestrial biome; feature: soil; material...
CCTTTGTCTGATTTCCAAAGTATGAGGTTATTTGCATAGTATACGAATAATCCTGGATACTGGTTTCTTTTTCCTGCATCTGTTCTACGATTTCCTCCGCACTGAGTTCCCCGGTACAGCCAGATACAAAAAGTACCGGAACCAGCAGAACCAGTAATGTAAGTGCTGTAAGTGTTTTCCTGTCTGTCATTTTCTTTACCACTCTATTTCCCGGTTTTCTGAATTCTTCCCATTCCCTTGAAGTTGAATCACATTCTTTCTCCCTGATTTCTACCGTTGCCCCTTCTCTTCAGGAGCAAAGGCCTATGATAATACCTGAGGCAATCTGCCCGTCCCCATCAGGACCTGTCAGGTTTTCAGGAGGATAGTGTTTCCCAAACTCCCTATTTTCTACCGCTGCCCCTTCCGGAACCTCGAATTTAAATTCGGAGTCCGGGATGCCATTGTTAATTTTCAGGTCTCGTATTTCGTATTTTACTGTCAGGTTTTCGCTGCTGTCATATGTTTCATACCTGAGAAGCATCCCCGTCTCTTTATCTATCCAGAACTTTTCCCTATATTCTGGCAGAGATTCACCTTCTACCTCTCTTTTTTCCTTTTTCTCTTCTTCTTTATCTTCCTCTCTTTCTTCCAATCCTTTTTCTTCAGGGTTCTTTCCCAGCAGGTATGCGGGTCTGCCGTCTATTTCTTTTGTCCCGAGCAAGGATACTCCATTTTCATTCAGGAGCCCTTCAATTAACTCTATGCTGCGGTTTTTTCCGGATTCTTTTTCTTCGGGTCCGGAATTTTCTGGAAGTTTTACTTTTATGGCGGTGTTTTTCAAGGGGTAATAGGTCCACATGTACTCCCCGTCCGAGACCTCTTCTTTTTCAGGTTCGTTTCCCGGTTTTTTTGTTAGAATTCTGTACATGTCCGGTTTCTTGCACATGACCTCAAATTCCCTTTCCAGGGGTTCCCCTTCTAAAAATAAGTTCATGTGTATTGTACATGAGTAATCTTCGATATTGCCCTCTTTTTGCTGTATCTGTGCTGCAATTTCTTCAACTGTAAGTTCCTCCCCTTCCGTTAGTTCCATAAGTCCCGTTTCTTCAGTGAGTTTTTCCCCGCAGCCCGATGTAAAGAGGATAGGTGTTGTTGCGATAAGTATGATGATAAGTACGGGCATTACTATTTTTGTTTTCATTTCCTCCAACTTCCAGTTTTTTTATCTAGATTTCCTTTTTGTTTTCTCGGTCTTTTTTATGGTTTCAGAGCTGCACGCCAAATTTTAAACTTTGTTTATGATAAATCTGTCGAAAAAATATTATAAAATTCCTATATTAATTGTGAAAGTTCAGTCTATTCATTGGTGAATTTTACAGACCCCGCATTGAATAGGCATTTCTATCATAAACGATAGAACTAACTGTAACGGCAGGAGAAGACAGAAATGTATTACCACATAATTGAATCCCCAATAGGCCCAATACTTCTTGCAGGGGATGAGGAAGGCCTGAAATACGTTAATTTCCTGAAAAGCAAAGGTAAAGACAAAGATAAAGACAAAGGTAAAGTCAAAATTCCGGATGACTGGGTAGAAAATAAAGATTTCTTCAGGGAAACTTCCAGGCAGCTTGATGCTTATTTTTCAGGGGAGCTCAAATCTTTTGATGTTAAGCTGGCTCCGAAAGGCACGGAATTTCAGAAATCCGTCTGGAATGCCTTAAAAGAAATTCCTTACGGGGAGACCCGGACTTACAAAGATATTGCAGTATCTATCGGAAAACCGAAGGCTTACAGAGCTGTAGGTCTTGCAAATAACCGGAACCCGATTGCAATAATCGTGCCCTGCCACAGGGTAATCGGGGCAGATGGGAAACTTACTGGCTATGCAGGCGGGCTGGATGTAAAAGAGTTTTTATTAAAAATCGAAGGCAGTTGTTAAGAAATTCTTTTTCATATTATAATATCTTACAAATTGAATATGAATTAATACCTATAGCATCTAATTTATCCCGCACTATATGCCAAAATTCAATCTTCAATCTTCTCTGAAATCTTGTATAAAGACAAAAATGGCGAGTTGATACATAATCAAAGTATATTTTTTCTAATACTTCGAACCGGTAGGTGATATTCTGGACGAAGCGATAATTGTTGAAAATTTGTCTAAAAAATATGATGATTTCAAAGCTGTAAATGATATTTCGTTTAGTGTCAAAAAAGGGGCTATATTCGGACTCCTAGGACCAAATGGAGCGGGAAAATCCACTACTATTAAGATTCTTACCTGTCAGTTTCCTCCTACTTCAGGCACTGCATATATTGGTGGGCTAAATACTGCAGTGAATGCAACAGAGATAAAAAAGAAAATAGGTGTTGTTTTCGAGTCTCAGAACCTGTATGAAGAGTTATCAGTCTATGAAAACCTCAATTTTTTCCGTCAGCTTTACAGCTCTCCAAAAGAAAAAATAAGAGAAGTATTGAAGGCCGTGGGGATGGAAAAGTATCAGAAATACAAAATAAAGACTCTTTCAAAAGGCATGAAACAGAAGATCATGATTTCTCGTGCTCTTCTCAATGATCCTGATATTTTGTTTCTGGATGAACCTGCCAGTGGATTGGACCCGCATTCAGCAAGGGAAATCCGGCAAGTGATTCTCGATCTTAAACTCCAGAGCAAAACAATCCTTATAACAACGCATAACATGGAGGAAGCGGACTTTTTGTGTGACTGCCTAGCTATTATGCATAAAGGCTCTATAATAGCTATGGACACACCTGAAAATCTAAAAAAGAAATATGGGAAGGCAATTCTCAGGATTGAAACAGTAACAGGAGATATTTACGACTTGCCGCTGAATACAAGAGCTAGTAGTAACGTTTTTAAGAAATTCTCCGAAAATAATCAAATATCTTTTGTACATTCAAAAGAGGCTACAATTGAGGATGTTTTTATAATATTAACTGGGGAGAAATTAACTGATGAATCTTAATATTATACTGGCTATTTTCAGGAAGGACTTGATATCGTCAATTAAAAGCAAGAACATATTGATTGTATTGCTAACTCCTGTATTTTTATCGATTCTTTTTAATTCTACAATTTCGTTGACTGATAATGTCATACTACCTGTTGCCGTATATGATGAAGGCTCAAGTGTCGATTTTATTGAACACCTCAGTTCAATAGGTAATTATGAAGTAATCATCACAGACTCTGCTGGTGAATCTGAAGAGTTACTTTACAATGAAAAAGTTGCGGCCATCATGATAGTCCCGGAAGGCTTCAGTGCTGATGTTAAAAATGGAGTCACTCCTTCACTGAATATTATGGTCAATCCTTATGATGCAAGATCTGTTGTATTTTTGCAAACCTACAAAGATATAATCATGGATTTTGCAGAACAGGAGTACCCGGTACATTTTTCCTTAAACATGCTCCCTGCAGGCTTTCAGTCCCTGTTTAACATCCCGATATGGGTTATGTTTACGATAATATTTGTCGGAATGATGGTTTTGCCCAATACACTGACTACTGAATACGAGAAAAAAACTCTTGATGCAATACTTGTGTCGCCGGCTTCGGAGAAAGATGTAATATATGGCAAGTCTTTTTTTGGACTATTTCTTACAATACTCATATCTTTAACTATAATTTTTATTAACGGAGGGTTCGTCGGAAACTCTCTCTCTGTCATGTTTTTCGTATTCCTTGGCTCTGCGGCATTCACAGGTCTCGGGCTTCTGATTGCTATTTATGCTGATAATTATTCTTCTGCTTCTTTGATTTCTACTATTTGCATGGCACCCCTTATTTTGTTGGCCCTGTTAGCTGATTTCTCCAGAGAGATTGAGTATCTCTCATATCTCGTACCGAGCACCTATGTGTTTAACGGCATAAAAAATGCTATGTTGAATAATTCTGGGATCTCTGATCTGTATCCTGAGTTTGGAATCCTTGTTATATTCAATATTCTTGTGTACTCACTGATATCTCATGTTCTCAAAAAGAAGAGATCTGTATAAATTTCTACCTATTTTCCAGAAATGTTTTCGATATTCGTTTGAAAAGTCATATCTGTTATTTCAATCGAATAGTCTGTTAGTTTACTACGGGACGCGCCAGAGCAACTTTTATTGAAACTTGAAGAAAATAATTTAAAATAAGAACATCATAAATATTCTATTTAAGTTCTCCTTGAATTCGGTTTAGCTCTCTTTGGATGCTTTCAATTTTTTTCGATTGCTCTCTTTGAATGCTGTCAATTTTTCTAAATTTATATATCATTATCAAAAACAGCAATGGTATTATAAGATAAAATATTACTCCAAGAGTAACCATTATTTCAGAAGTCCCTATCATCATTATAAATCCCCACTTTATTATGATTTTATATTTACTTAATATTTTCTTCGAAAGATAAATTCAAAAGAGAATCCGGTATGGAGCTCAAAGACAGGATCGAGAGTATTATCAAAGAAACTGCCGCAAATCCCGGCACTGAAACTCAATATCGTGAACCCCTTATAGGCTACGCTTCAGCCAGGGACTCCATTTTTGATGAGATGAAGAAAGTCATTGGACCTCATCACCTTCACCCTGAAGAGATCTTTCCCGAAGCAAAAACTGTTGTTTCCTTTTTCCTGCCTTTTGAAAAAGAACTTGTGAAACTGAACTGGAGATCCCAGGGACCTATAAAGGAATGGATTCAGGCTAAAGTTGAAACAGACCATCTTACCGGAGAAATCAACGAAATATTAAAGACCGAGCTGGCAAAAGACGGAATTGCTGCAGTTGTGCCTCCAATTGTTTTTGATTACAAAAATAAAGGCTTTGACATTGCATGGTCCCACAAGAGTGCAGCTTACGCTGCTGGCCTGGGCACTTTCGGCGTTCACCATATGCTTATTACGAAAGCCGGTTGTGCCGGCCGCTTTGGGACGATAATTATTTCCGCAGAAATTCCTCCTACTCCACGCCCAGTCGAAGAATTCTGCCGCTATAAAAAAGGAAAGAAATGCCTTGTCTGTATGGACAGATGTCCGGCTGGTGCTGTCAATATAAAAGGGTTCGATAAGGAAAAATGCTTCAGGCTGCTTCAAGAAAACACAAAAGCCTTTTCCGAACATAACCAGCCTGCCTGCGGGAAGTGTGCAACCGGGCCCTGTGCATTTAAATCTCTCTAACACAAGCTAAATTCTTTTTCTCTTTTTCTATGGATTCAGTGATTTTAATCCTCTCAGCTTTTTCTGGAAAGGTGGACCTGATATTAAATTTCAGCCCGGCTGCTTATATCTCCGTTAACGGAGTTGAACCGTTCTCTGAGGTATTCTGCGATACATTTATCCATAGATTTAGGTCTCTATAAGGCAGGCAGGTGCCCTCTTCAAGTACTTCTTTCTCGTCCTCATTGTAGAGAGAAAATGCAAGTATCATATTTTTTCCCTCAAAAGGTGGGGTTATGATAACTGCTTTTTCCCAGGTCTCGTTGTTCCCGAGACTTATATGTTGCTGGTCTGGGGGTAAAGGCAGAGATGTGTTTTCAAGCTTAACTTCCATTGTATAATTGACGGGCTTTTGCTCATGGTTTACAATTCCCACTATTACTGTCCCGCTCTCTCCGAGTATGTATTCTGTAGGATAGTTGTCAGCTTTCCCTTCAGGCCCGAGTATATAGAATTCGGTATAAGGTTCCTGTAGAGACTTCACCATCGGTTCAGCATTCTTTTTTTCCTCGCATCCGGATGTAAGAAGAGCAAGGCTTATGAGAATCAGTATGAACAATATTTTTGTATATTTCATTTTCTTCACGCTTCTTCTATTTTCCTCTATATTTTCCAATGCTGGGCCGTATCTTTTCACATCTTAATATTATTTTTCAATTCGACATAGTGTGAAATAGCAAAAAAGCCGAATACTATTCATGTCCATAATTTCCCTAACCACTGATTTTGGAGACTTATATCCTGCAGCCATGAAAGCCGTGATCCTTGGAATTAATTCCGGAGTACAGATAATTGATGTCACCCATTCCATCCGGCAGGGAGGAATCAGGGAAGGAGCATTTGCCCTTTACTCACTTGTTCCTTATTTCCCGGCTAAAAGTGTGCATGTCGGAGTTGTCGATCCCGGGGTAGGGACTTCCCGCCGTGCTCTTGCGTTAAAAGCCGGTCCGGAAGGCGAAGAGCAATTTTTTGTAGGCCCTGATAACGGGCTCATGATACCTGCAGCTCGCCGCCTGGGAGATATGGAAGTGTATGAGATCACAAATAAGGAAATTATGCTCAAATCCGGAATCTCTGCAACATTTCACGGCAGGGATATCTTTGCGCCTGTAGGAGCCAGACTCTCAAAAGGTATGCAGATCGAGGTTGTAGGGCACAAGATATCGGATTTCGTAGACCTTGATTTCGGAAATTTCGGAATTGACGGACCATTCCTTCTAGGGGAAGTCGTCTTTGCTGACGGTTTTGGAAACGTGATTACGAATATTCCTGAAGATACGGTCCTGAAGTTCCGTACTTTTGGCTCACAGGTGGAAGTAAACGGCAGGAAAGTTTCTTTTGTTCAGACCTATGGTTTTGTCGGACAGGGAGAGGCACTTGCACTTATAGGCAGCCACGGTTTTCTGGAAATTGCAGTAAATAAAGGAAACGCGGCTCTGCAGTTCGGACTAAAAAGCGGGGACCCGGTGGCAATAAAGGTGCTCTAAAGGTTTGCAGGGTATTGCTACCAATCTCTTTTCTATCTTTTTACCCGGCAGGTAAAGGCCGGATTTTTTATATAATTCTTTGAATACTGACTGTCTATTTAGAATGAGATTTAGTGACCTGAAAACTTATAAACTTGAATTTATTTTCTTATTCTGAAAAATTAGTTTATATTTCAAGTCTTCTCAAAGGACAGGTAGAGCCTGGTTCTGAAAATCTCATAATACAAAGCCGCAGAGATATCGATTTTTGTATCCAGTCGCTGGAAGACGAAAATCCTGAAGTACGGGCAATTGCCGCCGAAGCTCTAAGGATACTGGATAAAAGGAATTAAATTAGTGGTCTTAAAAGACCAGGACTCTCTAACTTATAAATTTTATCTATTAGTCCTCTTGAGGGAGCGAAGCGACCGAAAAGGACACCGCCCTCCCGAGGCGGGACTCGGGAAGGACAGCGGGCTCCCGAATCGCAACTCGGGTGCCGAAACGCAACTCTGCTGTTACATCCACTCGTAATGCATTAAAACTTCAGGATTGAAACTCTGCATAAGGCTATTCTCCGTATACCCAAAAAAGAGGCACCCTTTGCAGTTCTCTACAATTTTTTCCCTTTGCTGTGCAGAATCCTTCCAGACCTTCTCAAAGCCGTCCTTCATAACGTTCCCTAGAGGTTCCTGATGTACCCTGCAGGTCTCGGCAGTGCCGTTGTGCGTGACATTGATAATAATGCCGCTTGCCCTGCATTTGTAATCCATTTTCCCGTCCCTTACCATCCGCAGGTAGGTCTTGGAGTTAATTATGGGGTAGCCCTGTTCTTTCAGCTCGATTATGCGGTCAACGGTGTTGCGGAATTTCTCTTTATCGCGGATTCCAATTTCGTTCCAGATCTCCTGGCTGATCCCTGGAAACTCATGTACAGGCTCGAAAGAAACTTTTACGCCCAGCTTTTGTGCAAGCAAAATAAGGGTTTCAATATCATCCAGGTTTTTTCCTGTGAGTACGCAGTTCATCAGGATCGGGTTTTTCTGTTTCTGAAGTTTCCTTACCTCAATAGCTTTTCTTAAACCTTTGAGCAGGGTTTCGAAGTCCATTTTCCGGATTTCCTTATAGCTTTTTGTCCCGTCAACTGAAACTGAAAGGTAGTCCACGTTCTCAAGCTCTTCCGCTCTTTCATAGAGCAGCTTGCCGTTCGTGACCATGGATGTAATCATTCCGAGTTTCTTTGCGTGAGCCATTATCAGGGGCAGGTCCTTTCTGAGGAGGGGTTCTGTTGTCCAGGCATTATATACACCGATCCCGAACTTTTTTGCATCATCAAGGAGCCTGAAAACCTCGTTTTTTGAGGGTTCTTGTCCGGTCTCTTTCCAGTATTCACAGAACTTGCAACGCATATTACAGCTGGCGTTTACGCCGTGAGATAAAACAAACGGGCGCTTTTTGATCCTTATCTGCCAGAGGGCTTTTGAAGCCAGGATTGGGTCAAATCGGGACATAGGGATCTCTTTTTGTTTTTCTAAAAAGGAACTTTATCTATAAATGGAAAAACTATTATTTTATTTTTATGTTATCTTCTACTGTAATTTCAAGGTCACTTTAATTTTGAGTCTCGATTTCAATTTCTCGGATATTTTCATGTTTTTTGAACATAAAAACAAATTTTGTTTTGTCATATTGACCACTCATACTCTCTATCTTATTCTATAAATAGATGAATATGGCTTTGAAGATGATTGAGAATCTGAGTGAACTTATAGTGTTTAGTTCAAGCAGTTTAACGGTAAGAGAGAACAGATTGAAACAAACGTAGTCAATTGCTGATTTGATTGAAGCTACTTTTTAGTAAGCCCAACAGTTACAGAGATTAAAGTGTTTTCAGGATTCATGTACGTTATTGCTCTAACTAAAAAACATATCCCTATAATGGGCATCAAGACAGTCCAGTAAAATATCATGGGGAATTGCGCCGACCCTATGGTAGACCATGAAATATCCCATGCAGTAATAAGGGAAAATATAGTCGACCATTTTGAGATTCCTCTGTATGCGAAAAAAAGGGAAATTATTGACAGAATACTCATCGCAGATGAAACTGCAATGTATGTATCTATCGAGCCAGAGCGCCCTTTTAAGGATAAAAAGACCATTGCAGAGCACGGCGGCAGTAATGCCAGTAAGATGATCCAGAGCCTTTCTAGGATGAGACCTGATCCGGGTAGACCGCCCCCCACATAAATCAAAATATCTAACATAGTCAGTACAGATAAAGAAATGCATAACGGGACTGCCAGATGCCATCGGTGTACTGTATCTCTTGCTTCCAGCAAGAAAAGTATGGAACCTAAAAGCGAGATTATGTTCAATAATATGATTACACTGAAGGGTATTTTAAATGCTAATACGATCCACATCGTCAGAAAGATAGCGGATGTCAATGCCAACGCTATTTTTATTCTCATAAAATTATCAACAAAAGGTGTATAATCTGATGAAGATTTTTGAGTGGGTATTCCTTTTATCTGGCTTAAAATGTTTTTAGGATTCCTGTATGTTAATGCACTAAGTAAAAAAAATATTCCTATAATCGGCATCCCAAAAAGCCAATAAATTCCCACAAAAACTAAAGACTCACTGGTAGCCGACATATACCTTAGTATATCACCGAGGAAAAGCATTGTAATAAAACTCAACACACATGAAATTACGAGCGAAAGAATATTTATTCCATATGAAACTGAAGCGTATGCGTTCATTGAGTCAGGATGTCTAAGCAAGGATAAGAAGACAAATGCCGAGAAAAGGGGCAGTAACATCATAAGTGTTATCATGAGTTTTTCTGCGCTATTGATAGGGTCTTTAAGAAAACCTTTACCACTAAAAATAATAAAAAAATTTACGACAACTAGTGCGGCTAGAGATACACATAATGGGACTGCCAGATGCCATCTGGGCAGTACTTTTCTTGCTTCCAACAAAAAAGCACGGAACCTAAAAAAGAAATAATGCTCAATAACTCTATAATATCAGGGGAAGGACGAAGTACATAACCAACAAATGGGAACCAGAACATCAGAAAAACAGCGGATATCAATGCCAGCGCTATTTTTATCCTCATCAAATCAGCTCCATAAAATATGTAATCGGGTGAAAATTATAGCCCCTTGCTCTTTTATGTAGGTTGAAAATCATTTTCCGGTTGGAAAGCGACCACACTAATAAGATAAGCGTGAGTTTTAAGCATGATCTTCCACCATAAGTATTTCCAAATTTCAGTTCTGTCGCACTCACATTCACAATTGTTGATTTAATTATAGCAGGACTTACGCGGTCGAACTGGGAAATTAACAGTACCAAACCTTTAATATAACTAATTTTGAGTAGATTTATCAGTTACCGGGCTTAAAACGTTTCCAGGATTTTTGTACGTTATCGCTCTAACTAAAAAACATATTCCTATAATCGGCATCACAAAGCACCAATAAAATGCCTGAAAAGCGACAACAGCATCAAAAGTCGGTCCTCCTCTTGAAAGTGCATCTGAAAGTCCACTGAGCGTGAAGAAAAGGAGTAACATCGAAAGCATACTCGCTACAGATGAAACTGCAAGATATGCATTCATCGAGTCAGGAGGTCTATCCATAGATAAGAAGACAAGTGTCGAAAATGGGGACAGTAACGCCATAAATATCATCACGAGTATTTCTGCGATGCCGATATGGTCACTAAGAAGTTCTTTACCACTGGAATTAATCCAAAAATTTACAATAATCAGTAAAAATAGAGAAATACATAATGGGATTGCCATATGCCATTTAGGCAGTACTTTCCTTGTTTCTAACAAGAAAAGCATGGAACCTAAAAATGAAATAATACTCAATAACTCTATCAAGTCCCCGAAAGAAATTATTGTGATAGACATTGACCGAAGTATAGCTATTAAGACTGCGGCCCAATAAAGCATAAAGATAGCAGACATCAATACAAGTGCGATTTTTATCTTCATCAAATCAACGCTGTAATATGTTCTTCCGAAGATATACTTGAATTTTAGATTATCTAAAAGAGTATCAGCTCTGTAAATATAAACTTTTTTCTACTGTATGTCCATTAATGAACAGTAAACTACACGCTGTTTTAAATCTTCAATAGTTTGTTCCTGTTTAGCTTGAACCAGCTTTTTATGCTTTAATTAAAAAGAGTCAATACTAGCCGTGCAAAAAATCGAATATGGAAGATAAATAACTTTTCGAAAGATAATGAATTTTAAAAACAGATTATGAATCCTGCAAATAAAATCAGATAACACTGCGCTTTTAATCTACTGCTAAATTTATATTGAAAAAAAGGAAGCCCGCCCTGAGGCGAGCTGTAGGTATAGTTTTTGTATATATTTATCCGAAGAGGGCACCGAGACCGGCCATTCCGTCTTCTTCGGAGGTGTCTTCTTCTTCCTCTTCAGGCTCTTCGGCAGGAGCTTCTGCTGCTGCGGGTGCGGCTGCTGCGGGCGCGGCTGCTGCTGCAGGGGCTGCGAAAGCTGCCTTTGCGATAGCTTCTTCGATGTCCACGCCTTCAAGGGCTGCGACAAGGGCCTTTGCCCTGGCTTCGTTCACTTCGATACCGGCTGCCTGAAGAACGGCAGTGATTGCTTCTTCGGTAATTGCTTTACCAGCGTTGTGCAATAAGAGAGCTGCATATATGTATTCCATCGTTAATCACCTAACTTTGTATTAGCGTAAATGTAAGTCTGTTCATCCGAAAAGGGCACCGAGTCCGGCCATCCCGTCTTCTTCGGCATGGTCTTCTTCTTCCTCTTCAGGTTCTTCTTCCTTCTTTTCTTCTTTTGCTGCTGCAGGAGTTGCTACTGCGGCTGCTGCGGCTGCGCTTGCGGCTGCCCCAAGGACTCCTCTCAGGTCATCATCCACGGCATTTGCATCCTTGTCTGCTGCTTTTGATGCAACAGATGTCATCTGGACATGGGCTTTTGCCAGCAGGGAATCCATGACTCCAGGCTCAAGGATAACAGCATTGACACCAAGGTTCTTTGATTCTGCGTGGGCTTTTGCCAGCAGAGTGCCAATTGTTGCGCTTGTCGGGTATGCTGTGTTGACTGAGAGGTTGAAAGCGTTCTGAGCTGCCCTGATAATGTCAGAGAAGTACTTGCTTTCATCAACTGCAAGGAGTTCCGGCTCGTAGATTGTCCCGTCATCATAGGCGGCTCTAAGGTCAAGACCTACAATAAGTGGGTATATTTCCAGCTTTGAAAGCATGGTAGCGAGCTTCTGCGGGACTACCTCACCTGCTTTACAGACAACCTTTGTTTCCTTTACTGCCACCTTCCCGGCATCTATTGAAGCGGGAATTCCTGCACTCTGGAGTTCACCCAGAATAGGTCCTGGCGGAAAACTGGTAGGCCCCTTCTGGACAATTATGTCCGCAGGAGCTATTGCGCCTCCTTTAATTGGAGAAGGAGTCTTTGTCTGCTCTAGCAGTTTGTAAAGCTTGAATGGACTTTCATTGGTAAATATCAGAGCAGTCTGCTTGTCCAAATATTTGTTCATATCGGGAATGTTTTCCCCGAGCTGGTTTAAAGCACGCTCTGTGAGGGTGTTCCTGGAGACTTTGAGCACCGCAACGTCCTTAAGATCCCGGCGAATCTTCTGGATCTTGGTTGCGAGGATACCTTCGATCGCTACCATCCCGAAAACCTTGTGGGATTGGATGAGTTCCTTAATGTTTTCGATTTCATCCTTTTTCCACTGCGGGATGTGCTCGGTGTGATGCCTTTCTTCTGCCATTTACACCACCCTCTCTGATTTTCCCATGGTTGTCGTGACATAGACCGATCTGAGGTTGTGCTTGCCCTTATCAAGGACACGCTCAAGCCTGGCCATAATAGTCTCGATATTTTCGGCAAGGTCTTCAGGGTTCATATTCCTTCTGCCGACAGCCACATGGAAGGTAAGTCTGTCTTTTGACCTGAGCTTGACTGCATTTTGCTTGCTCTGAATCAGTTCACCGATGTCCTTATTTGGCATGAGCGGGATAGGCATCTTACCTCTGGGTCCCAGAACAATACCAAGGTTCTTACCGATAATCGGCATGAACTGAGTTTCTGCAATAAAAAGGTCGCATTCGTTTGCAAGAGTTCTGGCTCTGCTTTTATCAGCTACCAGCTCCTCAAGCTCGACGTCAGAAATAACATACGCAGCACCGGCATCCTTTGCCTTCAGGCCAACGTCACCTTTTGCAAAAACGCCGATCTTCAGCTCTTTTCCGAGCCCGTGCGGAAGAATTACTTCTTCATCGACTCTGTTCTTTGGTTGGTTCATGTCAAGGTTCTTTAAGTTAATCGCCAGATCCACGCTTTCCGAGAAATTGCGCTTTGGCGACTCCTCAATAACTTTCTTGACAGCTTCCAGTATAGTCTTTTCTGCCATCTTGTTCCTCCCCGTAGTGTTTGAACCTAATGTCCAGACAGCCTTTCCGGCTTACTACGGTGGTCGTAGGGGCTCCCCTTTTCCGGGTTCTGTCACTCTTGACAAAAGCCACCAATAACATCCTTTTAGTTATTCTAATCGAAAACTGTTCAAGGCTCTTGTGCTATTAGTGGTATCAGATTTAAAACTATTGGTGAATAGCCAGATCCCGGATTCAAAAGGTGGAGGGGATAAAGGCTTACCACTCCTCGCCTGCAAGCAAATCGTCAAATTTGCCTTCATCGAGTGCTTTCTGGCAGTCCCTTGCTTTCATTCCCTCTACGTTCACACCCATAGGGACACAGGTGCCCATAACCTCTTTCATTGTAGCTTTGAGGTCATAAGCAAGTACATCTTCCTTTTTCATACGGGCGATCTTTGCAACCTGCTGGATTTTGAGATTTCCAACAACTTCGCTTCCTGCAATTCCTGACCCTTTCTGGATCCCAAGCTCTTTCATTACCAGGGATGCAGTCGGAGGGGTGCCTACTTCGATCTCGACATTCTTCTTGTCGTCAACAATTACTTTTACAGGGACCTGCATTCCATTATAGTCCCTTGTTTTTTCGTTGATCTTTTCGACTACTTCTTTTATGTTGACCCCGAGCGGACCAAGTGCCGGACCTAATGGTGGTCCGGGATTCGCTTTTCCTCCGGGGACAAGTGCTTCAACAATACTTGTCATCTGAGTCTCACCGGTTTTTATAAGTATGAATTTTGTAGATTTGTTTTAATCCACTCTGAGTACTGGTGATTTTTTATTAATAAGCTTGAATTTTCGGTATTCCCACCCGATTCTGGCTTATTCGATCTCTTTTTTGAGTATTCTTACGGTATCGCCGCGAATCGTGATTGGGATCGGAACCACAGCATCGAAGAGTTCCACAGTAATTTCCTCGTGCCCTTCGTCAACCCTTTTAACCCGGGCTTTCTCTCCCTTAAAGGGTCCGGAGGTGACTTCAATTATAGCCCCTTCTTTTATTCCGGTCACTACTGGTTTTGGCTTGAGGAAGTGTTCTATTTCAGAGATTGAAGAACTCCCCTTGATAAGGGCTCTTGCATGCGGGATTGTCTGGATTGCCAGTTCTACAATTCCGGGTTTAGGAGCCTCGACAAGGACATATCCTTTAAGCTCGTCAGGAGCCAGAATCGCCCTTATATCCAGTTTCTCCTTTTTTACAATCCTTGCAAGTGCCATTGCAACGGACTTTTCCTGGTTTGCCGTGGTTTTGATTACAAATATCTGGGAATCCTCACTCATTTGGCCACCCACTGGGGCAACATTGTCAACAGTACGTATACAATAAATCCTATTGCTCCCACTACCAGAATGCCAATACCTGCAACTTTGGCAATGGTCAAGAACTCTTCCCTGGACGGTTTTTTAGTAAGTTTCAGGACTCTCAGGTGTGCCCGGATTGCCTGACCAACGCTTTTTGTAGTTATTTTCGGTTCAAATGTGGATTCTACCAATTAATTCACATCCAGGTTTTTATGTACATATTTAATTTTATTTAAAATTCCGCGCAGCTCTTCATCTGCATGGTATATCCCCGAAGTTTGCTTTTTATTTAGCAGAGCATCGGATTTTACTTCTCAGGAAGAACGGGCGGATTATATTATTAATTCCTATTATATGAATATATCACTGGCACGACCTTTAATACATCCAAAAATTTAGACGCAGGATTGTTACTTCTATAAAACCCCTTATCGTGTCAGTAAAAGTTCTAATTTTTGGTGCCGAATTGTATCGGCATCATACTGCATTTACCATAAAAATAGTTTTCGATTGGATTTATATTCCTACGTTCCTTCTTTTTAGTTCAAGAGGAGGAAAACAGTATTTTTCTCCAACCGAATGTTTTTATCCATTTTTACTTTTTCATTCCTCTGATCACTCTACAAAGTCAATTCCGTACTTATATGTGATGTTTTTATCGTTTCCGTGCCCATAAATCTGGGCAGAGGTAACTCCTGTAACCACTATCATGGTACGCACTGTCTTCTCGAGGTCCGGATCAACCTGGGCACCCCAGATCAGGCGGGCATTGCTGTCTATGCGGCTGTATACTTCCTGTACCACACACTCTGCTTCCGAAATGGTCATGTCAGGGCCTCCAACCACGTTAACAAGAGCAGAGGTCGCCCCTGAAATGTCCACGTCAAGGAGCGGGCTGCGCAGTGCCTTCTGGACTGATTCGACAGCTTTGTTTTCGCCGTCTGATTCTCCAAGCCCTATCATAGCAACGCCTCCGTTTTGCATTACGGTCCTTATATCTGCAAAGTCAAGGTTGACAAGTCCAGGCTTTGTGATCAGTTCGGTTATGCCTTTTACTGCTCTCATAAGGACCTCATCCGATACTTTAAAGGCAGCCTGAAGCGGAAGCTTTGGGACCACTTCAATCAGTTTATCGTTAGGAACAACGATTACCGTATCGGCGACATCTCTCAGGCGCTCGAGGCCGGCTTCGGCATTTGTCCTTCTGACATGTCCTTCCACACTGAACGGGAGGGTTACAACTGCAATCGTAAGGGCACCTGCATCCCTGGCAGCCTCAGCTACTATAGGTGCAGATCCTGTCCCTGTTCCTCCTCCAAGGCCTGCGGTAATAAAGACCATGTCCGAGCCCTGGACGATCTTGTTTATATCATCAATACTCTCGATTGCTGCATCCTCTCCTATCTGGGGAAGGCTCCCGGCTCCAAGTCCTCGGGTTTTCTTTCTCCCGATAAGAATTTTTTTACCGGAACGTATGTTAAGAAGGTGTTGAGCATCAGTGTTTATAGCAACAAGTTCTGCTCCCTCAATGCTTTCGCTCATCATACGCTGGATACTGTTTGAACCGCCGCCTCCACAACCTACAACTTTGATAGTTGTTTTAAGACTTCTCAGTATGTCTTCAAGTTCAGCGTCCACTTCTAAGTTTTCATTAGAGTAATCTGAGTTCTCTCCCTGCCCGCCACGTCCTTCCAGGGCAGATCGAGCAAGGGCTTCTTCCACAATGGATCTCATGCTACTGTTTTCCTCCATTCTGCTGGGGTGATCATTTGATGGATTACATTAGAAACAACTATATTACAACAAGGAACAAATTATTTTAACCATCACATATACAGTTTCCAATTTAATAGTTTTCCTTTTCTAGTTTTTGAATTTATACTATATATGTTTAATAATTTTATTAATGTTACTCTATTTCCCTGTCTAGAGTTATTCTAGAGTTATATTTCTTGCTTTTGGGAACAATCTGATTTCTTCTTTTTTTCTACCAGATCTTCTTTAATTTCTTTGCCTCAAATGTATATTTTTTTATTTTTTATATTTTTGAGGCTGGTTCCTGTATTTTTATCTTTCCCTTTTTTCCTAACTTTTTCCATTCTTCCTCTTTATTTTTACATCCGGCCCAGCCTGTTTACACAAATTCTCTGTCAGGTTTTTTGTTCAGGTTTTCATTGGCTTTTTGCTCGAATTCTCTCCTTGAATCCGATAAAACCAATTACATTTCCAGTTACGCTTTTCCTCTTGATTCTCCAAAGATTATGCCAGTTGCAATCATATGGGCGACCCTGAGCGGCTCAGGAATACTGCTTCTTATTGAAGTGAGACGGATTATTTTTTCTGCGCTTTTTGCCCCTATACCGGCTTTCTGGACATAGATCGGAGTTCCGTTTCTTCCCGTGAACAGCTTTTCTATTTTGCCTGCCTTTTTTATTATGTCCCAGCGCGCCTCCCCATCTGAGAAATGTCTGAGAGCAGATCGAATCTTTTCAAAATCCGGGCAGGAACGCATGACAACAATCACAGGGAGTCCTGTCTCCCTGTAAAGCTCTTCTATATCAACAACGTTAAAGCCACCGTAGGTGATTCCATCAAGCATTATAACCCTGAGCTGGCCGTAATGCCTGCTGTTCTTTATCATTGTGACTATTACCTCAGTAGAGTCAATCCCGTCTCTGGTAATCTCGGAGCGCAGGACTCCATCTATCCAATCTCCTCCCCTGAAAACAGTCCCTACTATCATTACCTTTTCATTAAGAAGAGAAGAGTCATCTATGCCCAGAATTCGGATTTCGGGTTTTACATGAAAATCTAAATTCACAGCTACCTTTATGCTTGAATTCTAAAAATAGTTTACCGGTTTCCCATGAAACCGCTTCAAGCGAAGATCAAAGGGAAACTGGGTTCTTTTGGTAAATATAAGCGTCTCTGATAGGCTTCTTTTCTTATTTGCCAGGTTTTTTTATACGAACATGGTTTCAGGAAGGTTGGTAGGCATCATCTTCTGTGTATCCGCAGACATAGATACCTTTTCAACTGCTTCGAGGAACTCCTCCATCTCAACCAGTTCCTTATCTTTTCTGACAGCGAACATACCTGCTTCTGTAGCTATAGCCTTCAGGTCTGCCCCGCTCATCCCTTCGGTAGCTTTTGCAAGTTTTTTGAAATCGATGTCTCCTGCAAGAGTCATCTTTTCGCAATGGATTTCAAGGATTTTTCCTCTGGCTTCCACCCCGGGCATTGGAACATGGACAAGCCTGTCAAAACGGCCTGGCCTGAGAATTGCGGGGTCAAGGACATCCGGTCTGTTTGTTGCTGCAATAATCCGAATGTTCTTTCTCTTGTCAAATCCATCCATTTCTGCAAGGAGCTGCATCAAAGTTCTCTGAACTTCTCTATCTGCGCCAGTCGTCTCGTTTAAACGCCTTGCAGCTATCGAGTCCAGTTCATCAATAAAAATGATACTGGGAGCTTTTTTCCGTGCCATCTCGAAGATTTCCCTTACCAACTTGGAGCCATCCCCTATGTACTTCTGTACAAGTTCAGAACCCACGACTCTGATAAATGTCGCATTGGTTCTGTGGGCTACGGCTTTTGCAAGCAGGGTTTTGCCCGTTCCCGGAAGCCCGTAGAGTAATACTCCTTTTGGGGGCTCAATTCCTATCCGTGCAAAGCGTTCAGGTGCTGTCAGCGGAAGTTCTACTGCTTCCTGAAGTTCCTGGATCTGTTCATCGAGACCGCCTATCTGGTCGTAATCTACTTCAACACTTTCGATTACTTCCATTGCAGCAACAAAAGGCTCTTCAGATGAAGGAATAACCTCTGCAATTGCAAGTGTATGCTGGTTCAAGGCAACCTTTGCCCCGGGAAGCAGTTTTTTCTCGTCAATATATTGTGAGACGTTAACCAGAAACTGAGGCCCGTTACTGCTGCGGACAATTATACGATCATTCTTGATCACATCAATAACCGTACCAATGATCAGCGGAGAGGTTTTCATCCGATCAAGCTCTGACTGAAGCTTTCGTATCTCTCTCTCATACTTGATCTTCTGGTTCTCTAAATAACGTTTCTCGGACTCTATCTGGCTACACTGCTCTTCCAGAAAACTGTTTCGGCTTTCAAGTTGCCTCACTCGGTCCTGGA
>ENA-UOOK01003280-UOOK01003280.1-fermentation-metagenome-genome-assembly--contig:-NODE-3280-length-18589-cov-38.933420_pt1 | contig 18589 bp, 39 predicted proteins | sample MGYA00245777_ERZ724023 | MGnify/ENA primary metagenome ERZ724023 (study PRJEB28704, sample SAMN03018312) | fermentation metagenome | biome: anthropogenic terrestrial biome; feature: soil...
ATTGGGGTATTAATTAGTTTTATTATAATAATAGTGAAATCTGTAAAACCGGAAATTGCGGTTGCAACCACTGTTGCGGGAAGCATTATAATGTTATTATACATATTGCAATATTTTACCGGTGTAATAGAACTGTTAAATAATATAACAAGCAAAACGGTTCCCTACACGACGCTCTTCCGATCTGTATTAAAAATTGTAGGCGTTGGTTATTTAATTGAATTCGGTGCAAATATTTGTAACGATTCCGGCAATTCTTCAATAGCGGAAAAAATTATTCTTGGCGGAAAATTATTAATTTTGTTGCTTTCCATTCCTATATTAACATCTCTTTTAGATATTATTATAGGGCTGATTCCATGAAAAAAATTATTATAATGCCTATGATAATAATAATTTTTTTCATTTAAGTAAGTTTTCAACCTCATCAAAAGTCATCCTTTCATATAAATATGAAAGTAAATAATAAAGAATTAGAGATGGCGGTGTTAGGTTGTAGTGGGGCAACAATAGGGGCAAGAAACCCAGTTTTAAAAGCAATTAATATGCGTGTTAATGTGGAAGAAAAAAGCATTACATTTAGCGCAACTAATAGCCAGATACTAATTAAAAAAGTCGTTGCCTATGAGGAAGATGGCGATAGTGATAGCACACTTTTAGAGTATAACATTGATGCAAAAATGTTTATTAGTGCTGTTAAAAGTGTAACGGGGGCGTTTATTAACATTGTGCGCCACGATAAAAGCCTTGAATTAGTAGGGGCAAACGCCACGATCACATTAACGCCTATGTTTGTAGAATATCCAAATGTCAATAGCATAATTACAAGTGTAAAGAGTAAAGCCATTAAAGATGATACTAAAAAAGTCTGTCTTAGCGTTAAGGCGCTTAAAGACTTTATAAGCAAACTAGACAAAAATGCTTGTTTGACCTTTTATGTCAATGGCGAAACGAATGCGGTTTTCGTGGAAGATAAAGATTTTGAGGGTATTATATGCCCTATTAGAAGAGGGGTGTAATTATGAAATATTTAATTAACATTGATGGCGACTATGTTTATAAGGGAAGGGGCAAAAACTTGTTTATGGTTGGGGCGAAAGACAAGGATCAAGCGAAACGCTTTACAACTGTTGGGGCTTGTATTAAGTATATGGCTAACAAGACTTGCTCTTATAAAGTAGAAACTGTGGGGCAATAATATGACAACTTATATATCGCAAACTAAGAGCGGGGCGTGGCAAGTATTTACGCCCAACAAGGTTGGGTGTGTTGTGTGTAAGCGTTTAGAGTTTGCTCTGGACTATGTTATCCACAATAACGAAATCTTAGACTTTAAAGTTGTTTATTATAAGGGTTATGACTTTTATAAAAGAAAGGTAGGTATTTAATCATGTGTGATTATAAAAATAAAAAAACTCATGTTTTGGTTAGTCTTATTAAGTATAAGAAAGGCAAACTCTACTATTTAAGTAGAAACGAAAAATTATACTTTAAAAATCTAAAAGAAATTGGATCACTGGAAGCAGATTTAAAGTCGATTAATGCTGTTTTAAAAACAAGAGGAAAATAAAAAAATGAAAAACAAAGAAATCTTAAAGTATGTTGAGAAGTGCGTTAATGTTGATGTGGTTACATCTACACCTGACTTTATAGGGTTAAAGGTAGTCGGCACTTATTTTTACGCCAATGTTTATATGCACGACACGAAAGGCTTTAAAGCTGAGTTAAGAACGCAACTATTGAGTGTGTATAATAGCAATACGCCTATTGATAAGGCGTTAAATATTGCTAAAATTGATATAAATAATATACAATTAATTATTGAAAATCTTAAAAACTTATATAATAATTATTGAGTTTCTATAAAAAAGTAGTAAAATATTATTGAAAGGGGCATAAATTATGCTAAAAGATTTAATTAAGAAGCAAGATGAGATTAACAGAAGCAAAGGAAAATGGTATGGTGTTGTGGTTATAAATGAAAGAAATAAAGTTGAAGTTTCTATTACTAGTATGCACTTTTGTATTGATTTTGAAGTTGGTAAAGACGCTATAAATAACCCAACTTTTAAAGACCGCTTAATAGTGCTACATAGAGATTTTGAAAATTGCGACACGCCAGTTTATTATGCGCGTACCAACCTTAAAAAAGAAATCGATGATATAAGCGAGATGGAAGATGATTTGATTAACGAATACTCAAAGGTAGAATAATATGATCACATTAATTTATGAAGTTTTAGGAAAGCACACAATGCTAAGCCCTAACGATGATGACGGGGCGGAAGTAGTAGATGAGTTTAATTTTGATATTGATTATACTATTAATGATATAGTCGCGTTCTATAAAAGCGACGAATATAAGAAGATGAGTGATGTTAGTAAAAGTGGTTATAAGCAAGCCATTAAGGACTTAAAGGACGCTGGTGTATTCGACTTTTTAGAAGATGATGAAGAGTTTAGCGACTTTCTAAAAGACCGCTATCTAGATAAAGCAGAAGAAGCCTACAAAGAAGAAACGGGCGAATACGCGGAGTTAATATAAAATGACCCCAAACCAATGATGATTATAGACAATATTTCTATCTGAATAGCGATCATTATATGCCTGTTGTGGTTAATATATCGATTAGCCAAAAAACAAATTATGCTAGGTTTCATATCGATAGTAGCAAAGTCGAGTTTGGAAGTTTAGTTTTAATTAAAGAGTTTGAGAAGTTTTTTACAAAAATTGATAATTTTGTCAAGGTATTAAATGGCGAAGTTGTTGAGCAAACTAAATTATTTTAGTAAAGGAGCGTTATTATGTTAGATACTAATCTTCGTTTCTATGAGTATGAGAAAACTCGTGATAAAGACCATGTAGCCACACCTCGCTGGGTAGTAGAAGATATTTATAAATTAATCGATATAGAAAGTTTTAAGTCCATTTGGTTTCCATTTAATAATTATGATAGCGAGTTTAAATTAAAAGCTGATGAACTAAAATTAACCTATAAAGCAACTCATAAATTTGATGCGTTAGGCAACGATTTCTTTACCACCGAGCCGATATGTTCGAGCAACACGCTAATAATTTAAGTGTGATTATCTTTAAGAAAAGAATACACTTCCTTAATACAAAAGGTGCGTTTAACAAGGCGTGTTGTTGGGTTTGCTACAATATTTCGAGCATTAAAAATAAGTTGAGTTGGGTATAAAAAGGAGAAAAACTATGACCGCACAAGAGTTTAAAGATATTGTTAGTGCCTATGTTGGTAAGTTAGAAAACACTACTTTTAGTGCTATTAACACATTACACTACGAGCATAACGAAACTAATGATAAGACAGGCAAGAGCGAGTGGGTTGTGGAAGATAAAAAAGTGCTATGTTCTATTGAACTAACTGATTATGGACTTAACGCAGAAGAAGACACACTAGCGATATTAGGTGGTGTTGGTGGTGCTGATGCTAGTAAAGAGAACTTAATTTACTATTTAGACAAGTATAAGTTTAAGCACAAAGAAGTAGAGCAATTAAGTTTATGGTAGCATTTAAAGTAGGCGATTTAGTAGAAGTTGCTAGTAAAATTGTAAATGGTGTTTATGTGTTTAATGACAAGAGCATTTACGAAGTGCTGGAACTACCTAGTAAAACTAACTGTGGAACATATTTATTATTTAATAAGACTAGCAGTTTTAAGAAAAAAGGCGAAGTTTGGGGTTGCTCGACTTATGTAAGTCCTGAACTTATTAGAGCATATAAAAATAATTTTGATCATTACGAGCAACTTAAATTATTATGAAAGGAGAAATAATTATAAATGATGAAGAATTAAGAGACTTACTTTTAGAAAATTGTGTAAACGACAATGGTGATTTAGTAATTAGTAATATTGATTTAAGCGAATTCAAAGGAAATGTCATTTTAGATGGTTGGACAGTAGGTGGGTCTGGGTTTGTGGACTTATCTTTTTGGGAGGTAAAAGGAAATTTATACCAAAGGTGTCAAAAAGTCAATGGAGATTTATACCAAAGTTATCAATCAGCAAAAAATATATATCAAGGTTTTCAAACAGCAAAAAATATATATCAAAGTTACCAAAATGTTCGTGCTAAAAAGTTAAAAGAAATCAGTCTAGATGAATTAGCCAAAATGGGTTACAAATTAAAGGAAAAAACAATGAAAAAGAAAATTAGAGATTTAACAAGTCCACACATTTTAACCCAAGCAGAACACGATTGTTTAAGAGCAGTAATTAAGCCATATAAAGTCGAATATATACACAAACTTGAAATAGGAAGTGGTCGTAGTCAATTTATAGAAATTGTGTTAAAGCCAACCATTTATTGTGACTCAAACCCAACTTTTTCAATGCCATTCTTTAAATCAAACTCAATGTATAAAGGTATGGAAGTCTATAGAAATTACACCATTGAAGAATTAGAACTTGATAAGGAGTGGAAAGAATAAATATGCAATATACATTGATTTGGGAAGATAGTTATGTAAGCGGTGTTTGCAAGTTTAAAGCATTTAATACCTTTGAATGTATGTGTGATTATATTGCTAAATACTTTAAAACAGGTGCGTTAAAAAACGCCAGAGCAATAAATGACACTAAAACAATTTGGTTTATTGATAAGGAGTGGAACAATGAAAATTAAAATAACTAGCAAAAGAAAGGGTAGTTGTTTATTACATTTTATAGTGAATGGTAAGCCTTACATTATGCAAACGGGTGATATGAATGGCGATTATACGCTAAAAACACATTTATATGCGGGTTTAAATAAATGTCATTGCAAATTGATAGGCTTTACTTATGGTGGTATGGAACAAATATTAAATGGAACATATGCTAAAAAAACCATTAAGCAAATTGACACAAAAGAACTAGAAGAGTTTATAAAAAGCAATTTCAAAGATAGTATAAAGGAATGGGAGGAATAACAATGGACAAATATATTAATACGGAAATTAGAGATTTAAGTATTGCGAATGGTAAACTTGGCTTAATTCTAAAAATTGTCGAAGAACAACCAAAAGATTATAGCGAGTTTTACAATTATTTAGGTTTTAGAGAATATGATATAAAAAATACCATATCAAAAAATGATGCAGAACTTGAATTATTACAATATTGGCAAAGTAAATTGGGGGATAAAGAGCGTTTGTATTTGGGGAATGACAATTTAATAGATTTAGAATTTTGTGTTGGTAGATGTAATGTTTATATTGGCGATGATGAACTAGAAAATAAGTTGTATGAAAACTTATTCGGTAGTCATTCCGGAATTAACGAATTCATACAAAAAACTTATATTAAAATGCTTTGTCCGTTATTAGGCGATACTAGTTATTGCCACGCATTGGGTAGTTTTGATTTAGAGTGTGTTTTGAACTCATTAGAGAACAGATTTAAAGAGAAAGATATTTATTATTTTGAGAAAGATGAAATGAAAAAATATATAGATAAATGTAAGCAAAAAATAGATTATTTATTTTATATAGCCAATAACGAAACGGTTATAGAGTTTAATAAAAAATATAGAAGTTATTTAGAAAATATTGTCGATAAAAACAGGGAGAAATAAAATGGACGGATATTATTATCAATTAGTTTGTAATGGCTGGTTTTATAGCAAAGAAAATAGAAGTAGCACAACACAAGATTATTCCGTTTATGAGTTTAAATTACAAAGTGAGTATCCTTGCTTAATTAGAGCATATATTGCCGAAAATAAAGAGCAAAGTGAAATGCACGGAGATTATGGGGTGTTATGGGTTGAAGTTGCTGATGTAAGTGGAATAACTATTGAAGAAGGCGATTTAAGTTTAGGTTTTGGCGATTTAGAACTAATGGAAAATGCTTTGATTTATGCCGAAGAAAACCTATTAAAAATTGGTATGCCATTTACAGAAGATTATAAGTTTCATACAAAAAACGCAATTAAACACAATAAAAATATGACTAATAGAAAGAGAGCAAAATTAAATGATAAATAAAGAGAGAGCAAATATGATACCAAGCGAACTCGCTAGTGTGCTTGTTGTGGATAACATTGTTGAGTATCAGTCAATTGAGCGTGTTCGCATCAGGATAACCACACCTGACACTAGCACAGCACTTAAAACTGATTATAAAAATATTCTTAAAGTATTTGATGAGGAAGGAAATATTGTATGGCAAAAGAAATAAATATGATAATGATCAAAGACAACTTATCTAGTGTTGAAGTGCTAAAACTCATAAAGAGGAGCATTGATACCGAAAGTCTTAATCATAACCCAAAAGGTGTAAAAGCACTTAAAGACTTATACGATAAAGTAATAGGAGAGAGTTTAATATGAGAATACACGAAAGAGTTTATCGCTTCAAAATAAGTTTTGAAGATTACGATTTGATTAGGCAAGGCACAGATAATTACTATGTCGATTTAGGACACGAGAATTATGAAGTCGGCGATTTAGTAAGATTTGACAATGATAAGGCATTTAGTGAGAACTTATTTAGAATTAGACACATAAGAACAATTAACTCGACTATGAGAATTGTTAGTCTAGAAAGGATAAAGTAAAAATGTTAAATAAAGTAGCGTTTTGGTTAAGAACCTTTACGATAATGCCTGTGCCACTCTATGCGATTTTAATTATTTGGTTAGCAAATGGTAGTGTTATTCTAAATGCGTTAATCATATTGATTTTAATTCAAGTATGGTTTGTGGTTATTTGGATATTTGATTTAATGTTATTTATAACGAAAGGAATGGACTAAAAAATGAAAGAAAACTTATTTGTAGGAACAGTTATCAAAGAGCAAAATGATCGCTTAATGAGTTGTAATGAGTTCGCTAATTTCTTAGGAATTAGCGCTCCAACATTATATTCTATCAAAAAAAATAAAGCGATTTTCTCTAAGACTGCTCGTAAGATTTGCGATAAACTTAATATCACTGATAAAAAAGTTATTGCGAGTATTAACATAAAGTATTATAGTTAATATACAAGACTTAAAAATAAAGGAGGGCATTTATGCCTATTAAAAAACCAAGTGAGTTAGACTTCTCCAACAAAAAGTATGAGATTATTATTGCGGGACTTCCAGGACTAGGAAAATCTACCTTAGCCCAAAGTAGCCCAAAACCACTACTTATCGACCTCGATAGAGGTATCGATAGAGTAGATGCCGAGTTTAGAAGAGATACAATGGTTGTTAATGACTACGCGAGTTTGCTTCAAGAACTCAAAACGGACGACCTTAGCGCCTACGACACGATTATTATTGATACTGGTGGAGTGCTTATCGACTTTATGAAAGACTACGCTATCGCCGACAACTCAAAGAACGCAAAAAGTGATGGCACACTAGCGTTATGTGGGTATGGGTTCGTTAATAAAACCTTTAATGACTTCCACACCTACTTAAAGAGCCTAGACAAGCACATTGTTTGGTGCTTCCACGCCAAAGAAGTGAGCGAGGACGATATACTTAAACTCCGTTTAGATGTCGAGGGCAAGACCAAAGACACCATTTGGCGAAGTGTTGATATCGGCGGGTTTATCGAAATGAAAGGCAAAGATAGAGTGCTTACCTTTGCCCCTTGCCAAAAGTTCTACGCTAAACAAACGCACGGCGTTGCCGATAGTTATATCTTGCCTGATATTCATAGCACTCATAAAAACACTTTCTTAACGGACTTAATCACACATATAACCACAACTTTAAATAGTGAGGTCAAGAGTGCGAGTAAGGACAAGGAAGAATACGAGTATATTATGAATACCTTACGCCCACGTATTGAGGACGCCAAGAACGAAAACGATATTAATGACTTACTATTCACAATGAAGAACACAAAGTTTGCTCTTACAAGCGAAGTCGAGTGTAAGGCGTTATTCTCTAAAAAAGTAAAGGAACTTAAATTACAATATAACAAGGAGTTGAACGCTTATGAGCCAACGCTACCTAATAACGCCAACCCTGCTTAATAATTGGGCTTACCTAATTAATAGCGAAGGCGACTACGCAAGACAACTAGAAGGCTTTAAAACACTTCTAGAACGCTTGCCTACCACGCCTACAAAGGCAATGATCGAGGGCAACGAGTTTGAAGATAAGGTTTGTAGCGGACGCGACAAGGAATTAAGTCCTATTGTAAAAGGTGGGGTGTTCCAAGTGCCTTGTAAGAAAGAAATCTACATTAAAAGTATTAATATGCGTTTCTTACTTTATGGGAGAATAGATGTATGTAAGTGCGGGCATATTTACGATATTAAACACACGCAAAAGTATGAGAACCCAAAGTTTTATAACTCGTTCCAACATAAGATTTATCTTGTGTGTGTGCCTAATGCTGTCGATTTTACCTACATTGGTAAAGACTTCGCTATCGAGAAAGGCGACACAGAAGGCGACACTGATTACTTCGAAGAGAAGTATGTAAGAAAGCCTTACTACCTACACGATATTGAAGTCGGAATAGTTGAGTTTATCGCGTTTCTAAAACGCACAAAGTTGTTAGATATCTACCTAGAAAAATGGGTAGCAAATAAGGAGAATTAAAATGGAAAACTATTTAGATATGACTGGTAGCGATACCGAAAACAAAGATTTTACCGAGATTAAGGACGGGGAGTATGAAGTAGAAATTGAGAGTGCCGAAGAAACTGAAATACCAAGCACTCATACACCAAAGTTAAAAATCGTGTATAATATCCGTAGCGACATCGATCAAGAGTTTAAAGGACGCAAGATATTTGATGACTGGTTCAAGGGCAAAGACACCCACGATTATAATAAAAAGAGATTAAAGCAGTTAATTGGGGCGACAAAACGCGCCACTGATAACCAAACTTTTGCCACCTTAAAAGAAGTCCTTGACTTCCTTGTCGGTAAGCAGGTTGTAGTTGTGGTTAAAAACGAAGATGATAGCTGGGGTGGGAAAACTCGAACAAGACTTAATGTTAAGTATTGGAAAGAGAGCCAACACAAACCAACCACTCTCGAAGATGATATGCCAAAAGAAGAAGTTGATACAGGAGATTTGCCTTTCTAAAAGAAATAGGAGAAACTTAATTTATGGAAGAAACTAATTTATTAACGACTTTACATAGGACTAAAACTTCCATAGATACTAACTACGAATATTTAGGTATGTGGTTAAGTGCCAACGATTTAACACGAAGCAAGCACTTCGTATGTTGGACGACAGGTAAGATACCGATTAATGTTTATACGGGTGGCAACGCTCAATGTAATAACCCACAAACTTGGGCTACATTTGGGGAGTGTGTTGCCTACAAAAACACCCACTCCGCAATACTTGGCATAGGAATTATGCTAGGTATTGATGAGAAGGGGCGACAAATAATTGGTATTGATATCGACCACATCAACAAAAACGACCTACTCGATACTATGAACGATATTCTCCATACCGTAAAAGGTTATCAAGAAATATCGCAAAGTGGCGATGGGGTTCATGTAATTACCTTTGGCACAGTGCCAAAAGGCATACGCCGTAAAGGTGGTTTAGAAATCTATGATACGGGGCGATATATTGCCCTTACAGGCACTCGTGTTTATGTAGAAACACAAGCCACACAAATAGGTGATGAGAGCAAAAACATTGACAAGATTTATAAGAAATACTTTGGCAGTGCGATTAGCGTAGGGGAAACGGCTGATATAACAAAGCCTATTTACCTTGTTATGAATGAAACAAAGCCTATTAATAAGGCAAGTAGCGACCTTGTCGAGAAGATTAGAAAAAGCACTGGTGGGGCGAAGTTTGATAAACTTTATGGTGGGGAATGGGAAAACTCCTATCCTAGCCAAAGTGAAGCTGATATGGCGTTATGTTCTATACTTGCCTTTTGGACACAAAAAGACCCCGCACAAATGGATAAGATATTCCGTTCAAGCGGTCTTATGCGTGAGAAGTGGGATAGGAAAGAACGCGACACGACTTATGGGGCAATTACCATAAATAGTGCTATTGCTAAATGTGGTGTGGTTTATAACCCTGAATATGATTTGTCGCCCGCTAATAAAGAGCAAGTCGCAAAGCAAGTTGTTATCCCTACACAATATGTAAATGTAGGAAAGATTACTGATGAAAACGGACAAGTTCTTGACTTTGACTTAAACGATACAGGCAACGCAAGGCGCTTCACGATGCTCTACAACACAACAATTAAGTTTAACATTGAAAGCAATACCTTTATGGTATGGAACGGCGTGAAATGGGATATGGATACCTTAAAGAGCGCTCAAACAAAATTAGTATTTGATGGTTTTGTGGACAATATGAAACAAGATATGCTTAACGAGCAAGACAAAGAAACTCGCAAGACAAAGGCGAAAAATGTTGAGCGACTTTATAGCAACGCAGGGAAAAAAGCAGTCCTAGAAGAGTGCCAACACCAAAGCAATATGCCAGTAAGATTTAAGGACTTTGATACAGATGACTTTTTATTTAACACACCTAATGGCATACTTGATATTAAAAATAATCAAATGTTGCCTACCAATAAAGCCTATATGCAGAGCCAAGTAAGTGGGACAATGTGTTCTAATATTCCTACTCCTTTATGGGATAAGTTTCTCGTTGATACCTTCGTTGATAAGGAAACGATCAACTTCATTCAAAAGGCAATGGGGCAAACCTTAATTGGCAATAATAAGGAACAAAAATTCTTTATGCTCTATGGCAATGGCGCTAATGGTAAGAGTGTGTTTCTAGATGTAATGCAAAGAGTATTTGGCGACTATTGTAAGAAAATGAAGATGGCAGTCTTTACAAGTGAGAAGATAGCTGATAATGCCGAGCGAGTATTTGCACCATTACAAAAAACTCGTATGCTTATTGCTAACGAAATTAAAGAAGGCAAGGCATTTGAAGTTGGACTTTTAAAAGATATTACGGGTGGTGGAAATATACAAGGAAGATACCTTTATGGGGAAATGTTTGAATACGAGCCAAAGTTCACACTTTGGATGGCAGTCAATACTAAACCTTATGTAAATGATGAAAGCGATGGCTTTTGGCGAAGAGCAGTCTTAATTGAGTGCCCTAACAAGGTTAGCGAAGATAAACTAGATGTAAATCTCGAAGATAAACTTATGAAAGAAGCACCTGGAATACTCTATTGGGTATTTATGGGTGCTATGAAACTCTTAGAAGAAGGGTTAAAACTCACTCCAAAAATGTTTGATGAAGTTCTCGACTATCAAAAGGAAATGAGCACTATCGACCAATTCTTAGAAGATAAAGTCGATAATATCGACAAGGCGACAAGCAAGGCGATAGATGTGTATAACTCCTACTACAAGTGGGCGAAACGCGATTGTCAGTTGCCTATGAACTCTACGAAGTTTGGAATTAAGATGGCGCAAAAATATACGAAGATTAGAAAAAGCGATGGTATATATTACCTTGATTGTTGCTTAAAGGCGGATGATTACTTATGAGAAAAGATAACCACATTAAAGAAGAGATAGAGAAACAAAAACTCTACGAAGAAGAACAAAAAAAGATTAAAGCTGAGATTAAGGCGACACCCCACCACTTTTGGCGCTTAATGTGGCATTACTTTAAAAAGCCCTTTGTGTGGATAATTCATAACATAAAGGACTGGCGCACGGCGGTTATATTCTTAATTGTAATGCTAGTCGTAGGGTGTGAGGTGTGGATACCACTACTATTAGGCTTATTAGCGTGGGGCACGCCATTTGGCGCGACAATGCTAGGCATAGCGGGAACTTGTGAGGCGTTTTGGTTAATGCCTATGACCCCTTTCCTCCCCTTATGTATAGGGCTTACGGCGGTAGTAAAAGGCATATTTAATAAGATTAGGTTTAGGCGTTTTGAGAAAAAGGAGAAACAAGATGAACAACAAAAAGATAGGAAATAGCGTAGAGAAAACCACAAGAACATATCTAGCAAGTTTAGGTTTTTGGGCGCACTTACTAGTCGACAACGCAAACGGGCAACCATTTGATATTGTGGCTATTAAAGGCGACCATACACTTTGCGTAGACGCAAAAAACATTGTCGATAATGTTCGCAGTTTCGCTTTTAACCGCATTGAAACCAACCAATGGAACTCAATGACCTTGATCAAAAACATATCGAGTGCCATTTGTGGCTTTGCGATTTATCATTGTGGTGTAATTTACTTCGCGAGTTTCGAGCAAATTAAGGCGTGTTTAGAGCGGGGAGAGAAGAGTATTCCAATGCCTTCTCTACCAACTCTTAAAAGGTATTTAGAAAATGTTTATTCGTGTTAGCAACAAACTTTATATTGAGAACCCTACTTTGCCGATTATCGACTATTGTAGCAAGGTCTTAACTATTGATAACCCTACTTACCTAATTGCTCTAAAACTAGGTAAGCGAACAAGTTATATTCCACGCACGATTAATCTTTACGAGCGAAACGGAGACACGTATGTTTTGCCCAGCCAACTCCAAATTATTTTCTTGATTTCTGATTGGAGTATAAATTTTAATAGAAAGCAAGATATTAAAATCACAGGAGCATAAAGACGAAATTCTCCAATACATATTTTAAGATTTACGGACTTTTGATTTGTGATTTAAATATGTAATCATATTAGTTCATGTCTAATTGGTTACAAAATAATAAAGGAGTGTAATACATAATGACAATTAACGTGGCAGAATTGAAATTTAATACAATGGAAGAAATGAAAGACTCAGCACATAACAATCTGTATAATGAAATTGGAGTGCAAACGATATTTGCTATTCCAAATATTGCAACGGCGACAATTTATTTTGTTTATACTCAAAATCTCATTGAATTTGAAATCGTATCAGATACACCTAACGGCGAAGATTTGTTATACGTAGAAGACGAATTAACAAAACAGGGATATAAAAATATTAAAAAGATTGTGACAGAAAAATATTATTCGATTATTAATTCGTTTACTGAAAAGGAGTGAGTTATGAACAGGCTTAAAAGATTGATAGAAGATAAAATTTACTATTCAATTAAATATGGTTTTCAGCGAATGTTCAGAGGATATGATGACACAGAGGTCTTTGATTTTGATGTGGTTTTCATTAGAAAATTTACTAAAATCCTAACGAAGATTAAAGATAATAACGTATTAATATTCCGTAACGTAGACACAAATGAATATATGAGTAATGAAGAACAGAAGAAATTTTTAAACCATTGGATTGATTTACTTAAAAATTCAGACGAAGATGAATTATACGAACAGGAGTTCCCTAATAAGCAGTCTCATGAGGAAGATTATCGAGATTTTGTATATCGTTCTAAAGTGGCGGCTAAGAATCGGTATGAAGCACTTGAATTGTTTGCAAAATATTTTGACCAATTATGGGAGTAAAACATGAACAATAAATTGAAATATTGGTGGGGAAATAAAGAACCTGAGTCAAACATGAAACTTTCAGATTCTATAGATACACCAGAGATTGAAAGACAGCAAGAAATTGCAGATATGATAAACTGAATAAAAATTATCTTTATCAAAGAGAACCTATGGAAAGAGGTAGCTATACCGATGTTTATTGGTGTAGAAACTGGACTTTTACAGTTCGTAAAACAGCAGACGGCGAAGCGTATATGTATGATACATATTTTAATAATTGGGATTCAGCCATTCGGGTAACAGATGATAATATTAATGATTTTGAAGTAGTGTTTGATTTTAGGAATGTTGAAAGAGTTCCCGATAGTTTCAGAAATGAATATGAAGATGATGACTTATATTATGTTGCCACTGATAGCGGTGGATATAGTTGTGGAGATTTGTATTGGAAGGATAAAAATACTAAATCATCATTAAAAAAGCAAATTAATAAAAAACGTCAAGCTGTTAAAGATGCGGAATATGAATTAGAGTATGCAAAAAGAGATTTGAAAAGTTTTGTAACAGAAAATAATATTAATACAAATGATTATCCAGAAGAGTCATAATAAGATAGAATGAGAATTTGCTTCGATATAGAAAGGAAATGATTTTTATAAAATACGTTGGCAGTAAAAACAGAATTTCTAAAGAGATAGTACCTATTATTCAAAAATGTATTGATGAGCATGATATTCATACATACTTTGAACCATTCGTTGGTGGTGCAAATATGATTGATAAGATTAAGTGCAATAGGTGTATTGGAAATGACATTAATGAGTATCTTATCGCATTACTGAAAGCAGTACAGAGTGGATGGAATCCATTAGAATCAGTTACTATGACAAAAGAGTTTTATAATAATGTTAAAGACAACAAGGATAAATATCCTAAAGAGATCCTCGGTTTGTGCGGATTGTGCGCTACATATAATGCAAAGTGGTTTGGTGGATACGCTGGAATCGTCCATACGAAAATTGATACATATAGGAATTACTATGAAGAAGCAGTAAAGAATCTTTTGAAACAGAAAGATGATATTAAAGATATTAAATTTATTTCAACTGATTATCTTACATTAAACGAAACAAAGATGAAAAATTGGGTTATCTATTGTGATCCACCTTATCAAGATACCACCAAGTACAATAACATTGGATTTGAATATGATGTATTTTGGCAATGGGTTAGAGATACTTCTAAAAACAATTTCGTATTCGTGTCAGAATACAATGCACCTAAAGATTTTAAGTGCGTATGGAGCAAGGTATTAACTACAACACTTGACAAAAGTAGTCGTAGTACGGCTACAGAAAAGTTGTTTACATATAATTCTAATATGATGAAATAAGAGTTTTATCTCATTGCAGACAATATTAAATCGTAAAGGAGCTAGACAAAAATATTAAAACTAAATAATTTTTATATAGATGAATCAGTTAATTTTATGAAAAACAATATTCCAGATAATTTTGTAGATTTAACTGTTACATCTCCACCATATGATAATTTACGTACATATAAAGGCTTTGTATTTGATTATCAATCAATGTTAAAAGAATTATATAGAATTACCAAAGATGGTGGAGTAGTAGTTTGGGTGGTAAACGATGCTACTATAAAAGGTTCAGAAACATTAACATCGTTTAAGCAAGCAATATATGCAAAAGAAGAATGTGGATTTAATGTTCATGATACAATGATTTATGAAAAAATTAATTATATCCCATTGACACATAATAGATACGAGCAATGTTTTGAATACATGTTTGTGTTCAGTAAAGGGAAACCAAAAACATTTAATCCTATAATGATAGACTGTAAAACTAAGGGGAATAATACAGATAAGAGAACATTTTATCAAACAAACAAACAAGATAAACCAACAATAGGACATAATAATGTTTGCGTAAAGAATCAAAAACAAAATAAAAATATATGGGAATTATCTACAAATAGTGGTTACAAAGGTCATCCGGCACCTTTTCCAGAACAATTAGCAAAAGATCATATTCTTTCGTGGAGCAATGAAGGAGATATTGTTTTTGATCCAATGTGTGGTTCAGGAACAACATGTAAAGAAGCATATCTTTTACATAGAAATTTTATTGGTGTTGATATGAGTGAAGAATATATAAATAATATTTGTATTCCACGACTTGAACAATATGGGTGGAATAGCATTAATAATATAAGCAAACAAAATTCTATATAATCGAATAAAATAAAAGAAGTATTTCATTCGATAAAATATTAAAAGGAGAGATATATTATAGAATATAAAAAATTTATTCTACTTAACGTTAGTAGTAAATTTGCTAAAAGATGATGAATTGAAATCTATGTTACAACATGGTGCGGAAAGCCCACTCCTTTAGGTGTGGGATGGATAGCACTTTAAAATAATATAAAATATTGTGTATATAATACTTGACAACATACACATTGTTTGATATAATATAAATATGGAAAATAATTATAGACATACTGAAACAACAGTATCATTAATCAATTATCATTTTGTATTTTGCCCTCGTTATAGGAGAAAAATATTTCTTATCCCTAATGTAGAACAACGATTTAAAGCATTAGTTAATGAAAAATGTAAGGAGTTAGATATTAACATTATTGCATTAGAATGTGATAAAGACCATACTCATATGTTTTTAAATTGTTTATCTACACAAAGTCCTTCTGATATTATGCAAAATATTAAAGGATATACCAGTAAGGTGTTAAGAGAAGAATTTGAAGTATTATCTAAAATGTCAAGTTTATGGACACGAAGTTATTTTGTATCAACTGCTGGTAATGTATGTAGTGAAACTATTAAAAAATATGTAGAAAATCAAAAATCAAGATATTAGAAAAGAGGTGAATATTCATTGAGTAATTTTGTGGTACAATTCCCTTTAAAAACTGAAATATATCAAGATGACATTCTTAACAAGCGTTTTGAAATTGGTAGAAAAATCTATAATGCTTTAGTCAATGTAACTTTAAAACGTTATAATGAAATGATCAAAACTAAAATATATCGTTCTATTAAATCTGAATTAGCTGAAATTTATAAGTCAGAAGATAAATCTAAATTAAAACGTAAAAAAGAATTATGTAATCAGCTAAATGATTTGTATAAACAATATAAGCTCAATGAATATGCTTTTTGTAATGATGTTAAATTAATGCAACATCATTTTAAAGATAATATTGATGCCTTTACTTCTCAGAAGATTTGCACTCAATTGTGGAATGCATATGAAAAATTATTATTTGGTAATGGTGAAAAGATTTGTTTTAAAAGATATGGTGAATTCAATTCTTTTGAGGGTAAGTCAAATAAGACAGGTATTAAATTCAAAAATGATATATTATATTGGAATGGCTTAATTATACCAACAATTATTAATTATAGTAATCCATATGAATACCAAACTATGCAAAATGAAATTGCTTATTGTCGCATAGTTAGAAAATATGTACGTAATAAATATAAATTTTACTTACAAATTGTATTTAAAGGTATTCCACCTATTAAGATTGATAAAGATACTGGTGAAATTAAGCATCTATTAGGCAATGGCAATGTTGGGTTAGATATAGGTACTCAAACATTAGCTATATCAAGTCAATCAGATGTTAAACTAATTGAATTAGCTGATAAAGTACAGAATATTGAAAATCAAAAACGATTATTACTTAGAAAACTTGATCGCAGTAGACGTTCAATTAATCCAAATAATTATAACGAAGATGGTACGATTAAGAAACAAGGAAATAAAAAAGTTGTTTGGATTAAATCTAATCACTATATTAAAATTCAGAATCGACTTAAAGAATTATATCGTAAACAAGCAGATGTAAGAAAGTTACAACATGAATGTTTAGCAAATTATATTTTATCGTTAGGCGATAATATTTATGTTGAAACTATGAATTATGCTGGATTACAGAAACGTGCTGTTAAAACAGAAAAGAATGATAAAGGTAAATTTAAAAAGAAGAAAAAATTTGGCAAGTCATTGGCAAATAAAGCACCAAGTATGTTGTTGGCTATTATTGATAGAAAACTAAATTATTACGGTAAGCAATTAAATAAGATAAATACTTATAGCGTTAAAGCAAGTCAATACAATCATTTAACTGATACTTATAATAAGAAAGAATTATCAGAAAGATGGAATAATTTTGATGGATTAAAAATCCAAAGAGATTTATATAGCGCTTTTCTTATAATGAATGTTAATGAAGATTTAAAAAGTATTAATAGACAACAGTGTTTTAATACTTTTGATGATTTTGTTAAATTACATGATATTGAAATTGAAAGATTAAGAAATAGTAAAGTTAAAACAATAGCAAGTATGGGAATTTAAATAATAAATAAAAGGTTTTGAAACGAGCCTAATGCTATCGTTAATGGGTTCAATAGAATCTTTGGTAGTGAAAGTCTTGATGAAACAAATTAGTGTATATATAGTTTCGACTTATATAAGAAGTTTGTGTAATTAAGAACCCCACTGGCTTTAGCCGTGGGAGTCTCAGAGGAATATAAGTTATTAAAGAATAGTAATGCAAATGATATTGTATTTTAAAATATTAAAAAGGAGAAATGATAGTATATTATGAAATTTCAAATTGGAGAACAGGTAAAAGTTGTTGGAAATCATTATGATTATGAATCAAAAGGACTTTTAGGTATTGTTAAAAAGTGCTATCCTTTTGATACGTTGCAGTATTCAGTTCATTTTATACGTGATAATGGAAAATTACCAATGAGATTTTATGAATTTATTGACGAAAAAGATTTGAGTCATGTTGAATTAGTAAAGAAAGGATAATAGTATTATGATTACGACATCAAAAGAAAAAGAAAAGTTGTTCAACTATATTCGTGATATTGAATGGATGACAAGGCAAACAGAAAGGTTAGAAGAAGAAAAACAGAATTATGAAAGAAAAATTAGCAAGAAGAAAAATACAATTTTAGATATGATTACTGTTAAGGAAGATGATTAAAAATGATTGATTTGTCATGTTGCCGTATCTCACCGTCTATTTCTATTAGACGTTCTTCAATCGTTTTATTTGATTTGCGTGGCATAGCTATCGCTCCTTGTAATTAATTATGTTTATTATATGTTAATTATAGGAAATTTACAAGTGTTTTATACAATAAAATGGGGAGATT